>Ga0335074_10002810_pt1 | contig 23727 bp, 16 predicted proteins | sample Lox_Sample_23_FD_206715 | JGI IMG/M metagenome (GOLD analysis project Ga0335074, IMG submission 206715) | Soil microbial communities from Loxahatchee National Wildlife Refuge, Florida, United States - Lox_Sample_2.3 | ecosystem: Environmental > Terrestrial > Soil > Wetlands | place: USA...
CCAGGCCAAGGTACGGCACGGTGAACAGCAGGGACAGCACCCGGCCCGCTCGCGGGCGGCGGCCCTGGGCACTACCGCCACCGGGCCAGGATGTTGCGGAAGTCTGGCGGCCGGACGGCGGGCGGCCGGATGAATGTACGTCTGGTGCAGTCAGGTGTAAGTCAGGTGTGCACCAGAGGTACATTCATCGCCCGGCTCACCGCGGGAAGGTCAAGCCAAAGTGCCTGCGGAGGCTCCTGGGGCTGACGTGCTATTAGGGAGGACACCGACGGTCGGCCGCGGTGATGTTTCATGATTGTGGAGGATTGTTCGCAAATACGACTAAAAATCCTCCACGATCATGAAGCTCGGGTCATTCCCGGCCCTTTTGGCTATGCCACTGGGGCCGCACAGTCGGCCCGGCGCTTTGGCTGAGCACCGCTGCGTGCTACCCGGCGTGACATTATGAGCCGTATGCCTTATTTAGTGCAGGAGAGGATTCTTTCCTCCGGCGGTGACTTCTGGGTGACCGACGATCAGGGGAATCAGGTCTACGCCATCAGCGGGCAGACCATGGGGCTAAGCCAGACGTTCGATCTCCAGGACAAGTCCGGCGCCATCGTGGCCTCGATGCGCAAGGAACGCTGGACGTCGCGCGACACCATGGACATTCAGCGAAACGGCGCCGTGATCGCGACGGTGCAGCCAGCGGCCTTCTCCCCGGTGCACCACCGGATGGTGATCAAGCTGGCCAGCGGAGGCGAGTTGGAAGCGAGCGGCAATTTCCTGGAGCGGGAGTTCGAGATCCGCTCGGGTGACGCGGTTCTGGCGAAGATCTCGCGGTCGCTGTTCCGGCTTCATGATCGCTATGCCGTAGATGTTTCCCCCGGGCAGGACGACGCGCTGATGCTCGCGATTGCGATCTCCATGGACCGCATCGAGGCGGACGAGGAAGCCGAGAGAGAGGCTGCCGGGCGAACGCACACCCCCACCGTCACACCGCCCGGCCGGTGACGCCGCGCCCGCGGTAGGCCGCGGCCGGGCCCTGGCGGACTAGGTCGGCCTGACCTTGGAGCCGACGGGCGACGGCGCGGCCGGATAACCGGTTGCCGGGTATGACGGGGGCGAGATTGAATCCGACAGTGGCCGGACTCCTTCACGACGACGAAATACCGATCGACACCGGGCTGGTTCGCGCTTTGGTTGACCGGGCCATGCCTCACCACGCCGGTCTGCCCGTCCGGCGGCTGGATTCGAGTGGGTCGACGAACGCGCTGTTCCGTCTCGGGGAGAATCTGCTCGTTCGGCTGCCGCGCCAGCCCGGGGGGTCGGCGACGATCGCGAAAGAGGCCAAGTGGCTGCCGGTTCTCGGGCCTTCGTTGCCGGTTGGTGTCCCTGAGGTAGTCGCCGTGTTCGAACCCGGCTATGACTACCCGGAACGCTGGTCGGTGGTCCGCTGGATCGACGGTGAGCACCCCGAGGTGGTCACCCCCGAGACGCCCGCCGACCCGCGACGGGAGGACCTGGCAGCGGACCTGGCCGCGGTGGTCAATGCCCTGGCGCTGGCCGAGGTACCGGGCGAGGCAGCGGGCGACCCAGACCTGCACTGGTACCGAGGAGAGCCACTCGCGACCATGGACGGGGTGACCCGGCAGAACATCGCGCGCTGCCGGGCACTGGGCGACTTCGCATTCGACCTTGACGCCGCCGAACGGCTGTGGGACCAAGCCATCAGGCTGCCCGGGGCCAAGGACCGGGCGGAGCCACGGTGGTACCACGGCGACCTGGCCGCGGAAAATCTGCTGGTGCGGGACGGGCGCTTGGCGGCGGTACTGGATTTCGGGGCACTGTCGATCGGGGACCCCGCAGTCGACCTGGCGGTGGCGTGGGAGGTCCTTGATCCGCCTGCCAGGGAGATCTTCCGCAAGAAACTCGGCGTTGACGACGCGACCTGGCTGCGAGGCCGAGCCTGGGCTCTCTGCATCACGTTGATGATCTGGTACTACTGGACGACCATGCCACAGCGAAGATCCAGCCGTGTTGCCATAGGCCGCAACGTTCTAGCCGACGCCGGCGCCGCGCTTTGCGGGGAAGCCGGCATTGGCGTGCCTTATGAGGTTCGGTAAGCGCGCGACGTCAACTGGTGGCCCGACCTGACATGGCGAGCCGGAACGGTGTGCCTGATCGACTCTCATGGCGGCCTGCACGCCGGAGCCGCGGACCCGCGACGACCTTGCTATGCGATCGGCTGGTGACGGTCAGCGGCGCCGTCGGCCCGATGGCTCCGGACCAGGGGCAGGAAGAGTTCGTCGACGATGGCCAGGATGCGTGTGGGCCTCAGCGGCCTGAGGTCCATGAGAAGGTCGTGCCGCACCAGGTCGAACGGCATGGAGAGCACGGCTGCGGGGATGCGCTCAAGGCCGATCACACCGAGTCAGCGCGGGCTTCGGGGCGTCGCTGACCACGCCCGGGAGTCCGCGCTCGGGTTCCTGGGCGTAGGCAGCGGCGACGACCCGGCTGGCCGCCAATCTCTCATGATAGACAAATTCTTGATGATTAACTTTAATTGTGTGATACAAACTCGCAATTGAACCGCCGCCCGATGGAGAAGCGCGACGGCTCGTTATGAAATAAGAATTGGCTGAGATCGCGGCCGATAGCGGCCGACGGATGCCTGACCACCTGGTCGCAGCCTGCTGACCCTGCGAGAGGAAACGACGATGACATCACCGTTTATCTCGCTGCGCCAGCCGGCCAAGGAAGGGATCCGGCTGTTCTGCTTCGCTCACGCCGGCGGCGGCGCAAGTGTCTTCCGCCGCTGGCCCGGCATGCTGCCTGCCTTTATCGAGCCGGTCGCGGTGCGGCTGCCGGGCCGGGAAAGCCGGTTCACTGAGCAGCCATATGACCGGATGGCTCCGCTCGTCGCCCACCTGACCGACAGCCTGTCTCCCTGGCTGGACCGGCCCTACGCCTGCTTCGGCTTCAGCATGGGAGCACGGGTGGCGCTGGCGCTGGCGCAGACACTGCGGGATCGCGGGCTTCCCGCGCCCAGCCTGCTGTTCGTGGGCGGGAGTCCCGGTCCCGGCCTGCCGATCGAGGTGCCGGGCTGGAAAGACTCTGACGAGGGACTCGTAGCTCAGTTGCGCCGACTGGGGGGTATCCCGCCGGAACCGCTGACCATGCGCGAGTTGCTCAGCGTGATGCTTCCGACCGTGCGCGCCGATCTCACCGTCCTGGCCACCTGGACGCATCAGGCCAGTACTATCACGACGCCGATCCACGCGTTCGCCGGCGTCGACGACGACTACGCGCCCCCGGCCCGGATGATGGCCTGGGAGCAGGAGACCGAGGGCTGGTTCCGGCTCACCAGAGTCCCCGGTGGCCATTTCTTCCTCCAGTCGCAGGAAGAAATGGTGCTCGGTGCGGTTGCGGCGGATCTGGCCCGCTGCCGCGCCGGTGATGCCCGTGGATAGCCTGATCGCCGACGTTATCGGTGATGTCGCGCTGGTCCTGGTCGCATCCTCACTGGCCGGCGCAGTTGCCCGGCGGTGCCGGCAACCAGCCGTCGTTGGCCAGATCCTGGCGGGAATCCTCCTCGGTCCCAGCTTGCTTGGCCGCCTGCCGGGTCACCTCACGAGCCGTTTGTTTCCGCCGGCAGCGTTGCCGTACCTGACGGTGATTGCGCAGGTCGCGGTGGCCGTCTTCATGTTCGTCGTCGGCTACGAACTCGACTGGGCATCATTCCGCCGCGGATACCGGCCCGCCCTGATGGTGGCTACCGGGGCACTGGTGGTCCCGATGGCCCTGGGCTCCGGATCGGCTCTGGCCTTCAGATCAGAGTTTGCCGCCCTGGGCCAGTCCAACTTCGGTCACTCCTTCATCTTGTTCATGGGCGTCGCCACGTCCATTACCGCTCTGCCGGTCCTCGCCGCGATCCTGCGCGAGCGCAGCATTTCCGGGACCACCGCGGCTGTGACCGCTACCACCGCCGCCGGCATCATGGACGTGGCAGCGTGGACAGCGCTGGCCGCAGCCCTGGCCGGCACGGCCGGCGGATCCGCCCGGCCCTGGCCGGTAACGCTCGCGCTGATCATCGGCTTCACGATGGTTATGCTGCTAGCCGTGCGCCCGGCATTGCGCTGGTGGTTCCACCGGTCGCAAGCGGTGCTCGCCAACCAGTTGCCGGTGGCGCTGGTACTCGCGCTGGGCAGCGCCTGGGTCACCGCGGCTTTAGGCCTGCATCCGGTATTCGGCGGGCTGCTGGCCGGCCTCACCATGCCGGGTGAGCACGGAAGGCCCGTTCTTGAAGTCCTGCGCCCTATGGAAGACATCAGCGGCGTCCTGCTGCCCCTGTTCTTTGTCGTCACTGGCCTGTCCGTGAACGTGAACACGCTCCGGGGTACCGCCTTCATCGTGCTCGCACTGCTGCTGACCGCGGCCAGCGTGGGCAAAATAGGCCCGGCCTATGCGGCATCGCGTATCGGCGGCCTTACCTCGAAGGATGCCGCTGCCGTGGCGGTCCTGGTCAACACCAGAGGGCTTACCGAGCTAATCGCGCTCAACATTGGGCTCACCACCGGCCTGATCAGCGGGCGGCTGTTCACCGTCCTGGTGCTGATGGCCGTGCTGACCACCCTCATGACCGCGCCACTGCTGGGCCTGCTCCGCACGTCCGCGACGATCGATGCGGCGGAACAGTCGTCGCGGGAATCCGAGACCGACGTCGCCTGAATGGGCGCATGCTCTCACCCTCAGCGTCGGACTTACCCGGTGCCGTGCCGCGACTACCTAGGCATCGTGTGTGACCAGCTCGACATCGATCTTGGTCGCGTCTGGCTCCATGAAGCTGGCCGTCCGCCGCGCCTCGTCCTCCAACGCGGGATCGCCGTGATCCGGGCCAGGGCGAAGCGGCGTCAGCCGTACCACGACCTGGCCATGCTGGCGATCGACCGCCCAGCTGCCCGCCACCTCGCCGCCCAGGAGATAGGTTGCCAGCACGTCCCCGTTAGCTGGGCTTATCACCCGGGTCCGCAGCGCCTGTGGGAGGATCCGGCTGCGGTCAGCGTGCGACAGCAGCGCGGAATCCCACTTCGGCAGGAGCCGGGGCACAGCGGGCGGGCCATCACCAGTTGGCCGTGGGGCCGCTGGCAGGTCGACAAGCTCGCGCCCATCCTCGTCGGCCAGCTTCGATAGCGGCTGCATCGCGGCCAGAGCGGCATCGACCTTCGCCATCGGCAGCCGGGTAAAGGAGGCGATATCCGCCCGGGCAGCCGGCCCGTATCCGGCTAGATAGAGCCGCACCAGTCGCCGGGCGGCGGCCGGGACGGGGGGCAGCGGAGTCCTCCACAGGACCAGTCCGGGGTCGCCGTGCTCCCGCCAGAGGCCGGATGGCAGGACGTGGATGGTCGGGACCAGCAGCTTGGCGCTCTGCAGCAGAGCACGAGCTGGCAGCGCACCCCTGGTCAGCACGTCGGCATGCGCGCGAATCTCGGCGGCAGTACGCGGTGTGGCCAGGTACTCGGCGAGCCCACGGGCAAGCGCGGCGGTATCGACGCCCGGGCGCCCCCAGTTCCGCTGCCACTGCCCGACCACGCTGTCACGAACCGTCGCCGCGACAACCGGGTATTCCGACGCCGTGGCCAGGTGCAACGTCCCGCGCATCAGCGTGGCTTTCACGATCGCACCGGTCCGCAGACAATCCTCGAGATCGGCGATCGCGAACGGCTCCAGCCGAGCGGCCAGCGCCAGGTACGGCGACGGCGAGTACTGCGCCTGCACCGCGACCAGCCTGCGCAGCGCGCGGACCGGCCCCATCGCGACCCGTTGCAGAAGCAGCTGACGAGCCAGGTATGCCCGGTTCAGCTCGCGCGCCGACAGCATGCGGACCCGCGGCACACCTCACCTCGCAGTCAGCTGGTCACGTCTCCCCGGACACGCCGATGTTCGGGTGCGGAATTTCCGCATCCACCGGGATGCTTTGATCCGCCGCCAGGCTATGACGGGAAATAGCATCACGTATCGTCCGGCACAGCGCCTCGGGTGTGGGCTCCCGGACGAACTCGCGCAGCCGGACGGGAACACCAAAGCGCTCGCGCGCCCGGCTCACGAGCCGGCTGGCTCGCATGGAGTCACCGCCCGCGCTCAGGAAATCCTCGGTCATCGAGACCGGCGCCATGCCTAGCTCCGCCGCCCACTCGCTGGCCACCCAGCGGCTAACGGGATCCCGCGCTTCCGGTGCGGCCGGCTGGGCCCGAGCGGGACCCGCGGCATCAGATCGGTCCTCCCGTGGTGACCAGGCGGGTTCGGGCAGGCGCCGACGATCCACCTTGCCGCCTTCGTTGCGCGGCAGTTCGGTCATCGGTTCGAACAGGCTGGGCACCATGTGCGCTGGCAGGTGGGACCGTAGTCGGCTCCGCAACGACCTGCTATCGAGGGCCTGCCGCGGTACGACGTATGCGACCAGCCGGGGATCTCCGTGCGCATCGGGCCGGGCCACGACCACCGCGGCCGCGACCTCTGGCTGCCTGAGCAGGGCCGCCTCCACCTCGGCCGGTTCCACGCGCTGACCCAGGATCTTGACCTGTGCGTCCACCCGGCCGCAATGGAAAAGCAGCCCGGACGGGCCGCGCCTGACCAGGTCACCGGTCCGATAGAGCCGCGCGCCTTCGCGCCATGGGTGCGGGACGAAACGCAGCGCCGTTTCCGCTGGCTGGTTGAGGTATCCGCGAGCGAGTTCCGGGCTTCCGACATACAACTCGCCGATCTGCCCATCCGGCATCGGCCGCATCAGGTCATCAAGCACCCAGGCTTCCACATCCGGCCAGGGACGCCCGATCGGCGGTGGGGATACCGCCTCGGCGGCCGGCACGAGGGCGGAGGTATAGCGGTCCTCCCAGGGGACGAGGCAGCTCGTCACCCCGTTCGCCTCGGCCGAGCCGTACTCGACGGCCACCTCGAACGGGAGGCCGTCCGGTGGCCAGACCCGCACGCTGTCACCGCCGACCGTCAACAGGCGCAGGGCGGTTCCGGCGGCCCAGGGCAAAGTCAGCAGCGTCTCCCCGACCGGCATCGGCACGAACGCCTTGTCGATGCGCTGCTCCACCAGCCAGTCCCGCAGCTCATCGGCGGCGGCGACGGTCGCCGCCGGAGGTACGTGCACACTGCCGCCCGCGACGAGGAACGGCCAGAGTTCGACCGCGGAAATGGACGCGCCGGGCGGGGAGAGCCAGCTCGACCGGTCTCCCGGGCGGATCCGATAGCCCTCGCCGTGCGTCCTGGCCCGGTGCCCGAGTGCGCGATGCGTGACCCCGACTATCTTCGGCGCTCCGGTCGAGCCCGACGTGGTCACCCAGCAGGCGATCGCGTCGAGCCCGATCGCGCGTCCGGGATTCCCGGCGTCGGGTCCGTCTGCCACCTCGCCGCCAATGCAGACCCATGCGCTGGGCAGCGCGGGAAACGGCGGCACCGGCGACGACCCGAGGACCAGGCGCGGGTCAGCCATGCTGAGCACCCGCTGAAGTGCCTCGGCAGGCCAATCAGGATCTAGCAGGACGGCGCTCGCCGCGGACTTGAACACGGCCAGCAGGGCGGCCAGCAGACGCGGAGAACGCTCCAGGCACACGCCGACCGGCGATTCCGCACCGGCACCGGCGCCGATCAGCCGCTGCGCGATTCGATTAGCCATCGCATTCAGCTGGCCATACGTGAGGCTTAGCCCCGTTGCCTGCACCGCCAGCAAGTCCGGCCGCCGGGTTGCGTGGTCCTCGACATACTCGGACACCACGCGCGGTGACCAGCCATCCCGAGGGCCGCCCAGGCCCGCTCCATTCCGCATGCCGCACCATCCCTGGCACCGCTTGCCTGTCTTACGGCAGGCTTCCGTCGGATTGTCCGGGACCACACTGTACCTCCGCAAGTCTTAATGATTTTGGCGCCGCGTCAAATGAGGCGCCTTACCACTAGCCGGAGTACTGGTCTCGTATTAAGGTGGCCGCAGACCAGTCTCAAAGGCCGATCAGGGAGCTGTGACATGGATGTCAAAGATTTCGATCTAATGGATCCATGCCTGTTCAGCTCCGGTGGCGCTCCCGCTATGTTTCAGGCACTGCGGCGGGACGATCCAGTGCACTGGCAACCGGCCCGCGACAACGTCAATCCTGGATTCTGGGTGATCTCACGCTACCGCGATGTAATTTCCGTGCTTCGCAAACCGGAGCTCTTCAGCTCGGAGTGGGGAAACATTCTCCCTACCTGGGAGCACCGAGACCCAATGGCCGGCTTGATGACGTTCAGCAGTGATCCGCCCGCCCACACCAGGATGCGATCAATGCTTATGCCATCGCTTACCCCCCGGGCGGTCAGGGCCAGGCGGAAGGTCATCGCCAGCATCGTAGCCAGGGTTCTGGCCGAAGTGCCGGACGGCGAGCCATTCGATTTTATGGAGCTCGTCGCCAGCAGGCTCCCGATCGCACTCACCTGCGGGTTGCTGGGCGTCCCGGTCGATGACATCACGATGATAAAGGAACTGGCTGCGGTCGCCCATGCCACTAAAGAGAACGACCAGGCAGGCGGCCCGACGTCACGAGAAGAGACTTTCTGCTCAGCCCACCTTGAATTGCTCGCGTACTTTTCAGATCTTGTGGCCAGGCGCCGCAAGGAGCCGGAGGATGACCTCGTCAGCTCCGTGGTCCACACTGAGATCAACGGCGACCGGCTCAGCGACGAAGAAATCGCTGTCAATTGTTTCGCGGCGGTGCTCGGCGGATACCAGGCGGATAAAAACGCCCAGGGCGGTGCCATCCTCGCGCTGATACAGAACCCGGATCAGTTCGATCTGCTGGTATCGCGCAGCCGTTCGGTCATGACGCCAGCGGTCGAGGAGATCTGGCGCTGGACCACGCCGACGCTCAACCTCACCCGGGTCGCCCTGACCGACACCGAGATCGCCGGTGTCCCGATCGCGGCGCAGGATCGCGTCAGCGTAAGCCTTTACTCGGCCAACCGGGACGAGGACGCATTCGCTGACCCGTACCAATTCCGGCTGACGAGGAAGCCGAACCGGCACGTCGCATTCGGTAATGGCTGCCATTTCTGCGCCGGCGCAAGCGTGGCCCGCCTCGAGATGTCACTGCTTCTTGGCTCCGTGATCAAGAGACGCGTGCGCCCGGTTCTGGCGGCAGAGCCAACGCCTGTTTTCTCGCATTTCCAGCAAGGACTCAAACGACTGCCGGTGATGTTCGTTCCGAGGTAGCGGAGCTTAATTATCCGGGAGAGCGCCAAGATGAGTCATGAGACGGTAGAAGATCGCGCTGCCGAACCCGTTCTGCCGCGATTGAGTGCACACCGCTCGTTCATGCTGCTATGGGCGGGTCAGACCGTCTCCATGCTCGGCAGCAACGTCTCCACCGTAGTGATACCCCTCGTCGCGGTGGTCACCCTGAATGCCTCGGGCTTTCAGGTCGGCATGCTCAACTTCGTGCAGACGCTGCCGTTTCTCATCCTGTCATTGTTTACTGGCGTCCTGGTCGACCGCGTCCGCCGCCGGCCGCTGCTGATAGCGGCCGACCTCGGGCGGACTGTCGCGGTCGGCGCGATTCCGCTTCTCGCTTTCGCGAGCGTCCTCAGCATGGGCTCATTGTATTTGTGTGTCCTAGCCGCCGGGACGCTGACGGTAATTTTCGATCTAGCTTACTTCGCCTACACTCCGGTGCTGCTTCCGGAAGAACTGCTGCTGGCCGGCAACAGCCGCTTGGAGCTGTCCAATCAGGTGACCGGGCTTTTGGGGCCGGGTCTGGCTGGCGCGGCCATCACGATCATCCGTATTCCTTTCGTCGTGGCCCTGGATGCCATCTCCTATCTCGTCTCCGCGGTAAGTCTCTTGATGATCAGAGCACCGGAGCCCCGGCCGGGGCCGTCGGACAAACCCCATCCACGCCAGGTGTTCCGCGAGATAGGCCAGGGCCTGCATGCGCTGTTCGGCAACCGTTATCTGCGCCCCGTCGTGCTGAATGCGACCGCATATAACCTGTGCGCGCAGATGATCTTGACCTTGTTCGTGCTCTATGCCACCAAGTATCGCCACCTGGCGCCCGGCTGGATCGGGCTCATCTTCGCGGTCGGCGCGCTCGGCGGAGTAGCCGGCAGTGGCGTGATCCGCAAGGTGGTGGATCGATTCAGGTTCGGCCCGACGTTCATGACTACGATGATCATCGTGCGCGTGGCACTTCCGCTCGTCGCCCTGGTGGGAGGGCCCGAGCCGTTGCTGGTCGGCGGATTCGCCGCGATCTGGTTCGCGACGCTTTTCGGGCTCGTGGCGTCCAATGCCTGTGTGATTACATTGCGGCAGGTCGCGGTGCCCAACGAACTCCGCGGGCGGATGAACGCAGCCTATCGGGCACTGTCCTTCGGCGCGATCCCGGTTGGCGCTCTGCTCGCCGGGGTCCTGTCGAGCGCGATTGGCGTCCATCAGACCATTGCGGTCGCGGCCATCCTGCTGCCGCTGTCCATCCTGTTTGTTATCTTCTCGCCGGTACCTTGGATGAAAAAGGCAACGGACGCGGCGCCCCGAACCGGCTGAGCACCGCGCAGGACCTGTGGAAGAGGTGGCATCGTGCGCGTCACAGTTTTTCGTGAACGCTGCTGCGGGTCGGGCAACTGCATTGTCACCGCACCGGAGGTATTCGATCACGATGCGACCGACGGGCGGGTAATAGTGCTGCGCGAACGGCCGCCCGCAGAGCTTTCCCAGCAGGTCCTTGATGCAGCCGAGCTGTGCCCGACGCAGACGATACAGATCGAATGAGCCGGATGTGCCTGGATAAGCCGAGGCGGGCGCCCGCGGATTCTCCGGACTTGACCAGGGGGACGCGGACCGGGTAGTCGCCAGTGAAACAACCGGCGCACACCGGGCCGCCTCCAACCGCATTCGTCATGGCCGCCAGCGAGAGGTAGCCAAGCGAATCTGCTCCGACGAGCCTGGTGATCTCGGTCACGGTGTGCTGCCGCGCGGGCAGGTCCGCGTCACTGATGTCGACGCCGAAGAAGCACGGCCAGCGCACCGGCGGCGAAGCCACTCGCAGGTGCACCTCGGCCGCGCCGACCGAGCGCAGCATGTCGACGACGATCTTCGCCGTGCTCGCCCGCACCAAAGAGTCATCGACGACGGCGACCCGCTGGCCCACGACGACCTCTGGCACCGGGCTGAGCTTCAGCCGGATCGCCACCTGCCGGTCGGTGGCCGACGCCGTGCGGATGAACGTGCGGCCAATACTGCTATCGCGGACCAGGCCATCGGCATAGGGAATACCGCTCGCCTCGGCATAGCCGATCGCCGCCGCGCGGCCAGTCTCCGGCACCGCAACGACGACGCTGGCGCGGGCCGGTGACTCCTGAGCGAGTGCGGCGCCCATGGCCCGGCGCGCATCCGCGACGCGCATACCTGCGATAAGGGAATCCGGCCGCGCGAAATACACCTGCTCGAAGACGCACGGCCGCGGCTCGGATACCGCCAGGCGCTCCACATGGATGCCATTCGCATCGATGGCGACGAGTTCGCCGGGCGACACCTCACGGATGGACCTCGCACCGATGCTGTCCAGGGCCGCAGTCTCGGAGGCGACCACCCATCCGTCCGGATCCAGCTGCCCCAGGCAAAGCGGCCGGAAGCCAAACCGGTCCCTAGCGGCGTAGATTTCACTTTCAGTTGCGACAGCGATGCTGTAAGCACCCTCGACGGTGGGCAGAACGGCCCGGAGGGCGTCCACGACCGTGCCGCTGCGCATCGACAGCGCGGCTACCAGTGCGTGCGTGTCCGCAATCGGGCTTTCAGCCGACGTCGCGAACGTGTCCAGGCCGTTCACCCCGAGCAGGTTCCCGTTGTGCGCCAGCGCGAACTGGTGGCCCGATCTCGTGGCGCCGATCAGTGGCTGTATGTTGCCCTCGTCCGCCACGCCGCCCGTCGGGTATCGGACATGTCCCACCGCCACATACCCGGGCTGCGAGACCAGCGCGGGCGCATCGAAGACCTGCCGCACCAGGCCCATGCCTCCCCGCCACAGCAGGCGGCCGCCGTCGCCGGAGACAATGCCGGCCGACTCCTGCCCGCGGTGCTGCAAGGCCAGCAGTCCATTGAAAGTAAGCTCGGCCGCAGGATGCCCCTTGGCGCGAATAGCGAACAGCCCACACCGTTCACCCGCGCCTTCCATCGCCACCTGGAACCACCTGACCTCCATCGGGCTCGCGTTTGGGCCGGCATTTACACCGCCTTGCATGGCCCTGCAATTATAGAGAACGTACGCGTTCCCGCCTAGCTGCGGCGGAATTCGGCCGCTGCGGAAGAGTACGTTTCCGGGCCGACCCTGGACAGTTATAGCATTCGTCGGGAATAATCGCTGGGAGTGCATGGGCAGATCATGAGCAATCGCACCGGAGGTGCCTTGTGACCGAAACAATCGGGAGCGTCACAAAGACCCTGGACGAGTCCTTGCGGGAGCACTTCGACAAGCGTTTCGGCGATGCGTGGGAGATGGCAGGTCTATCGCAGAACTTCCGGCGCGAGGGGTACGTCAAGATCAGCGATCTGGTGCCGCCGGAAGTGAAAGCCCCGATGCGGGAGGAGGTTTACCGGCTCCTGGCCCACGCCAAGCGGGTTGACACCACCCTCAAAGAGACGAGCCACACACCCCGGCGGATGAGCACCGTAGGAGCGCGTCACATCATCGAGCACAGCTCCTTGATTTGCGAACTCTACGAATCATCGTCGTTGCGGGATTTCCTGTCCCGGCTGGCCCGGGAGCCCGTGCTCCCCTGCCCGTATGAGCCAGAACGATTCGTCATCACGAAGCAGTACCGGGCGGGAGACACCCACGGCTGGCACTGGGGTGACTTCAGCTTCGCGATTATCTGGATTATCGAGGCGCCGTCCATAGACGTCGGGGGAATGCTGCAGTGCGTTCCGCACACCGACTGGAACAAGGCAGACCCGCGAGTGCACGAATACCTCACGAAATACCCGATCAGAACCTATTATCATGCCAGCGGCGACATCTATTTCCTGCGTACGGACACGACGCTGCACCGGACGGTGCCGCTAGCCGAGGACACAACCCGCATCATACTCAACACGGCCTACGCGACGAATGCCGACACGATGCGCGCCGAGACGCACGAGACCATGGAAGCACTATTCGACTAGGAAAGGCCATGGAAGTACCTCTCGACTGCCTGGTCATCGGCTATAACGATCCGCCGTTTTCTTTTCACGAACATCGCATTCTAGCCCAGGATGAGGCATTCCCCGAGCGCCGCGTCTTCATGCGGGAGCACCTGCTGGTCGATGGCGCGCGAATGCCGTGCATGGATGTGGTCAATCATTATGCACGGACCTCACAGGAAGCCGGACCTAATCCGTACTACCATGTCGGCGAAGTGCCTAATCTGGCGGCCGTCTATCTAGCTAACTACCTGAGCAAGCGCTCACTATCAGCCGAGTACATCAGCCTGTTCCGTCCGGAACGTGACAAGATCGCTGACCTGCTCGAGCGGCGCCGCCCACGTGTCGTCGCCATTACCACCACCTTCTATCTCATGCCCTGGCCGGTCCATGAGATCTGCACATACATCAGAGAACGCAGCCCGGACCCGGTCATCGTGATCGGCGGGCCGCTGGTAGATAATCTCTGCCTCGATCTTGACGCCGAATCCCTCGCCGACCTCTTCAGCTGGATGGGCGGCGACGTATATGTCAGGGAACCGCAAGGCGAGGCTGCTCTTGGGGAGATTACTGAGCGCGTGCGCCAAGGGCTGGACCTGTCGGCCGTGCCGAATATCTACCTGCCCGGGCCGGACGGCTTTCGCTTCACCCGCAGGCGCCCGGAAGCAAACGATCTCGATGAGTGCGCGATTGACTGGAGCCGCTTCCCGGCCGGGGATCTCGGCCGGACCGTGCAGGTCCGTACCGCGCGCAGCTGCGCCTTCAAGTGCAGCTTCTGCGACTTCCCCGCGCGGGCCGGAGCACTTAATGTGGCTAGCGTAGAGGTGGTCGAGCGAGAACTAAGGCAGCTGGCCCGGCAGGGGATCAGGCAGCTCGTTTTCGTGGATGACACTTTCAATGTTCCGATCGGGCGGTTCAAGGAACTGTGCCGCATGATGATCAGGAACGATTTTCAGTTCGAATGGTTTTCGTTCTTCCGGTGTTCTGCGGCCCGGGATGAGGAGATCTATGACCTCATGCAGAGATCCGGGTGCCGCGCTGTTTTCCTCGGAATTGAGTCCGGAGACGTTTCGGTGCTGAAGAACATGGTCAAGTCGAGCCACATCGATCACTACCGCTTCGGCTTGGAGCAGCTGCACAAGCGGGGCATTGAGACCTTCGCATCGTTCATCTGCGGGTTCCCCGGCGAGACCCTGGAGACCGTTGAAAACACCATCAGATTCATCCAGGAGACAGGGCCGACGTTTTACCGCGCCGAGCTCTGGTATTATAATCACCGCTCCCCCGTTCACGGCGAGAGAAATCAGTTCGGTTTAACCGGAAAAGGCTACGACTGGCGCCACGACACGATGGATGTCCACACCGCGAGCGACGCCGCGGACGAGCTCTTCCGCAAGGTAACCGAATCGGTATGGATGCCCGGATACAACTACGATTTCTGGGCCGTCCCATATCTTCTCGGCAAGGGAATGAGCATGTCTGGGATCATCCGGTTCCACCAGGCTGTCAGTGACCTGATGCGGTTCAACTCGGGTCCTCCGGCCGACCGGTCAGAACGGGATCTGCAGGAACGGCGGTTTTCCGACCTGGCCGGCCTGTTCACGGAGTTGAAGCTGGAACCACCCCGCTACCAGCTAGCGTTACCGAGCGAGGAGAAAACTCATGAAACTGTCGCGGCCGACAGGGTGGGAGGACATCAACCTCAACGAGATCGACCTAGTTGATCCGGCTCTCTACGGTACGGGCGATCCGCACCTGCTCTGGCATGCCTTGCGCGAACGCAACCCCGTCCACTGGCAGCAGGTGCGGCCGGGCCTGGGCTTCTGGTCGACCACGAAATACGACCACGTGTGCCGGGTGCTGCGCGATTACCAGTGCTTCACTTCGCAGAACGGGACCTTGCTCAACTTGCTCGGCAAAAAGGACCCGGCCAGCGGCCAGCAGCTGCCGGCCACCGACCCGCCGCGCCACACCAAGATGCGCTCTCCCATCCAGCGGGCCCTGAACAGCAAGATCATAGAAGCCCACCGGGAGCAGATCCGTGATGAGGTCTCGCGGATATTCTCGGGGGTCGGGGACGGCGAGGTGGTTGACTTCGCCGAGCTGACCGGTGAGGTCCCCATGGCCGTCACCGGCACTCTAATGGGCCTGGACCGCGATGACTGGCCCAAGCTCACGCACCTGACTAATCAGGCCATCGCCCCCGATGACCCGGAATACATCCAGCCGGAAGGAGGCCAGGCTACCTTGGAACGCGCGCACCGTGAGTTGTTCGCCTCCTTCGAGGACTCGCTGACGTCGCGGACCGGCGGCCACCAGGGCGACCTCATCGACCTGCTGCGGACCATGGAGCTGGAAGACGGGCGGCGGCTACGCCCGGGCGAGATCGTGTCCAACTGCTACAGCCTGCTGCTGGGCGCCAATGTCACCACACCGCACGTCCCCAACGCAGCCATCATCGAGCTGATGGACAATGACGCCTACGCTGACTGGGCCGCGCATCCGGAGCTGATGCTGAGCGGGCTTGAGGAAGCCCTGCGGTGGAGTTCCCCGGCTAGCCACTTCATGCGATACGCGAAATGCGACGTCCAGTTCGGCGACGTGACCGTCCGCACCGGTGACGCGGTGGTGGCCTGGATCGGCTCGGCCGACCGGGACAGTGAGGTCTTCCCGGATCCTTACCGCTTCGACGTGCGGCGCAAGCCGAACCGCAACATCGCGTTCGGGATCGGTCCGCATTACTGCGTGGGCCACGGCGTGGCCCGGGTCAGCCTGCAGGTGTTCTTCGAGGAGATGTTCGCGGAGTTCGAGGGCTTCGAGGTGGCCGGTGAGCCGGAGCACCTGCACTCCAACTTCATCGCCGGCTTTAAGCATCTGCCGCTGGTGGCCAGGCGGCGCAGCCGCGCGCCGGTCATGACCGCGGCGGCGCCGGGTCAGCCGGCCGCGGGCCAGTCCCGGGCGATCTCATCCAGCAGAGCCTGCGGCGCGGACATGTAGGCGTGGTGCTCGCCGTCCAGGATGACCTCCCGGACGTCGGCTGAGCACTGCCGCCAGCCGCCCATGAGACCGGGAGCCACCTCCTCGTCCCGTGACCAGCCGATCACGGTGATCCCGCCGGGGAGCTGCGGTGGCTCGTCGTAGTGGTAGTTCCGGTTGGCCGCCACGTCCTTGCGGATGAGGTCGAGACCCAGGTCGACCAGGGACGGATTGGGCTGGCCGCCGAGCCGGATGACCAGCACCTCCAGCTCGTGAATCAGCTCCTCATCGGTCATCCAGAGAAACCGGCCATACGGGCCGTCCTGGGGGGCGACCTGGGAAGAGACGAACACCCGGGCCGGGGTGGGCAGGCCGCGGCTGGCCAGCCGCAGGGAGGTCTCCACCCCCGGCAGCGCACCCCCGCAATGTCCGATGAACGCGAACGGACGGTCGAGATAGGGCAGCAGGGCCTCGATGAGGCTGTCGGCCAGGACCGCGTAGGTACCGTAGTGCGGTTCCCGAATCCGGTTCTCCCGGCCCGGCGGCTGCAACGGGCACACCTCGGCCGGGCCGATGTACCGCGGCCAGACGTGGTACGTCGAGGCTCCGGTACCGGAGTACGGGAAGCAGAACAGGCGGGCGGCTGCCTCGCTATCCGCCGACCGGAGCAGCCATTTCGTCCGCCGGGCGGCCGGGGCAGTGGCCGTCATCGTCCCTCCTCGGCCAGCACCGCGCGGTTCTGCCCGCCAGCCAGTTGCGCGAAGCCGTCGCCATCGCCGACCAGCTCGGCCAGGCCGGCCACGGTGGCGTTCTCGAAGAACAGCCGGGCACCTGGCACATTGGCCGACAGCGCTTCCCTGATCCGGCCGAGCAGGTCGGCGGCCATCAGCGAGTTGCCGCCAAGCTCAAAGAAGTTGTCGTGGATGCCCACCTTGGTGACATCGAGCGCGTCCGCCCACAGGTCGGCCAGCAGCGCCTCGGTCCGGGTGCGCGGCTCAGCGTAGTAGGCGTCCACGTCCCGTTCCGCCTGCGCCGGGCGGGGCAGCGCGGCCCGGTCGAGCTTTCCGTTCCCGGTCAGCGGGAACTCGTCCAGGACCACGATCACCCTCGGGATCATGTGCCGCGGCAGCCGCTGATGCAGGGCCACCCGCAGGGCGGGCAGCATGCCGTCTTCGTCTCCTTCGGCGGTCACGTACGCGACCAGGACCTTCTCGCCTTCGCTCACATCCTGGCGCGGAATGACCACCACTTCCTTGACCCGGGGATGGCCCGCCAGGGTCGCCTCGATCTCGCCGGGTTCGACCCGGTAGCCGCCCACCTTGACCTGGCTGTCGCCGCGCCCGCCGAATTCGAGCGCGCCGCCGGGGCCGAGCCGGACGATGTCACCGGTCGCGTACATGCGCTCGCCGGGGTGGAAGGGATCGGGCAGGAACTTCTCGGCGGTGTAATCCGGCCGTCCGATATATCCGCGGGCCAGCCCCGAGCCGGAGGTGAACAGCTTGCCCCAGCTGCCGTCGGTTACCGGCTGCAGGTCGTCGTCCAGGACATAGGCCCGGGTGCCCGCGATGGCCGTGCCGATCGGCACCCGGCCGGTCACCAGGGCGGTCACCGTGTGACAGGTGGTGAAGGTGGTGTTCTCGGTGGGCCCGTAGCCGTTGACGATCCGGACGTGGGGGTGGGTCTGCCGGACCCGGTTGATGTGGGCGGGCGACAGGACGTCGCCGCCAGCCAGCAGTTGCTGCAGGTGGCCGAGGGAGGCCAGCTCGGTGTCGACCATCCGGTGGAACAGCCCGGTGGTCAGCCACAGGGTGGTGATCTTCTCGCGCTCAATGCAGGCACCCAGGTCGGCCAGGGACAGCGGTCCCGGCGGATAGATCACCAGCCGGCCGCCATTGAGCAGCGCGCCCCAGATCTCAAAGGTGGCCGGGTCGAAGGTGAGCGAGCATAGCTGGAGGAAGGTGTGCTCCGGTCCCAGCACCGCGTAGTCGGTGTCCCGGACCAGCCGGACGACCCCGCGGTGCGGCACGGACACCCCCTTGGGTTCTCCGGTCGAGCCGGACGTGTAGCACACATAGGCGAGGTTGTCGGCCGTGGCCAGGGACGGCACCGGGCCGTCGTCGGCCAGGTGGTCCGCGGTGCCCGGCCGCACGCTGAGCACATCAGCGCCGGCCGTGGCGAGCTGGTCAGACCGGGCCGGATCGGCCAGCACCAGCGTGGCGCCGGCCTGCTCCAGCATGTAGCGCAGCCGCTCGGTGGGGTCGCTGGGCCGCATGGGCAGGTAGGCGCCGTTGGCTTTGAGTATCCCGACCAGGGCGATAAACATTTCCAGGGACCGGTCCATGCACACGCCGACTACGGTCTCCAGCCCGACGCCGCGGGCCCGGAGCCGACGGGCCAGCCGGTCGGCCGCCTGGTCCAGCTCGGCGTAGGTCATTTCCTGCTGGCCGAACCGGAGCGCGGTCGCGGCGGGCTGGCGCCGGACCAGGTCGGCGAACAGCTCGGTGATGCTCGCGTTCGACGGGTCATGGGCTGCACTCATCAGATCTCATCTCCTCGTCAGCAGGAGGCTCCGCGTTAGTGGGGACCCTGTGCGCTTCGTGGCCCGGGCAGCAGCGTGCGCATCCACCCGTACGGATCCGGTGCCAGCCCGGTCTGGATCGCGGTGAGCCGCCGCCGCAGCAGGGTGGTGACCGGGCCCGGTACCCGGCCGTCGCCGATGACCAGCTCACCGTGGGCGTGCCTGACCCGGCCGACCGGGGAGATCACCGACGCCGTGCCGCAGGCGAACACCTCGGTCAGCTCACCGGATGCCGCCGTCTTGTTCCACTCCTCGAATGAGATGCGCCGCTCCTCTACGGCGAAGCACTCGTCCCTGGCCAGCCGCAGCAGCGAGTCCCGGGTGACGCCGGGCAGCAGCGAGCCGCTCAGCTCGGGGGTCACGACGCAGGCCTCCGGGCCGGACCCGAACACGAAGAACAAGTTCATGGCCCCCATTTCCTCGACCCATCGGCGCTCCACCGCGTCCAGCCAGACCACCTGGTCGCAGCCGTGCGCCCGGGCCTCCACCTGTCCGATGAAGGCGGCGCCGTAGTTGCCGGGGTACTTGGCCGCGCCGGTGCCACCCGGCCCGGCGCGCACGTGATCCTGCGAGACCCACACCGTCACCGGGCGCAGTACATCACCGAAGTACGGAGCGGCGGGCGAGGCGATGACGGTGTACAGGTATTTCTCGGACGGGGACACGCCCAGCCCGAGGCTGGTGGCGATCATGAACGGCCGCAGATAGAGCGACTTGCCGTCGTCGGCGGGCACCCAGCGCCGGTCGGCGGCGATCAGTTCGGCCAGCGAGGCCAGGAAGATCTCGGTGGGCAGCTCGGGCATGGCCAGCCGCCGGGCCGAGGCACGGAACCGCGTCGCGTTCATGTCTGGCCGGAAAGACCCGACGGAGCCATCCGGCTGCAGGTAGGCCTTGAGTCCCTCGAAGACGGCCTGTCCGTAGTGGAGGACCGATGACTCCGGAGCCAGGGCCAGGGCCCGGTGCGGGCCGACCCTGGCATTGTGCCAGCCGTTTTCCGGGTCGAACTCGATGGTGACCATGTGATCGGTGATGTAGCAGCCGAAGCCCGGGCACTCGAGTATGCCCGCGACGCGCTGGGCGCTGGCCGGATGACGGTTCTTTATTACCGTGAAGTTGACCGCTGCTGTCACGTTGCCGGCCTTCCGCGTCTCAAGCTGCTTCAACTTTGCGGCCCAGGAGTGTCCCCAGCCGCGTGGCTGGGTCCGCGGAACCCCGGCGCAGCAGGCCGGCGAGCTGCGCGCGACGGCCGGCGATCGTGGCGCTATCCCACAGATCCGTCGCGTACTCAAGGTCGAGCGCCAGGCGCTGCCCGTCCTGGGCAGCGAAGAGGGTGAGCTCGAACCGGCTCACCGGCGAACTGACAATCCACTGGTCTGACGCGCAGTCAGGCAGCTCCAGCGTGATATCCGATGGCGTCCACTGGGCAGTCACCTGGAAGAGCGGCATCCTGCTGAAGCTCCGACGGGCCTGGGCCAGCTGCACTATCTCGGCAAACGGGAGATGCTGGTGCTCATATGCACCAAGCACCACGTCGCGCACGTTCTCTACCAGCTGGCCGAAGGTCATGGTGTCCGTGCAGGTCACCCGGAGGGGAACGAAGTTAGCAAAGCAGCCGGCGACGTTCCGGAACCTGGCCTGCGGCCGGTTGTCGGCCAGAGTTCCGAAGAGCACGTCCGGTTCGTCGCTCCAGTCGTACAGGACCCCCGCGAACGCGGCGCATACCACCATGAACGTCGTTGCCTTGCTCCCGCGGGCAACGGCAGCGACGCCGGCCGTTTCCGCCGGGGACAACACCCAGGGCACGTTGTCCACCGCCAGCGTCGGGCGTTCACCTTCCGCACCCGGCAACCGCAGCTCGCGCCAGCCGGCCAGCCGCTGCGACCAGTAGCGCCGCGCTTGCTCCGCTTCGGTTGCCAGCCACTGCTGTTCCCAGGCCACATAGTCGGCGTAGTGCGCCTCCGGTACCGGCATGACCGCCTCGCGGCCCTCGAGGCCCGCCGAGTAGCAGGCCCGCAGATCCCGGTGAAAAATGCTGCCTGACACGCCGTCGGTCACCACGTGATGCATGACATAGACCAGCACGTGATCTGTGTCCGACAGCCGCACCAGCAGCGCGCGGACCAGAGGCGGCGTGTGCAGCTCGAATGGCCTGCTGGCCAGCTGCCGCGCGAGGTCCTGCGCCTGGGCGACCCGGTTCCCGCCCGATTCCCGCAGATCGGCTACCTCCATCTCGACGGGCGGACCGGTGCCGAAACGCGCGATGGGCAGGTCGTCGGTGTCTTCCATCCAGACACCGAACGACGGATGGCGGCTGAGGGCCAGGCCGGACGCCTGCCGCAGGAGAGCCACGTCCAGCGGCCCGCGCAGGCGGCAGGCGAACGACGCGTTGAAGTCAGCCCGGGCGTCCTGGGTGAATTGCTGGTTCAGCCATATCTGCAGCTGTGCCGAGGACATCGGCGCCCAGGTCGGCGACCCGGTTCCGCCCGCCGTGACGACGGCCTCGGGCCCGGGGGCCGCCTCCAGGCCGGGATGCCCGGCGGCCAGGACAGCGGCCAGCTCCGCCACCGTGGGGTACTCAAAGATCGTGCGGACACTCACCTCCACACCGAGCAGATCGCCGATCCGCTGGGCCGCATCCGACGCCGTGATCGACCGGCCGCCGATACCGAAGAAATCGTCGTCGCGGTCGATCTGGCCCAGCTCGAGTATGTCCCGCCAGACCCCGAGCAGCTGATTTTCCAGCCAGGTCAGCCGATCCGGCGGCGCCTGCTCGGTGGCCGCCCCAACGGCCGGCTCGACCACGGGTTCGCCGTCGGGTCCGTAGGTGATCGACGCCGCCGGAATGATGTCAGCCGGCAGCAGCACGCGCGGCAGGCGCTCCCTGAGGTATGCCCGCAGCTCCTCCACCGGCACATCCCGGGGCACGACGTACGCCACCGGCCGGGCCTGCGGACCAGGCGGCACCACCACGGCCGCCTCCCTCACCCCGGGGTGGCCGGCGATCAGGCCCTCCACCTGCTCTAGCTGGACGTCGAGGTGGCCAATGCGGATCCGGCGCCGGACCGATCCCAGTTCCTCGATCGCCCCCACCGCCGTGCGCCGCGCGACCCGGCCGCTCCTGACCGGCTGGCCCGGGCCGGGCAGCCAGGTGAGTTCACCCGCCGCGCCGGCCGGAAGCACGTTCCCGTCCTGGTCGAGCACGGCACGGGAGCCAGAGCACAGGTCCGCGCGCTCGGCCCGGTCCAGCATGGCCAAGGACGCGACCCCGGCCCCGCCGTTCTCGGCCGCCGCGTCGATCAGCCGCTGGTAATGGCTCATCAGCCGCCGGATGGTCGCGGCATCAAAGAGCGCCTCGTCATACTCCACATGTGCGGTCCAGCCCGCAGGACCGTCAAGCTCGTGCTCGATCAGCAGGTCGAAACGTGCGCGGCCGCGCGGAATGTCGAGCCGGGTCACCGTGAGCTCTCCGAAGCCGCTCCAGGGAGCAGAATCCCTCGCAACCGTGCACACCACCTGCACCAGGGGCGGGAGGCTGGAATCACGTACCGGCTGCGTGACATCGACCATTTTCTCGAACGGGACGGCCGAGTAGTCGATCGCGTCAAAAAACTGATCTGCGGCGTTGCTGATACAGGAGCCGGCGGCCATCTCGCCATTCACGGTTAGCCGGACCGGGACGAGATTGGCGAACAGGCCGACCGTCTGCTCGTAGCCTTGCGGCCTGCCGTGTGCGGCTGTCCCGATGACTAGGTCGGTGCGCCCTGTGTAGCGATACATCAGCATGCCGCAGGCAGCGATCAGCGGTACTGCCGGGCTCCCGAATGCCCCGGCGCGAAGCACCTCCAGAGACTTCCGGGATTCCGCACTGAAACGGAACGGGTCCCGTCCGCCCTCGTACAACTTGACCGGCGGGCGTGGCCGGGCGGCCGGAAGCTCGGTCATGGCGGGCGCCCCCTCGAGGTTCGCCCGCCAGTACTGAAGCTCGGCGTCCCAGACGCCGTCTTCTATCTTGCGATGCTGCCACTCGGCAAAATCTGTGTAGCCAGGAGGGCTTGGCCCCGGCTCCCGCTTCACTCCAGCGCATATCGCGGCGTACAGGTCGCGGAGCTGATCGAGCACCAATTCCAGCGACCATCCGTCACAGATAATGTGATGGACATTGAGCACCAATACGTTGCGCGAGGGCGAAATCTTGATCAGTGCGCAGCGGAAGAGCGGCCCGGTCGTCACGTCAAACGGCGCCTCCGCGAACTCCCGGGCGATGCCGAGGGCGGCGGGCAGCCGGGTCTGTTCGGCCAGTTGTGACAGGTCCCGGGCACCGGCTGCCAGTCGCACCGGGATCCCCGCGGACACCACTTGCAGCGGTTCGGGCCCGTCCACCGCGAACGTAGTGCGCAGCGCCTCATGACGGCGCACCACGGCGGTGAGCGCCTCTTCCAGGGCCGGGACGTCAAGCGGGCCCAGCATGTCCAGTGCGCACGCCTCGTTATAGAGGCCGGCCCCGGCCGCGCTGCGCTCAGCCAGCCAGATCTGCCGCTGCTGGTAGGTAGCCGCGGCGACGCGGTCAGACACGCGCGACTGCCAGCGCGGCCGCGATGCCCGAAACAGTGGGCTTCTCGAAGAACTCGCGCGGCGTAATCACCACGCCGAACTCGCTCCGCACCCGTGACAGCACCCGCAGCACCTGCAGGCTGTTCGCGCCGATCGCGAAGATGTCGTCATCGACGCCAAAAGCTGCCCCGTTGTTAAGGACCTCGCTGACGATGCCGGCCACCTGTCGTTCCGCGTCCGACGCCGGTGCCGAGCCCGCCTCGGGCTCTGCGGTGCGCGCCGGAAGCAGGCTCTCGAGCGCGCGTGCGTCCACTTTCCCGCTGTCGGTCAGGGGAAGCGTCTGCACCTCGATGATGTCGGCCGGGACCATGTAGGAGGGCAGCCACGCGGCTGCCTCGGCGCGGACGTCAGCGGCCGCCATCTCCCCGTCCGC
>Ga0335074_10002811_pt1 | contig 23722 bp, 26 predicted proteins | sample Lox_Sample_23_FD_206715 | JGI IMG/M metagenome (GOLD analysis project Ga0335074, IMG submission 206715) | Soil microbial communities from Loxahatchee National Wildlife Refuge, Florida, United States - Lox_Sample_2.3 | ecosystem: Environmental > Terrestrial > Soil > Wetlands | place: USA...
CAGCCGTGAGTGGAAAATTTATTTTGCCGGCCGGAGTATTTCTGGCGGCGTGCGTGCTGGCGGTTCATTTTTGGAAACCGGTAGTCGTCGCGCCGCCGCCAGCCACCGTAATCCGGACGATTCACTTCCCACCGAAGATTCATTCTCCGTCCAAACCCGTTCTCCCTGGAAAGACGGATCCCGCCGCTTTGCCCACGCACGAAATGGCGGCGGCGAAAACAAATAGCGCCGCCGCTTTGCCTGAAAAATCGGAGACCCGCTGCGAATTGATGGTGCGCTTGCGCGAATGGGCGGCCAAAGACCCTGCCGGCGCGTTGGCCTATGTTTTGAAAATGCCTGATGGCGATGAGCGCAATGACGCACTGCAAGCAGTTTGCTTCGGTCTGGCGCAAAAAGATCCGGCTGATGCCGTTGAGTTGGCGCAGTCATTGCAACAGCCGGAAGCCGTCATGGAAAATCTGGTGCAACAATGGGCGGCCAGCGATTTGCCGTCCGCTCTCGTTTGGGTTCACAACCAGCCGGCGAGCGACCAACGCGACCAATTTATCCAGCGAGTCGCCTTTGTTTTGTCACAAACCGATCCCTCGGATGCCGCGGGGCTGGTGATGGAACAAATTCTCCCCGGCCCGGCACAGAATGAAGCCGCAATGACGGTGCTTCATCAGTGGGGAATTCAGAACCTTGAGGCGGCGGCGTTATGGGCCCAAACGCTTCCCGCCGGCCCTCTTCAGGAACGCGCCATCACTGAATTGGAAGGAATTGAGCATTATCAGGAAGAATTGGCGCGCCAGTGATTGTTGTTTTGTTGCCGCGATTATTTTGATTAACCAGAAAGTTTTTCACCATTTGCCATTCGGCAGCGGTTGGACGTGAACGATCACGTTCCCAAGCGCCAAGCCAATGAATTGGAATGCTTGTTGCCTTTGAAAGCTGGTCCCATGTCATACCATCTATTTGCCGCACCGTTCTGATTTGCTCGCCGAGGCTTCCAGTCAGATTTGGCTTTTCCTGCCGCAAGATTGGTGTTTTTATGGGCAAAACAACGTGAATGGTGCGTTGTGTAAAAATGTCCATGAACCTAACGCCGCGCTGGAGCCAACGGCCACCGCGCCTTGTGTTTGTCTGAAGGCGAGCGCTACGTCATTCTTGCTTGGGGATTTGTCGCGGAGACCACGAATGGCGGCATTCACCAGTTCTTGACCAATTCGACCGGCGACCATGCAGAAGAGACACCAGAAGCCATGCACCGGATTGGAGCGACACTGGCTGCCGAAGCGCTGGACGCAACGCGTGAAGTTCTCTTTGGCGATAAGCCGATTCCATCGGACCCGATGTTGCGGGAGGATATTTTATCCGCATGGGACGCGAAGCATGGTAAGAATGCTGCTTATGATTTTCTCGACCGGTTTGATGGATTGCTAGAGCATTGTAAGTCGGTCGAAGATGCCATTGCAGGATACATAAGAGACCACTATGAGATGTTTGGCTGATGCCTAACACCGCGCAGGAGCGATTGGAAGGATGAATGGCGAAGGGCAAGTGAAAATGGTTGAGCCATGAAGATTGGATTTCATCATTAGAATTTTGCACTTGGCCCCGCGCACTGGGTTTGCAGGAACTCTTTTTTAATCGAAAGCGGCAAAAATTTGTAACCTTTCCCGCCGTTTTTCGCTCAAACCATCATGCGCAAAATCCAAACGTGCCTATTCCTCTCTTGTGTCCTGATCGCCATTTCCAATTTATCATGCAGCTCCATCCGGTCCACGTCGGGACGGGGCGGCCTGTCGGAAGTCAAAGTTTCTTCCCTGACTGGTTTGCAATCGGCCATTGACGCGGCCAAGCCCGGGACACGCATCGTCGTCGCCGACGGTATTTATTCCTCGACCGGCGCCATTCACGTTGCCTGCGCGGGCACAGCGGAAAGGCCTATCGTGATTGCCGCCGAGACGCGTGACGGCGCGGAAATCACCGGCAAGGCGGGCTTCGAACTGGTCCGGCCGGCGGCTTATGTGACCATTGAAGGCTTCAAGTTCACGCACGCAGTGGAAGGCGAGCAGATCAATGTGGGCGCGAACCATTGCCGCTATTCGCGCAATGTTTTTCAAAATCCCGGCCTGGGCTATGAATTGTTGGTTTCCGGCGATGACGCGCAGATTGACCGCAATTGTTTCCAGAATAAATTTGCCGGCGGCCAGATGGTTTATGTGCAAGGACCCGGCACGAGCGGCATGGCGCAGCGCACCTGGATTCATCTGAATCTGTTCACGAATTATCCCGACACGCACCAGAACAATTGTTCGGCCATCCAAATCGGCTTGAGCGGCCGCAGCATGACGGCGGCGCATTCGCTGGTGGAAAGCAATCTCTTCATCCGTTGCCGTGGCGAGAATGAGAACATCTGCAACAAATCCTGCGAGAACACCTATCGCTACAATACGTTCGAGGACAATTGCAGCGAATTGTCGCTGCGCCACGGAAACGACAACATTGTTTATGGCAATTTCTTCATCGGCACGGACGGCCTGCGGATGTTTGGCAAGCGGGACAAGATTTACAGCAACTTTTTTGAGAGCTGCAACCGCGGCATCCACATCGGCAACGGCGATGGCGTGATTCCGCCGTCCAAATTGACTTCGCACGACCGTCCGGACGGAATGCAAATCGTCTATAACACCATCATCAATTGCAATAACAGCCTGATGATGGCTAGGCGCAATCGCGGCCTCGGCGCAACGAACATCACTTTTGCCGACAACATCATCGTGGGCAAGGGCAGACTGATAAACATCGAAGGGCCAATTACGCATTCGGTTTGGGAAGGAAACATTTTGTGGGGCGAAACGAACGGCCTGACTGCTGACATGGCCGCCGGATTCAAGGTGGTTGACCCGAAATTGAAGCGGGACGCCAACGGCGAATATCATTTGTCGGCGGGAAGTCCGGCGGTCGGCGCGGGCGTCGGCTCGTTTCCTTATGTGACCGTGGACATGGACGGCCAGCCGCGCGGCGTAAAAATGGATGTTGGCGCAGACCAAATTTCCAAGGCGCCGGTCATCAACCGCATTTTAACGGTCGCCGATGTCGGCCCGAACGCGCCGTAAAATATCCACGATGAAAAATATGTGTTTCATTTTTGCCGGTGCATTTGAAAATTTTCCCCGGATTACGCTTGAGTTTCCAAGCGCGTCTGTTGTAATCTTCCAAATCTCAAATCCATGAAAAACAAGAGACTGATTTCCATCGTTATTTGTCTTGCAACCATTACAACCTTTGCCATTGGCTGCCGGACGGAACAACCCGAGGCGCATGCCGCCAAAACAAGCTACAACGTTCGCAAATTCGGCGCGACCGGCGACGGAAAAATCCTGGACAGTCCGGCGATTAACAAGGCGATTGACGCGGCGGAGGCGGCGGGCGGCGGCACGGTGTTGATTCCCGCCGGAACGTATTTGTGCGGCTCGATTCATCTTCAGAGCAACATTCATCTGGTCATTGACGCGGGCGCGACGATTCTCGCTGCGCCGCAAAACATGAAGGCTTATGACGCGGAAGAAGATTTTAAAGGCCCGGCCTTTCAAGATGGCGGCCATACTTATTTCCACAACAGCCTCATCTGGGGCGAAAATCTCACCAACGTATTCATCACCGGCAACGGCATGATCAACGGCACGGCCTTGACGACCGGCGACGGCATCGAGGATCACATGGACGGTTTTTCCAATTTTGGCAAAGCGAAACCGACGGCTTACACGCCACCCCCAAATGCCTGGCCGCAGCATCTCGGCAACAAGGCCATTGCCCTTAAACTTTGCAAAAATGTTTTAATCCGCGACATCACGATTTTCAAGGGTGGCCATTTTGCCATCCTCGTCACCGGCTGCACGGACATGACCATTGACAACGTGACGGTGGACACCGACCGCGACGGCATGGACATTGACTGCTGCTGCAACACGATGGTTTCCAACTGCCGCATCAACTCGCCGAACGACGACGGCCTTTGCCCCAAGAGCACCTACGCGCTAGGCCATCCGGTTATTGAGGACAATCTAACGATTGTGAACTGCCAGGTTTCCGGTTTTCAAGTCGGCACGCTGCTGGACGGGACGATGAAACCGAGCAAAAATGAAAACGGTCGCATCAAATTTGGCACGGAATCCAGCGGCGGCTTCCGCAATTGCACCATCGCCAATTGCACCTTCCGCGATTGCCGTGGCCTTGCGCTCGAGGAAGTGGACGGCGGCATCATGGAAAATATCACCATCAACAACATTTCGATGATGGACGTGCCGCATTATGGCATTTATATCACGACCGGCAAACGCGACCGCACGCCGAATCTCACAACGAACAGCACCATGAAGAACATTTTCATTTCAAACGTCATCGCCGATAATGTTGGCAGTCCGAGCGGCATTCAAATCACGGGCATGCCCGGCGCGCCCATCGAGAATTTGCGGCTCGACAACATCCGCCTCAACAGTGAAGGCGGCGGCACGGCGGCGCAGGCTGATAATGTTCCGAAGGAATTGGGCAAGGGCTATCCTGAACCCGGTGGCGTTATGCCCGCTTACGGCGTCTTCGCGCGGCATGTCAAGAATCTGGAGCTGGCAAACATTTCCACCAGCTTTGAAAAAACCGATATGCGTCCGGCAATTGTTTGCTCGGACATCAACGGCCTGGAGATTGACAATTTCAAGCCGGAAGTTGCCGAAGATGTGACACCGGCGGAATTTCACAATGTCTCCGGCCTCGTTATTCACGATTCGCCGGCGCTCGAATCGAAAGGCAATTAAGCCTCGCTTTCCACCGGCCAGCCCGCTTTGACCATCGCCTTGTACCCGCCGGCGAGCGAGAAGACGTTTTTGTAGCCCATCTTTAGCGCCGCATCGCACGTCAGCAACGAACGGAAGCCGCCACCGCAATACATGATGATTTCCGCGCTTGCGTCAGGAAACATTTTTTCCAAATCGCGCTCCAAAATTCCCTTGCCCAGATGTTTTGCGCCCGCCGCATGGCCGGTGTTCCATTCATGGTCTTCGCGCACGTCCAGCAAAATGGCGGCGGGATTTTTTGCGAGCCGTTCACGCGCTTGGGCAACGGAGACTTCCCGAACCCGCGTTTTGGCATCGTTCGTCAATTTCAGAAAACCGGGCGAATGGTCCATGCCATGAAATTAAATTGTCCTCCGCGACGGTCAAATCAATTTGACCGTTCGCAGCGAAAGGGTTTTACTACAGGCATGAAATTGTTTGCTCCTTTGGCGTTGCTGACCGCCGGATTGCTAGCCGCCGGCTGCGTCTCGCACAGACCCAGACTCCGTCCCGCACCGGCGCCTGCCGTTTTGAATGATGGTTCTGCAACGGCGGCTCCACCACAGATTGTCACCCCGGACGATTCGCTCACCGCGAAAGTTGTTTCGTATGATTCCGCCGGCCAATTTGTTGTCCTGAACTTTCCCGTCGGTCAAATGCCGGCGACGAATCAAAAGCTGTATCTTTACCGCGAAGGATTGAAAGTCGGGGAGGTTAAAATCACAGGTCCACAGGCCGATGACAACGTCGTAGCTGATATCGTCACTGGCGAAGCGCAGGTCGGTGACGAAGTGCGGGCGCAGTAAATCATTCCTTCGTCTTCTGCGATTTCTCCACGAGCGGCTTCACGGTTTTGGGCAGCGCCGCCTTTTGGTAGGGCGAGTGCAGGTTGAAATAAATGCCGCACATCGGGCGGGCTTCACCGCTCTCGCTTAAAATGATCGTCACCTGTTTATCCAGCGCGATGCCATGGCGCATTCCCGCGCCGCGAGTTTCGTAGGCCTTGATCGCCTTTTGCGTCAGCGAATTCAGCGACGCCTCAAAATCTTCCGGCGTTTTATCAATGCAAACGACGTATTTGTCATACGCCTTGACCGCCACCGCGATTTCCCGTTTGAACGTTTCAACTGTCACGGCTGCCAGCATAGAAAATCCGGGCGGAAAGGGAAATTAAATTTCCAAACTTTGTGAGCCCGTGCGTCCGGGCTTTTTCCGCTCGCCAAACAACGCCGTCCCGACCCGTACTATTGTCGCGCCTTCCTCGATGGCGATTTCAAAATCGCCGCTCATACCCATGCTCAAATGCGGCAACGGCACGCCAAGAATTTCTTCGCACTGAATCTTCAATTCGCGCAGCCGCCGGAAATGGGGGCGCGATTTTTCCGGCCCGGCTGAAAATGGCGGCATGGTCATCAAACCCTGGATTTCAATCCGCGGCAGTTTGTTGAATTCCTCCAATTCCGTCAGCAATTGCTCCGGTTTGTAACCAAACTTGCTCGACTCCCCGGCGACGTTCACTTCCAACAGCATCGACATTTTTTTTGCCGCCTGCTCGCAGCGTTTGGAAATCTCCCGCGCCAGCGCCAGGCTGTCCACGCTTTGGATCATTTCAAAAAGTTCCACCGCGTCGCGGACCTTGTTCGATTGCAAATGACCGATGAAATGCCAGCGCGCCCGGCCCGGACACAACGGGATTTTCGCCTTCGCCTCTTGCGCCTTGCTCTCGCCGAAAAAAATCTGGCCGCAACCCATCGCCGCCTGAATCGCTTCCGGCGGATGAGTTTTGGAAACCGCCAGCAGCTGGACGGAATTTTCGTCTCGCCCCGCGCGCCCGGACGCCGCGCGAATCCGTTGCTGGATTTTTTCAAAGTTTTCAGCCAAATTCACCGGGCAATCGTAAATCGCAAATCGCAAATCGTAAATTCTTTATGAACTATTGGCTCGTAAAATCCGAACCCGAAGCCTACTCGTGGCCGCAATTCTTGAAGGACGGCCAGACCGCGTGGACGGGCGTGCGTAATTTTGCCGCGCGAAATTATCTGCGCGCGATGAAAACGGGTGATCGCGTTTGCTTTTATCACAGCGGCGAGCAAAAATCTGTTGTCGGCCTCGCGTGCGTCGAAAAGGAATTTTACCCCGACCCGACAGCAAAAGAAGGCGACTGGTCATGCGTGGATTTGAAGGCGGAAAAAGCATTGTCCAAACCTGTCACGCTCGCGCAAATCAAAACCGACAAGATTCTGTGCGAAATGAAGCTGGTGAAACAATCGCGCCTTTCCGTGTCGCCGCTCACACACCGGCAGTTCGCGCGTCTGCTGACATTGTCCGTGACGGTGATTTAACGGCGGGCAGGTTGGAGGAAACATTGGCCTGAGCGCGCCGGCGCTTGCGATAGTCCCACCATGCCGCCCACGGAAAGAGCAACGCAATTACTGAAAGGCCAATGGCCGTTTGCACCGTGTTTGAAGGCGTGAATTGCAGAACGATGTCGCTTGCCGCAATGACGAGCGGCAGGTGAAAGGCAAATACGGCCAACGAATTTCGTCCCAGCAACGCAGTCGGCGCGAGCAATCCTTTTGGCAGCCGCGGATTCCACGCGAGCAACACGACTGCCCACACCGCGAAATCCAACAGCCGCAGCGGGCCGAGCGTCCATTTGTCCGACCAGAGAAAAATGTCGGGATTGAACCACGCCTGCGGCCAGAATCCGCGCCGGAACAACAGCGCGACCAGCGCCATCGCGGCGGCAGGAATGCCCAGCCAAAGGCGGAACTGGGATTTGATGATTGGCCGCCGCAGCGAAGTTTCTCCGAGCGCCAGTCCGCAAACCCAAAGAAACTGCCAGGCCAAAATGTCAAATGAACCCCACTGCAATGGCAGCAAACGTGCGGGATCACCGATGAGGCGAGTGTCCAGTTTGAATTGCACCGCGAGCCAGCCCAACGCCGACGCCGTCAATAAAATTCCCCAGCCGTACCTGCGCGCCAGTGCCAGCAACCACGGCGAGGCCGCCAAAAAAATTACGTAAAGCGGCAAAATGTCAAACAGCGGCGGTTGGTGAAGCAACAGCGGCATGAGCGCCAGACTGCCCAACGGCTGGGCAAGGAAATTTTTGAAATGTAGCGCCAGCGGCGGAAGCCGGCTCGCCAGCACGAGTGCCATCATCGCGATGGGCAACAGCATCGCCAAATGGACGAGGTAAATCTGCCGTGCCCGTTTCCAGACCCTGCGCGACATTGCGCGCCAATCCGCCTGCCAGTAAGTTTTTCCATAGACAATGCCGGCCAGGCAGGCGCTCAAAAAGATGAATCCTTCCGCCGCGCCATTAAAGCCCAGCGGGTCTTGCAGAAATTGCGACACCGGCGTGGGCACGTGCACGCCGGCCATGATGATCAGAAACAAGCCCCGCATCGCATCCAGCCTCATGTCCCGAGGCTTTGCAGCGACGCCGCTGCGCGGTCCGGTTTCAATTGCAATGTGTTTGTTCAAAGCCGTGCATCATAAAGAAACTCGCGCACAGTTAAATTTCTTTCTGATTTACACGCTGGTCAATGGTTGTCATCAGCCGGACATTTTTTGGCAAGTGGCAGGGACGAAGGGGAATTTTATTTTCCAAACGTTTCCGCAATGCTTTCGCGCGTGACAGCGACGATTTTTTTTAACTGCGCTGCCGTCGTGCAATACGGCGGCATCAGCACAATCACGTTGCCGATGGGCCGCGTCAGCACGCCGCGCCGCGCCATCGCTTCGCACACGCGAATGCCCGCGCGCTCGCGCAAATCAAAGGCCTCGCGCGTCCGCCAGTTTTTAACCAGTTCAATTCCGGCGAGCAAGCCGGCCTGCCGGATGTCGCCGACATTCGGTAGCGGCCACATTGATTGCAATTCTTCACGCAAATTATTTTCCAAAGTTTGCCGTGCGCGAACGGACATCCTGCTTTGCAAAATTTCCAGGCTTGCCAATGCCGCCGCCGCCCCAAGCTGATTGCCCGTATAACTGTGTCCGTGGAAAAATGTTTTGAACTCCTGATATTCGCCGAGAAACGCGTCAAATATTTTTTGCGTCGTCAACGTCGCCGCCATCGGCAAATAACCGCCGGTCAAACCTTTGGCGAGGCAAAGGAAATCCGGCTGGGCGCTTTCATGCTGGCTGGCAAAAGTTTTTCCAGTTCTGCCAAAACCGGTCATCACTTCATCCGCAATCAACAACGCGCCATGCGCGCGGGCAATTTGAGCAGCCTGGTCCAGCCAGCCGTGCGGTTGCGGAATCATTCCCGCCGCGCCTTGGATCATTGGCTCGAAAACGAACGCCGCATAGGAATTTCCTTTTTTCTTTTGCGTGAAAAATTTCCGCTCAACTTTGCGGACGCATTCCCAGTTGCATTGGCGATAATTCCGCGCGTCGTCGCGCTCCGGCTTCGCACGGTTGAACGGGCAGCGATAGCAATACGGCGCCATAACTTTGTCACTTTTGAACAACAATCCGCCGTAAGCCTTGTGAAACAAATCAATGTGGCCGAGCGAAACGGCGCCGATGGTGTCGCCGTGATAAGCGCCGTCGAGCGAAAGAAATTTAGGCCGTGATTTTTCACCTCTTGCCCGCCGCGTGAATTCGCAAGCCAGCTTGAGCGCAACTTCGAGCGCCGTCGAGCCGTCATCGGAAAAGAAAACCTTTTCCAATTTACAATTTTTGATTTTCGATTGACGCACTGATTTGCCTTTTGAATGGCAAATCGAATTTGCCGCCGAAACCAGTTGTTTGGCCAGAAGCGATGCGGGTTCATTGGCCAATCCCAGCGCGGAGCTGTGCGCGATTTTCCTCAACTGCCGTTGAATGGCTGAATTTATTTTCGGATGGTTATGACCGTGCAAATTTGTCCAAATGGAGGAGTTCGCGTCCAAAAATATTCTGCCGCGAGCGTCGCGCAGTTCCGCGCCGTCGCCTTCGACAATCACAATTGGCTCCCGCCGCAGCCAGTCGCGCATTTGCGTGAAGGGATGCCAGACGAAGGTTCGATCAAGTTTTGCCAGTTTGTGCATCATTGGGTTTTTGATTTACGATTTGTCCCAGCGCGTTTGCCAGTTTCGCAATGTCGTTTGCCAAATGTGCCGAAGTTAATGTCATACGCAACCGTGCCGAACCGCGCGCGACGGACGGAAATCGGATTGCGGGAACAAACATATTTTGTTCGTGTAGTTTGGCGGCAGCGACCATCGCCTTGTTTGCATCACCGAGGACAAGCGGAATTATCGCGCTTTGCATTGCGGAATACGGAGTCCGCAGCAGCGAGTGAAATTGTTTGATGTTCTCTCGCAGCTTTTTTCGCCGCGCCTCGCCTTCGTCGGATTGAACAAATTGAATCGCCGCAGTCGCCGCGGCGGCGGCGGCCGGAACCGGTGCGGTCGAAAAAATGAAGCTGCGGGCGCGGTTCACGAGCAGGTCAATCAGCGCGCGCGCGCCGCAAATATAACCTCCGCTGGCGCCGAGCGCCTTGCCGAGCGTCCCCATTTGAATTTCGATCTGATTGCTGACGTCAAGTTTTTCGGCAAGGCCGCGGCCGTTTTTGCCGAAAATTCCCGTCGCGTGCGCCTCATCCACCATCAGCCAGGCGCCGAATTGGTTTTTCAATTCAACAATTTCGCGCAGCGGCGCGGCGTCGCCATCCATCGAAAAAATGCTTTCCGTCACGATGAGCGCGCGCTTCGGGCGCTGGATGTTTTTCACCGTCCATTTCAATTTGTCTTCCAAATCGTTCAAGTCGTTGTGGGCAAAAACACGGATTTTCGCGCCGCTCAATCTGGCGGCGTCCACGATGCTGGCGTGGACGAGCTTGTCCAAGATAATCACGTCGCCCTTGCCGATCAGCGCGCAGACGGCGCCGGGCGCGGTCGTGTAGCCGGAGGAAAAACTCAGGGCGGCTTCGGTTTTTTTGAAGTGCGCGAGCGATTCCTCAAGCTCATGAAACGGCGCGAGCGAGCCGCAAATCAAACGCGACGCGCCGGCGCCGGCGCCAAATTTTTTAATCGCGCGAACCGCGGCCTTTTTCAAAATCAGATCGTTGGCAAGCCCGAGATAATCGTTGGAGGAAAAATTCAGGAAGATTTTTTCTTTGATTTGAATCCGCGGCGATTGCGGTGAATCCACGCGGCGCAGCTCGCGGAACAGATTTTGTTCGCGCAGCGAGTTCAGCCGCTGCTGAAGCTCCGAATTGAAATTTATCACGGTTCGATTGCCCATTGTCCGTCAACCATGACGGCAGAAATGGCTGACGCATGATGCAGCACTGCGTCGTAAATGTCCGCAACTTTTCCATCGAAGGGGATGGCGATTAAATCCGCTACGGCACTTTTTGAAAGCTCGCCGATTTGCCCGGCCATGCCGAGCGCGCGCGCGCCGTTGACGGTTGCCATTTGCAAAAGTTTCGCCGGCGAAATGCTCCGGTCACCAGCCGCGAAGGCGCGCATTTCCGCGAACATGTTCAATTCGGGTTTTTGTTTCCCGTTTTGGCGGACGGTGGCGAGGCTGTCAGTGCCGAGGCAGATGTTCACGCCGGCGTTGGCGAGACGCCGGCGCGGGAAGGGTGGATGCCGGAAATAGTCGTGGCTGCGGGGACAGTGGACGACGTGAACGCGATGACTGCCGAGCAGCGCGGCATCGCCACGCGCCAGCAGGTTGACGTGGACGGCGATGAGATTTTCGTCCAGCAACCCGCAGCGATGCGCGTGCCGCACGGGCGAGCCGAGGCCGCAGTCGGAATTGTCCCGCCCGCTGCGCTTGAGCCAGTCGAACATTTTTCCGCGGGCGCGGGCGAACATTTCAAATTCCTCTTCTGATTCGGCGAGGTGCGTGGTGACGCGCCAGTTTCTTTTCCGCGCGGTTTCGGCGGAAAGCTTCAGCAATTCCGGCAGGGTGGAATAGGGCGCATGTGGAGAAAGTGAGGCGCATCGGTTTTCGTGCGCCAGCGAATCAATCTTTTCAACGGCTTCACGCAGGACTTCCTTTGCATCGCGTTGCGCGCGGACACCGGTCATTTCAAGAAATGAAAAAACGCGCAGCGGCGTCGCGTCCCAGACTTCCGGCAGCAAATCCGGCATGGCTTCGATGTCGGCGACGGTCGTCGTGCCGGTTTGCAAAAGCATTTTCGCGCCGTCGAGCCAGGAACGGGCGTAGTCGGAAAAAATCCAGCCGGATTTGGCGGCGAGAATGAGCGGGATCCAATCAGTGAACGTTTTGGGCGGCGGCAATTGTCCGGCCATGCCGGTGTAATCCAGATGACAATGGGCGTTGACGAGGCCGGGCAGCAAAATGACTTCGCCGAGGTCGAGGATTTTTTCGTCCGCCACGGCTTTCAAATCCGTCCACAGGCCGACAAAGCGAAGTTTGTTCCCGGCAATCGCGACCGCGCCATTTTCAATGGGCGGCTGCGAGACCGGCACAATTGTCCGCGCGCGAAGAATCACGTTCACACTCCGGCGGCGCGTTTGGCGTTTTTGAGCTTGGCGGCGTCCTGGTGTTTGCGGGACTTGACTTTGTTGTGACGTTTGCGGATTTGCTGCTCGATTTTTTTGGTGACCTTGTCAATGGCTTTATACAGGTCGCTTTCACGATCCTCGGCGAACAAATCCGGTCCGCGCACGGCCAGGCGGACGGAGCAGCTAAATTGCCTTTCCGGCGCGCGGTTATGGTCATGTTCCAGCGTGACGCGCGCATCAATGGCGCGTTTGTCAAAGTGATCCAGCTTTTGCAGCCGGTTGACGACGTGAGCCTCGATGGCCTTGGTCAGCGTCAGGTTGTGCGTCGAAAGAATCAATTTCATGCTTCCAAGATGCAACTTGTCCGCAATGAAATCCAGTTTTTCCGGTGTTTTGGAACGCAAAGCGAAAATCGTGCCAATTTAGGCTTGTGTTGCGACAAAACTCGCGCTACAGTAAACCGCAAATGGTTCAGGGATTACAACTTTCCACGCGCCTGACGCAGTCCATGGTGCTGGCGCCGCAACTCCAGCAATCGCTGGCTTTGCTTCAGGCGCCGACCCTTGAACTCAAAGCCCTCGTCGAACAGGAACTGCAGCAGAATCCCGTCCTCGAGGAAATCGCGGCGCCGGAACTTGAACTGCCTGAAAAGCCCGATACCGAAACGGGTGAAACGAGCGACGCAACCGCCACGCCAGATCCGGCTGAACGCGCGGACGAGCTGCCGGCCGATTTCGATTCGGAAAAAAATTCAGACGCGCCCGTGGACGATTTTCAGGCGGAGTTCGACAAACTGGTCCAATTGGACCAGGAATGGCGCGATCACTTTTCGCAGACCAACATCCCGATTCGCCAGTCCGCGGAGGAGGAGGAAAAACGGCAGTTCATGTTCGACTCGCTCACGGCCGAAACATCGCTCGCGGAATTCTTGATCGAGCAGGCGCGCGAATCGGATTTGACGGAGGAACAGCGCGCCGTCGCCGAACTCATCATTGGCAACATTGACGACTACGGCTATTTGAAGGCGACGGTCGAGGAAATGTCGGCGGCAAACAACCTGCCGGCGGAAAAGATTTCCGAAGTCCTGAACACCGTCCAGACCTTCGATCCGCCCGGCGTCGGGGCGCGCGATTTGCGCGAGTGCCTGCTGCTGCAGCTCGAACGCGCGGGCAAACAAGATTCGCTTGAACATCGCATCGTGCGCGACTTCATGGACGCGCTTGGCAAGCGCCGCATCCCCGAAATCGCGCGCGGCACCGGCTGCACGGTTGAGGACGCGCAGGCAGCGCTGGGCCGCATCGGGCGCCTCGAGCCGCGGCCCGGACGCGCGTTTTTGCCGGACATGGACCAATACGTCCTGCCCGAAGTCTTTGTGCAGAAGGCGGGCGGCGATTTCACCGTCACGACCAATGACGAACACATTCCGCACCTGCGCATCAGCAACATTTACAAGGACCTGATGGCGCAGGGTGGCAATTCCTCCGAGGTCAAAAATTACATCCGCGAAAAAATCCGCGCCGGAAAATTTCTCATCAAAAGCCTGCACCAGCGGCAGACGACCATTTTGAACATCGGCAGGGAAATCGTGAAGCGCCAGCGTGATTTTATGGAGAAGGGCATCGCGCATTTGAGGCCGATGACGATGGCGCAAATCGCCGAAGTCGTCGGGGTCCACGAAACGACCGTGAGCCGCGCGGTTTCGGGAAAATACATACAGACGCCGCAGGGCGTGTTTGAGATGAAATTCTTCTTCACCGCCGGTTTGCAAAGCAACAACGGCAGCGAAGTTTCCAATACCAGCGTGAAGGACATGATCGCCGAGATTTTCAAGGCCGAGGATTCCGCCAAGCCGTTGTCCGACCAGGAAGTCGTGAAAATGCTCGGCGACAAGGGCATCACCATCGCGCGCCGCACCGTGGCCAAATACCGCGATGAACTGGGAATTCTGCCGTCGAACTTGCGGAAGGTGTATTGAAAGCCTTTCAGGGCGGCATATTGTTGTAGAAATCGGGATCAACAAATTTTCCAGGGTCGGTTCCGTCTAAAATCCGGCATTGCATGAGCCGTCGCAGAAAAATTTTAATCTTCGCTGGCATTATTCTCGGCGCGGCCATTCTCATTCCCGTCATCCGCCATTACCAGTTGCGTTCCTCCGTCGCATCTTACATTGCCGGACTCAAGGCCAGGGGCGAGCCAATGGAAATCAGCGAAGCGCTGCTGGCACCGGTGCCGCCGGGAAGCAACGGCGTGGAAGCCGCGCGCGCGGCCTTTGCCTTGCTCACGCCGGGCAGCTTTGCAGAATCAAACCTGCCGCCCATGATGCAGATGGTTGCGCCGGGCAGGGCGATGATTGGCTGGCAACAGCCCGAAGTGCGCGGCCCGGACTTCACCAATTCGTGGAGCAATGTCATGGCGGCGGCAGCGGCCAATCAGGCCGCAAGAGCTTTGTTGATGAAAGCGGCGGCTTATCCGGCGATTGATTTTCAATTGGATTATACAAAAGCGTATGATCTGCGGTTGCCGCAGTATCGAGGACTCAGGCAATCCATGCAGGGGTTGGCGGCGGCAGTCATATGCGATTTGCATGATGGAAACACGGCCTCCGCGGCCACAAACATCTGCACGATGCTGGCGCTCGATCAAGCCATCCGTGGCGACCGGACGGAGTTTTCTCAAGTCACGCGAGGAGCATTTGCTGAAATCGCCGCGAGCGCGACGTGGGAATTGTTGCAGGTCACCAACGTAACGGACGCGGAACTGGCCGGGCTGCAAACCCATTGGGAGCGGCTGGAATTCATCAAGGAGATGGAAAATGCGGATTTGATGGAGCGGGCGTTCATGGAGTCAGAAATCCCCAAAATGCGCGCTTCCGCTGCGGAGTTCTATCGTATGTTTAATGGTCCCGGCGGATTTTATGCTAATTTCGTTGACGAACCTTCTGGCGAAGCAACGGGCAAACTCGGCCATATTTGGATAGATGCCAAGACAACCTACGCCATGTCCATGTGGCGTTTTTGGTGGTCTTATTCGGATGAATTGCAGGCCCTCAAACAATATCAGATTTTTTTTGAGTCCCTGCGCGCGGTGGAGACCAATCAGGTTTTTTATCCGGCTTATACCAACATGGAAAACAGGCTCCACGCCATCGTGGTCACCGACGATTCGGAGGATTGGTGGTTGTCGAAACTGGACATTCCCGATGCTCGCTGGTTCTTTTCCGAGATAAATGTATCGAGTGAAAACTCCTTCGGCTATGATCTTTATGCCACCATCATTCGCACGACAATGAGGGCCGAAGCCACGAAGCGCATCGTCATCACCGCCATCGCCTTGAAACGATTTCAATTGCAGCACGGAAATTATCCCGAAAATCTTTCCGAATTAACGCCCGAATTTCTCACAACGGTTCCGCTCGACCCGGTGGACGGCCAGCCGCTTCGCTATCATCGAAATGCCAACGGCACTTATTTGCTCTATTCCATCGGCGAAAACGGCGTGGACGACGGCGGCAATCCTTCGCTGGAGAAAGATGTCACGGATTCAAATCAGTATTGGCCAAATCTGCACGCGCTGGACTGGGTCTGGCCGCAGCCGGCTGCGCCCGCCGAGGTTCAAAATTTCTACAACCATCCGCCGAAATAAATGAAACGCCACCTTGCATTCGCGCTTACAACCTTGCGCTGCGGTGAACAAGTTCCGCTTGTTAAGTTCTGGAAGAATTTCGTTCGACATGAAAATTTGAAAGGCGCAAACTTTTGTCGGATGAAAATCAAAATGATTCTCCGAATGTTTCTTGCTGGATTTATTTTCTTGGCAATTTGGCTGACTGCTTGGTGGCTCGTTCACAAGTATTCCGCAAAACCTTATTTCGTGAGTGATCCAGATTGGACTTTCTCAACTGCAAATGGTGGACAATACGGCTTAATTCATTTTAGCGATTCCAATTACTTCGGTTGTGATACGGTCATTTGCTTTGGGTCAATGTCTTTTGAACTTCCCTTGCCGTTGTATTTGTTTGCCTGCCTTGTAATTTGCGGAGTGCTGCTTGCGATTGATGGCATTTTAAGCTTTAGAAATTTCTCTCGACAGAAAAAATCGGAAGGCGCAAACCAAAATTGTTCACAATGAAAATATGCGCGTATTTCTAAAAATACTTGCGTGGCTTTGCAAAGTCGCGGCTGTTGCATTTTGGCTTTTTGCGGCGTGGGTTGGCATTGACTTGGACGCTTCCATTTTGCGTGGCGGCTACTCGTCGTATCGCGACCCGGCGCCGGATAATTTGACGCTTATTCTGGAAATCGCCGGACTGACCGCGCTGGCCTTGTTGGCGCTGCTTCCCAATCGCTGGCTGGTTTTTCGCCCGTGGCTTTTTGTCCCATCGTTGCTGATCGCCCTGATTCCCTTCTGCAAGATCTTTGATTCACCGATTGAACGGTCGGATTTACTGTGGATGATGTCTCTCATGTTTTTGTTTGCCATGCTGCCCCTGTCGCTGATTTTGAGTTTTTGGCGGCAGCGGAAAGGGGAGGGAGTCGGTTATGTCTAATCTGCCTTGAATGAAACGCCACCTTCCGTTCGCTCTCGGCATTTTGATTCTTACCGTATGCGGTTGCGCAAGCATGAGGCGGGCAGATTCGCTACAGGGCAACCTGACTTGGGAAAAGCTTGTGGGGACTGTAAACCAACTCGAATGGTCTGAGGCAGACGATGGCGCGGCCTTCGAGAAGGCTCAAGAGTCCCTTGGGCTGGAAAATTACAATGCAATGCAGCTTGATGGCCCGCTATTTGTAGCGCATGAAATGGGAGGCGCGGCATGGACGCATCCTCTGCCACGTCCCTGGCACACCGAGGATCAGAAACTGCTCTGCGCCGGTGACCTCTGCGGCGATGGCAGGACCGAATATGTTCTGGGCTTCGGATGGTTCGGTCCGATGGGCGGGGTCGTTTGCGTTTACGACGACACCATGCGCAAAATTGCCGAGGTTCCACTGGACGACGTTTACGGTCTTCAACTGGAAGACGTGATTGGCGACGGAGGATTGGAAATTTTATGCTGGCAGGATCATCACAACGGCACCGACGGATGGCTGCGTTATCTCACAATTTTCAGGCTGTCCAGGAGCGGTGTTCTCCAGCCGATTTGGGAAGGCTTCACCTATTCTGAATTGAGCGTCGACAACATCACCAAACAAAAGATTCGAATTCGACAGACGCCCGGCAAGCCGGCGGTCATCGAAACCGAGGAAGTTTATAGTCGAGGCACCCATGAGGACACAGACGATGGAACTTCATACTCGTATCTTGAAACTCCCTATACAACCACGCGCTATCTATGGAATCCAGTTACACAAACATTTGAAACTGCCAAATAAAACCATGTTGTTATGGAACCACTTATAGACAAGCTGGCGCGGCAGAAGATGGTGAGGAAGTTTTTTGAGACGATTCGCAACTGCGACAAACGTTCAGACAACTGGGTGCTCTCGTTGTCACCAGAGTGGCGAATTCCTGCGTCTGTTGGACTTCTGACAGTGGCGGCGTGTTTGGCGCTAAGCACCTTGTTCTTTGGCTGGATAACGATATGGACGATGATTATGGTCTTGTTCTGCATCGGTTACATCTTCCTCCTGCCAAATCTTTGTTTGATATTGTTCGTGAAGCAAAACTGGCCGTTTAGATTGGTCAATTTTGGAATCTTCCTTGCATACCTCTTCCCGGTATTGGCGCTTTTCTTTGATTGGGAATCGTTTCTCGAATATTTCGGCTTTGCCATTATTATAGTCGGTCTGGCGGTCGGTTGCTTCGTCACGCGGGAGCGGCCATTTCGTCCCGCGTTGGTTGCTGTTGCCATAGTTGCGTCTGTGGTCGTTACATTTGTGCTGTTCGTCGCGCTTTCCATCAGGCATACCGAGACATTCGCCCAGGCCGTAGGTGGGTCCCTGTTCTATCTTCCGAGCATTTGCATATTTTCTGTTCCGGCAGCGGTCAGTTGTCTCTTGGCACAGAGTTGCCGAAGCGCTTGTTTGCGGAGTGCATGAAGCGCTCCAAAAAGCAGCGATTGCATTAAGTGTTTCATTCACTCTCGGATTACGACCGGAGGTGGAGAGCCAGTTTCAGAAAATTGGCCAACCACTTCCAGATTCAGCGCGAGAACGGCTACGGACTCTTGGCATTGAGCCAGATTGAATTGGATATGGCTTACGAACATGGTTGGGCAGAATGTGTGCAGCGTTTCGCCCAGAATATTGATTTTGATGATCCTTCACCGTTCATTTTTGGAGGGTGGGTCGAAGAACAGGCCGGAGGCGCCGCTGGTTATTGCGATGCGCGGAACCGCATTTACGATTTGATTCGAATTTACGGGAAACAAAAAGTATCCGATTATTTACAGCAATTCAAATTGCCGGATGAAAGCACATCTGCTGAAACCAACGACAGCAGCGCAATGACCAACACGGACAACCGATTCGATTTGTCCGGACTGTTTCCGGGCAACGGGCGGCGGCAATATCTGGATTCTTTATTGCTCGTCGCCCGCGTTTTTTATTTCAAAGCCCCGCTTGATTTGAAATTAGCGTCTCGTCTCCGGCAAATTATTTCTTCTGCAACTCCGCCTTCGTTGCCGCTTGCAGTTCGTCCAGTTCCGCGCGCAATTCTTCCTTCGTCTTCCGGCTCATCCGGTCAATGAACAAAATGCCGTTGAGATGATCCACCTCGTGCTGGATGGCGCGTGAAAGCAAACCGCCGGCGCGAAATTCAATAACCTTGCCTTTTTCGTCCAGCGCCTTCACGTCCACCAATTCCGGACGCGAAATGTCCCCGTAAATCTGCGGGAAGCTCAGGCAGCCTTCACCGCCTTCAACGGATTCGCCGAGCGGCTTGATTTGGGGATTGATCAAAACCAGCGGCATGATTTCGCCCACGTCGGCGGGCTTGCCCTTGAGTTCGATCGTGGAGGGACGCTCCTTGTCGGCCTCGCGCACGTCAATCACCGTGAGTTGCAGGGCCAGGCCCACTTGCTGTGCCGCCAGCCCGATGCCGTGGCTCGCGCGCATCGTCTCGAACATGTCGGCGATGAGCTTTTTGATTTCCGGTGTGATTTTTTCAATCAGCGCGCCTTTTTGCCGCAAGGCCGGATGGCCGTATTTGACAACTTCCAAGGTCATGACGAGTGATGGGTGACAGGTGGCGAGTAGCGGGAATTCATTTTAAGGTCGGATATTTTCCTTCGGTTTTCGATGGTATTAATGGTCTTGGTCAAACCACCAATCACACGATTAAGCGCGGTGGATCGCTGCTGAATGACGTTCAGCGGCAATAAATGGCGGCAGCGTTCATAACGACCAAGGCTTTCGCGAGCTTCACCCCGCGCAATCTTAAGATGCTGCGGCAATTCCTTTCCAAATCCGCGTCCGTAGCCTTCTTCGATATTGGCACATACCGAATCCAGGCTCCGCGTTTGTTGTTTAGCCAGTTCACGGCCGCGAAAATCTTTGGAAAGAATTTCCGAATCGTCACAAAATTCGTCAAATACCTGTCGCGCCACTTTGTAAATTCCGAATGATTCCAACCGATCAAAAGTTTCCATAAGCTTTGAAATATACAACAGTCTTCCCGTCACCCGTCACTCGTCACCCTTTACCTTTTATTGTCACTTGTCCCATGTCACCTTTCAGTCACTCCCAGAACTTGCAAAATCCGTTCCAGTTCCTCGTCGCTGAAAAAGGAAATCTCCAGCGAACCTTTGCCTTCCGCGTAATGCAATTGGACTTTGGTGGCAAACACTTCGCGCAGTTTCGCCTCCAAATCGGCAACATGCGGGTCGCCAATCGGTGTTGCAACACTTGCTCCTTGCTCCTTGCTCCTTGCTCCCCGCCGTTGCAGCTTGGCCACCATTCCTTCCGTCTGCCGGACATTCAGGCCTTCCTTGACGACACGCTCGGCGGCGAGCTTTTGATTTTTCTCATCGGCAATCCCCAGAATCACCTTCGCGTGGCCGACCGAAAGCCGCCCTTCGCGGACAAAATTCTGGATGCCCGGAGATAATTTCAGGAGCCGCAGTGCATTGGCCACGACGGCGCGGCTTTTACCGACTTTGGCGGAAATCTCCTCCTGCGTGAGTTGAAATTGTTCGGCCAGTTGCGCAAAACCGTGGGCTTCTTCAATCGGATTGAGATTTTCGCGCTGGAGATTTTCGATGAGCGCGAGTTCGAGCACCGCGCGGTCGTCGGCCTCGCGCGTAATGACCGGAACTTCCGGCAGGTTCAGCAATTGCGCCGCGCGCCAGCGGCGTTCGCCGGCGATGAGTTCGAAATTGTCGCCGCGCGCGCGGACGATGAGCGGTTGCACGATGCCTTGTTCACGGATGGAATCCGCGAGTTCGCGCAGCGATTCTTCGGAAAATTCCTTGCGGGGTTGCAACGGCGACGGGCGGATTTTATCCAAGGGCACACGCTGCACGCGCTCGCGATTGTCGGGCGCGGGAACCGAAGTTGCGGGTGGTTGAATCGCTGGCGCGGGCGCGGGTTGAACGGACGGATTTCCACCCAGCAACGCGCCGAGGCCGCGGCCCAAAGCAGGTTTCGACATGCGGGCAGAATGAAGAATGAGGAATGTGGAAACAAGAGCAAAACATTTACGGTGGGGGGGGAGCGCACGCGCCTCGCGTGCAGTTTCCAGCGCCCTCGCTGGAAACACCGGGGAGTGTGTTCGACGGGGCGTCGAACACGACAGCCGAGGGCGGCTGTGCTCCCCATTTACGACAATATGAAGTTGAACGAACTCCAATGAGCAACGACTTCGGGAGAGATTTGATTCTCAAAAAAGACGGGAGGAAAACTTTTGTGGAATGTAAGCGGTATGACAGAGACACGCCCATTGGTCGCCGTCATCTGCAACTTTTCTATGGCGTGATTGTGAATATGCGCGCGGACGCAGGGATATTTGTTACAACCAGCAGGTTTGCAAATACAGCGGTCAACTTTGCGGGTGAAACCGGCATCAAACTAATTGATGGATACGAACTGGCCGCACTGATGGCTCAAGCATTTCCCGGCGATGGCAACGCAGACGAATATCGTGCGATGTGCCGAGTGTGTGGAGGCGTGGTGGTTTTTAATCTTCGCGAGCCAGTTTCAGAAATGATTTGCAAGAACTCACACACGGTTAAAACGATTCGCCAGATTCGTTAAAGATAAAATTGATTGCCGAAGCTCCAAGTTGTGAAAAATGCGGTTCAAAAATGAGGCTGGTAAATGGACGCCGCGGAAAATTCTGGGGATGCAGCAATTATCCTAAATGTCGGGGCACACAACGATATTCCAGTCATTAGCGGTCAATGATCTGGCGTTGTCGAAAGCGGACGGAAAATTTTCTCCATTGCCCATTTTATCCAGCCGGTCGGCGCAATTGGGCGGCACGGTGGCGACGGTCGGTTTTCCCGACATCGGATTATTGAAAGCAAGCGCGACTTTGAGCTTTGGATTTTTGGCCTTGAACTTTACCCTGCTTCCGTGAGCAAGAGCAAACGCATTGCCGCGCTGGCGGAACAACATCACAAACTGGACGCGCATTACGCCGGTTACTTCAAACAATTCAACCACCAGAAATTTTATGAGGCGCACGATGTTCTGGAACACATCTGGCTGAAGGACCGGCATGGGCCGAACGGCGCGTTCTACAAGGGGCTGATCCAACTGGCGGGCGCGTTCGTGCATTTGCAGCGAAACCATCTGCGCCCGTCGGCGGCGCTGTTCAAGCTCGCGCAGGCCAATCTTGAAAAATATCCGCACCGGCATGAACATCTCGACGTGGTGGCGGCGCTGAAATTGATTGCCGACTGGCTGCAGCGACTGGAAGGCTACGACTATCGCGTGAATCCCCTGACGCCGACGAATCCTCCGCAAATCAACCCGGTGGCGTAAGCCGGAAGCATCCCCCAATTCCGCTTGACAGATTTGCAATAGTTCTGTAATTTCTGTCGTGACAGAAATAAAGGAAATATGAACAAATTAAGTCCAGTCGAACAACGGTTTGTCCTGCACTGGGGCGAGATGGGGACGAAGTGGGGCATCAACCGCACCGTGGCGCAGATTCACGCGCTGCTTTACATCTCGCCCAAGCCGCTGACCGCCGAGGAAATCAGCGAGACACTGGACGTGGCGCGCTCGAATGTCAGCAACAGCCTCAAGGAATTGCAGGGCTGGCGCATCATCAAGCTCGTCCACGTGATGGGCGACAAGCGCGACCATTTTGAGGCGTTGCCGGATGTCTGGGAGACGTTTCGCATTGTGTTGGACGAGCGCAAAAAGCGCGAGATTGATCCGACCCTCGCCGTTTTGCACGAGTGCGTCGCCAAGGCCGGGGAAGATTCTCAAACCAGCAAATATACCGAACAACGCCTCCGCGCCCTGACCGGTTTTTTTGAAACAACGACCGGCTGGTATGGGCAGATTTGCAACTGGCCGGCAAGCGCATTTATGAAATTCGCCAAGTTTGGCGGCAAAATCCAAAAGCTGCTCGGCATCGGAAAATAAAACCATGACTGCGGCGCACACAACGGCAATGGGCTTGAAACGCGAACCGAAGCGCGCGTGGATATTTTATGATGGAGACTGCCAATTCTGCACCGCCACCGCCGCGCGTTTCGCGCCCATATTGGGTCGCCGTCATTTCAATCTTATGTCATTGCAAACGCCGTGGGTGCAACAACGGCTTGGGTTGAACCCGGGCGAACCGCTGACCGAAATGAAATTGCTGGCGGAAGACGGTAGAATTTTTGGCGGGGCGGACGCGCTGCTGCGAATCGCGCGAAAGATCTGGTGGGCGTGGCCGCTGGTTGTGCTGGCGCAGATTTCCGGGGCCAAATTCCTGTTCAGGACCGCCTATGAACGTTTTGCCGCGAACCGGCATTGTTTGAATGGAATTTGTTTTCTGCCCCAGAAATCTGTTCGCCGTAACATCACCACAACTTTTTTTGAAATGCCATGAACACCTTTGCCATTCAGCGGCCGCATTTTCATTTGCCGGCAATTCGCGGGACGATTGAGCGGAGAATGCTCATCAACTTCCGCTGCGAGCCTTCCAAGCTTGCGAAATTGCTGCCGGCGCCATTCCGGCCCCAATTGGTCAACGGCTGGGGCGTGGCTGGCATTTGCCTCATCCGGCTTGGCGGAATTCGTCCCGCATTTCTGCCCGTGCCAGTCGGAATGACTTCGGAAAATGCCGCGCATCGCATCGCCGTCAAGTGGGATGAAGCCGGCGCGATGCGCGATGGCGTTTTCATTCTACGCCGCGACACGAATGCGCTGCTGAACCGGCTTGCCGGCGGTAAAATATTTCCCGGCGTGCATCATGCTGCGAAATTTGATGTGGAAGAAACAAACGATCGGTTCAGGCTGGAAATGCAAAGCGACGATGGAAGGACGTTTGTCCGGG
>Ga0335074_10002812_pt1 | contig 23719 bp, 12 predicted proteins | sample Lox_Sample_23_FD_206715 | JGI IMG/M metagenome (GOLD analysis project Ga0335074, IMG submission 206715) | Soil microbial communities from Loxahatchee National Wildlife Refuge, Florida, United States - Lox_Sample_2.3 | ecosystem: Environmental > Terrestrial > Soil > Wetlands | place: USA...
GGCGTTGCCGGGAGCTGGGCCGCGCCCGAAACCCCGGCCCAAGTACCTGCGCGTGCTGATGGAGGACAACTCCGCCGACGACCAGGGTAGCCGGATCAACATCAGGGTCCCGCTGCAACTGCTGCGTGCCGGTGTCCGGCTCACGAGCCTTATCCCCCCGCCGGCGCTGACAAAGGTCAACGCGGAGCTGAGCAAGTCAGGGGTACCGATCGACCTCAGCGAGCTCAAGCCACAGCAACTCGAGGACCTCGTCGACCAGCTCGACGAAGTCAGCGTCGACATCAGCGACCACGACAGCAAGGTGCAGGTGTTCTGCGAGTGACACCGCTGACACCGCCGCGGCGCGCTGCGCCCGGCATGCCCTAAACGGGGCGCGCGCCGCGCTGCGCCCAGCATCCCCCGGGCCACAGGTCATGCCCGCAGAACGGGGCGCGCTCCCCCGCCGGCTTCTATTACTACGGAAACCTGCCCGCGCTTTCCTTGATCGCGGTAATCCGGCCGCGCCCGGCGACGGGCAGCTTCCGTGATCAAGAAGCACGCGACCCGGGCTCCACGATCATGGGAGCCACCCCCGTGAGCGAACCACTTGCGCGCATGAACCCGGGCTCTCCGGGCGGCCAGCCCACGTCCCGGTGTGAGCGAACGTTCGCACAAAAAATCGGGCAAACGGCGGCTTTTATCGTCGGCTATTTGGCGCTCGCGTCGCCGCGGACGGTGGTTTCGCCCGGGCGCTGGCCCGCCTCGCAGCCGTTCAGATGGCCGGACCGCTGTGCCTGATCAGGGGCCATGTAAGCGCTTTACCTGGGCTGATGGCCAGGTTCGCAGCGGCTTGGCCTGACACCAGGCGGCAGCGAAGACGCACAAGCCGCCTCTTGACTCGCGATCCAGGCCAGACCTACCGTTTTAAGCGAACGTTCGGTCATACCTCTCGACGCCCGACCCCCTTATCAGCAGCGCGGATGGCAGGACTGGATGGCACGCCGTTACGTTTCGGTCAAGGAGATTGCTGCCAGAGCTGGCGTCAGTTTCCAGACGGCGAGCAAAGTGCTGAACGGCGGAAGCGTCCGGGTGTCGGCTGAGACAGCGGCACGGATCATGGCCGTTGCGCAGCAACTTGGTTACCGGCCAAACACGGTTGCCCGCAGCCTGGTCCAGCAGACCACCGCCACGATCGGCCTGATCAGCGGTGACCTGAACGACGGCGCGCTGTCGCAGTTCGTGGTGGCTGCCGAGCGCACCGCCCGCCGCCACCAGCACGCTGTCCTGATCGGCAACCTCTCCCATCATGACAATGATGGGACGGCCGTCTTGCAGATGCTGATCGACCGCCGGGTCGACGGCGTGATCGCGGCCGCACCGCAACTGGAGGAAGACTCGGCCGTCGCTGACCTTCTCCGTCGTTATGTGCCCACGGTCAGCCTGCATCACGTGCCGGGCGGCGGCGTGCCCGTGGTGGGCTCCAACCACCGTGAGGGAGCCAGGATGGCCACCCAGCATCTGGTGGACCTGGGCCATACCAAGATCGGCACGGTCACCGGACCGTTCCGCCGCCATGTTGTGCGCAGCAGGCTGCACGGGTACGAGGACGCACTGCGGGATGCTGGCATCGAGCTGAGCGAGGACCTGGCGGCCGAGGCCGACTGGACACCCGGCGTCGCGGCCAACGCCACGCGCCTCCTGCTGCAACGGGACCCGGCCATCACCGCCATTTTCGTGCACAACGACGCGATGGCCATCGGCGTGCTCAGCGCGCTGGCCGCGGCTGGCCGGCTGGTCCCTTCCGACGTGGCCGTGGTGAGCTGTGACGACATGCCGTTCGCTGCCTATCTGATCCCGCCGCTCACCTCGCTGCGGGTGCCGTTCGCGCAGACCGGTGAGCGAGCCGTCGAACTCCTCCTGGCGCGCATCGCCGGCCAGGAACCGCCCGCCGCTCCCGTGCTGCTCCCGGTCGAGCTGATCATCCGTACCTCCTGCGGCGCACCGGGCCCGCCAGCGAAGCAAGCGGTACCGGCCGCCGCGCCATCCGCGGGAGCAGCAGTGCCGATCGGGAAGGAGGACTCGTGACGCGCATCGTGGTCGACCCGGGCCGACGGCTGGGCGATGTGGACCGCACCATCTTCGGCGGCTTTGTCGAGCACCTCGGCCGCTGCATCTACGGGGGCCTGTACGAGGAGGGCTCACCGCACTCGGATGCGCGCGGATTCCGGACCGACGTTCTGGCCCTCCTGCGCGAGCTGAGAATGGGCGCGCTGCGCTATCCCGGCGGCAATTTCGTCAGCAACTACCACTGGACGGACGGCATCGGGCCGCGCGACTCTCGCCCGCGCCGGCCCGAACTGGCCTGGGGTGGCGAGGAAAGCAACCGGTTCGGGACCGACGAGTTTCTTGCCTACTGCGCCGAACTCGGCACCGAGCCTTATATCTGCCTGAACATGGGAACCGGCTCCCTGGAGGAAGCCCTCGCCTGGGTCGAGTACTGCAATGGCGCAGGCAACACAGCCTGGGCGCAGCGGCGGCGCGAGAACGGCAGAGACGAGCCGTGGGGCGTGCGCTACTGGGGCCTCGGCAACGAGATGTACGGCGACTGGCAGGTGGGCGCGCTGTCCGCGGAAGAGTACGTGCGAACCGCGACGCGGTGGGCGCGCGCGATCCGGATGATCGACCCGGACGCCATCTTGGTGAGCTGCGGCATGAACGGCTGGAACGACTGGGACGCCGTCGTGATCGACGGCCTCGCGCCGCTGGTCGACCTGCACTCGCTGCATATCTACACAGGGAGCGACGATTACTGGTCCAACGTGCTGGCGCCTCATCAGGCCGAGCGAGCGATCAGGTCCGCGGGCGCCCTGATCGACCGCGTCGCCTACACCAAGAAGATCGCGCGGCGGCCGCGGATCGCCTACGACGAGTGGAACGTCTGGTACCGCACCGACGACGGCGCGCTCGAGGAGCGTTATGACTTCTCCGACGCGTTAGCTGTCGGCACCTATCTCAACATCTTCATCCGCAACTGCGACAGGGTCGCGATGGCCAACCTGGCCCAGATGGTCAACGCCATAGCGCCGATCGTGACCACTCCGGAAGTGGCCGTTACCCAGCCCATCTACTATCCGGTCCTGCTGCACGCCACGTCAGCGCTGGCCGCCGCGGTCGACTGCTATGTCGACGGTCCGGCCGTGCCCGTGCCTGACGCCCCACGCGGCCGGTGGCCTCATCGCGTGACGGACCTCGGCCCGTTCACGGCTGTGGACGCCGCTGCGACTGTCTCCGCCGACCGCGCCCGGCTCGCGCTGACCCTGGTCAACCGGAGCCTGGATGCTGAGCCCGTCTCCATCGTGCTCCGCGACGTGTCGTTCGACGGCAGTGCGGAGCTCACGACCGTAACCGCCGAGCGCGGGCCGCAGGCCCGCGTGCTCCCCGATGTACAGGGGGCGTGTGTGACCAAGGGCTCGGAGAAGCCTTCCGGCCCATTGCTCTCAGCCACGCTCCCGCCTAAGTCGTTCACCGTGATCGAAGCGGCGACGACCAGCCAGTAGCCCCCACGGCCGCCGGCAGCCCCTAACAGGATCATCACAAACAAGGAGAACCGGACGATGTTATCGCTAACAGCACGGTATCGCAGCCGCCTCTCCGGACCCAGCGGCCTCGGTAGACCCGTCAGCACCGCGGTGCGCGGCGGGGCCTGGCTCGCGTTCGGCGCCGCCGCGGTGGTCCTGGCAGGCTGCGGCACGAGCACGACCTCCCATCCGTCGAGTGCGGCGTCCGCGAGCGCGAGCGTCACGGTCGAGGCGGGCGGCTCGTGCGCGTCCTCCAGCGCAACCAAGCTCACGTTCTGGGCCTGGGTGCCTGGCCTCGGGCGCGCCGTCAACGAGTTCAACAAGACCCACCCGAGCATCTGCGTCACCCAGGAGGACGTCGGCGCAGGCAGCCCTCAGTACATCAAGATCTCCGACGCGCTCAAGGCCGGCAGCGGCGCGCCGGACGTGGCCGAGGTCGAGTTCGACGAACTGCCCTCCTACGAGATCACGCACAGCGTCGTTAACCTGGCCAAGTACGGCGCCGACAAGTACAAGGGCGATTTCGTGCCGTGGGCCTGGGACGAGGTCAGCCAGGGCTCAGCCGTGTACGCCATGCCCAGCGACTCGGGCCCGATGGGCTTCTATTACAACGGCACGGAACTTGCCCAGTACCACATCACCCCGCCCACGACCTGGGCCCAGTTCGCCGCTGACGCCGCCACCTTGCACAAGGACAACTCCTCCGACTATCTCACCAACTTCGCCGGCAACGACCTGCAGTGGGTCCTGAGCCTGATGTCGCAGGACAACGCGTTCCCGTTCCAGTACACCGGGGGCGACAAGGTGACAATCGACTGGACCGGGCCGGCCCAGATGGCGTTCGCCTCCTACTGGCAGCAGATGCTGTCGGCGAATGAACTGAACACCGTGACCGACATCACCGCGACCGCATTTGCCGACATGGACAAGGGCGTCGACGCTTCGTGGCTGAGTTCCGCCTGGGGCCCTTCCTACTTCGCGCCTGACGCCAAGTCGTCGGTTGGCGACTGGCGGGCTGCGCCGATGCCGCAATGGACCGCGGGCGCCGACGTGGCCGCGAACTGGGGCGGTTCGACGTACCCGGTCTTTACCCAGAGTGCCCACCCGGCCCAGGCCGCTGAGTTCTCCGAGTGGCTAACCGCCAACACCGCTTCGTGGAACATCGTGAAGACGCCGCCGTCCTCGCTGTTCCCGACCTATGTGCCCCTGCTGAACAGTGCGTCGTTCAAGGACCTGACCTATCCGATCTCAGGCACGTCCACGCCGAACGTCGCGTTCACAGCGGCAGCCCCGGCGATCGCTACCGTGCAGTGGCCGCCATTCATGACCTACGCGCTGACCGAGTCGATGACCACCTTCGCCGGTGTCATGGACGGCAAGGAGACCGTGCAGCAGGCGTTCTCGGCCTTCCAGAGCCAGCTGGTCAGCTACGCCCAGAACCAGGGGTTCACCGTCAGTACCTGACCGCGCCGCTGGACCCGGCGGCGCACCGCCACCGCCGGGTCCAGCGTCAGGAAGGAGCAGCAGTGTGAGCAGCGCGGCGATACAGACGACTGCACGCAAGCCGGGTCAGCGGTCCGCGCCCGGCCGGGCATATGGGCCACAGAGCCAGCAGCGCCGTCACGGGCGCCAGGGCTTGTATTTCGTCGTGCCCTTCCTGGTCGCGTACTTAATGTTCATGGTGGCGCCGCTCGGATACGCCATCTACACCAGCCTGTACACGACAAAGCTCATCGGCGGAACTGTATTTTCCGGCGCGGCCAACTACACCCAGACCCTCACCGACGGGGCGTTCTGGTCAGGTGTTATCAGGGTCATCATCTTCGGTGTGATCCAGATACCGGTCATGCTGGTGATCGCCTTCTTCTTCGCGACGATCTTCGACCTGGGCATCGCGAAGTTCGGCCGCACCTTCCGCACTATCTTCTTCATCCCGTTCGCCATACCGGCCGTGGTGGCCGGAGTGATGTGGGCCTTCCTGCTCGAGCCGCAGTTCGGCCCGTTCACGCACGCCGCCAACGCTGTCGGTTTCCACAACGTGGACTTCTTCTCGTCGAACCTGATGCTCCCCTGCATCATCGTGATAGCGATCTGGGAGTGGACCGGCTACAACATGGTGATCCTCTATACCGCGCTGCGGTCGGTGCCGCGCGACATAGTCGAAGCCGCCATTCTCGACCACGCCTCGCTCTGGACAATCATCGTGCGGGTCAAGCTCCCGATGGTCCGTCCGGCCATCGTCCTGCTGGTGTTCCTCAACAGCATCGGCGCACTCCAGCTCTTCACCGAGCCGCTGATCCTCCAGTACTTCGAGCCGCCGGCGATCTCGGTGAACTACACGCCGGTCCTGTACATCTACTACACCGGGATCGGGGACAACGAGTACAACCTGGCCGCGGCGGGGGCCGTCATCCTGGGCGGAGTCATCGTCCTGATCTCGGTCGCCTCTCTGGCCTTCCGCCGCCGGAAGGGGCAGCTGGCATGAGCACCTCGGCACTTCCGGCCCGGATCGGGACCGGCAGCGAGATCGGCCGCGAGACCCGCCGCGAGACCCGCCGCCGGCGGCGGCTCGAGGAGGAGGCACGCACGATTCCGATCAGGACGTACGGGCTGCGCCGCGGCACTGTCACCATCCTGACCCTGCTGTGCGCGCTGTTCGCGGTCTTCATCCTGATCCCGATCGCCTGGATCGCCATAAACTCCACCAAGACGCAGTCCAATATTTTCGAGACATTCGGCTTCTCGTTCGCCCGCCCGTTCGTCTTCTTCCACAATTTTTCACTGCTTTTCCAGAACGTTGACGGCTACGGCACGTACACGCAATGGCTGGCCAACACGGCGCTGTATGCGGCGCTCGGCGGCATCGGCGCCACGGCCCTTGCCGCCTTCGCCGGGTACGGCTTCGCCCGCTACCACTTCCGCGGCTCGCGGGCACTGTTTTACTTCGCGATCGGCGCCCTGCTCGTCCCCATCAGCGCGATCACACTGCCGCTGTACCTGACGTATGCCAAGGTGCACCTGATCAACTCGATTTGGGGCATAGTGCTGCCGAGCCTGGTCAGCCCGGTTGGTGTCTACCTCATGAAGGTGTTCGTCGAGGTGTCGGTGCCGACGGAGCTGCTGGATGCGGCCAGGATCGACGGGGCCGGTGAAGTCAAGATCTTCTTCAGGCTGGCGCTGCCGCTGATGGTGCCGGGGCTGATGACTGTCCTGCTGATCTCGGTGGTCGGCATCTGGAACAACTACTTCCTGCCATTGATCATTTTCAGCCAGAACCAGCTGTACCCGGTGACTGTCGGGATCGGCCTGTGGGCCCAGCGAGCGCAGAACAGCGGCAACGCTGAACTCTTCCCGCTGGTCGTCGTCGGCGGCCTGGTGACGATGACGCCGCTCATCGCGCTCTTCCTGATCCTGCAGCGGTACTGGCGCAGCGGCCTGTTGCTGGGGAGCCTGGCCAACTGAAGGCTTGTGGTGCGGGCCCGCAGGCTAGTCGAGTTTGCCGAGAACCTGCTTCGCCGCCGTCTTGCCTGCGCTGATCGCCCCTTCAAATTCGCCGTACCACTTCGTGGCCATCTCTGTCCCCGCCCAGTGGACTCTGTCGTGCGGCTCACGCAGGGACGGCCCGTAGGCGGTCCAGGCACCGACCGCTGCGTAGGCGTTGTACGCGCCGCCGGTCAGCGGATACGCCGGCCAGTTCGCCTCCACATACTCCACGCAGGGCTCGGGTTTTGCGCCATCGGAAAAATAGGCACGGAGATCGTCGGTAACGATCTGCTTGCGCTGTCCCTCCTCCTTCGTGCTCCAGCTGATGTACTTGTTCCCCTGGATAAAGCAGGTCAGTATGCCGGGCGTGTTCTTGTCGGGGTTGCCGCTGTCCACGACATACTGCACCGTACGGTTCCCGTCGCCCAGCGCTTGCCCGCTTCTTCCTTCAATCCGCCACCACGCGTTGTCATAAATGCAGGCGACCTTGGCGATGGTTCCCATCGGCATCCGCTGAACGAGGGCAAGACGTCGCGCCGGGAGCGGCGGGTCGTAATGGATGGTGCCGCTAAGGAACGGCGGCATTGCCACGATCGCGAATTTCGCTTCATACGTGCCAGCTACCCCCTTCGAGGTATACGGCGTGGTCGTCACCGTAACGCCCGCCCCGTCCTGGGTGATCGCGACCACTTTCGAGCCGCTGACGAGTTCCGTGCCTAGCTTCTGCGCTTCCTCAAGCAGTCTTTCCGCGATCTGCCCGGCGCCGCCGACGAGGAGATAAGCTTCGGAGTTTTCAGAGTCCTTGTTGACGCTTCTTTCGAAGAGCGAGTGCAGCAGTGGCGTCTCCCATGACGAGCCGCCCGACTGACCGGTCCATGACTGCCAGCCCACGAAATATCGCGCGAACTTGTCTTTCCCCTCGTTCCCCTTGCTGTTTTCGGAGATCCACTGAGCCAGTGTCTGATGGTCAAGGGCAGACGCGTCCTGAGCCTCCCAGGGCCTTTCGTTAACCCCGTGACTCTCGGCAACGCCATCCAGCTTCTCTTCTAAGTCTATCGCCGCGGCTTCCGATTCCGCATCCGGCGCGGCACCTCTGTAGAACCTGACGGCGTTTTCGTAGAAAACCGCCCAGATTCCCTTACCTGCGTATTGCTTAAAGGTTTTCAGCTCGAGGAGCTTGACATAATCCATGATATTTTCTTGATCGGACTGAATCCACTGGCCACCGCGATCGATCCAGGTGTCCTCGTTGTAAACTTGCTGCCGGAACATACGGCCACCTATCCGGTTTCTGGCCTCAAGCAGGAGCACCTTCTTTTTCTCAGCTGCCAGTAACCTCGCTGCTGCGAGCCCAGACAGCCCGCCCCCGGCGATGATGACGTCGTACGGCATATCGTTTCCCCCCTTTTCATCCCGTTCGCCAGCGTTAAGCCGGTTACTTCAGGCTGTTACGCAGCGCGATCTCAGTATTACCATTTGATGGTGCCGCGAGCCAGCGACGCGGTGAAGATCTGGTGTTACCGGGGTTGCGTGTGCCGAAAGGACGGGGTGGGAATGGCTGCGGATGACTGGCGGGCCGGGCGCGGGGTTGACGAGAACTTAACCCTGCTGGACAACGAGATCTCCTACACCGAGCTGATCTCCGACGGCGCGCTGGAATTCGTAACCGAGACCCACCTTCGGCGCTGGTTCGGCGGCCGGGAGACGATCACGGTGGGCCAGGCGCTTGAGGTCAGCGCCCACATCGCGCGGAAGTTCTGGGCGATAATGCGCGACGAGGTGCTGCCCAACTCGATCTTGCACCAGTTCGCTGTCGACTACGCCGCGGAGTTCCTTGGCCGGGCGAACCCGGAGTACGTCGACTTCCGCACTCACCGCGCGCTGGACGCCAAGCAGGCGTGGCTTGACGACAAGATCAGCCTCGGCGAACTGCGCGTCGCCGAGGCCGGTGCCCGGGCGGCACTGGACACCGTGGCCGGTTACGGCGACGAGCGGGTGTCAGACTGCGCCTTCGTCGTCTGCCAGGCGCTCGCCGACCGTGGGGAGGAAGCCCAGCGCCGTACGTTCTATACCTTCCTGGAGCACTTCGGCACCCGGCAGGACCGCGAGTGGCTGATCCAGCTCGTGCGGGGCCGGCTCGGCCGCCCGGATTCCAGGTGGGTGCCCGTGCCGGGGCGGGGACGGGGGCAGGCATGACAACCGACGGCATAGCGGTCGATCAGTCACTGCCGGTCGGCACCGTCCTGGCATACGTCGGCTTGCTGCCCAAGGATCTGGTCTCACGGGGCTGGCTTGTCTGCGACGGGAGCTCGAGGCTCGCACGGGATTACCGCGAGCTGTTCGGCGCGATCAGCTTCAACTTCGGCGCCAGGAGCACCGACGAGCCCGAGTTCAACCTGCCCGATCTGCGCGGCAGATTCATCCGGAGTACCGCGCCTGACGCGGCCAAACGGGCCCAGCGTGACCCGGAGTGGGCGGAGCGCGGCTATCTTTACGCGCACGGCGCTGTGAAGGAACACGTCGGCTCCTACCAGGGGTACGGCACGGCCAAGCCGCGCAACCCGTTCAGTACCAGGGTCGGCAACCTCGACATCGTCAGCGCCAACGACGCGGCGGGCTGCGGCGCCAACCCGGCCAGCTACCACAGCGGCTCCGTCGACCTCAAGCTGAGCGGCGGGGACGTCGAGACCCGGCCGGCCAACAAGTACCTCTACTTCATCATCAAGGCATTCAGCACGAAGGACGGCCAGCCGGTGCTGCCCCCGGTCGGCGCTGTCATCCCGTTCGCCGGGCCGTCGCAGCCCGCACCGCCGCCGCCCGAGCAGTGGGACCGGTGCGCCGGGCAGAGCGTGGCGCGGGAAGGGAAGTACTTCCGGCTCTATGAGGCGATAGGGATATCCCAGGGCAGCGACGGGACTAAGTTCCGGCTTCCCGATTACCGCGGCTGGTTCCTGCGCGGCGTGAGCGAGGCCGCCAACACCGATCCGAACCGGGACACCCGCGTTGCCCCGAGCCCGGGCGGCAACGCGGGCAACAACGTCGGCTCGCAGCAGGACTGGGCCACCGGGCTTCCCTACGAGACTGGCCGCCAGGTGCAGACGACGTTCTCGGCCCTGCCGACCCAGAACCGGGGCAAGTACGTCGACACCCTCGGCCGTGAACTGGCGCGGGTGAACCACGGCAGCGTTCCGCTGCAGCTGTCTCTCGGCCAGTCCGGCGACGCCGAGACCAGGCCGGAGAACATCAGCATCGACTTCTACGTCAAGTCCCAGCCGGAGGGCGAGGTCCCGGTGGGGACCATCGCTGCGATTGGCGTCAACCTGCCGGCCAACGACTTCTGGCTGCCGTGTGACGGGCGGAGCCTGGCCATCGCCGAGTATCAAGATCTGCACAAGGCCATCGGGACCACATACGGATCGGAGCCCGGCCGGTTCAGGCTGCCGGACACCGAGGGCCGTTTCCTGCGCGGCGCCAGCGACACCACCGGCCAGGACCCGGACGCCGCTCGCCGGATCCCGGCCGGGTCAGGCGAGCCGGCGGGCGTGGGCAGCGTGCAGGGCTTCGCCACCGGCCGGCCGCGGACCGAGTTCAGCGTCAACGTGCCGAACCTGCCGAACAGCACGATCCGCACCCATGGCGGCGCCCGCGGCGGCGTCGCCGGCATCAACGGCCCCAAGGACATCGATCCGTGGAGCAAGGGCGGCAACGCCGACACCCGGCCGGTTAACGTCTACCTGAACTGCTACATCCGCGCCCGCTGATGATCGTTGGAATCCTGGCGCAGTCAGGTGTGCCGCAATGTTCCACTCACAACCGGGGTAGCCGAACCAGAGTGGCGAGTGTGGCTGAGGTGGCCTGGGACCGGCTAACCAGCGACAGTCGTCCGACCCGCGGTCGCCACAATCGCACCCGGCGAGTCCATCTCATTCCGCCAGCCCCAAATCTCACTCCGGCCACTCCCGCAATGGCGCACCGGCCTCGTCGCCCGGCCGGAAAGACATCACTCGCCCCAGCAGCCCCACCAGTCCCGCAAGCAGCAAGATCACTCATGAGAATGCAGGTTGTTTCCGGCCGTAGCCCAATGCCGCTTAGGCTGCTTCGATCATGGCGACAACCTGCGGGTTTACCTGGCGGTCAGCCAAGGGGCCAGCTCGGTGACCGGTACCGGCCACGCGCAGCCGTGCTGCCGGATTCCGGTCACCGGCAGCCTCCCTCATCGTGGAGAGTTTTCCGGGACTATCACCGGAAACACTCCACCGTAAGCCCAGCAGCCCGCGGTAACGGGTTGCGGTGAGGCCATATCCAGCCACCGCGCCAGCCGGAAAACAGGCCAGCACCCGCACCTGGATACAGCCGCACCCAAGCCCCTTTCCCGCACCTGAGCCAGAACGCCACCAAAGTAAGCGGCATTGAGTCAGATGTGCCGCAATACTCCATTCACAACCGGGATAGCTCAACCAGAGTGGCGAATGTGACTGAAGTAGCCTGGGACTAGCTGGCCCGCCCTCTGACTGGCCCGCCCTCTGACTGGCCCGCCCTCAGGCTCGCCGGCCCCGCTGACCGGCCCCCCGGCTGACCAGCGCTCCAGCGGGCCCGCGCTCTAGCTGACCTCCCAGCGCAGGCCGACTTCGCCGGCCGCCATAACCCGGGCGGCCCAGGCGGCCAGGGACTCAGCCGGGTGGCCCGGGTTCGGCGTCTGCGCGGCTGCCTCCCCGGCGTCCCCGGCGTCGCCGGCGTCCCCCACGTCGCCGGCGCTGGCTTCGCGCAGGTAGATGTCCCCGGTCCAGAGCGACTTGGCGGTGACGCGAGTGTCCAGCTTCAGCTCAGCCTGGCCGGCCGGGCCTGACAGGTCCTTGTAGCTGAACTGGTCCCTGATCCGGCCGCTGAACGTGCCGCCGGATGTCAGCCAGCTCACGGCGGCGAGCGAGCGCTCCGTGGTGATCCCGCTGGGGCTGGCGAGCTGGAGGGAGCTCAGCACCGCCCTGCCCTGGACCACCGGTCCGGCCACGTGCAGCGACACTGCAGGGTTCGCTCCGCCGCCGGAGCCGGTCAGCCTGATGTTCGTGAGCTTGCCCGGCGCCAGCGGGATGACCTGGTCGCCCGCTGGGGGCACCTCGCCGGGCTTGCCCGGAGCCGGGCCGTCCCCGGTCCAGACCTCCAGTGCCGCCGTACCGCATTCCACCAGCCAGGCCAGCACCATCTCATCGGGCTTGCCGGGATGGGCGGTCAGGCCCAGGCAGGCGATGGCCGCGCCGACGGCGACAGTGACCTCCCGGGCAGGCGGATTCTGGCCGTGGGCGGTCAGCCGGTAGGTCGTCGGCTGCCGCGGCGCGACGGCCAGGCTGGAGACGGTGCGCTCCAGCGACTGGCCGGGCGGGTCGAGCCGGAATCCGCTGGTCCACGCCGCAGCCCAGCGCAGGGTCACCTCCCCTCCGGGCGGGACGATCTGGGGGGCGGCGGTGAAGCTGGAGATGACAGCGTCCACCACGGTCAGCGGCACACTCCGGTGATCGGAACGGCCGTAGCCGTGTGCGGCCAGGGTGTGGAAGTCGCTCACGTCGATTGGCAGTGCCTTGCTTCCGCCGCCCGTCGGTTGCAGCACGAAGTCGCCCGGTTCGAGGATGCAGGACGTCGCCCCGGCGACCAGCCACCGGAACGTGGTCTCGTCGCCCTTGACCAGCCTGGTGGGCGAGGCCGAGAAGCTGAGGATGCGCACGGTCGTGACGGTCACCGTCAGCTGCTGGTGGATGGTCCGCCCGCCGCCCTCGGCCGAGAGTGTGTAGACAGTCGTCTCCGTCGGTGACACTGGCTTGGTGCCTGAGAGTCCCACTGGCTCCGAGTTCAGCGTGCATTTGCTGGCGCCGGCCGTGCGCCATTTGAGCACGCTGGTCCCGTCCGGGACGATCTGCACCGGCTGAGCCAGGAACTCGCTGATCGACAGCCCAGGTTCCTGCTTGGCCACCTCGAGCTGCGTTTCACTGCCCCCCCACTCGGTCACCGTGATCACAGCGTGGCCGAGGGCGGTGTTGACGATCACGCTGGACAGGATGAACGCGACGGCATCTCCCGCGGGCACCCCGGTGACCGGGGAATTAGGGATGGCGGTGAACTGGCCGGCGCCGCTGGAAAAGATCTCCCAGGCCGTTCCCGCCCCTGCCTCAAGCCGCACTTTGGGAAGGTCGTCGGTGCTGGTGAGGTCAGCTACCCCATCGCCCGCCCTGATGGTGAAGCTGAGCCGCCGGACGTCAATGTCTTTCGCTGTGTTGTTGGCCACCGTGATCATCAGCGTCACCTCGCTCGGCTCGGCCGGGCTGACCGTCCGCGGCACATGGTTCGGCGTGATCGTGTACCTGAGCATCGTTCCCTCCTGGTGGGCCTGGGTGGGTCACGGGCTTACCTTGCTGACCGCCAGCAGGGCGGTGCGGTCGGCGTCGGTCGTCTCGGTCACCCGGATCACCGCCAGCCCGGGCGCGGCGACAACCTGAACGCCAGCGACGACGAAGGTCAGAACGGTCCCGGCCGCCACCGGTACCCCGTCCTGAGGCGTGGCCAGGACGGTGCCGCCGATATCCGCGATCACCGACCACGGGGTCCCGTCCGCTGCGTGGACGGTGATCGTGCCGGGCTTGTCGGTCAGGTCCCGCTCACCGGGCCCGACCGGCAACTGGAACTCCAGAGCCGGGCACCGCACTGGGTCGGGTGCCCCGTTGTAGACGGTGATCTCGAAGGTTGCGCTGGCGGGCGTGTCCGGGCTGGTGGTGCAGGGCACGGCGCGCGGGGTGACGGCATAGGTGAACGACGTCGTTCGCTCGCCGATCAGGAGTTTGAGCCAGCCCTCGCGCACCACGGGCGCCGCGTCCGCCAGGTGGGCGGTGGCGTCGGCCGCCTCGACCGGGTATTCACCGGCGGGCTGCACGACGTCGGTGTACTGGAGCCACGACCAGGCGCTGTCCGCAGCCGCGGGCAGCGGCAGTACCGTCCCGGCTCCGTCGCCGACCACCGGGCCGATGCGCAGAGTCACGGACATGCGGCGCAGTGCCGGGGTGGTCAGCGAGGCCGGCACCGTCAGCTCCAGCACCGGCAGCAGGCCGGTGACCGCGTGAATGGTGCCGTGCGGGGTGACGACCATTGTCAGCAGCGCGCCGTGGGAGTCGCCGAGGGCCGGATCGGGGCGGCGTTGCCCGACATAACCCGCCGACGCGGGCTGCTCCGGAACGTAGACCGACTGGATCTCCTGGTAGTCGTCGTTGATGTAATAGCCGACCACGCCGTCATCGAGCAGTTCCGTGCTGCCCAGCATCACTGGCAGCCTGACGTGCTCGAATCCGCCGGTGACGTGTTCGCCGGTGTCCGGCCAGAGCTCGCTGGCCGCGGGCTCGCCCTGCAGCAGGTAGCGGAAGCGCGCGCGAATGACCGCAAGCGGCCGGCCAACGGGCACGGGCAGTTCCTCGTCGATCCAGGAACCATCCGGGCCGGTGGCGCGGGCGGCGTCGGAGAGCAGCGTGAGAAACTCGGCCAGCGCGCGGCCGGGGTGCTCGTGGCCCAGCAGGCCGAGGACAATCCCCCGGAGGTGGCGGTTGCCGATGCGGACCTCGGCTGGCTCCCCGTGCGGCGGCCTGGCCTTCTCGGGGGCCGGCCACCACAGCACATCATCGCCGGCCCGCAGCAGCTCGCCGGCCAGCGTCCCGTCGGCCTCATATACGAGGACGCCGCTCTCCAGCGGATGGCCGAGCAGCCAGCCGCACAACGGGGTCAGGCCGGTGGCGGCGCCTGTGTCGACTTCCCGGTCGTCGGCGTCCGCGCTGAGCATCGGCAGCTCGGCCCGGGCAAACTGGCTGATCCGCGGCCTGAGCATGGCGTAGGTCGGGAAGCGGGGCGTGACCAGGTCCGGGCTGAGGACCGGCTGGTACAGCCGCGACGGCTCGCCGATGGCACCGAAGACGTCGAACACCTGCCCGAAGTCGTCGACCACCCACAAGTCCTGCAGCCTGAGGTGCCCAGCGCGCAGCGGGCCGAACTGTTCCGGCTCGGCCTGCGCGGCGGGCCGGCTGCCTGGCACGAAGGGCGGTACCCCACCGGGGTCGAGCCACGGCGCCAGGACCTCGCCGGGCGCGGTGCGGAACGCCTCCGGGATCCGCTGCAGCAGCGCCGCGCCGAAGCCACTGAGCGCCTGGCTGAGCAGGTCACTGCTGCGCAGGTACTCCTCAGCGTCGCGGAGCGCCCAGAGATAAGGCCGCAGTCCGGGCTCGTTGCCCGCGTCCTCGATCGCCCGCTCGAGCTGGGCTGCCAGGATGACCGGCTGCTGCGGGGTCAGCAGCGTCCTGCCCTGGATGGTGACGCTTTTCGGCCCAAGCGCCGTGCCTGTCCAGCGGTAGCTCCAGTCGTCGGGACCGGGCACCGGCGCGTCCCCTGGCGGCGCCCACTCCCGGAACCGGTCGCCTGCGATGGCTGCCAGAGGGCGGTACTCGATCCGCCAGTCCAGGTACAGCGGAGACCAGGGCGGTGACCAGAACTGCACGCCCACCTTCGACGGGATCGCGCCCAGCCCGTACTGGGTGAGCAGGCCGCTCAGTCCGGCTACGACCAGGCGGTCGAGCGCGGGGTGGATCGCCGGGTTCCAGACGGCGCTCTGCACCTTGCGGATGGCCCCGAGCAGGGGCCAGGGATCGGCGGGGTCGGCAACTGACGCGATCAGCGGTGCGTTGGAGATGTCCAGGATCATCGACTCCACGGCGAGGTCGGCCAGTTCGGCAGGCAGGTCGGGGTCGTCGGGCACCGGCACAGGCAACTGGCCGCCGCGCACCACGTAGCCGCGGTCGCCAACGGTCACCTCGATGCCGGACACCGCCTGGCCGGTGAACCGGCAGGCGAGCCGGCCCTCCTCGTACACCCCGTCCTCGCCGTGCTTGAACCCGCGGCGGGCGCCGGAGATCAGCAGCACCGGTTCGTTCGGGCGGCTGAACGGCGCCTCGGGATCTCCGGACAGCCGCAGCTCACCGAGCGTGTCCGTCAGTTCGATCAGGCAGGTGTCCCGCTGCTGGCGCAGCCACCTGCATTCCCCGATAAGCGCTGATGCGGCCGGGCGGGCCTGGCCGGTGGCCTGGTCAACGAGGTCTTTCCATTGCTGGTAGGGCGGGTTCTCGCCGATGTACCGTTCCTTCCACCACAGCGTGGCGACCTGTGACTGGATCCCGGCCAATAGCCGCAGCCGCTGGTCCAGCGCCCGCTGGCGCGCGTTCAGCTCGGTGAGCAGGGCCGCCTGCCTGGGCGTCAGCCGCGGCGGCGCCTCGCGCCCGGCCGGGTCGCCGGGCTTCTCGGCCGCCACCACCCGCCAGGCAGTGCCGCCAGGCCCGGAGCCGAACCACCCGGCCTGCAGCCCGGCGTCGGCGCGGGCCTGGCCGTCGGGCCCGGCGAGCACGGGCAGCAGGCCGGCCTGAAAGGCCTCCATGATCTCGACCACCTGGGCCCGAGGGCCGGCCGCGGCCTCGCTCGCCGCGGCCTCGCTCGCCACGGCCTCGCTCGCCACTGTCCCGCTCGCCACGGTCCCGCTCGCCACGGTCCCGCTCGCCACGGTCCCGTCAGCAGCGCTGGCCGCCGCGGTCTCCTGGCCGGCAGCCACGCCGGCGACCGCGTCGCCGATCAGCGCGGCGAGGGCATCAGCGGCACTGTTGCCGATGGCGAGCTTCGGTTTGACGTAGCCTGCCTGCTGCGGATTTGACGTGGGCACGCCGCTGAACTTCGGCCCGTCAGGCCCGAACCACGCTATGTCGGTGATCAGGCCGTGGCACAGCGTCCTGGCCGGGTAGATGGTGCGCGGCACCGCCGGGTCTACGGTCAGCCCGTGGTCGGCCGCCCAGCGCGCCGCGGCCTCGGCCGCCCGGTCCAGTTCGCCGTCGCAGGCATCGGGGCACCATCCCCGGCCGGACATCAGCGCGTGCCATTGCTCGCGGGTCTGCCAGCCCGGCGGCCCGTAGGCCGCCGCTCCGTACAGCGGGTCGGTACCCGGGTTCCCGTACCAGCCGTAGAGCGAATAGCTGATGGGGCCGTAGCCGACTCCGGCCAGTGGGTCGGCGACGGCCAGCACATCCCGCACGTTCGCAGCGAACGCGGCGTACGTGGCGTCACCCGGCCCGACCGCGGTCAGCGGCGGATCAAGCGCGTGCTCCCGGGCCTCGGCCTCGCCGGGCCAGTCGGCCAGCGGCCAGGTCCGGCCGAGCGACACCTGTCGGCTGCCGTCCGGGCTCGGATAGGGGCTGCCCCCGCGGTCACTGACGTAGTCGCTGGCAATGATCACAGAGTGGAAAGCCCACCGGCTGGGTTGCTGCGGGTCACGGAACTTGCGGGTCAGCAGCCACCGGGTCGGCACGGCCGGGTAGGCGATCTCACCCCGGGCCCCGGCCTGGCCGCCCTTGGTGAGCCCGTCCGGCAGCGCCCAGTGCAGGATGATGCCTGTGAAGTCGCGGCCGTCTGGCCGGTACTTGGCCGGGGTGAACGGGGACGGATCGGTCGGGTCGAAGAACTGGAGGTTGGCGTAGAACGGCGGGGTCCAGGACCAGATGTCGGCCAGCGACGGGTAGGTGATCGTCACCGCCTCGACGGTGACCGGCACGAAGAGCGCGGGCGCAGCGGGGCCGCCGGCAGCAGCCGGCACGGCCTGGGTGCCCCGGTCAGCGCGCATGACCGGCCACGAAGAAGCGGCGCGCGGGCGCCGCGACCATCTCGATCCCGAAGGCGGCCGAGCGCAGTTGCGGCGGCGTCACCGGGCTGTAGACCTCGCGCAGCTTGGCGTCGAGCCGCCCGGCGAGGCCACCGATGTCGAGCACCCCGCGCGCGGCATCGCGGAACCCCGCCTCAACCGACGGCTCGCCCGGGGGCTGTACCCCGGGAGGGAATTGCTTGCCGCCACCGATGAAGCGAACCGCGACCCGGGGCGGCTGGCCGGCTGAGGGGCGTACCCCGAAGTGCAGCCCCCGCGCGGGTTCGGCAATCTCCACTCTCCGCACGAAGCCGTCGAAGATCGCGATCAGCACGCTCGGGGCCGGCCTGTCGATCCGCAGCAGTGGCAGCGGCTCCGCCCCGTCCGGGGCTGCCGCTGGTCCGGCCCCGGACCGGGACGCTGGCCCGGCGCCAGACCGGGACGCTGGCCCGGCGCCAGGCCGGGACGCTGGCCCGGCGCCAGGCCGGGAGGCTGGCCCGGCGTCGGGGTAGCCGATGACGGAAAGCCCAGGCCAGCCGGCGACGGCCGCCGAGCGGAGCAGCAGGCCGGTCCAGACCGGCGGCGCCAGAGAGCCGGCGGAGGCTGCGGCGCGGCCCCGCCCCGCGGCCTGCAGGCCCGGACGGTGCAGGGCCACGAGCGCAGCCTCAACCGCGGCCACGGCGGCCACGGACAAGGCCCCGTCCACCAGGCTGTCCAGCCAATTCTGGTCGATCACGAAGAACCTGACCGACTCGGCGGGGAGCATCCGCGCGTCTGGTACCAAGGCGTTGAACGGGAGGTCGTGCAGCAGGCATAGCCGGGCAAGCCAGCGCCCGACGTCGTCGGGCAGGTCCGGCGCCGCGCCGAGGACGGCGGCGCGGCCCTCGGCGCTGTCAAGCAGCGCTCGCATGGCCACGTGCCGCCGTGATCGCGCCGCCCGGGGGCTCACCCGTTGCCCCTTATCCGGTCGGCGAGCACTGTGTGCGGGTCCTGGCCGGCCCGCAGCAGCCGGTCAACCTCGGCCGGGCTGAGCAGGCCTGGAAGCCGGTGCAGGTGGCCATGCAGCCCGCTTGGGTCGCCAGGCGGCCCGAGCAGCGGTGGCGGGCCGGCCAGCGGTGCCGCCACCCCCTCGGCTATCAGGCGGCGGATCATCCGGCCGGGCAGCCGCGGGGTGAGCATGTCGCCGGGGCCCAGCAGGCGGTAGTTCCGGAACAGCTCGATGCGTTCCAGCAGCAACTGGCTCAGCCGGTGGTTATCGCGGATCCAGGCAAGGAACGACGTGGTGAACTGGCGGTCGGCGAGCGCCAGCAGCCGGCCCGCCTGCCAGCCAGCCGCGAAGGAGACGTCAAACATGCCGGTCTGCGAGTCGTAGACCAGCGCGGCCTCGGCCGTCTCGTAGATCGGCTGCATGTTCCGCATCATCTGTACCGGCAGGCACGGCCCCCGGTACCAGGCCACGGTCCGCTCGCCCAGCCGGGTGCGGTAGTCGGCTGGCACGTACCCGTAGGAAATGGCCTTGGCGATCGGCTCCGGCGCCCCCGAGCCGTCGAGTTCCGGCACGCCGATGTCCAGCCCTTCCAGCAGGTCCCCGATGTAGGGCTGGCCCGTGGTGCTGGTGAACGCCCAGCGGGCCAGCGAGAGCAGCCGCACAGCGGAGTAGCCGGGCGGCAGGCCGTCACGGTCGGCGAGATAGCCAGCGAAGCCCTCAAGCGATACCAGGTGCGCGACGTACATCCCGCTGGGGCTCCCGCTCGGCAGGCGGTTGCTGAGCACCACGGCGAACTGGGTGTCCGGCAGTTCGCCGGCCGCGCCGGCGGGCTGTCCGGCGCTCGCGCCGACCTCGCGGACGTGGGCGAGGTAGCCGAGCTCACCGGCCAGCGGGGCGACAGCGGCGAACGCCTCGCTGGTGACGTCCACGACCGGGCACGACAGGTCCGGGAACTCCGCCAGCCACCGGTTCTTGCGTTCCGGCAGGAAGTCCGGGCCGAGCACGGCCGGTGGCGGGTTCAGGTAGTTCGCCAGCGGGACCGGCTGGGCTCCGGTCAGCTCGTCGGCCTTCGCCGGAACGTACTCTCCCGGCGCGAGCAGCACGATCGCCAGCCAGGGCGGCAGGCCGGGCTCGGCGCCAGCGCCCCCGTCACCCGGCTCCCCAGCGCCCGGCTCCAGGGGGATCTCCCACGGCAGGCCGCGGCCGCGCAGGATCACGTGGCACAGCGCCGCGGAGAAGTCGCCCTCGGCCTGCGCTGGAGGGTAGACCGAGACCACATCCTGGGGGCCGAGGCCGAAGTGCGGCCCGGTAACCCGCATGCGCTGCTCGTTACGGTAAGGCTCAGGGGAGACGAACTCGGGCGGCAGCTCAACCTGCTGCTCGACCACCAGGCAGTAGTCACCGGCGGGCAGGCCGGGCCGACCGTCGTCGGAGAACTCGATCTCACCCGGGCTGACCGTCACCTGATACACACCTCCGCGGCGTCGGCAGAGGCACTTTCGGGGGCACTAGCGGAACGCGCGGCCGGGTCGGCACCGGGGTCAGCGGACAGACCCTGCTGGTACCAGCCCGGCCGCGGCGCCACGAGGATCGGCAGATCCACGGCCTCGCCGGACGCGCGGGGCAGCGCGTAGCGAAGGACGGTAGCCGCGACGGCACCCGCGCGGACCCGGGATGACCTCAGCGGGATCCGGTCACCGGACCGGAGCAGCCACGCGTCAGCGGCGCGGCCGGCCGGGCTCCCGGGCGGCGATGGCTTGCCGTCGTCGCGCGCCATCGTCACGTTTACCGAACGGGCCCATGGCGGAACCGTCGTGATAATCCAGCCGCGTTCGCGTCCAGTGCCGGGCTCGGTCCAGTTCTGGTCGACCAGGGCCGCCCCGTCGATGCGGCCGACCGGCCGGCTGCCCCTGCGCCGGCGGACCCGGACCGGCGCTTGTGGCCGGATTATCACCCCGTTGCCGACCAGGGCCTGCGGGCCCACCTGAAGCAGCACCGAGTCGGCCGACCACCCGCTGACCGCTGCGGCAGCCGGAGCCGCAGCCGGAGCCGGAGCCGGGCAGGTCACTAGCAGCCGGGCCGTCCGGGCGGGCAACTGGTAATGGGCGTCGGCGTCCACCGTCGCTTGCCCGATCAGGCGGAACTGCGGGTCGAAAGCGTCGACCGCTACCGGCAAGCCGTTGGTCTCCACGTGCCGCGCTGCACCCGGCGGCAGGTCCCAGACCAGCGACGTGCCCGGCCGCAGCCGTGCGGCCTGCCCGGCCCCGGCCTCGCCGGACAGGCCGGCCAGCGCCGCGCGCTCGGGCCCGCTGGAGAAACTATCGAAAACCAGGGCCGCGATGCGGCCCTGGTGACGGCGGAACACGGCAGCCAGGATCGGCTGCGGCTTGGTGAGCGAGGCCTGTGCCGTCGGTTCCGGGCGGGATGGGGCCCGAGGCGCTGGCTCGCCTGCGCTGTGGGCTGGGGTGTCCTGGCGGGGGCCGGTCGTGCCCGGCGGCCCGAGCAGCGGCGGCGCCGGGAAGGTCCGCCGCACCTGGGTGGCGAGCAGGGACAGGTCCCCGGGCACAAGCCCGCGGCCCAGCCCGAGCCGACCGAGTTCGGCCACGATGCCCGCGCGCGTCGCTCGCACCTGCGGTTGCGCCACGGTCTCGGCGATGACGAGCCTGGCGTCAGCCCCGGGAGGGCCGGTCGACCCGTCGATCGACCCGGCCGGAAGCGGCAGGTCGCCGTCATCAAGCTCGTCGTGGCCGAGCACTTCCACCGGCATCGGCGGCGGCCCGGTCCGGGCGGGAACGGGCGGGGCACCGCGCAGGCCGGTGACTCCTGGCACTAGCTCGGAACTCAAGTCCGGCTGGCCGTTGTTCACCGTGCCCCACAGCGACTCCGGCAGGCCCGACTCCTGCGGCGCCCAGGCCCAGCCGCTCACGTCGACCGGCCGCCCGTCCGAGTGATACAGCTCTAGCAGATGGCAGGTCACCATCGTGAGTGAGCCCATGGGGTAGACGCCGACCTCGGAGCCGTCGAACCTGACCTGCTTGGTCCCGGGCGCGCCGGCCACCAGGACAGTGGCCGGGATCGCGGTCTCCGAGCTGAGCACGAGATCCGGCGGCGCCACCAGCCACACGGTGACGTCCCCGTCCTTCACCACGCCAGTCAGGCCGGCGTCGGCCCGGGGTTTGCAGACTTCCTCCCGGGCTGGCAGGAAGGACGCGGCGAACGTCGGCCAGTCCTTGATCACGCGTCCCGGCAGATCCGGCCGGCCGCCGCCGTTGATGTCGATGGTGAACGAGATGATCCACCAGGTGACGTGGGCGACGCCGGCCAGCGGCGGGCCCCACAGCTCCACCTGCGCGCCCAGTTCGACGCTGAAGGTCTTGTGGACCGCGCCGATGTGCAGCGTGTACGACGCGCCGACCGAGATCCCGATCCCGATGTGGAAGAAGAACGGCCGCCAGTACATGAGGAAATCGGCGTGGGCCCGGAACCATGCCCGCAGCTCGCCCGAGCGGAAGGCGAGGTCAAGGCGACCGCCCGCCATCACGCAAGACGGCGTCAGCGCGAAGTAAGCGCTGCCCTCAAGCCGCAGCGTCTGCGACATCGCCCAGCTGATGCCGAGCCGCGGCACCACCGGGTAGTGGTCCGGCTTGTCGAAGAAATCGTGGTAGCCGCCGATGGTCAGCACGAAGTCGCCGCGGTGCTGTTCACCGAACCACAGGTAGAACGCGAACCCGCCGGACAGCCGGCAGGCCTTGTCGATCACGAACGAGTTGGGCGTCAGCAGCGCGGTGACCTGCACCGTGCCCGCCGCCGGGCGGATCACGGCGATCAGCACCAGCTCGACGTAGGCATACGGGCGGCCCCAGCCCGCCTTCGGCAGCTGCAGCGAGCTGATCCCGACCACGGCGATGACCAGCTCGTTGCCGAACTGCACCAGCAGCAGCACGAACGAGTCGATGAGCTGGAACGAGCTGAACTTCACCCCGACGGCCACCCAGTACGAGCCGAGCTCGGGGGGCACCCAGCCACCTGACGCCAGCTTGCCGAGCGCGGCGGCCACGGTCGGGTCGGGCAGATACGAGCTGCCCTGCCGGGCGGCGATCACCAGTGGGAAGGACTGCACTTGATCCGGCTCGGGCAGCCGCAGCCCGCGGTTGTAGCCGAAGCCGGCAGCCAGGCCGGTCACGAAGAAGGCGGGTGGTCCGCCGAAGGCCCCCTTCACCAGCCCGAAGACGAACAACGACGCATAGCCGCTGAGAATCGCGTACGACCCGACAGCGGTCACGCCGAAGCGCCCGACCTGGAGCAGCAGCGATCCGTCGTAGGAGACCATGTCGTCGGTCTCGGTACGGACCAGGCTGCCGCTCAGCGACACCGAGCCCGAGGTGAACGCCACGCCCAGGCCGTCGAGGTCCACCCGGACGCCGGCCGGGGAGATGTCGTCGGCGCGGAAGGACACGGTGAACCCGGCGAGGTCGATGCTCAGCGCCTTGGTCGCGACCGAGGCGTCCAGCGCGAGCCCGAACCGCTCCGCGGTCGTCAGCACGCCCACCCGGCCGAGGGTCAGCGGCCCGAAGCTCTTCTGCACGGCGAACCACTGGATGGGCGGCGGGCCGGCCTGGTCCCATGCCGCCAGGTCCTGCCCGTCCGCGTGCACCGCGGCCACCGACCCCGGCGCCCGGAACGAGGACGGCGTGAGCACGAACTGCTCCTTGGCGTCCCCCGCCACCACCGTGAACGAGAGCTGGAGGCCCTTGGTGAAGGCCGGGCTGGTCCGGGGCGCCGGCGGGGGCAGCACCACCCGTCCCGCCTTGACGTCGGCGGAGGCGTAGCTGACCTGGAGATCGGAGAGGGCAAGCCCGCTGAGCATGCTGCCGAACAGCGGCGTGCCCGCCAGGTCGACCGTGGAGCTGAGCCTCAGGCCCGCGATCAGCACCACGCCGTCGGCCGGGTCAGGCAGCGTGACAATGAACGCGTCGGCGGACCCGGCGGCGGACC
>Ga0335074_10002813_pt1 | contig 23719 bp, 25 predicted proteins | sample Lox_Sample_23_FD_206715 | JGI IMG/M metagenome (GOLD analysis project Ga0335074, IMG submission 206715) | Soil microbial communities from Loxahatchee National Wildlife Refuge, Florida, United States - Lox_Sample_2.3 | ecosystem: Environmental > Terrestrial > Soil > Wetlands | place: USA...
CAGCACGCCGACGCGCGGCGAACGTTCCTCATTCATCAGCTCGGTCCCTGCGGCAGCGGGGCACGGTGCCCCGCGTGGCTACCAGCCGCGCTGTGCCAGCCGGTGGTCGGCCGGCAGCTCGTCGACGTTGATGCCGACCATGGCCTCGCCGAGCCCGCGGCTGACCTTCGCGACCACGTCGGCGTCGTCGAACATGGTGGTCGCCTGCACAATCGCGCGCGCCCGAGCGGCGGGGTTGCCGGACTTGAAGATCCCGCTGCCGACGAAGACCCCGTCCGCGCCGAGCTGCATCATCATCGCGGCATCCGAGGGCGTCGCGATGCCGCCGGCGGTGAACAGGACCACCGGAAGGGTGCCGGTCTCCGCGACCTCGCGCACCAGCTCGTACGGCGCCTGCAGCTCCTTCGCCGCGACGTACAGCTCGTCCTCGCTCATCGAGCCGAGCCGGCGCAGCTCGCCGCGGATCGAGCGCATGTGGGTGACCGCGTTGGAGACGTCGCCGGTGCCGGCCTCGCCCTTGGACCGGATCATGGCCGCGCCCTCGGCGATCCGGCGCAGTGCTTCACCGAGGTTGGTCGCGCCGCACACGAACGGCACGGTGAAGGACCACTTGTCGATGTGGTTCGTGTAGTCGGCCGGGGTGAGCACCTCGGACTCGTCGATGTAGTCGACGCCGAGCGCCTGCAGGACCTGCGCCTCGACAAAGTGGCCGATCCGCGCCTTTGCCATCACCGGGATCGAGACGGCCGCAATGATCCCGTCGATCATGTCCGGGTCGCTCATCCGTGACACGCCGCCCTCGGCGCGGATGTCGGCCGGGACCCGCTCGAGCGCCATGACCGCGACCGCTCCGGCGTCCTCGGCGATCTTCGCCTGCTCGGGGGTGACGACGTCCATGATCACGCCGCCCTTGAGCATCTCCGCCATCCCGCGCTTGACGCGCGCCGTCCCGGTCGCCTGTCCCTCAGTCATGCCCCAATCGTAGGCCTGGACGCAAAGGAGATCGTGACCATCGGGAGCTCGGCGTCCTCCATCTCGAAGTACGCCGGGTGCGGCGCGTGGCCGGCCAGCCGAAGCCAGCGAACCAGCCGCCGGTCGCGTACGACGAGAGCGTCCCGGACGGTGTCGTTGTAGAACCGGCGGGCGAATGACGCGCGCAGCGCCTCGTCGTGCATCTCGGTCGTGATCTCGGCCGCGGTACCCAGCCGGCCGGCGAGCGCGTCGGCGGCCCGGAACAGCGCACGCGTGACCTCGGTCTCCGCCAGCTCGCGATCGGAGCCGAGGCCGACGACCTGCGCGGCGGCGACGATGGAGTGCCGCAGCCCGCCCACGACATCGGCGGGGAGTGGAGCCGAGGCGGCAAACTCAGCCGCCGTCGTACCTCTGCGCCGCAGCTGCGCCTCGAGCGCTCCGGCGGCGGCGTCGACCCGGGCGTGCAGCTGGTCGAGCCGGATCGCGGTCCAATAGAGATAGAGCGCGATCCAAGCGAGGATCGCCGCCACCGCGATGGCGTAGCTCAGCAACACCTACCTGACGCTACAGCGGCTGGAAACCCTCGGAGAGCGCGGTGACGTCGACGACTTCCGGCTCCTCGGCAACCCGGCCGGTCGACACGGCGATCGCGGTCTCGTAGACGCGCAGCACCTCGCCGGAGACCACCGACCAGTCGTAGCGAGCGACCGCATGGCGGGCTGCGGTGCGCAGCTCGTCACGGTATTGCGGTGCTGACAGCAGGGCCGAGCACGCGGCCGCGAGCGACACCGGATCACCCACCTCGGCGAGCACCCCGAGCGCACCGTCGTCGAGCACGCGCGAGAACGCTGCCAGGTTGCTGGCGACGATCGGGGCTCCGCCGGCCATCGCCTCGAGCAGGACGATGCCGAAGCTCTCCCCGCCGGTGTTGGGCGCGGCGAACAGGTCGACGGAGGCGAGCAGACGAGCCTTGTCGGCGTCGCTGACCCGGCCGAGAAACGTCAGTCCGTCGGCCGCATCGTTCAACCGTCCGGGACCGGCCACGAGCAGGCGCGCCGCCGGATGCTCGCGGCGGATCGCCGGCCACGCCGCGAGCAGCACATCGAGCCCCTTGCGTGGCTCGTCGACGCGACCGATGAAGCCGATCGCGCCGCCGTCACCCGGCCAGCCGGGAAACGGCACGGCTCCGGCGTACTTCGCGATGTGTACGCCGTTGGGTACGACGACCGCGTCGCCACCGAGATGGTCGACGATCGTCTTGCGGGCCGCGGGCGACACGGCGATCGCCCCGGACAGCTTCTCGAGGTAGACCTGCAACGGGTTCTGCAGGATCGACAGGATGCGCGACTTCGGGTTCGCGGCGTGGAACGTCGCGACGATCGGCCCGCGCGCGTTGCCCAGCGCGAGCAACGACAACGAGAAGGTCTCGGGTGAGTGCACGTGCAGCACGTCGAAGTCGCCGTCGTGCAGCCAGCGCCGCACCCGCGCTGCACTGACCGGTCCGAGCAACAGCCTCGACACCGACCCGTTGTAGGGAATCGGCACACTGTGCCCGGCGCGCGTCACGTAGCTCGGCAACGGCAGCTCGTCGTCGTCGACCGGGGTGATGACAGCCACGTCGTGCCCGCGCGCGACCAGGGCTTCGGCGAGGTCGGAGATGTGTGCGACCACTCCGCCCGGGACATCCCACGGGTACGGCGAGACCAGCCCGACGCGCATCTAGGCCGCCGGCCGGCTCGGTTGCCGCCGCGGGTCGAGATCGGACACCCACACCCGCTGCAGCATGTGCCAGTCCTGGGGGCGGCGGGCGATCTCGCGCTCGAACACGCACGCGACCTGTTGGGTCATCTCGCTGATCTTCTCGCCCCGCGTCCCGGCCTCGGGCACGTGCACCTGGTCGTGGATGCGGAAGTCCCAGCGCCAACGCCCGGCGTTGGCGAGCGTCACCGGCAGCAGCGCAGCGCCGGTGTCGTGTGCGAGCGCAGCCGGACCGGCCGGCATCCGTGCGGTGGCGCCGAAGAAGTCGACGTCGATCCCGGTCGAGGTGAGGTCGCGGTCACCGAGCAGGCAGAGCGCTCCGCCGGCGCGCAACCGCTCGGCGAGCACCGCGTAGGGCGGCTTCTCGCCACCCGTGAGCGGGAGTACCTCCATGCCGATCGACTCGCGGAACTCCACGAAGCGTGTGAACAGCGACTCCGGCTTCAGCCGCTCCATCACCGTCGTGAACGGCACCCCGGTGCCGGTCAGCCAGGCGCCCGCCATGTCCCAGTTCCCCATGTGCGGAAGGGACAGGATCATGCCGTTGCCGGCTGCGACCGCCGCCCGCAGCAGCGGGTCACCGGTGACCTCGACCCGGCGCAGGATCTGGTCGGTGGTCATCCTCGGAAGCTGGAAGACCTCGCACCAGTAGCGCATGTAGGAACGCAACCCGTCCCGGGTGAGCAACCGCAGTTCGTACGGCGACGCGTCGGGGACGACGCGCGCGAGGTTGCTCTGTAGCCGGCGCACCCCCTTGCCGCCCCGGAACCAGATCCCGTCGGCCACGGCGTCGAACTGCGCACGCGCCATCCACTCGGGCATCCCGCGGACCACCGACCAGCCCGCTGCGTAGGCCGCGTCGGCGAACGAGTCGTTCATGTCCGCGTCTGGTGCGCCGGCGGCGGCGGGGACGGCTCCACGGCGACGGAATCAGCGGCCGGAGCCATCAGCAGCCGGGACTGCCGGCGTACCTCAACCACGCGCTGGATCACTGTGATGGTCGTCGCCACCGCCAGCCCCCACAGCGCGATCGCGCGCAGCAGGTTCAGCCCGAAGATGCCGGAGAAGCCGGTCAGTACGAGCACCGCGATCAGCCGCTCCGAGCGCTCCGCGATGCCGACATTGCACGGCATCCCGAGGCTCTCCGCGCGCGCCTTCGAGTACGACGTGACGACCCCCGCGACCAGGTCGTAGAGCGCGACCGCGCACAGCGTCTCGCTGTTGCCGCGCCCCGCGTAGTAGAGGGCGAGCGCGCCGAACACCGCACCGTCGCCGACCCGGTCCAGGGTCGAGTCGAGGAACGCGCCCCACGGGCCACTGCTGCCGCGCACGCGAGCGACCGCGCCGTCCATCAGGTCGCTGAAAACGAACGCGGTGATGACCAGGGTGCCGACCAGGAACTGGCCGCGCGGATAGAAGCCGAGCGCGCCACCCGACACCCCGATCGTGCCGATGATGGTGAGCGCGTCGGGGGTGACGCCCATCTTGGCGAGTCGTTGCGCTATCGGCTCAACCACGCGGTTGATCTGCGGTCGCGCGTGAATGCCGAGCATTTGCGCCGAGGATACCGAGCCGGGCCCTTCGGCCCCCGTCAATCGGATCCGTTCAGGGGCTTGTCCTCGGCACCGGCGCGGGTGCAGGGTGGCACGAAGCGCCGTGCGGCGCAGCCGCCGGCAGATCCCACGAGGAGGCAGCCATGGCCGACAAGTCGAGTACCTCGGGAGCCGCCGGCAGGGCACCCACGGCCGCCGAGCCCGGACGGATCCGCAACATCGTGCTCGTCGGCCACTCGGGAGCGGGCAAGACCGCACTCGTCGAGGCCCTCCTCGTCGCGACCGGGACGATCCCCCGGGCCGGGCGGGTCGAGGACGGCACAACGGTCACCGACTTCGACGAGGCCGAAGCCCGCCAGCAGCGCTCGATCAGCCTGGCGCTCGCACCGTTCGAGCACGACGGCGTGAAGGTCAACCTGCTCGACTCGCCGGGGTACGCCGACTTCACCGGCGACCTGCGCGCCGGTCTGCGCGCCGCCGATGCCGCGCTGTTCGTCGTCAGCTCCGCGGACGGCATTGACGGAACCACCCGCATGATCTGGGACGAGTGCGCAGGGGTCGGCATGCCGCGCGCCGTCGTCATCACCCGGCTCGACTCGCCGCGTGCGGACTTCGACGCGACCCTTGCCGCCTGCCAGCAGGCCTTCGGCGACAACGTCCTGCCGCTGTATCTCCCGCTGCACGCCGACGAGGAGACCATCGCCGGCCTGATCGGCCTGCTGTCCCAGCAGGTGTACGACTACTCAAGCGGAAGCCGGGTCCAGCGCGATCCTGACGCCGAGCACCTGCCGCTGATCGAGGAACGGCGTAACGCGCTGATCGAGGGCATCATCGCCGAGTCCGAGGACGAGACGCTGATGGACCGCTACCTCGAGGGCGAGGACATCGACATCAAGGTGCTGATCGAAGACCTCGAGACCGCGGTGTCGCGCGGCAGCTTCTACCCCGTCCTCGCCGCTTGCGCCGGCACCGGGATCGGCATGGAGGAGCTGCTCGAGGTCCTGGTCAACGGCTTCCCGTCACCGCTCGAGCACCCGCTGCCGGCGGTCACCCGCCCGGACGGCTCGTCGGTCGAGCCGTTGAGCTGCGATCCCGGCGGCCGGCTGTGCGCCGAGATCGTGAAGACGACGACCGACCCGTACGTCGGCCGGATCTCGTTGGTGCGGGTCTTCTCCGGAACCCTGCACCCGGACGCGACGGTGCATGTCTCGGGCCACGGGCTCGCCGACCGCGGTCACGAGGACCATGACGTGGACGAGAAGGTCGGCGCGCTGTCGAGCCCGCTCGGCAAGCACCTTCGGCCGATCAGCGATGCCATGGCCGGCGACATCGTCGCGATCGCCAAGCTGTCCCGCGCCGAGACCGGCGACACGCTGTCGAGCAAGGAAGATCCGCTTCTCGTCGCCCCGTGGGAGATGCCCGAGCCGCTGCTGCCGGTCGCCATCGCGGCGAAGAGCAAGGCCGACGAGGACAAGCTGTCCACCGGCCTGCAGCGGATCGTGGCCGAGGAGCCGACGGTTCGACTGGAGCGCAACGTCGAGACCGCGCAGCTCGTGCTCTGGTGCATGGGCGAGGCGCACGCCGAGGTGCTCGTCGACCGGCTGAAGACCAAGTACGGCGTCGAGGTCGAGCAGGTGCCGCTCCGCGTCCCGCTGCGCGAGACGATGTCCGCTGCGGCCGCTGGACACGGGCGGCACGTGAAGCAGTCCGGCGGCCACGGCCAGTTTGCGGTGTGCGACGTCGAGTTCGAACCGCTGCCGTCCGGCGGCGGCTTCGAGTTCGTCGACAAGATCTACGGCGGCTCGGTTCCGAACCAGTTCATCCCGTCGGTCGAGAAGGGCATCAAGGCGCAGATGGAGCGCGGCGTGCTCGCCGGCTACCCCGTGGTCGACATCCGGGCGACGTTGAAGGACGGCAAGGCGCACTCGGTCGACTCCTCCGACATGGCCTTCCAGCTGGCCGGCGGGCTCGCGCTCCGGGATGCGGCCGAGAAGGGCAACTTCACCCTGCTCGAGCCGATGCTGGAGATCTCGGTGCTGGTCGCCGACGACTACGTCGGCGCGGTCATGAGCGATTTGTCCACCCGCCGCGGGCGCGTCACGGGCACGGAGTCGGTCGGCAACGGCCGCTCGCTGGTGCGCGCCGAGGTGCCGGAGGTCGAGGTCACGCGCTACGCGATCGACCTGCGCTCGATCTCCCACGGTACGGCGACGTTCAGCCGCAAGCACCTGCGCTACGAGCCGATGCCGTCGCACCTCGCCGCGAAGGTGACCGCCGCGAACGAGAGTTAAGCCGACTCTCACCTGGGCGGGCTTACCCTGGACCCATGATCCTTTGGGTCTTCGTCGCGCTGGTCGTGCTCTTCGTGCTGCTGCCGATCATCGGTGCGGCCATCAGCTGGGTGGTCTGGACCGCGATTGTCGGCATCTTCCTCGGCGGTCTCGCCCGGCTGATCATTCCCGGCCGGCAGAACATCAGCATCCTGGCAACGATCGTCTGCGGGTGGATCGGCTCACTGATCGGCGGCGCCATCGGCGACGGCGTGTGGGGTTGGCACCATCACCGCTTCGCGACCCTGCTGATCGAGATCGGCGTCGCCACCGTCGCCGTACTCGCCTGGTCGGGCACCCACCGGAACCGGCCGATCACCGTCACCCACCACAAGATCCTCGACATCTAGTCGAGCGCGGGCTCCTTCGCGCGCGGCTACCGAGTCACCCGGTAGTCGGCCAGCAGGTGGCCGCTCGGTGAAGCGACGGCGCGCATCGCTTCGAGGTGGATCGGCGGCAATCCGTCAAAGAGCCGTCGCCCGCTGCCGGCGATCGCCGGCGCGACGACCAGCCTGAGCTCGTCGACGGCGCCCCCGGCGAGCAGTGCTTGCACGATCGAGATGCTCGCGTGCACCCCGATGTCCCCGCCGTCCCCGTCCTTCAGCTCCCGCACGAACGCCACGACGTCGCCGTCGATCACGCTTGTGTTCGCCCACTCCGGTGTGAGCGGGGTCGACGTCACGACGTACTTCGCCACGTCGTTGATGAAGCGGGAGAACGGCTGGATCTCGCTGCCCGGCCAGAACTCCGCCCACTCGTCATAGCTGCGCCGGCCGAGGATCACCGCATCCTGCGCCGCGATGACCGCGGCAAGGTTCGCCGCCATGGCGTCGTCCCATTCGGTGATGAACCGATCCGGACCCTCGGCGACACCGTCGAGCGACAGCAGCTCATACGCAACAACCTTGCGCACGCTCACCACCTCCGGGTCGGCATCCACCCGCAGCGTGCCACGCATGGCCCATTGGTGGTGCTATCGCCCCAGCGATGGGCCATCGGTGGGGCGACCGGGCCATGCCGCCGCGAGCAGGTCGCGGGTCTCGTGCAGCAGCTGCGGCAGCACCTTTGTCCGCGCGACCACGGGCATGAAGTTGGTGTCGCCGCCCCAGCGGGGAACGACGTGCTGGTGGATGTGCTCGGCGATGCCGGCGCCGGCAACGACGCCCTGGTTCATCCCGAGGTTGAAGCCCTGCGCGCCACTGACGGTGCGCAGCACCTGCATCGCCGTCTTCGTCAAGGTCGCGACGTCCGCGGTCTCCGCCGGCGTCAGGTCCGGGTAGTCGGCCACGTGCCGGAACGGCACCGCCATCACATGCCCCGAGTTGTACGGATAGAGGTTGAGGACGACGTACGCCGTTTCGCCACGCGCGACGATCAGCCCGTCCTCGTCGCTCAGAGCCGGAATCCGGCAGAACGCGCAGCCGTCCTCCTTGCCCTCACCGCGGATGTAGGCCATCCGCTCCGGCATCCACAACCGCTGCCAGCCGTCCGGCGCGCCGACGCCGTCCTGCTCGACGGCGTCGGTCACCGCTGCGCTTCCCCAGCCGTCACGAGGTCGCGACGATCAGCTCGTCCGGGTTCAGCGCGTCCGGCTCGACCTGCCGGGACGCGATGTTGCGCGACACCTCGATGATCGCGTCGTCGACCGGCACGCCTCGGCGCTCGATCCCGTTGCGATACCGCACAGACACCGCTCCCGCCTCGACATCCCGCGGGCCGGCGACGAACATGAACGGCACTTTCTGCTGCTGCGCGTGCAGGATCTTCTTCTGCATCCGGTCGTCGCTCTCGTCGATCTCGACCCTGATGCCCTCGCCGCGCAACCGCTCAGCGACCTGTTCCAGGTACGGGATGTTGTCGCTACGGATCGGGATGCCCATCACCTGCACCGGAGCGAGCCAGGCCGGGAACGCGCCCGCGTAGTGCTCGACCAGTACGCCGAAGAACCGCTCGATCGACCCGAACTTGGCCGAGTGGATCATCACCGGCTGATGGCGCTGGCCGTCGTCGCCCTGGTACTCCAGCCCGAACCGCGCCGGCTGGTTGAAGTCGTACTGGATGGTCGACATCTGCCAGGTTCGCCCGATCGCGTCCCGCGCCTGCACCGAGATCTTCGGTCCGTAGAACGCCGCACCGCCGGGATCGAGCACGAGGGTCAGCTCGCTGTCCGCTGCGACCTGCTCGAGGATCTTGGTCGCGGTCTCCCACTCTTCTTCGCTGCCGATGAACTTGTCCGAACCCGGATCGCGGGTCGACAGCTCGAGATAGAAGTCGTCGAGCCCGAAGTCCTTGAGCAGGCTGAGCACGAAGTTGAGCAGGTGCTTGATCTCGGCCGGCGCCTGCTCGGGAGTGCAGTAGGAGTGCGAGTCGTCCTGGGTCAGTCCGCGCACGCGGGTGAGCCCGTGCACGACGCCAGACTTCTCGAAGCGGTAGACCGTCCCGAACTCGAACAACCGCATCGGCAGCTCGCGGTACGAGCGGCCGCGCGACCGGTAGATCAGGTTGTGCATCGGGCAGTTCATCGCCTTGAGGTAGTACGAGCTGCCCTCCATCTCCATCGGCGGGAACATCGTGTCGGCGTAGTACGGCAGGTGCCCGCTGGTCTCGAACAGGCCCTGCTTGGAGATGTGCGGCGACCCGACGTACAGGAAGCCTTCCTCGATGTGGCGCTGGCGGACGTAGTCCTCCATCACGCGTTTGATCACGCCGCCCTTGGGGTGGAAGACGACCAGGCCGGAACCGATCTCGTCCGGGAACGAGAACAGGTCGAGCTCGGCGCCGAGCCGGCGGTGGTCGCGCTTCTCGGCCTCCGCGAGCAGGTACAGGTGCTGCTCGAGATCGCCTTCGGACGGCCAAGCGGTGCCGTAGATCCGCTGCAGCTGTGGGTTCTTCTCGCTCCCCCGCCAGTACGCCGCGGCCGAGCGCATCAGCTTCATCGCCGGGATCATGGCGGTGGTCGGGAGGTGTGGTCCGCGGCAGAGGTCCTTCCACGCCAGCGAGCCGTCGGGATGCCGGTTGTCGTAGATCGTCAGCTCGGCGCCGCCGACCTCGACATCGGCGCCTTCTGCGGCATCGGCAGCGGATCCCTTGAGGCCGATCAGCTCGAGCTTGTAGGGCTCGTCGGCGAGCTCGCTGCGCGCCTCGTCATCGGAGACGACCCGCCGCACGAAGTGCTGCCCCTCGGCGATGATCGCGCGCATGCGCTCCTCGATCTGCTCGAGGTCCTCGGGGCTGAACGGCGTGTCGACGTCGAAGTCGTAGTAGAAGCCGTTGGTGATCGGCGGGCCGATGCCGAGCTTCGCGCTCGGGAACAGCTCCTGCACGGCCTGTGCCATCACGTGCGCGCTGGAGTGCCGAAGCACGTTCAGGCCCTCCGGCGAGTCGATCGGCACCGACTCGAGGACGTCACCGTCCTCCGGAACGAAGGCCAGATCGCGCAGCGCCTCTTCGTTGACGCGTACGACGACCCCCTCGATCTTCGCGTCCTCGCCGTCGTCTGACCCGCCGGCACAACGCGAGGCGAACCGTCGACCGTGAGGCGGATGTCAGACATGGATCAAGGCTATCGAGCGGCCTCAATCGAAATAGTGCGCGACTCCGGGCGCGGGGTCAGGAAGAGCCGGCGGGTTCGTCGACCGGGCGGCCGACCAGAAACGCCACTGCGGCCGGCACCATCGCCTTGGCCGAGCCGAGCGTCTCTGCGACCAGGCGATGGGTGACGACCAGGTCGCCGACGTCCGGATGACTGAGCTCGAACGCCGCCTGCCACCCGGCCGGGCAGCGCTCGAAGCGCACCCGGATCACCCGGCCGTCATCGGTCACGACCTCGTCGTGAATCGCCCCCGCACCGAGCCTTGCCGCCACACCTGTCCCCTTGCTGCTATCGCCCGGCACCTGGGCGATCTACCCCGGCACCAGACTTACCCGACCCACCACCGCCTCGCATCGGCCAAACGGTCGCATCCTGCCACGTCATCCGGGGGACAGATCGGGACAGCTCACCCAAATGCCGCACCGCTCCCCGATCAGACCCGGAACCGGTCGGCCGCCGCCTGGATCTGCGCGACGTACTCGCCCCACTGCTCTGGGCTGAGCTGGTCGGCATCCGGCCCGCCCCGCCCGTCGATGCTCTCCCGGAGGATGTCGATGTGGCCGGCATGCTGGCCGGTCTCCGCGATGACCCGGACCAGCAGGTGGCCCATCGTGGTGTCTCGCCGCTCGGCCGGCCACCAGGGCACCTCGGCCGGTGCGTCCAGCGCGAGCTCGGCGATCGAGGCATCGGAGTGTGCCCAGACCTCGCGATAGAGCCCGACGATGAAGTCGCGGGACTGCTCAGCGGTGGCCCACATATCGGCGCCTTCCCAGATCGAGCCGTCCTCGACCCAGGGCAGTGGTGTCGGGAACGGTCGCCCCAGGCAGTCTCCGAGGTAACCGGCTTCGACGCTGGCCAGATGCTTGACGATCCCGAGGATGTTCGACCCGCTCGGTGTCAGGGGCCGCCGGGCGTCGTACTCGCTCAGGCCGTCCAGCCCACGCAGGACCGCGCCGTGGGTCTGATGCAGGTAGTGCGCGAGATCGCCCTTGAGGGCGGCGTCGCCGGCGGCGGTGGTCATGATTCGGACTGTACGGCGAGGCACCGACCCCAGGAACACCGACCGGAAGAAACGGACACTGTGGGCGATACTGGGTTCGAACCAGTGACCTCCTCGGTGTGAACGAGGCGCTCTACCACTGAGCCAATCGCCCTGAGCCAGTCGCAGTGGCCGCGGCAACTCTAGCCTGCCACCCCCCACAACCCGGTTTCCGATTCCGGTTACTGCTGGCCGTTCCGGGGGACAACGCGAGAAAGATCGACAACGGTGAAGGCGGGCGGATCGGCATGAACATCCACCCCGACACGGCGCGGGCGAGGTTGGTGCTCCGGATGCTGGGTCCGGACGGCTCGGACCGCCCGGTGCGTGCCGATCTCGCCTACCGTCCCGACGACCCGTACGCCGTCCGGGTGGCCTTCCATGCCGGCTCCGACGACGTCGTCGAATGGACTTTCGCCCGCCAGCTGCTCAGCGACGGCGTGACCCGGCCCACCGGCGACGGCGATGTGCGGGTGTGGCCGACCGAAGACCGCTCCGACGGCCACGGCGTGTGCCTGTCCCTGTCCAGCCCGTCCGGGCAGGCGATCTTCAGCGCGTCGCCCGGGCCCATCAAGGGCTTCCTCAGCCAGACCTACACCATGGTGCCGCCGGGCGGCGAGAGCAACTTCATCGACCTCGACGCCGAGCTCGAGCTGCTGCTCACCGGCGACTAGCCACCCGCCGCACCGATCAGCGACCCTCCGGGCCGACTCGCCCTACCCGCTCGCGCTCTGCGCGCCGCCGACCACCGTTGCGGTCACGGACGCCGCGCCGAGATGTGCGACCAGGTCCGCTTCGTGGTCGCCGGCGAGAACCGCCAGGTCGTCGCGCCGCAGAGCCTTCGCTCCCCCGAGCGTCGCGGCAGCAAGCGCCTCGTCGACTCCGAGCCCCATCTCGAGACAGGCGAGCTGGATCGCGTACGGCATCGACTCGCACCACGCCGTACCCGGGTTGCAGTCGGTGGCAACCGCGAGCGTGACTCCTGCCTCGCGCAGCACCGCGGCGTGTGACCACCGGCCGTTGCGGGTGTAGAGCGAGGCAACCGGCACCAATACGCCGACCACGCCGGTCGCGGCCAGTGCCTTCGCATCGCCCTCCGACACGTGGTCGAGGTGGTCGGCACTTGCGCATCCGAGCTCGGCCGCCAGCGCCGCCGCGCCGGTGTGGCTGAGCTGGTCCGCGTGGATACGGCCGCCGAGCCCGCCGCTGATGGCCGCCGTGAGGATCCGCCGGGCGTCGTCAACGGTGAACGCGCCCTCGTCACAGAAGACGTCACACCACTGGGCCCCGCGTTCTCCCGCGGTCGGCAGCGTCGCGATCACCTCGTCGACGTACTCCGCGTGGTCGCGGTCCGGCGGGACGACGTGCGCACCGAGATATGTCGTCGTGCAGTCGACACCGGCGGCATCGGCGGCGGCAACGGCTACGGACAGCAACGTGGTCTCGGCGTCGACGGTCAGGCCGTACCCGCTCTTGACCTCGACCGTCGTCGTCCCGCGCGACCGCATCGCGGCCAGCCGGCCGGCGGCCAGCCCGACCAGCTCGTCGTACGACGCAGCGCGGGTGGCGGCGACCGTCGATGCGATCCCGGCCGGGCTGTAGCCACCACCCTCGAGCCGTCCGACGAAGTCGTCGCGCCGGCTGCCGGCCCACACCGCGTGGGTGTGAGAGTCGACGAAGCCCGGGATCACCGCCGCGCCTGCCGCGTCCAGCTCGGGCCGGTCCTCGAGACCCAGCGGGAGGTCGCGGTCGTGCCCGACCCACTCGACCCGGCCGGCGCCGATCACGACGGCGGCATCGACGAGGCGGGGCCGTGCCCACGTGGTCAGGCGGCCGATCCGGCGCACGACCAGACCGGCCGAGTGGGTCACTCCTGCCAGGCCGGCGCGTGCGTGCCCGGCTCGAGCGGCATCCGGATCCCCACCGTCCGTGCGGTGTCGAGCGCGATGTCGTAGCCGGCATCGGCGTGCCGGATGACCCCCATGCCCGGGTCGTTCGTGAGCACCAGCTCCACCCGCCGGCGCGACAGCTCGCTGCCGTCGACGACGACGACCTGCCCGGCGTGGATCGACTTGCCGATACCGACGCCGCCTCCGTGGTGGATCGAGACCCAGCTGGCACCGGACGACGTGTTGACGAGGGCGTTGAGCAACGGCCAGTCGGCCACCGCGTCCGTGCCGTCCCGCATGCCTTCGGTCTCGCGCTCCGGGCTGGCCACCGAGCCGGCGTCGAGATGGTCGCGGCCGATGACGACCGGTGCGGTGATCGCGCCGCGCGCGACCAGCTCGTCGAACGCGAGGCCGGCCTGGTGGCGCTCGCCGTACCCGAGCCAGCAGATCCGGGCCGGCAACCCCTCGCCCTTCACGTTCTTCGCCGCGAACCGGATCCAGCGTTGCAGGTCGTCGTTGTCCGGGAAGGCCGACATCACGGCCTGGTCGGTGGCGGCCAGATCCGCCGGGTCACCCGACAGGCAGGCCCAGCGGAAGGGCCCCGCGCCACGCGAGAACAACGGCCGGATGTACGCCAGCACGAAGCCCGGGTAGTCGAAAGCGTTGGTGACGCCGACATCGCGAGCCTGCCCGCGCAACCCGTTGCCGTAGTCGAACACCACGGCGCCCGCCTTCTGCAGGTCGAGCATCGCCTGGCAGTGCACGGCCATGGCCTGCTGCGCGCGTTCGACGTACTCCGAGGGCTTGGTACGACGGAGCTCGAGCGCCTCGTCGACGGTCATGCCGTTGGGCACGTAGCCGTTCAGCGCGTCGTGGGCGCTGGTCTGGTCGGTCACCACGTCAGGGACGATGCCGCGCGCGACCAGGTCGGGAAGCACGTCCGCGGCGTTGGCCACGACCGCGACCGACAGCGCGCGGCGGTCCTTGGCCGCAGCCTGTACCCGGGCCAGGCCGTCTTCGAGCGAGTCGGCGATCTCGTCGAGATAGCCGTGGTCGAGCCGCCGTTGGGCCCGGCTCGGGTCGACCTCGATGCAGAGCGCCGCTCCGCCGTTGCCGGTGACCGCGAGCGGCTGCGCACCGCCCATCCCGCCGAGCCCGGCGGTCAGCACCCATCGGCCGGCGAGCGTGCCGCCGAAGTGCTTGTTCGCGACCTCGGAGAAGGTCACGAAAGTGCCCTGGAGGATGCCCTGGGTGCCGATGTAGATCCACGAGCCCGCGGTCATCTGACCGAACATGATCAGGCCGAGGTCCTCGAGCTCGCGGAAGTGCTCTGGCGTCGCCCACTTCGGCACCAGGTTGGAGTTTGCGATCAGGACGCGCGGTGCCATCTCGTGGGTCCGGACGATGCCGACCGGCTTGCCGCTCTGCACCAGCAGCGTGTCGTCCGGCGCCATCGTGCGCAAGGACTCGACGATCGCGTCGAAGCAGTGCCAGTCGCGCGCGGCTCGCCCCGATCCGCCGTACACGACCAGATCGTCCGGCCGCTCGGCGACCTCCGGGTCGAGGTTGTTGTGCAGCATCCGCAGGGCGCCTTCGGCTCCCCACGAGTGCGCGGTTCGCTGGGTTCCGCGCGGGGCGCGGACGACGCGTGCACCATCCATGTCGCGGAGGTTACGCCAGCGAACGCGGGCGGCGCACCCGCCGGGATCAGGCCAGCGGGCCGGTCACCTGCTCAGCGGCCGCGACGAACTCACCGCTACGGACCCCGACAACCGCGGCGGCGATCTCCGGGGCAAGGTGACGGTCGGGACCCGGTCCGGGAACGGACTCGCGCAACGCAGCAATCACCGCTGCGGTCGCCGGCGCGGGCGTGAGCGGTGCCAGCAGGTCGATCGCCCGCGCGGCGGTGAGGATCTCGATCGCCACCACCCGCCCGGCGAGGTCGATCGCCCGGCGCAGCTTGCGGGCCGCCGACCACCCCATCGACACGTGGTCCTCCTGCATCGCCGACGAGGGGATCGAGTCGACGCTCGCGGGCACCGCCAGCCGCTTGCACTCGTTCACCAGGGCGGCCTGGGTGTACTGCGCGATCATGTGTCCCGAGTCGACTCCTGGGTCGTCAGCGAGGAACGGTGGCAGCCCTTGCGACCGATGGCGGTCGAGCATGCGATCCGTACGTCGTTCCGAGATCGACGCGAGATCGGCGGCGGCGATGGCGAGAAAGTCGCAGACGTACCCCACAGGGGCGCCGTGGAAGTTGCCGTTGGACTCGACCCGGCCGTCGTCCAGAACGACCGGGTTGTCGATCGCGGACGCGAGCTCGTATCCGGCAACCCGGCGGGCGTGGTCCAGGGTGTCCCGACAGGCGCCGGCCACCTGCGGAGCACAACGCAGCGAGTAGGCGTCCTGCACGCGGGTGTCGTCGGGCCCGCGGTGGGAAGCGACGATGGCGGAGTCAGCGAGGATCGCCCGCATGTTGGCCGCCGACGCCGCCTGACCGGGTTGCGGGCGTAGCAAATGGAGGTCGGCGGCGAACACCCGATCGGTGCCGAGCAGCGCCTCGATGCTCATCGAGGCAGCGAGGTCGGCCGCGGTGACCAGGCCGCCCAGGTCCTGGTTGGCAAGGACGAGCATGCCGAGCATCCCGTCGGTGCCGTTGAGCAGGGCGAGGCCTTCTTTCTCCTCGAGGACGACCGGCTCGATCCCGTGCGTGCGCAGGGAGACCGCAGCGTCGACCGGCTCCCCGGACTCGTCGTGCACCTCGCCCTCGCCCATCATCGCGAGCGCGCACGCGGCGAGCGGGGCGAGATCCCCGCTGCAGCCGAGCGACCCGAACTCCGGCACCACCGGCGTCACGCCGGCGTTCAGCATCGCGGCGATCGTCGTTGCGAGCAGCGGCCGCGACCCGGTGTGGCCGGTCGCGAGGGTGTGCAGCCGCAGCAGCTGCATCGCGCGCACGACCTCGCGCTCGACCGGCGCGCCGGTCCCGGCCGCGTGCGAGCGCACCAGGGACCGCTGAAGGTCGCGGCGGCGCTCGAACGGGATCTCGGTGGTGGCGAGCGCACCGAAGCCGGTCGAGATCCCGTACGCCGGCACCTCGGACTCGCCGAGCTCCTCGACATGCGCACGGCTGCTCGCCATCACCGCGAGCGCCTCATCGGAGATGACGACCTCGGCGTCCGCGCGGGCGACCGCGATGACCTCCTCCGGGGTCAGCGGTGCGGGCGTGACGACGACGGTCATGGCTCCCCCTCCATGCTGCGAGCTGCGAACACCTCGATTGCCCGAGCGGTCAGCGGACCCGGCGATGCCGGCAGCGCCGTGCCGTCGACGAGGCGGATCGGCTGGACGTCGCGTGTGCTCGACGTCAGAAACGCCTCGTCCGCCGTCGCCAACACCCCTACCGGCGTCGCCTCCTCGACGACGTCGCCCAGCCACTCGACCACCAGGTCCCTGGTGATGCCGAGCAAGCACCCGGTGCGGGCGGGCGGTGTGTAGAGCCGGCCGCCGATCCCGACGAAGACGTTCGAGCCGGTGCCCTCGCAGAGCTCGCCGGCGGTGTTGGCGAGGATCGCCTCGCTCGCACCTCGCTCGTGCGCGTACCGAAGCGCGATGACGTTGTCGGCGTACGACGTGGTTTTGAGTCCGGCGGTGGCGCTGTGCTCGTTGCGGCGCCACGGGACGATCGCGACATCAGCATGGCTGGGCCACTCGGCCAGCGGCGAGGTCGCGACGATGATCGTCGGGCCGGTCTCACCTCGAGTCGTGGCGTACGGCGACGGGCCGCCGGTCACGGTGATCCGCAGCCGCGCGTGTGGAAGGTCGTCGACCGCAAGGACCGCCTCGACTCCCGCTCTCACGACGTCGAGGTCGACCTCGAGCGCCATGCCTCTGGCCGAGCGTTCGAGGCGGCGCAGGTGGCGGGTGAGAGCAAACGGCCGGCCGTCGACGACCTTGGTGGCCTCGAAGATGCCGTCGCCGACGGTCACGCCGTGGTCGTCGGCGCGCAGCACGGGTGCGCCGGGCTCGGCCAGCACTCCGTTGACCCAAACCGTCACGAGTCGTTCCGTAGCGCCAGTCCGGCCGCGACCTCGAGCAGGCACATCGCGGCGAGGGAGATCGTGCGTTCGTCTGGCGCGTCACGGGTCGCGTCCACCTCGGCGATATCCATCGCGCGGACCCGGGGGGAGTTGGCGGACAGGAACGCCGCCTGCAGCACCTCCGCAGCCGACAGCCCGCCGGGAACCGCCCCAGGGCAGGCCGGCGCCACCGAGCGGTCACACACGTCGAGGTCGAGATCGACGTAGATGTCGCCGCCACCCGCGCCGGCGATCTCGAACGCCTCGCGCAGGCAGTCGCCGATCCCCCGACCGGCGACCTCGCCCCGGCCGATCACGGTCACGCCGCGCGCGTGTGCCTCGGTGGCATAGGACCTGCTGTTGGCCCAGTCCGCGATGCCTACCTGCACGATCTGCTCGCCGGGCAGGCCGGCCTCGATCAGGTCCCGGACCGGTGTCGCGTTGCTCCGCCCGTCGCGCAGGTCGTTATGGGCGTCGAGCGTGACCAGGCCGGCGGCCGACAGGTCGTCGCCGAACGCGCCCGCCATCACGGGGTAGCTCAACGAGTTGTCGCCTCCGATCGTGAGCAGCAGGCGAGACTTCGCCGCCGCGGTCTCGGCCGCCGTGCGCACGCGCCACTCGCCCTCGACCGGTACGTCGGGGTCCGCGACATCGCCGCGGTCCCACGGCGCGACCATCTCGGCCACGTCGAGCCGGCGCGACGCACACCACGTCGAGAACCGGCCGAGCGCCCGGCGTACCGCTCCGGGGGTGGCGTGGGCGCCGCTCTGGGACAGAGAGGTGGCGAAGGCCGGAACGCCGAGAACGGCGAGATCGACCGGTCGCTCTCCCGGCCCGGCCGCCAGCCAGTCGGAGGCCTTCGGCCAGCGCCGATCCTGCTGCGGGAGCACCACGGGGCGATGCTCGCATGCCCGGCGCTCCTGTAACATCGGCGGCGCACCGAGGAGGCGGTCTGGCGCCTCGGGCGCGCGGACGTAGCGCAGCTGGTAGCGCATCACCTTGCCAAGGTGAGGGTCGCGGGTTCGAATCCCGTCGTCCGCTCGGTGGCGCCTCTCGGGGCGCCCCACTGCACTATCCAGGCGGGATGGCCGAGTGGCTTAGGCAAGGGCCTGCAAAGCCCTGTACGCGGGTTCGATTCCCGCTCCCGCCTCGCAACACCGAACGGGCGGTTGGCGCAGTCTGGCTAGCGCGCTTCCCTGACACGGAAGAGGTCACAGGTTCAAGTCCTGTACCGCCCACCAGCAGAAGCACCGGCCGGCTCCTGAGCCGGGTCTCGCGGGCGAACGTCAGTGACCGTTGGACATCAGGACGGCGGCGCAGCTGAGGCAACGTTGCTCGCTCGGTACGTCGTCCCAGTAGTAGCCGTCCACTTGCTCGAGCCGCAGGCCTGGTCTGCACAGGGCGGTACCGTCGCCGTCGATCGCGTGCGCGACACCGACGTCATCGAGGCTGGCCGGACTCGGCGGGGGATGTCCGGCAGGGATGACATCGCCAGCGCCGGTTGAGTGCTCAGCGACGTAGCGAGCAAGCCGCCCAAGGAGAGGATCGAGCACCGGATCGATGTCGCTTTCCGGTGTCTCCTCGTGTGGATCTTCTTCCGTCACAAGCTGCGTCCGGTCCTCGGGCCAGACGAAACAGCCGGCACAACCGCGCGACGTACGCCTGACCACCGTGGAACCGCCTCGTCGGCGGGTCCGGAGGCGCTCAACGTTCGGCTGACGCGAAGCCCGGACTAGCGGTGCTTTGCTAGTCCATCACCGGGTCGGTGACTCCTGTGCCCTCCTTACCCCCGGCCTGCGCCGGTATTCGGGCCGTATCCTTGCGCTGTGTGTGCGCGGGATTTGGACGCGTGGCAGCTAGCGCTGCACGAGGCCGAGGAGGTCCTGCGAGAACGCGAGCAACTGGCACAGGCCGGTGAGCCGACGCCGCAGGAGTTGCGCGCCTTCGCTGACGAACGCGACAAGCTTGCCGACGAACGCAACGGTCTCGCCGATGCCTACGACGCACAGGCCAGAGAGCGCGACGCCGCCGGATTTGCTCGGGACGTGGTCGGGTCGTTCCGTGACCGCAGGGCCCGCGCGCGTGACGATGACCGCGACGCCGGGGCGCTGGATCGGTTCGCCGCCGGCTCGGACCGTGATCTCGCGGCCGGTGATCGCGCGGACTCACTCGACGACCGGCGACGCTCCGCCAGATCCCGGCAGGCGGCAAGCGAAGAACGTCAACGTGCGGCAGCCGACCGAGACTTCGCAGCCAGCCGGGCCGAGGACCTGCAGCACGAGATCGAAGGGCTCCACGAGGCGTTAGACACTCGGCTGACGATCGGGCGCGCAGAGGGACTGCTGATGGCCCGCTACGGGCTACAGCCGGATGCCGCCTTCCGGTTGCTCGTCAAGCTTTCCCAGGAGCTTCACATCAAGCTTCGCGACGTAGCCGGCCGCCTTGTCGCGCAAGCTGCTCAGCATCCGCACCCCCTCGACAACGACCGGACACCCGTCGCCGACGACGAGGGCTGACGGGGCGCGATAGTCCGGACAGCAGCCGCCCTCATCTTCTACGGTTGACGCATGACAGCCGCCGCACGTGCAGCGGCGATCAGTCTGCTACTCGTCGTTCTGACCGCCTGCCACGCGGCGGCTCCCAGTGCAGCGCCTTCCCACACGGCACCCGCTCCGACACCAACGCCGTCATCGCTGCTCGCTCATCATGACGGCGTCCTTCTTGCGCTCGTCAATTGCGGCTTGAACCCAGGCGGCCACCCGACGGCGATCATTAGAGGCGTGTCTGTCACCAAGCGGCCCTTCTACGGCGAGATTCGTCTGACCTTTCGACTCGGTGCGAGCGGGCCGCGCCACACCTTGTCGCGACGCGCGCACTACACGCCGTCCGAGAAAGCGCCGCACGACGACCATGTCCTAGCTCACTTCACCTGGCAGACGGAGAAAACAGATCGAACGGTGCATTGCAGCTTCTCGGGTCGGCCGCTACCGACCAGCCAAGGAGGCGTCACGGCGTAGTTGTATCCACCGCTACGTGGCCAACGTCACCTCTGCGTTCAGGAATCGCGGAAGATCCTTCAGGAAGATCGAGTACTACTAGGGGTAGTACTCGATCTTGGCGACCGGGACGGTGGACCATGACCAAGCCCGCCGATGCGCAGCTCTCGGCGCGCAAGGTCGCCCGCCTGCTCCGGGTCCCGGTGAGAACCGTGACCTACTGGGCATCCGTAGGGCGGCTGCCCGGCACCTACACCCGTAACGGCAAGTGGCGGTTTCTCGCCTCTGACATCCAGCGCCTCCTCAGCGACGAGGTGCCGAACTCTCCCTGGAGATAGTCCTAGTCGCGCGGGCTCGGGTTCGGTGAGCTCGTATCCAACAAGAGGTATGTGGTGCCCGGTGGCGGGCCGGTCCGTCGTCGGCGGTACGCCGCCACGAACAGCGCGATGCTGAGCTCGCGACCGGGTCACCGGCCCGGTCCGCCGGACGAGGGCGCTGCGTCCTTGCCGGGCAAGCGAGATAGTGCCGACATGGACGAGGAAGCTCTCGCCGGGTTGGCGGACAAGCTTCGAACGGCCTTGAGTGGCGCGGATCTCGAGCAGTACGCCGAGCTGCTCGACCCGAATGTGACCTGGGGTGAGCCGGGCGACCCGTCACCACCGTGCCAGAACCGCCAGCAGGTGCTCGCTTGGTACTCCCGCGGACGCGCCGAGGGCCGTCGAGCGACGGTCAACGAGGTCACGACGTACGACCGCAAGATCCTCGTCGCGATGACCGTCACTTCCGCCGACGACGGCCAGGGCTTCGACCGGTGGCAAGTGCTGACCGTCACCGGCGGCCGGGTGAGCGACATCCGCGGGTACGACGACGAAGCGGCGGCTCGCGCGGCGGCGGCCGGTCGCTGACCGTTTCAGCACACAACGTTGGCGGCAAACCGGACCATTGGGCATTGGAAGGCCGTAAACGTCAACGCGCGGCCAGCGACGTGTGCTGAAACGGGCCGTCAGCAGTCAGGACAACCACCCTCACCTCGGACACGCGTGCCGGATGTGGTGGCGATCAAGAAACGGCTATGCCATCCTCGGCGACGGAACGTTTCCGGCTCCTTCCCCAGTCCGGATCGGATCGGCGGGAAGGAAAGCTCAACCGGTGAATCCTCAGTACATCCTGACCCCCGACGGTGTTGTCCGCCCGGCGGAGGACTTCAACCCGATGTCGTTGCGAGTGGGCGACGAGTACGACCTGCTGATCCCCGGGCAGCCGACCTGCGAGTGGTTCAAGGTCACCGGCTGGGGCACCGGGTCGCAGGCCGGCCCGCGAATCCGGCACATGGGCTACCGGGACGCGCCGAGCCTGCGCTCAGCCGGCTGAATAGCCCTCCGGGACGAGCGGCCCCCGCGGCTCGGCGCTGCCGTCCAGCCGGTGGATGACGAGCTGCGCGGGCTGGGCGTCGCTGGCCAGCTCGCGCAGGTGCTCGATCGCGTGCTCAAGCGTGGGGTGCGCGTCGATGTCGGCGCGGCCCCGACGGCAGACCCACTGCCCGTCGGGCTGCTCGAGGGCGCGAAAGAACCAGGCCATCCGCAGAGTCTGCCCGCTGATGGGTGGACGCAGACAGGGCCGAAAGGCCCGAATCGTCCTCGGCCGCGTTGATCAGGTGGACCGGCGCAGGGCGTACGCCGGGCCGCAGTCGGGTATCCCCCCAACCGTGAGCCGCACCGAGGACCAACGTGACGAGCCAGAGCCGACGACCGAGCCGGCGCAGCAGCCGACCACCCGCGGAGAGCGACCAGCGCTCGGTACGCCGGGCAACGCCCAGGGCGTGATCGTTCCGCACGAGCACGCGCTCGAGGGCAGCAGTGAGGACTTCGCCAAGGTCGACGGCGTCTACGTCTTCCCGGAGTCGGTCGAGGAGCAGGACGACCCACACCCGCGCTCCGGTGACTACAAGGAGCTCCCCTAGCGGTCCCACGGCGCTTGGCACTGAACTTGCGGCACTGAACCCGCGGCGCTGAACCCGCGGCGCTGAGCCTGCTCCGAGGCGCCCGGAAATTCGGCGGCGGCGGGCGAGCCACTGCGGCAGGATCGGGCGTCGTGGCACGGGGCGCGGTCCTGCGGATCCGCGACTTCCGGCTCTTGTTCGCCGCCAACTCGGTCTCGGTCGTCGGCAACGCCTTCACCAACGTCGCGCTGGCCTTCGGCGTCCTCGACGCCACCGGCTCGGCACAGGACGTCGGCATCGTCTTGGCGTGTCGCACCGTGGCGCAGGTCGCGTTCATGCTGCTCGGCGGGGCGTGGGGCGATCGCGTTTCCCGCCGTACCTTGCTGGTCTGGACGGACGTCGCGTCCGCCTGCACGCAGGCCGCGATCGCCGCGTTGTTCCTCACCGGCAGCGGGGCGCTCTGGAGCCTGTCGTCCATCGCCGCGGTCAACGGCGCGGTCTTTGCGGTGTCCGCGCCCGCTGCGGTGGGAGTGATCCCTCAGGTCGTGCCCGATGACCTGCTGCAGAGCGCGAATGCGCTGTCCAGCATCGTGCGCAACTCTGCGACCATCGGCGGCTCCGCGCTCGCCGGCGCGCTGGTCGCGGCTGCGAGCCCGGGATGGGCACTGGTGATCGATGCGGTCAGCTTCCTGGTCGCCGCGATGCTGATCCGCGCGATGAGCGCGCTGCCGCCGACTGCGGCGGCCGCCGGCGTGTGGGCCGAGCTTCGCGAGGGTTGGCGGGAGTTCGTCTCGCGGACCTGGGTCTGGGCAATCGTCGTGCAGTTCGCGGTGGTCAACTTCGCCTTCTCGGCAGGCTTCCTCGTCTACGCGCCGATCATCGCGAAGGCCGACCTCGGCGGGCCGGCGGCGTACGGCGTGATCAACGCCGCCATCGGCATCGGCGGCGTGCTCGGCGGGCTCGTCATGCTGCGCTACCGGCCTCGGCTGCCCATGGTGGTCGCGACGCTCGGCATCGCCATCACCGTCGGTACCCTCGCTCTGCTCGCGGCAGGGGCGCCCCTTGCGGCGATCGCACCGGCGGCGGTCGTGGAGGGGGTCGGCGCCGAGGTCTTCGCAATTCTCTGGACGAGCGCGCTCCAGCAGCACATCCCGCCGGCGACGCTGGCTCGCGTGTCCGCCTACGACTGGCTCGGCTCGATTGCGTTCGTGCCCGCCGGGCTCGCGCTCGCCGGCACGTTCTCGAGCGCCTTCGGCGGGGTGCATGCGGCGACCTGGGCGGTGGTCGTGATGATCCTTGCGCCCACCTTGGCGGTCCTTGCCGTGCCGGACGTCTGGCGGCTGCGACTGGTCGACAACACCGCAGAATGAGATCCATGGCAGTCACGATCGAACCCATCGCCGGCCCGGACTGGCCGGCGGTCTACCCGATCTTCACGAGGATCGTCGAGGCCGGTGAGACCTACGCCTACCCGCTCGGGCTGAGCTCCGAGCAGGCGCGCGAGCTGTGGGTCATGAGCCCGCCGGGACACACGGTCGTGGCCAAGGACGGCGAGCGGCTGGTCGGCACGGC
>Ga0335074_10002815_pt1 | contig 23708 bp, 23 predicted proteins | sample Lox_Sample_23_FD_206715 | JGI IMG/M metagenome (GOLD analysis project Ga0335074, IMG submission 206715) | Soil microbial communities from Loxahatchee National Wildlife Refuge, Florida, United States - Lox_Sample_2.3 | ecosystem: Environmental > Terrestrial > Soil > Wetlands | place: USA...
CCAGCGGTGCCTGGTCGTTGAGCGCCTGCCGCGCCTCCGCCACGAGGTTCTCGGCTCGTGCCTTCTCATGCACCGGCAGCGCCTCGCCGCGCTCGGCCAGCACCCGGTCGACCTGATAAGCGACTGAGTCGAGGTCGTTGCGGGCTTCGGTCAACTCGCGCAGCCGCGCGTCCTCGTCACGGTGCCGCTCAGCGTCCTCGACCATGCGCTCAACCTCGCTCTGCTCGAGGTTGGTGGTCTCACTGATCGTGATGCGCTGCTCAGCGCCGGTGTCCTTGTCCCGCGCGGACACGTTCAGGATGCCGTTGGCATCCACGTCGAAGGTAACCTCGATCTGCGGCAGGCCGCGCGGGGCAGGCCGGATGTTCTCCAGCCGGAACCTGCCGAGCACGCGGTTGTCGGCGGCTCGTTCGCGCTCGCCCTGCAGGACAACGATGTCCACTGCGGACTGGTTGTCCTCGGCCGTGCTGAACGTCTCGGTACGCCGGGCCGGGATCGTGGTGTTCCGCTCGATGACTTTAGTCATGATGCCGCCGAGGGTCTCGATGCCCAGGGACAGCGGCAGCACATCCAGGAGCAGCACATCCCGGACATCGCCCTTGAGCACGGCGGCCTGCACCGCGGCGCCCAGCGCAACGACCTCGTCCGGGTTGACTGTCATGTTCGGGTCCTTGCCGCCGGTCAGCCGCCGGACCTGGTTCTGCACCGCCGGGATCCGGGTGGACCCGCCGACGAGGATTACCTCATCGATGTCGCTGTCGGTGAGCTTCGCGTCGGCCATCGCCTGCTTGACCGGCCCGACTGTCCGTTCGACCAGGTCGGCGGTGATCTGGTCGAATGTCGAGCGCATCAAAGTCGTATTGAGGTGCTTCGGGCCGGTCGCGTCGGCAGTGATGAACGGCAGGCTCACCAGAGTCTGGCTAACCGAGGAAAGCTCCACCTTCGCCTTCTCAGCCGCCTCGAACAGCCGCTGTAGCGCCTGCGGATCTGCGCGCAGGTCGATGCCGTTGTCGCGCTGGAACTCCTCAGCCAGGTAGTCGACGATGCGGCGGTCGAAGTCGTCGCCGCCGAGATGCGTATCACCCGAAGTCGCTCGCACTTCGACCACGCCGTCGCCTATGTCGAGGATGCTCACGTCGAAAGTGCCCCCGCCGAGGTCAAACACGAGAACGGTCTCGTTGCTCTTCTTGTCCAGCCCATAGGCCAGTGCTGCCGCAGTTGGCTCGTTGATGATGCGCATGACCTCAAGGCCGGCAATCTTGCCGGCGTCCCTGGTTGCCTGGCGCTGCGCATCATTGAAGTAGGCGGGCACGGTGATGACGGCCTCGTTCACCTTCTCGCCGAGGAACTTCGCCGCGTCATCGGCGAGCTTCCGCAGGACCAGGGCGGAGATCTCCTCCGGCGCGTACAGCTTCCCCCCGACATTGAACCTGGCCGATTCATCAGGCCCGGCCACGATATCGAACGAGACGGCCTTCGCCTCGCTCTCAACCTCGTCGAAGCGCCGTCCGATAAACCGCTTGGCCGAGTAGATCGTGCCCTTCGGGTTCAGGATCGCCTGCCGCCGGGCTAGCTGGCCAACGAGCCGCTCACCCTGGGGGGTAAAGGCCACCACCGAAGGCGTCGTCCGGGATCCCTCGGCATTAGGTATGACCGTGGGCTTACCTTGCTCGGTCGTGGCGATGACAGAATTGGTAGTTCCGAGATCAATGCCAACTACCGTGGCCATCCTTACCTCCTGCTCTGCCGCGACGTGCTGCCCTGCTACGACGGGCCCGCCGGGCCGGGCCCAGCGGGCTAGCCGCTGATCTGAACCCGGCTGGGCTTGGCTTCCTCAGCCTTCGGCAGAGTGACGGTCAGCACACCGTCATGCAGGTCCGCCTTCACCTGGCCGGCCTTGATGTCACCGGGCAGCAGGGTCCGGTACTCGAACTGGCCGGTCCGGCGGGAACTGCGCCGCCGCCTCTGGCCGTTCCCGGTCTCGGCGATTTCGCCGGTGATCACCAGTTCCCGGTCCGTGACCTGCACGTCGAGCTGATCCTTGCGTACGCCGGGAACTTCCACGTGCACTACGTAGGCGTCCTCAGTCTCGGTCTCCTCAGCAGCTGGAATCCACGGCACGTCACTGGGCAAGGCGAGCGCGAAGTCGCCGAATGCGAGGTTCATGAGCTGGCCCATGCGCTCGTAGATGTCTTCGAACTCTCGGGTCGGGTTGGCCAGGGAGCGGTTCCGAGGGCTGCGGCGGGTGGGAAGCATCACCATGGCTGGCCTCCTGCGGCTGGGGACGGCACCTCCCACACTCGCTGAGCAGGCTCAGCGCGCACATCCTCAATCCGGCTAGTCAGCACGGCCTCAGCTCGGCACGGCTCCAGGTTCCACGCCGTCCGTGACAGGGACCAGATGCGTGCCCGTCGCCGCGTGAGCAGTCCTGAGGCCGCGCTTTTCACATCAGCTGGCGCTGTGCGAGTGCGCCATGAACCCCGGCGAACCCAGAAACTAACCGCCCTAGTGATGTGCGGCGGGCTCGGGCTGGGAAGCCTGGGGTGAAAGCTACTAGCGGAGGGCGCCGTGACAGCCGTTGGTGATCCCCACCTCATGCTGGTCCGTCCGGTCGCGCCGCGGACCACCGAGGGTTGCGAGGAGTGCCTTCAGCTCGGCACCGGCTGGGTGCATTTGCGGCTGTGCCTGACGTGCGGCCACGTCGGATGCTGTGACTCGTCCCCCATGCGCCACGCTCGTGGCCACGCCTTCGCCATCGGACACCCGATCGTCCAGTCGTTCGAGCCGGGCGAGGACTGGCGCTGGTGCTACGTCGACGAGGCCTATGTCTGACACTGGCCGCCTTCGGACCCGGGACGCTGCCGGACAGACACCGGCGAGCGCCAGACAGACGCCGGCAGATACACCGCCGGAGACGGAGGACCTGCACGGGGCTTATCCGCGGCTATCCGAGGGCCAGGTGGCCGCGCTGACTTCGCTAGGCCAGCGCCGCCGAGTCGAGGCGGACGAGACCTTGATCCAGGCCGGCGATCTGAACTGCGATTTCTACGTGATCCTGGCCGGGAAGGCCGCCGTCGTCGAAGGCCGCGGATCGCCGTGCGAGCGCCTCGTCAGCGTGCACGGCCCGCATCGCTTCCTGGGTGAGCTGGGCCTGCTGACCGGCGAGGCGACCTTCTACAGTGCCGTAGCAGTTGAGCCCGGCGAAGTCCTCGTCGTTCCGGTTGACCAGCTCAGAGCGCTGGTGGCCAGCGACGCCGACTTCGGAGACCTCATTCTGCGCGCGTTCCTCATCCGCCGCTCGATCCTCATCGGCCTCGGCGTTGGCCTCCGGATTGTGGGCTCCCGGTACTCCGCGGATGCCAGGCGGCTGCGCGACTTCGCCGCCCGCAACCGGCTGCCGGCCCAGTGGCTCGACCTTGAAGAGGACAAGGGCGCCGAGGCAGTGCTCACCCAACTAGGCGTGCCACCTCAGGACACTCCGATTGTGATCTTGTACGGCCAGCGACTGCTCCGCAATCCGAGCAATGCGGAGCTGGCCGCCGCGATCGGTCTGCCGGCTCCGAGCCCCCCGCGGGGCAGTTGTGAGCTGCTCGTCGTCGGATCAGGGCCCGCGGGGCTCTCGGCGGCGGTGTACGGGGCGTCCGAGGGCATGAAAACCGTCGTACTCGACGGGGTGGCGACCGGCGGCCAGGCCGCGCTGTCCTCTCGCATCGAGAACTACCTCGGCTTCCCCTCTGGCCTGTCAGGCGCCGAGCTTGCCGTCCGTGCGGTGATCCAGGCCAAAAAGTTCGGCGCACGATTCGCAGTGCCCGCCGAGGCGGTGACCGTCGCCCGGGACGACGGTCAGTTCACCGTCCAGCTCGATGACGGCACCCCGATGACCGGGACATCGATGGTGATCGCCACCGGCGCCAGGTACCGCCGCCTCGACGCGCCGCGCCTTGAGCACTTCGAGAAGGCCAGCGTCTACTACGCGGCGTCGCAGGCAGAGGCGATGATGTGCCGGGGCGACCCGATCGTGATCGTCGGCGGTGGTAACTCGGCCGGGCAGGCGACGGTGTTCCTGTCCAGGTACGCGTCCAGCGTCACGCTCGTCGTCCGGGAGCCGGACCTATCGGTGTCGATGTCGAGGTACCTCATTGACCAGATCAGCCGGCTCGGCAACGTCACCATTCTGCTCGGCACCCAGGTGCAGGAGCTTATCGGCGATTCCGTGCTGGAGGCCGTCGCGGTGACCGACTCCAGCGGGCAGCGCCGCGTCCTGGATGCCAAGGCCCTTTTCATCTTTATTGGCATGGCGCCGGCCACTAGCTGGCTCGGCGACCTGGTCGAGCTGGATGATAACGGCTTCGTCCGGACTGGGCCCGATGCCCGGCCGGCCGGACCCGGATGGCAGGCCTCGGCGCTGGAGACAAGCCAGCCCGGCGTATTCGCCGTCGGAGACGTCCGCAGCGGCTCGGCGAAGCGGGTCGCAACGGCCGTCGGCGAGGGAGCGATGGCCATCCGGCTGGCGTTCCAGAGAATGCAGTCCAGGTAGGCGACTTGAGATAGCGCGTTCAGGTAGGGGGGCAGCCGCGGATGCCGGTCATGGGATTCACCAAGTTCGAGCGGTTTTTCCGGACGGCAGGAGAGGTCAGCGTCGACCGCGACGACGTCAGGCGCTATCTCGACTTCGTCAACGACGCGATATACGACATGCTCCTCCTCGCCCAGTCCACGGCAAAGGCGAACGTTCGCGACGTCATCCTGCCGTGGGACCTGCCGATCACGGCCGGGGTACAAGAGCGGATGCGCCGGTTCACCAAAATGGACGAGGTCATCGAACTTGAGCCCATCCTCGAGGAGGTCGCCGCCCGGCCGCCTCTGGACCTCGCCCTTGCCGACGACACAGCGGCCCGGCTTCCGGCGCTCTTCGGCGGGATCAGCGTGGCCATCGCCGAGATTTTCAAGATCGTACACTCCGAGCTGAAGGAAGTTCACACCAGCGAGTGGGAGCGCACGTTCCGTATCGTCAAGGTCCTCATCTGATCAAGCTTCGGGTGCGGGCTGCCCCGCCAGCGGAGCATCGCGGACCGCGCCGGGCGGCAAGTGCCCGTTTCGTGGATGTTGATGCCTGGCATGTCACGTGATTGCCGCTGGCGGCGGGTGCTAGGCGTGCTGAGCGGTGCGCAGCTCGAATGCCAGGACGATGTCGGAGATGCCGCGGAACAAAGCGAGGAAGCCGACCCAGAAGATCAGCAGCACGGCCCTGGCGGGGAATGCCTGCTGGGACGCCCAGAAGCCGATCAGGATCTCCAGGATGCCGGCGATCATGCCGAGCCACCAGACCGGGTTGATCGCGCTGGCGAAGATAGAGGTAACCAGGTCCAGGCAGCCGATCAGGATCAGCAGCAGTCCCACCGCGGCAGCCAGCGCCCAGAACGCGCCGAACGGGCTGGCAAACACCCAGCAGGCAGCAATCACGAAGATCAGGCTCATCAGGACGTGCAGCCAGCGCCAGCTGTGACGCACCGCCGCGATCAGGATCTGGCTGAACGCCCCGACCAGGAAGACGACACCGAGCAGCACGCCGACGGCCGCCACCGAGACGATAGAAAACCGCAGCACCACCGCTGAGATGATCAGCCAGGCCACCCCGGTCACCAGCAACAGCCACCACGGCCCGGCCAGCCGCGCGAGCATTGCCTGGCCCGGGAGCCCGGATCGGAACGAAGAAGTCACGGCCGTACCCGACCGCGCACGTCCGGCCCGCGCCGGGATGAGCCGGTCATCCGCTGATCACCAAATCCCTGCTCACTCGGACCGCTTCGCGGATGCCCATTTTCGGTGCCACCGTCGAGTCCCCGCCCCCCTGTACCCGATGCTGTCACTCTCGCCCTGCCTTGTACCCGAACACACCAGCCGGTAGTCCTGACACGACCAGGTCAGCAGGCGGCAGCGAGCGACTGGAGCCCGCATCCGCCCGAGGACCGGGCCGTCGGGCCAGCCCGTGGTCTCAATCCGGTCAGCCGGTGATCACCAGGTCATCGCGGACGTACTTCACGCCCACGCCCCGCCACGCGGCGTCTAGGACCGCATCGTGTTCGGCCCAGGTGCGGATGTGGCCGGTCAGGGTGATGGTGCCGTCGGTGGCTCCCACCTGGACGTCGCCGTCGTCGGGAAGCAGCCCATACCGGAAGAGGGCGTCCTCCACCAGGCCGGTTACGTCGGCCGCTTCCAGGTCGCTGAAGATCTCGATGTCGTCGATGATGCCGCGTACACCGGTCAGCCCGGCGATGGCGTACTCAGCCGCGTCCCGCTGGAAGCGGTTGCCTACCATGCCGGTTAGCCAGACATCGCCGTCGATCGCGCTGGCCTCGACGGTGCGCGGTACCGTCACGGCCATGGTCAGCGCATTGTTGGCGGCAGTGGTGAGCATCGGGTCGTCCCGGTAGTCGGCGAACGGCAGATCGACCATGAGGTGGTTGTGCACCCTGGTCACGCCGTGCACCCGCTTGGCCGCCGCCGCAGCCTGCACGCGCTGCGGATAACTGGCAACGGTGCCGTTGAGCGCCACGTCGCCTTTCATGTTCTTCACGGTGATGCCTGACTCATCGACCAGCGGGTCGAACTGCAGTTCCTTCTGCACGGCGTCGCGGATGTCCTTGGACATCTGAACTGCTTCGCGCGGACTCTTCGGTGCCACGGCTAGCGTCCCCCTCCGTACCGTCAGCGGTCTCTCCGCCGGGATTTACCCGAAGGCACGAGCCGGTAGTCGTGACAGCTGGTGCCGGGGGAGCGGGCCGCAGCGAGCGCTTGACAGCAGCACAATCATAATTGATGATTGATAACAATATTGATCGAACTGTTTAGTTGTGGACAACCGCAGCGTCCAGGCTGGCCCACCGGGCATGGCCGCGCGGCCTAAGGAGATTGTCATGCTTGCTGCTCTGTCGGTGCTCCTGCTCATCGTCTGTTTGCTGCCGGGCGCAGCCAAGCTGGCCGGCCACCCGAGAATGCGAGAGTCCGCCCAGCACTTCCGGATTGCCTGGCAGCGCTACCGGCTCATCGGTGTGGCGGAGGTTGCCGCTGCGGCGGGAGTTCTGGCCGGGCTGTGGTGGCATCCTCTTGGCCTTGCGGCCGCAGCGGGGATGGCGGCCCTGCTCGTGGCCGCCCTGATTGCTCACCGGCGAGCGGGTGACCACGGCAAAGAGATTGCGCCCGCCCTTGCTGCCCTGCTCATCGCGGGTGCGTACCTGCTAGCCGGTCTGGTCTGAGCGACTCTGGGTTGCGTCGGAGGACTGAGCTAAGTGCGCGGTGTGCCGACGGTATCCGTCAGCGCGGCTGGACTAGCCAGAAGAGGGCGCGTGCCGCCACGCGCTGGACGCCGCGCGCGACCTGCTCGTGCACGGCTGGCCGGGTGTGCGTGCTGGCTGTCACTGGTGCACCATCCTCACGTCCCGTTCTGCGCCTGATCGAGTGGGCCGTCCGAGGATCCTGCCGAGTGCACTGGCGAGCTCCCCGCGCGGGTCGTCTGATGCGGTGAGCTCCGCCAGGCGACAGTATCTCCGCGCGCTGCTTGAGCAGGGGCTCGAGGCGGATCTGCGGAAGGTTCAGCTGCCGCCACGCGCGGGCAGCGCGCCAGTTCTCGTCGGCACCGGCGGCGCCCCAGCTCTCCAACCGGGCTAGCCGCCGCCGTAGTCGGCGCCTGGCCCGGCCAGGCCGGCGTTGTAGGCGGTCGCCGTCATGCTGGCCGCCGGGGTACTGCGCCGTTCGATCGCTGCGGCAACTCCCGCGTCCTCGAGCACCTCCATCGCCCTCTGGTTCAGCACATGTGCTTTGGGCAGGTCGGAGGCCTGCGGCCGGGAGCTGACCAGCAGGTGGCGAACGCCCTGGCGGGCGAGCCGCATCGAGGCGGTAAGCCCGGCTCCGCCGCCTCCCACGATCAGTACCGGAACTTCCTCATCGACAGGTGGTGGCTGCACTGCGGCACTCCCTCTTCGGATTAGCTAGCCGGCGTGCCCGGCAGGGCAGGTTGGCTGCCGGGCGCAATGGCTTTCGGCTGTGCTGTCGTGTGCGGCCTGATCGGCCACGGCACGGCGGGCAGCCGGTGCCCGTCCGCTGTGGCGGCGATCACGCGGTCCGGGCGCACAAGGACTGACAGCGCGGGTCGGGCGAGCATAGCCTGCATCGGCCCGGTCGGCTCGCCGCCAACCAGCCGGACCTCGATCCACCTACGCGGCGCGCGGCCGGGCTGGCGCGCGGCAGGTGAGCCTGGCCGGGCCGGATCGTCTGGCGCTGTCGCCGCGCGGACGCGGAGCAGTTGGATGCCGTAGCGGTCGCATAGATCCGCCAGTGCCGCCTCGGGCTCGCGGGTGATCAGCATAGTGATCCGGCCAGCTAGCAGCGTGTCCAGCCGGACTGGCGCGGCGCCGGGCACGAGGACCAGCGGGTTCGGGATCAAGCTGCCTGGCCTGACCCGCGAACCGGGACGACCTGGCATCCGCCAGGTGCCGCGCTGGAGGGCTCCGACTTTCAGGCGTGGCGTTGCGGTCGCGGCCAGGGCATCGCGGACCGGCGGGATGCGCACTGCGGCGGCGAGCGCGACTCGGCGGACAGCGGCGGCCCGGTCCTGGCCGCCGGTCATCGCCCAGCCGATCATGACAGCCTTCTTCACCATCGCGCGCGCGTGCGGCCGGCGCTCAGCGTCATAACTGTCCAGCAGGTCCTCCTCGCACCGGCCGGTCAGCACATGCGCGATCTTCCAGGTCAGGTTGTCGGCGTCGCGCAGCCCGGCCGCCAGGCCCTGACCGATGAACGGCGGGGTGAGGTGAGCGGCGTCACCGAGCAAGAAGACCCGCCCGGCCCTGAAGCCAGAGGCCAGCCTCGCCCGGAACACATAGCTAGCGCTACGGATGATCTCCAAGCCATCCAGATCCGTCCGCCCGGTCCATGGCGCCAGCAGCCTGCCGAGCGCGGCCGGGGTGAGCAGCGCGGATTCGTCCTCGCCGTCGTGCAGCTGGAACTCCCAGCGGTAACGGTCGCCGGTCACCTGCATGAAGGTCGCCGCCCGGGCCGGGTCGCAGACCTGCTCCACGCCGTCCCAAGTGTCGAGGCCGCCAGCCACCCGGATATCGATCACCAGCCAGCGCTCAGTGAAGCCCAGGTCATCCATGGTGATGCCGGCCACCTCCCGGACGGTGCTCCCGGCTCCGTCGCAGCCCAGCACGACACTGCCCGCGAATTCAAGCTCCTGGCCGCCGGCCCCGGTCCGCGCCATGACGGTGACCCGCGATGAGCCGATCGGGCCCGCCGGGCCGTTGAGCCCGACGACATCGGTGTTCCGGCACAGGGTAATGAGCGGGTGCCTGGCGGCCCGGCTGAGCAGCAGTTCCTCCAGGTCCGGCTGGTGGAACATGTTGGCCTGCGGGAAGCCGTGCACGCCGGCGGCCGCTCGGCCGAACTCGGCCATCACTTGATGCCGGGCATCGAGCAGCCGCAGGCCGCTGCACGGCCGCGACCGGGCCTGGAACTCCGCGCCCACTCCCGCGCGGAACAGTGTCCCGATTACCTCGTCGTCCAGGTGCACCGCCCGCGGTAGTGCGTGCTGCACGGGATGCCGTTCCAGCATCACGACGCTGATCCCGGCGTCTGCCAGCAGCAGCGCCGCGGTGGTACCGACCGGGCCGGCGCCCACGACAATGACCGGTCCGGCCGGCCGTGCTCCGGCGGTGGCGGTGTCCACCGCCTAGCTCCCGTCCCGGACGGCAAGCAGCAGGCCGACGGCTTGCCGGAGCTGCTCGCGTGTCGATCCCGGTCCGGACGGCGTGGTCATGCCGTGGTCCGCACGAGGGTGGTGCGCTGTGTCCCGAGGTCGAGCTTGTGATCGGCGGCGGCGATGCTGGCCGTGATCACATCGCCGTCGCGCAGGTAGCGGGGGTTGGAGGCCTGCCGCCGGAAGAACATCGTCCACTTTGTCGCGGGTGGCAGCAGTCCAGCAAGCTTCTCCACGGCCTTTGGCGGAGCCTGCAGTGCGGTCCCGCCTGGCGTTCCGGTCAGGAGCAGATCGCCGGGTGCCAGCGGCTGGAATCTCGACAGCGCGGTCAGCGCCTGGGCTGGCGGGACGATCATGTCGCTGGCCAGCGCATCCTGGCGGAGCTCGCCGTTGACGCTGAGGGTGAGCCGTAGCGCGGTGAGCCGGGCCAGGTCGGCGGCACCGACCAGGGTCAGCCACGGCCCGGTCGGGGTGAAGGTGGGGTAGGACTTGGCCTCGTAGAACTGGGTCTTGACGAGCTGGATCTGCCGCGCGCTCACGTCATTCGCGACGACCAGCGCGGCCACATATTCGTGCAGAGTAGCGTCGGTTACCGTGCTGCCGACCGGCAGGCTGGCGCCGATGACCAGGCCCAGTTCGACCTCGTAGTCGACGAACCCGACGCCGTCCGGGCGGATGATGTCGCCGGTCGGACCGGTGAGCGAGTGCGAGCTCTTGCGGAAGAAGACAGCAGGGATCTTGTCCGGGTTGAATCCGGACTCGATCGCATGGGACCTGTAGTTCACCGCCTGCGCCACTATCCTTGCGGGCGCGGTGACCGGGCTGAGCAGGTCCAGTGAATCCGTCGGCACGGCCAGCCGCGGATCGGCGGCAGCTGCGGCGCGCGCCGCCTCGATGGCGGTAGCGAGGGTATCCCTGTCCGTCAGGAGCGCCTCGGTGGTGGGCGCCTGGACGCCCAGCGGGGTCAGGCCGACCGGAGTGTCGAGCCACCAGCCGTCCGCAGTGCGGGCGAGTCGGGTGCTCATGAGCTCATCGCCTTCACCAGGCCCCGCAGCGCGGGCAGGTCAATCTCGTTGCCCTTCTCCCGTAGGGCCCGGATCGCGGCGACCAGGGTGGCAGGATCGCGTGCGCCGGTAAACTCGGCGGTGGCTCGCGGCCCCCACTGGGCCAGGCCGCTGACCGACAGCGGCGCCCAGCCTGGCGGGACAGAGGAGTCGAACACGTCACCGTCGGCGTAGTGCTCGAACATCAGCTTGTCGGTGTCCCGCCAGTAGTCAAAGATCTGGCTGCCCTGGATGTGCCGCCCGATTCCCCAGGCGTGCCGGTAGCCGCGATCACGCAGGTACTGCCCGCTCGCGGCGACCTCGTCCAGGTCGGTTAGCTGGTAAGCGGAGTGGACGTAGCCGGTCTGCGGTGCTAGCAGCATCGCCAGGGTGTGATGGTCGGTCGGGACGCTGCCCTGGTCGCACCGGATGAAGGCCATCACCGGGCCGCGCCCGCGCTGGCCATCCAGGTAGAGAAAGTCGCTCACGATCAGCCCGAGCGTGTCCAGGTACCAGTCCAGCGCAGCCCGGAACCGGCTCGTGCCCAGCACCACGTGGCCGAGCCGCTCGATTTCGGCCGGTCGCCGCTGCGGCCGCTGGGCCGCGTTGATCCGCGCTGGCTCATGGCCGAAGTTCAGCGGCAGCGGGGCGCGCTCGGGCAACGCGGGCAGTTCAGGAATGCCGAAGGCGACGCGCACCGGGATGCCGCTCGGATCGAGCAGTTCAACCGCGTGCCCGCCGCGATACCCGGTCACGTCGGCGCCGGTGCCGCGGGCCAGCCGGTCTAGGTCTTCGCGCGCGGCCGCCCTGAACGCCAGGCCCGCCAGTCGAGGCTCCGGGCCGTGCCGGACGACCAGGCATGGCGCCGCGGCCAGCCGGCCCCGCAGCACCAGCTCCCCCGGCGCGCGGTCGGCGAAAGCGAACCCGAAATCGGTCGCGAATCGCTCGGCCTTGTCCAGGTCCGGCTTCTCGAACTCCAGCCAGGCCAGCCCGGCAACCTTCACCAGCGGGTCGCGGGAGCGGCCCGGGTGCTCACCGCGCGCGGCCCCGTGCTCGCTGTGCAGCGCGCGATGCGGATCCCGGACTTGTCCTTGGCTGGCCGGCGAGCCGGCCCTGTCGTCATGCGTGACCATGGCTCCCCCTCACGCTCACGTTCGTGGACTGAAGCATCAAGATTGATGAACAGTATCAGTTATGACTATCGGATCGTCAAGATATTGTCCTGACGGCGCCTCCCGCCATGCCCGCCAACTGATGGCCCAGCCCTGGGGCGGAGGGGTTTAACGGCCTGTGCCCCCGCGCCGGCGACGTGGGCAGAGTGCCTGCTATCATCAGTTCTGTTACCAAGCGTCAGGAATGATTCCGTGCCAGACATGGCACGTCCGCGTCGTGACCCGCATCATGAGCATGCCCGGAAGTCAAGGAGGCACCGATGGCGCAGGCCGCACCGGCCGACGCGACCCGGTCCAGCCGGCTCGACCGGCGGAAGGCGCGAACCAGGCAAGCCCTCATTGACGCCGCCGTGGAGCTCATCGCCACCGGGCGCGGAGACCGGGCCAGCATCCAGGAGATCACCGAGGCTGCCGATATCGGCTTCGGATCCTTCTACAACCACTTCCAGAGCAAAGACGAACTGTTCGCCACCGCCTCTGCCGAAGTGCTGGAACGCTGGGGCCAGATGATCGACAAGGCCTGCGGGGGAGTCACTGACCCTGCCGAAATCTTTGCCGTCTCGTTCCGGATCTCCGGCAGGCTCGGATGGACCCACCCCGGCATGGCGCGCTTCATCACAGGCTCCGGGCTCAGCTTGCTGGATGCGCGAACCGGCCTCGCTCCGCGTGCGCTGCGAGACATCCAGGCTGGCCAGAAGGCCGGGTGCTTCGCCGCGCTCGACGCTGACGTCGCCATCTCCGCCGTGGCCGGCGGCCTGATCGGCTTGCTGCGGCTCTCTCAGGATCACCCCGAACGGATGCACGAGCAGGTCGTCGACCAGCTAGCCGAGGCTATCCTGCGGCTGCTCGGGGTGCCAGCCGATGAGGCGGTCCGGCTCGCCACGCTCCCGATCCCGGAGCAAAGCCGCTGGTAGTCGGCAGTCGGGGCCACTCACGTCCGACGGGCGACTTGTTGGGCGTCTGCGAGCTGCTGGAAGTGGCGATGGACTGATTGGACAGCGCAGGCACCTTCGCCCACAGCCGCGGCGACTCGTTTGGTCGATCCGTGCCGGACGTCGCCGGCGGCGAACACGGTCGGCACGCTGGTTTCCAGGGGCAGAGGGGAGCGGGGCATGGTCCATCTGGCGGGCAGTCCACCGGCCGGGGCGAGGTCCGGCCCGGTGAGCAAGAAGCCATCTTCGTCCCGTGCCAGCGTGCCAGGCAGCCAGCCGGTGCGCGGCTCTGCGCCGGCGAGTATGAACAGTGCGGACGCTTCAACATTCTCGGTGCGGTGCGTGGCCAGCCCTTCGGAGGCGCTGGACAGTGCCGCCGACAGGCCCGCCGGGCCGGCGCCGATTACCGTCACGTCGTAGTGGCGAGCATCAGGCCGGCAACGTAGCCCGAGCGCCTCCGCGATCTGCCGGACCGTGGGAGCCACCTGAACCTGCCCGTCGAAGTAGACGCACACCGGTAGCTGTGTCCCGTCCTGACCGGCCTGTTCGAGCAGTTGCCGCCCTTGGCGCGTATCCGGCGGGAACCATTGAAACGGAATCGCGTTGCGGTGGAGCCGGTCGCGCAGTTCGTGAGCGTACGGCGCACCAGGCTGCGCAATGATGCGCACCGCGCAGACGCCTGGCTGCTCGGTCGCCTGCACCCAGCTGTCGAGCAGGAAGCTGATGCGCGGGTACAGCCAGTGGTCGGCAGGGTCCCATGGCCTGACCAGGATCATGTCGGCGCGCCCGAGCGCCATTGCGTGGGAGATCGCCTGCTCGGCGGGGTAGTCGAAAGCCTCAGCAAGCAGCGCCCGCCGGGCAAGCGGGTGCAATTCGTGTGTCCGTTCGAGGAATTGTTCCATGGTCATGCGCTGCATCCGCTGGTCAGCGATGACGACCGCGACCTGCTCGCCGCGCTCCCGAAGTTGCCGAAGAACGGACAGGCCGCGTTCCGCCTCGGTCTCCGCGAGGATCTGATAATCGGCGCCCAGCCTCCGCTGAAGCGCTCGCCTCAATGCGCCAAGCCCTGCGCGGTCCTCTCCGACCAGAAGGAACACCGGCTTGCTTGGCCCGTTCATAGCCCTGGCAATCCTTACCCGTGGTAATCCAAACTGGGTTGCTACCCCATCGCGGCGCCGCTCAATAGTCGGCCTACTGGACGATTCCCTGAAGGTTCGAGGTCGCGCCGGATGCGACGGTTATTACGGTTTACATTCCATTCGCCGGGCGGCCCTGCCGGCAGCAACACCTCGTGCCCGTCACGGTCACGCGCCCTTAGCTGCGGAAACAAGATCCCCGCGCTGCCGGGCGTTGAGACTGGAAACCCAGCCCTCCAGTACTGACCGCTGGGCCGCAGCAGCGACCTCGGCAGTCGCTGTTCGGTGATCTTCAATGCGGCTCCTAACTCACCCAGTAAGTCGCCGAGTCGCGTCCCTGGGTAAGCACGCGGGCCAGCAAGAGCAGAGAGCCGTCGGCAAGTGCTTGGTGCACCCTGACCCCCGGGTCAAATAAACTGAGGCTAAATCACACTAATGGCGTGGCCTGACAGGTCGGGGCCGGTCAGGAAGCCACTATTGGAGGCTGCAATGATCCGCGTCACGCGCAGCTTTACCGCAGCAAAGCCGGCCGGAGCCGTGATCGACTACCTCAAGGACTTCGGCCACGCTGTGGATTGGGATCCTGGCACAGAATCGTGCCAGCGGCAGGACAGCGGCGGCCCGGTCGCCGTCGGTTCCAGGTGGAACAACGTGTCTCGCTTCCTCGGACGCCGGGCCGAGCTGATCTACGAGCTCACCGTGCTGGAGCCCGGCCACCTCGTGTTCATTGGCACGAATGACGGCGCCACATCCACCGACGACATCCAGGTCACCAGCCTGGGCGTCGCCGAGAGCGAGGTCGTTTATCGTGCCAGCCTCAAGCTCCACGGCGTTTCTAAGCTCGCCACGCCTGTTGTGAAGGTTGCACTTGAGCGGATCGCCGATCGGACAGTGAGTCGGATGAGCGAGGTGATATCCGCGCTATGACCTGATGCGCTGCACGATCCGCGCCGTTCCGATGGGTCGCCGCCGAGGTCCCGGCGGCACGCCACCGATGTTCCGGAATACCGGATGAAGCAGTGCGTTACGCATGTTCCGCCGTGTGTCCGCGGATCGCACCTTAGGAGGTGACGATCTGTGGCGTTCCAGAAACCCGGCGGCGGCCGATGCGGCGCTATCGCAGCCGCGGCCGTTTCGAATACATCGCGCAAGCCCGTAGCGCTGATCCAACGCCCGCACCCAACGTCAGCTGAAAGCGTGACCATGATCTCTTCGGACTATCTGGCTATCTGCGCCCAGCACAGGGGAACGACCTGCGTCCTGCGACTGCGTGGAGATCTAGACGTGTGCAGCCGGGAAAGTTTGCGCACCGCGATCAGCAGCGTCTTCAATCGCTGCCCGCAGATGCTGGTGCTAGACCTGTCCGCCCTGGAATTCATCGACTGCGGTGGTCTGTCGGTGCTCATCTGGGCGCGCAATGCTATGGCCGCGAGTTGCGGTCAGTTGCTCCTCACCGGCTGTCCTCTTCCTGTCCGGCGGTTGATCCACCTGACCGGAGCCGATCAGTATCTGCACTTGTGCCCGGCGCCCGCTCTGCATGCTGCCTGTCGGGAGGTGACACGTGCCCGCCAGCGTATCGGCATAGCTTGCTGGTCAAGGGATGCATTCCGGCCGGCTGACCTCTCCGCGCCAGACCCGGCTTGACGGATGCGAGCGTTGCCCCGGCTGTCTGTCAGGGCAGCGAGCCCCGGACGACGCTGATCTTGGAGTGGCTGGTGCTGCCATTGAAAGGCTGCAGCGATATGTCGATGCGGGAGTAGTACGCGAGGTTGACGCCGGGCGGCATGCTGAACGTCCCGGCATGGTCACTGTCGAGGTCGCCGAGGGAGATCATTTTCAAGCCGTTGCGGCCGAGTAGCCAGACTTCGAAGAATCCCCGGCCAGAGGAGGCGTGCAAGGTCACTGTCAGCTGCCGGCCACTCGCACCCTGAGTCATGATGGCGCTGCCGGTGGCTGCGCGCCACTGAGGGAACTGCGGCAGCGGACGCAGCGGGATCTGCGCGCTGACAGCGGGCTGGGAGCGGGTCAGCTGCTCGACGCTGACCGCAGCCCCGGCGCCAATCAGCACGACGGCGGCTGTGACTGCGGCAACGCGGCGACGGGGACGCCCGCCAGGCCGTCGGCTCGCCACCTCGGTAGCCGCGGTCGGGGGCCAGACGGGGCGACGGCGCGTACGGCGGCTGGGATAGACGTGCGGACTTTCCGTCCGCGCGTCGGCCCGCAACTCTGCGGTTATCCGTTGCCAGACTCGGTCGGGCGGGCGTTCCAGAGGCTGCGGGGAGTGCCCGGACCGGGCGATATTCACGATGTGCGTGAGGCGAGCCAGTTCCGCCGGGCATTTCGCGCAGTGCGCGAGATGCGACTCCTCGCTGGCCGTGAGTTTGCCGCCGTCGACGGCCCGCAGCGCCAGGATCTCAGGGTCGACGTGTGGCATCGTCGGCCTCCATCCTGGTCCGCAGGCGCAGCAGGCCGCGCCGGATGTGGCTCTTCACCGTTCCCAGCGGAAGCCGGAGCGTACTGGCTATCTGATCATGGGTAAGCCCGGCATAGAACGCCAGCATCAAGGTGAGGCGCTGCTGCTCGCCCAGCCGCGCTAGTTCGTCGGCTAGCACGAGCCTGTCGACGACCTGATCTGGTCCTGGTATCTCGGTCAGAGTCTCATAGCCGGCAGCCTGGCTGAGCAGTCCATTCTCTCGCTGGCGCGCTCGCAGCGTGTCGGTGACGGCGTTGCGGGTGATGGCGGTCAGCCATCCGACTAGGCTTCCGCGGTCAGGGTCGAAGGTGTCCCGGCGACGCCAGGCAGCCACGTATACCTGCTGGGTGACGTCCTCCGCATCGGCCCTGCTGCCCAGGGACCGCAACGCGATCGTGAACACCAGCGGGCCAAAACGCTCATAAGCCCGGGGGAGTGCGTCTGGCTGGCCTTTCTGGAATGCCCAGGTGAGGTCAGCGTCAGTATCAGTGACCACCGGACAGCCCGCCGACTGGCCACGCCATGGCTGTGCGCGTGTCGTGCGCACGCACAGGCCGGTGTCGGCACTGCATCATCCAGGCATCCCCGCCTTCCGTCGCCTGCGCGAGACCTGCTGGCCATCAATTAAAACTAAAATATACTAATCAAGGAAACGTGGCGCCTGAGGCTGACCTGACTTGGAGTTGCTCTGCTGCATTGGGCAAGAGAGGCCGGGCGACGCTGTGGTGATCGACCCGCCGGGCAGTCGGGCCGTGCCGCGCTTCAGCGCGACACGGCCCGAGTTCTGGCTAAGCCGCTGGTCAGACGTCCAACGTCGTCCTAGCGGTACCTACCTTGAGTCCCGGAGTGAAGACTGTCGTGCCGAGCGCGGCATCAAGGGCGCTGGCGGCTGTCCCGCTGAGCGACACACCGATCCGCGACGCGGTCACCCGGTGCCCGTGAACGCTAAGCCGTGCATGCTCAAGGTGAAGCCAGAAGATGACGACTCGCACCTTCGGGTTCCCGTTGACTATCCCGGTCAGGTCGGCCTGCCTGAGGCTGATGATGAAGTTGCTGACCTCGATGTCCTTGCCGTTCTTCGTGTTGTAGAACAGGATCCCGCCGTCGTGGTTGATGTTGCCCGCCAGCGGACTCAGGCTCACGCGGCCACCCGTGACCGGGAAGGAGAACTCGGCGGCAGGGCCGCTGGTCAGGGAGCGCAGGGTCTGGCTTCCCGGCGCGGTGGCCAGCGGGACTATCCCGCTGCCCAGCAGTGCGGTCGCGATGCCCTTTCCTGTGGTGACGGAGGTGTGGCCGCCGCGCAGGCGAACCTTGGCCGCGCCACTTGCATGCGGCTGCGCCGAAGCCACTCCCGCTGTTGCCGCTCCTCCTGCCATGACTAGTACTGCGAGCGCGGACACTGAGATCACTCGTTTCAAGCTTCGCATCGTCTCTCCTTGGGTTATGAACCTCTGGGGAGTTACGAACCGCACCCGCTCACGGATGCACGTTTCCACGCATGAAATTGGCTAACAGGGCGCGGTCGCCAGGACGACGATCAGCAGCGTTGACACGGTGCCAGGGTCACCGCTATGACGGCGGGCAGTAAAATATAAGCTAAAAATCACTAAGGCAGTACGCGCAATCTGACGACTGACGGAGGTCACCGTGCGGCCAGGAGGCTGCCGGTTCTGGCATCGTGGGCTCCGGCGAGACGCGACGATGGTGACAGTGCACAAGCGTCTTTCTCACGGCTGGGAGGCATCGCGGACGCCGTTCTGCTTGACACCCCTTATGCCTTTCAACAGAACGCGACCGACGTTTCCGCTCGTGCAGTTGCCTATTTCGCGAAAAACGTTGGCGTCGAGGTAAGAGTGCAGCGTGAGGCGAACGGCGGCGGCAAGAGTTCCCGAGCGGCGCTGTGTGTGCGCAGTGCCGACTGGGTTTTCTCCGGTGCGATCAGGGACGCGCTGGCCGCGGCAGGGATAGAGGTCCGCGACGACCGGACTGGCACAAGCTGGGCGACGCCAACCGGGCGTGCAGTTGGCCCCTCGGGGCCGGTCTCGCTGCCATCCCAGGCACGCACTCGCACCGGAAGTTGGCCCTCGAAAGCGGTGCGCAGGGCAGGACCGAGGACGGCGGCGACTCCGCCGCGGGCGGTCGCCATCTGCTGACGGGCCATCCGGGTCATGGGCGGGCCAGAAGCAGCTGGCAGACATCCAGGTAGCCGGAGCGGAATCCGGCTTCGGAGTAGGCCAGGTACAGCGTCCACATGCGGCGGAAGACATCGTCGAATCCCAGCTGTGACAGCTGCCCGCTGTTAGAGGAGAACCGCTCGCGCCATAGTTGCAGTGTCTGCGCGTAATGCGGGCCGAAGCTGAATTTGTCAGCGATGGCCAGCCCCGACGCAGCGGCAGTTGCCTCGATCGCGGTCAGTGACGGGATCAGGCCGCCGGGGAAGATGTACTTCAGCACCCAGGTATAGGTCCGCCGCGATGCGAGCATCCGCTGGTGCGGCATGGTGATCGCCTGCAATCCGGTCCGGCCGCCCGGCGCGGTGAGCCTGGCCAGCGCGGCGAAGTAATCCGGCCAGTACCGCTCCCCGACGGCCTCGATCATCTCGACCGACAGCACGGCGTCGTACCGGCCTCGCAGCTCGCGGTAGTCGGCCAGTTCCACGCTGACCCGGCCGGACAGGCCGGCATCGGCGACGCGCCGGATGGCCACGGCCTGCTGTTCCGCCGAGATCGTGGCGGTGCGGACCTGCGCTCCGCGCCGGGCGGCCCGGATTGCCAGCTCGCCCCAGCCGGTGCCGATCTCCAGCATGCGGCAGCCAGGCCCGACGCCGGTCAGGTCCAGCAGCCTGTCGATCTTGCGGTGCTGCGCGGCAGTCAGCGCAGCGGTCGCCGCGTTTTCGCCAGCCCCTGGGCGCACCGGGAGCACGGCGGCGTCGCAGTCGAACAGCGCGGCGGAGTAGGTCATCGTCGGGTCGAGGAAGAGCGCGAACAGCTCGTTCGACAGGTCGTAATGCCGGGCGATGTTGCGGCGCGCCTGGGCAACCGTGGGATCGTCGGAGTCGGGGATGCGGCGCACCGCGAAGCGGCGCAGCGGCTGCAGCCAGCCCGGCACGAGCGTGCCGACTGCGCCGGCGAATACGGTCAGCAGCGCGGTGAGGTCTGGGCTGGACCAGTCGCGGGCCATGTAGGACTCACCGAATCCGATCAGTCCGGATGCGCCGATGCGCTGGTAGAAATCGCCGGGGCGGTCGATGTTCATGACGGGCGATCCGGGTAGTCCTGCGCCGAGCGATGGGCCGCCCGACTGGATCACCTGAAGCGGCAGCTGAGAACAGGCGCGGTCGAACAGCGCCCGTGCCGCTGCCGCCCGTACCCGGTTGCGTGGCACCGCGGCGATCTCGGGCCAGCGAGCCGGGTCTGCCGCCACCGTGCTGTCCGGGCGGACGTCGGCTGCGTGAGTAGTCACGTTCCCTCCTGCGGTGCGTGCCGCGGTCGCGCCAGTGTGCGCAGGCCGCGGGCGTACAGGCCTAGGCCCTGCCAGCGGATCCGGGCTGCGGTGACCGCTCCTGGGACCGGGTAACGGGCACTCATCTGCGCCACTTGCGTCCAGGTCGCCGGCCGGGCCTGGCCGGTCACCGCCGCAGTGAACTCCGGGCCTTCCGGCGGCTGGTAGGTGATCGCCAGCCGGAGGCGCTCGCCGGGCTCGGGCAGGCTGAGCCGGTAGCGTCCGGCTACGGGGTAGAACGGCGAGACGTAAAACTCCTTGGCCGTCTCCGCGCGGCCGCGCTCGTCGGTGCGCAGCAGGTAGCGGTGGCGCTGCCGGTAGGTGTTGTGCACCTCGGCGATGACGCACGCCGGACCGCTGTCGGCGGCGCGGCACCAGTAGACAGTCAGCGGGTTGAACACCACGCCCGCGACGCGCGGGGTGGTCAGCATCCGGATCTGGCCGCCGTCCAGGTCAATGCCGTGGCTGGCGGCCAGCCGCCGGACGTTGTCGGCCACAGAGAGCCGCCGGTCGCCGGCGTGATCAGCGGGCCGGAAGCTGGCGAGCGGGCCGAGCCGCGGCATGTCGTCCGCGTCGACGAGCCACAGGCACGTCCGGTAGCTGAACACGTTGCGGACCGGCGCGCGGCGGGCATGCGTGACCCGGCAGTCGAACAGGACCGCGGAGGACGGAAGCCAAAGTCGCCGCGTCACCAGCGCGCTCCCAGCGACCGGGCAGCCGCGACGCCGGACCGGCAGCCGTCCTCGTGGAATCCCCAGCCGTGATAGGCCCCTGCGAACGCGGTCGTCCCGTCATTCAGGTCCGGCAGCCGCCGCTGCGCTGCGACCGAGCCGGGATCGTAGATCGGGTGCTGGTAGGACATCGCGGCCAGCACCGTCTCCGGCGCGACCAGGTCTGCGCCGTTGAGCGTGACGACGTAATCCTCGCCAGCGTCCAGCCGCTGCAGCCGGTTGAGGTAGTAGCTCACTTGCACGCCGTCTTCGTGCGCGCGGCACGACCGCAGCAGGTAATTCCACGACGAGCGGACCGCGCGCGCTGACGGCAGCGGCCTTGTGTCAGTGTGCAGCAGCACCGAACTGCGCGAATAGCGGAACGCGCCCAGCGCCGACCGCTCCGCCGCGCGCGGATCGGTGAGCAGCGCCAGCGCCTGATCAGGGTGTGTCGCGATCACGACCGCATCGAACACCGACACGGTGCCTGCTGCGTCGGTGACCTCGGCCCCGCCCGGAAACCGCCGCACGGCCGTGACCGGCGCGCCGGTCCGGACGCAGGAGATGCGCTCCGCGATCCGCGAGACGTAGGTGAATGACCCGCCGCTGACCGTCCGCCACTGCGGCTTTCCGCCTGCCGACAGCAGCCCGTGGTTGTCCAGGAAACTGAACAGATAGCGGGCGGGATAACTCAGCGCAGTGCCAGGGGCACATGACCAGACCGCGGCCACGAACGGCAGCGCGAAATGCGTCAGGAAGTAACCGGAGAATCCGTGCGCGTCCAGGAACGAGCCGAACGACTCTGCGTTCCCCCCGTCAGACGTGAGCAGCGTGCGGGCCGCACGGCGGAATCGCACGATGTCCGCCAGGAGCTTCGGGTAGCGCCGGCCACCGCCGTAGAGCCCGGCCAGCAGCCCGCCGGCCCCTCGCCTGCCCGCGTACTGCAGGCGGCACTGGGCGCACCGCACCGACATGCTCATCTCGCTGTCCTGGCTACTCACACCCAGCTCGCGCAGCAGCCGGGTGAGCAGCGGATAAGTCCGCTCGTTATAGACGAGAAACCCGGTGTCCAGCGCCAGGCCCGGCCTGATCCGGTGCGTGTGCGCGTGGCCGCCCAGCCGCTGCTCCGCCTCGAACAGCGTGACCTGGCCGGACGTTTCCAGCACGTACGCCGCGGTAAGGCCGCTCACGCCACCGCCGATCACCGCGAATCGCCGCTCGCTCATCAGTCCTTCTTCGCTGCCGGCAGGCCATCTGGACGCGTGATCTGCGCCACAACTGCCGGGACGCATCGGTGCGTAACAAAATCAAGACTAAATTATACTAAAAGAAAAGTGCCAGCGACAGCCAGGGCAGCATCAGGGCATGACGACGAGAGGAAACGGGCTTTTTCCGGCAACTGCCGTCAGGCAGGCCATCTGGTTCCGGCAACTGCCGTCAGGCAGGCCCTGCGGCGTCCCGGGCGAGCTGGACCAGCTGGTACAGGGAGTCTCCCGGCTTGCCGACCAGTACGCGCAGGCCGGGCTGCGCGCGGGCAAGCCGGACTGCTCCGGCAGCCGCGCGCCGCGCTGACGCTGCAGTAGAGCTGGACATCACCACCAGACGGGCGCCGACGTCGATCGCGGCACGCTCGACCTCCTCGGCGGGCAGGTCACAGCCGAGGTGGTGGACTTGCCAGTGGTCCTCGCGCAAGCAGCCGGACGCCATCAGGGCCGGCAGCCCATGACGTTCGCCCTGGGGAGTCGCGGCCACCGCGACGCCGCGCGGGCGACCCGCAGGCTGTCGCGCCGACAGTGGCCCGATCAGCCGCTCGCAGATCGCCGTGGCCCGGTGCTCGCCGGCAATCGACACGCTGCCCGCTGCCCAGTCAGCGCCGATCCGGCGCAGCGCCGGGGCAATGACACGCTCGCACAGATCGAGCAGCGGCACCCCGGCGGCTATCCTCTCCAGCCGCGCGCGCGCCAACTTCTCCTCGCCCGACACGATCGCCGCATACAGCAGGTCCGCCTGCGACGTCCAGTCCCTGACCCGCACCTCATGGCGCGGCGGCGCCCCCGAGGCCCGCCGAGCGCTCAGCGCCCGGACGTCCGCTTCACTGACCTGGTAACCGCGACCGACCTTCTGCGCAGGCAGCACGCCCTCGCGGACCCAGCCGTAAGCGGTCTGGTAGTGGACGCCGAGGGCCTCGGCCGCATCGCGCAGCGGCATCACGGGTGGTACTCGGGACACAAGATTCAGCGTACTTTAGTCTAGGTTGAATGACCATGATCTCGGTCCTCGTGTTCAGCCCCGCCCTGACCATTGCTGGTGGGACGCCGTGAGGGCGACCCAGATAACCCAGGCCGTTACGATCGGCGCCAGCCCTGCTGCGGTGTGGCAGGTCGTGAGCGACTTCGCCGCCCAGCCGACGTGGATGCGCGACGCGGTCGACGTCCGGTTCGTGTCTGGACGGACCACCGGAATCGGCACCGTGCTGGACTGCGACACCAGAATCGGGCCGCTGCGGCTCACTGACCGGCTCGTCGTGACGGACTGGGCGGAAGGCCGCTCGATCGGGATCCGGCATGACGGCCTCGTCGGCGGCGCCGGCAGGTTCACCATCGCGCCGGCCGCTGCCGGCACGCTATTTACCTGGACCGAGGAGCTGCGCTTCCCTGGCTGGCTAGGCGGACCTGCGGCGGGCGCACTCGCTCGCCCGGTGCTGGCAGCCGTCTGGCAGCGTGACCTCGCCGCCCTCCGGGCCCGGGTGGAAGGCAGCGACGTCGTGGAGGTCTCGTCGGCGACGGAACTGCGCCGCCGGGCCGGGCGGGCCGCGGACATCCTGCTGGAAACCAGCATCGTCGGCAGTTTCTCCCGGATCGGGATCGCGACGCGGTCCCGGCTGCTACCGGAGTTCGATCAGGGCACCGGACCGTTGCTAGCCGGCCGGGTCGTTATCGTCACCGGCGCGACGTCGGGGATCGGAATGGCCATCGCGGCCGAACTGG
>Ga0335074_10002816_pt1 | contig 23706 bp, 24 predicted proteins | sample Lox_Sample_23_FD_206715 | JGI IMG/M metagenome (GOLD analysis project Ga0335074, IMG submission 206715) | Soil microbial communities from Loxahatchee National Wildlife Refuge, Florida, United States - Lox_Sample_2.3 | ecosystem: Environmental > Terrestrial > Soil > Wetlands | place: USA...
GTGAGGCAGCAGTCCATGGCCCACGTCGCCCGGCGTCCGACAGGTGGCCGCACTGGCCCCGGTCCGGACGTGGCCCAGAAGCTACCTCGATCTTCAGTGTGACGCTAAGTGACGCCCGCGTTCGGGGAGAGCCGTCAGCGAGCCACCGATCTGCTCGCCGCCCAGCCGGGATCGGCGAAGTTGGTGATCGTGCCGATCGGGTTGATCTGCGCTAGCTGCCCGGCTGGCTGCGTTCTGCTCGGCGGCGTAGAGGAAGTCCTCGACCATGCGATGGAGCGCTTGACGGCCGGCCGCCCGCCTCCACGGCGAGCCCCGGCTTGCTCGAAGGGATGATCACGCGACTACTGGACTGGTCCGTCCAGAAGATGTTAACGTCTGATTGTACTGTTCAGTCCAGAAAGCCGTCCTGGCCCGTGTCCGCTAGCCCAGGCCGCCAAAGTCATCAAGGAGATCCGGTGAAGTACATGCTCCAGGTCCGCTTCAACGGCGCCGATGCGGTGATCGGCAGGCTCCCCGCCGATGAGCAGGAGAAGGTAACCGCCGAATTCATCGCGATCCGCAAGTCTTCGGGCGTGCTTGACGGCAACCAGCTCCAGGCCGCGAGCGGGGCGGCGACCGTCCGCGTGCACGGCGGGCAGACCCAGGTCACCGAGGGTCCTCCCGTCGGGGCTGGCGCCGAGGTCAACGGCTACTACATTTACGACGCGCCAGACCTCGACGCGGCGATCGCGTTCGCGGCGCGGATCCCCGTCGCCCGGATGGGCGGGACCGTCGAAGTCCGCACGCTGAGGGAGCGGTAGCGATGGCCGAGTTCCCGCGGCCCGCCGAAGGCATCACGCTGACCCACTTCATCGTCACTTCCGACGTCGGCCGGTCGCGGCGCTTCTACACCGATGTGCTGGGCGGCGAGGTGCTGCTCGCCGGGCAGCCGACGATCATCGCGCTGGCCAGCAGCTGGATCATCATCAATGCCGGCGGACCGCCCACCGATGACAAGCCGGCAGTGACGCTTGAGCCGCCGCCCGACCCTGACCGGGTCAGCAGCTTTCTCAACATCCGCGTCGCCGACATCAACGCGGTCTATGAGCAGTGGCGTGCACGGGGGGCCGAGTTTCTGGCCCCGCCGGCAGACCGGGGTGTTGAGATCCGCTGCTACATGCGCGACCCCGACGGCCACCTCATCGAGGTCGGCCAGACAACGATGATCCCTGCGCTGGGATCGCCCGGCTGAAGTCCTGGCTCGCGCCAGGGCGACGGGTTGCGCCGCCCATCTCGGGACGGCTGGCCGGCTCAACCGGGCCTGCCGCCATCTCGCCCGCGACCGGCTTACATACTGGACTGCCTGGTACATTCTGCGGCTATCATTGGCGCATGCCGGGTGAGCCGAAAACCTCGCGCGGGCGCGCCACCCGGGCGCGGATCGTGGAGCGGGCGGCGGAACTGTTCGCCGAGCGCGGGATCGCGGCCACCAGCGTGGATGAGGTGCTGGCCGCCGCCGGGGCAGGCAAGGGCCAGTTCTACCACTATTTCCGCGGCCGGGATGAACTAGCGGCAGCGGCGGTCGGGCACCGCTGCGCGCAGGTGGTGGCCGGGCTTACCCAGGCCCTCGGCGGCGTATCGTCGCTGGCCGGGCTGGAGCAGGCGCTGGCGGCGTTCATCGCCGGGTTTGAGCAGACGGGCATGCCAGGATGCCCGATCGGGTCACTGGCGGCCGAGGTCGCCGACCGCAACGAAGGCGCGCGGCGGCAGGCCGCCGCCGGGTTCGATGCCTGGGAACGGCTGCTGGCCGACGCGCTGGAGCGGATGCGCCAGCGCGGGGAACTACGCGCGGACACCCAGCCCGCCAACCTGGCCACGGGACTTCTGGCCAGCATCGAGGGCGGAATGGTGCTCAGCCAGGCCCACAAGGACATCGCGCCGCTGCGCATCGCCGCGGAGACAGGCCTCGGACAGGTGCGCGCGCAGCTGAGCTAGCCGGCGACCGCAAGCGGCGGGCACCGCGCTGCTCGCCGCCTGCCCGCTGGCCGGCGGCTTGGCCGCGAACGCCAGCATGCTGGTCGGCGCCCGGCTCGGGCAGGGCGCCGACACGGCAATGATGGTCCCGGCGGGCTGCCGCCCTGACAACCCCGACTGGCACACCCCGTGCCCTGCCAAGCTGACCCGCACCGAGAGGATCCATGTTCGGAGCCCGCAGAACACGGCAATCTGCACGCCGGGCCGGTGGGTGGGCCGCGCCCAGTTGACAGGCGCGTAATCGGCGATCTGTGATCGCCTTTGAGGACACGGACAACGCTGGGCAACGTATCTCGGCGAGTTACGGTCGAGCCTCAAATACCTGAGTGAGGATGCAGCTTGACGCATAAAGGGGCGTTTGCTCAACGCACCATTTTCGGCAGATTCGGTCGATCTCGGGCGCGCAGAGCGACCTGATCGGCGCGCCTGAGCCATGAGCATCGAGGCCGTCCTCGCCGTTCCGAACGTCGGCCAACTACTTGCGCCTGTGCAAGGTGATGGGACGGGCCGCACGGCGGGGTGCTGAGCATCCGGGCAGAGCGCTGCCGCGGCGGGCCGTGAGGCCGTGGTCAGCGGCCCGGAGAGCCGGTGCCCCCGATCTGCCACTCCTGTCACGCGCGGCCCAGCTGGCGAGGTAAACAGCGAATGTATTTCCCCTAACCGGGGAGATCTCACCGGTCTCCGGGTTCAAGTCCCCCTCGGACACATCGCGATCATGACCTGACCTGTGGAAATGCCATAGGCAACGCACCGCCGCCTGCTCGATTCGCGGATCTATGCAGATCAGGAGAATAGGGGTTCAAGTCTGCTCCAGATCACGGATCCGTAGCGGCCAGATCTGGCTTCGAGGCCGCTTCAGGTCCTTGCAGCGGACCAGTGCGCGGATCGCTCGCCGCCTCCGTGCTGATCACCCGCCCCCGCCGCATGACGCTCAACGAGATCCTCGTCCGGCCGACCGCGCAATCCTGACGGCGCCAGCTGCCCGGCCGCAACACTAACTCGGCATCGGTCCGGTTCCAGAACGCCCGGATCACCTTGCTCGACGGTCACGGCGCACACGAGGTGGTCGTCCCGCGCGGCAGCCGGCCATAGAGACCGCGTCACGCTTTCAGGTCACAAGCCCCATGGATCCGGACCTGTGTGATGCGGACGCGCGGCCGCAACTCTGTCGGCTTTAAGCCGCATGGACATTGGGTCCTGTCCGCGGACCACGAGATGGCGACCCCGACCCTGTGTGCCGAGTTCGCCGGCTAGTCCGGCGCGCATTACCAGTCGACCCGGTGACCGCTTTGACCGCAACCCGGACGCAGCGGGATCCCCGGGTGGCGATCCTAAAAATTAACTACAAAGATTCTTTACAGTAAGCCTTGACGGCTCCGTCCTCCGGGGTTTACAAAATGACCATATGACCGGATTAGCGACTCATGCGAGGCGCGAGATCGCCTGAGTTCCTCTCGCTCCCTGGAGGGTCCATGCAGGTCGGAAGACGGATTCTGCGCACAGCTCTCATCGCTGGCTCGACGCTCGGGTTATCGGTCGGCGGCTCGTCCTTAGCGCTGGCCTCCGGGTCCGCCGCGCAGGCATCTACCGCATGCGCTGCGGCGTGGAGTTCCACCGCTGTCTACACCGCTGGAGATCAGGCCAGCGAGGACGGAATCAACTACACCGCCAACTGGTGGACTCAGGGCAACGACCCGGCGACCAACAACGGCGGAAGCGGCTCGGGAGAGCCGTGGACATCCGACGGCTCTTGCACCGGCGGCTCGGGGTCGGGATCAGGCTCAGGATCAGGATCAGGATCAGGGTCGGGATCGGGGTCAGGGTCCGGGACGGGCTCGGTGAGCGGCCTGCTCTTCAGCCCGTACAAGGACGTCACCATCAACATGAACTGGAACACCGACGAGATGCAGTCGGCCGTGACCGGGACCGACCTGCCGGTGGTGGGCTCGGGCAGCCTGGTGTCGGAGTACATCCCGAAGCTGCCCGCGATCACGCTGGCGTTCGCCACCGGAACCTGTGGCGGCGAGACCTGGGGTGGTGTCTCCGGTGCCAGCTGGGCGGCCGAGAACATCCCGCAACTCCAGGCCGCCGGCCTGAATTACGTTGTCTCGACCGGCGGTGAGGCCGGGACCTTCACCTGCGGCTCGACGGCTGGCATGGAATCGTTCATCGCGACCTACGCCAGCCCGCACCTGGTCGGCATTGACTTCGACATCGAAGGCGGCCAGAGCGAGTCGGACATCGAAGGCCTGGTCGACGCGGCGGCGGGGGCACAGTCCCAGTACCCAGGCCTGCAGTTCTCGTTCACGCTCGCCACACTGGCCGCATCCGATGGCAGCTACGGCGGAGTGAACTCGCTCGGCAACGAGGTCGTCGAGGCGGTGCTCGGCTCCGGCCTGAAGAACTACGTCATCAACCTGATGACCATGGACTACGGCAGCGCGTCCAGCAGCGTCTGCGTCGTCGTCTCCGGCAGTTGCGAGATGGCGCAGTCGGCGATCCAGGCGGTGGGGAACCTCGAGCACACCTACGGAATCCCGGCGAGCAAGATCGCCGTCACGCCGATGATCGGCCTGAACGACAACACCAGCGAGACCTTCACTGCCGCTGACGTGGACACGCTGACGAAATACGTGGTCGGCAACGGCCTGGCCGGCCTGCACTTCTGGTCACTGGACCGGGACACGCCCTGCCCCACGACCACGACGTATGCGTCCCCCACCTGCAACTCGGTTTCCGGCACGACGGCACTCGAGTACACCAACAGGTTCCTGAGCGACCTCGGGGACTGACGGAGATTCTGGGGCGGGCCGCGCACGGGCTACCCTGCGCGGGCCGCCCCCGCGCAGGCCGGGTATCGCCCAGCCAGCGCAGGTTGACGCGAGTGACCCGCGGCTATAGCATATAGCTATGGCTATAAGCTATAGCCCAGCCGATGGGAGCCGGCGCCTCATGCGGCGGCAGCAGACGATCGAGGAAGCGCTCGACACGGCCGTTGCCATCATGGAAGAGGCCGGTGTCGGCGGCCTGTCGATGTCGGAGATCGCGCGCCGGCTCGGGATGCGCCAGCCGTCGCTGTATAAGTACTTCCCGTCCCTGCACGCGGTCTATGACGCGCTGTTCGCCCGTGGCGTGGAACGCAGCGGCGCCGCCGTGCAGGCCGCCGTCGCCGCGGAGCCGCGAGGGCTGGCGAGCATCCGGGCGGCGTCCCGGGCCCTGGTGCGCTGGGCCGTGGAGAATCCTGCGCTGGCGCAGCTGATGTACTGGCGCCCGGTGCCAGGGTTCGTGCCCAACGCGGAGACGTTCGCGCCGAGCGTGCAGCTGATGGAGCAGCTCCAGGCGGCGCTGGCAGCGGCAGTCCGGGCGGGGGTGCTGCACCCCGATGCCGCCTCGGCCGAGGCGCCGCGGCTGTACACCATCGTGCTGGCCGGGGTGATCTCCCTGCAGATGGCGAACGAGCCAGGCGCCGGATATGACTCCGGGACGTTCACCAGCCTCACCGATACCGCGCTCGACATGTTCTTCGCCCGGTACGCACCGTCGCCGGCCGCCGCGGCCGCCTCCCTGGACCCGGCGCCACCGCAACAGGCGGCCAGCGGCTGACGAAGGAGGAGGTCGATGATGCAGCGCTCTCCGGCACCTCAGCAGATCCGGCCCGGCCAGCTGATACTGCGCACCGACGGCGCCTGCAGCATCGATCCGCGGCACCTGCTGGCCGTGTTCACCAGGCAACGACAGAGGTTCGCCGCCGTGCTGGCGGACTTCACACCCGGTGACTGGGCGGCCCGCACCCGGTGCGCCGAGTGGTCCGCTCACGACGTGGTCCGGCACCTGTGCGACTGCAATGCGATTCTTGGCCGCGCTGATCAGAGCGTGCTCGACGTCACGGCCGGCTTCGACCCGAGGACCAGCCCTCGCCAGTGGCCCGCCATCTTGGCCGACGAGTCGCCCGACGCCACCCTCGGCCGCTTCCTGGCATCCACCGGCGAGATGCTGGCGCTGGCCCGCGACCGGCTGGAGCGCGGCCAGCGGTACGACGTCCGGCTTCCGTACGGGCCCATGGACTGGACGGTCCTGGCGCTGCACGGGTTCTGGGACTCATGGCTGCACGAGCGTGACATCCTGCTCGCCCAAGGTCGCAAGCATCCCGCCGACGCCGACGCCGACGCCGATGCCGCCGCCGATGCCGCCGCCGATGCCGCCGCCGATGCCGATGCCCCCGCCTACGCGACCGCTTACGGCTTGTTCGTCGCCGCGGTCGTCGCGGCCATGTTCGGCCGCCCTGTGCAGCACCAGCAACTGACGCTGAGCGGCGAGGGAGGCGGCGTCTTCGACCTGGACACCTCGGATGCCGTCACCCTCACCGTTACCCGGGCCGCGGTCGCCGGCCCGCCCGCAGCCGATGTCACCGACGCGCTCGCCGGCCGCGCGCCGATCCCCGCCGTACTCGGCGACCTGCCAGCCGGTACGCGCTCGGCCCTGTCGTGCCTGGCCAACTTCTTCAACGCTCCCGCCGCGCCCCGGGCTGTATCCGTGCCGCCCACATGACCGCTGAGAATAACACGCCGGGAAGCACGGCCTTCCAGGTAATCGAGTCCGATATTAAAGACCTTTAGGAGCCCCCGCGCCCATCCGGATAAGAAGAAGCGCGAGGGCTAGATAAGCGCCAGTTCTGGGTGCCGGCTGCCGACCGCTGCGGCCTTTACTCGACAGCAGTGCCTCGGTCCAGCAGGGCCCGCCCATCCGCTAGTTGGTTGCTGCGGTGACGGCGGGACTGGATTCTGTCTCGAGAAGGTCTAGGCCTCATCGAGGATCTGCGCGAATGCGATCACTACGCCTCCGGTGGCGTGCTCGAGGGTAGCGCCGACCAGGGCGCCCGCCTCTGCGGCGGCGGCGCTGGCCGCCGCGTAGTCGGCAAAGTACAGGTCCAGCAGCCGGTAGGCCGGGGCCGGGCTGCCGTCTTCCTTCGGCCAGACCTTCGACGCCTGCAGCCGAGTCAGGCCAGGCAGCTTCCGCGCCAGCGCAAGCTGGTCGGGGTAAGCCGCCTCGAAGGCGGCCGGGTCGGCGGGGTTGGAATAGACGAAGCTGATCTTGGTCGCCTTGTCCGGCCGGCCGTCACCGGTTGTCGATGTCATAGGTTCTGTTTCCTTTCTGATCGAGTTACGTCTGTCCGGGTGCGATAAAATCGACGCAAACGAGCGGGATCAGACCTGGCGAGAATGTCGGTCGAACTTCCGATCGCGCGGCTGTTTCACCACTCACTGTTCGTCGAACGTAGTCCGAGGAATGCGCAGAGACAATGACCGCTCCGCCGGAACATCTTGCCGATCGTCCAGCGACGCGAGCCGATTTGCTCCAACCGCCGCGAAAGTTTGCCGATCCTCCAGCGCTCGAGGACGCCGCGCTCGGCCTCGACGCATCTGGCCAGCCACACGACTTGCTCTCGGAGCTGCTCCGGAGCGTCCGTCTGAGCGGAGAACGGATCGTCGCGCACGCTCCGCCGCTGACTTTCTCGATGAGCTTCGCCGATATCGGCACCCTGCACATCATTGAAGAGGGCGAACTTGTGCTTCGGATCGACGGCGACGCGCACGTCGAGCGCGTGAGTCGCGGCGACGTCGTCCTGCTCCCGCGCGGCGACCCGCACCGCGTCAGCGACGCAGGCGAGCGTGAGCACGCGACCGGGGCGGCGCGCTGGCTCTGCGGAACGTTCACGATCGGCGACCCGGAGGCGAGCCACCTGCTCGCGAGCCTCCCGGCCGTGATCATCCTGCGCGGCGGGCGCGGCCCAGCGCTCGAAGGGCTCGAAGTGGCCCGCCGGATGCTGCTCATCGAGATGCAATCGCCCTCGCAGGGATCGGCGGTGATGGTCGCCCGCATCCTCGACCTGCTCTTCATCCAGATTCTGCGCGTCTGGGCCGCGGGCCCAGACGCCGAACCGAACTGGCTGGCCGGTGCGCTCGACCCGCAGATCGGTCCGGCCCTGGGCGCTATCCATCGAGACTCCGGCCACGACTGGACCGTCGAGGAACTGGCCCGGGCGTGCAGCCTGTCCCGGTCGGCGTTCGCCGCGCGGTTCGTCGCTCGCGTCGGAAAGCCCCCAGCCACCTATCTCGCGCACGTACGCCTGGACACCGCCACCGACCTGCTCCGCGACACCTCTCTTCCGGTCTCGCTCATCGCGGAGAACGTCGGCTACACGTCGGAGGCGGCGTTCAGCCGCGCCTTCAAGCACCGCTACGGCACGCCGCCGGCTCGCTGGCGACGAGAGATACGAGCAAAGCATTCGTGAGCGGAGGCAGGCGGCTGGGATCTGTCCCGGCGGGCCGGGCGGGGCCTTGCTGTATGGTAGGTGTCGCAGGTAATCAAGGCGCAGCCATCAGGGCGCGCCCGCCGTCTCTCGCTTCGGGCGAGCTGGTTCCCACAGACGTGGTGGCCTCGTCATGCGGCTACCTCAAGTCTGAAAGAGATCCTTTGACCGCTCTGTCCACTGAGAAACTCCCTGCTGCCCGGCGCCGGGACCGCACGCCAAGCAACCCCGCGCCCGGCACAACGTTCAGCTCCCTCGGCGTCCCCCCGCCGCTGGTGAACGCGCTCGCGAGCGCGGGAATCACCGCGCCGTTCCCGATCCAGGCCGCCACGCTGCCCGATGCCCTGGCCGGCCGGGACATCCTTGGCCGCGGCCGGACCGGGTCGGGCAAGACGCTCGGGTTCTCGCTCCCGCTCGCCGCCAGGCTGGCCGACGGGTACACCATGGCCTGCCGCCCGCGCGGACTGGTGCTGGTGCCAACCCGCGAGCTGGCCAGCCAGGTCGAGGCCGTTCTCCGGCCGCTGGCCCGCACGATGGGGCTGACGGTCACATCCATCTTCGGCGGCGTGCCACAACGTCCGCAGGTGGCTGCCCTGCGCGCCCGGGCGGACATCGTCGTCGCCTGCCCAGGGCGGTTGACCGACCTGATCGAGCAAGGCCACTGCCACCTGGGTGACGTCGAGATCAGCGTGCTCGACGAAGCGGACCACATGGCCGACCTCGGGTTCCTTCCCGTCGTCAGGCGGCTGCTCGACTCCACGCCGCCCGATGGCCAGCGGATGTTCTTCTCCGCGACCCTCGACGGGGCCATCGACGTCCTTGCCCGCCGCTTCCTGACCGATCCGGTGCGCCATGCGGTGGACTCGGCGGCGCCGCCAAAGCAGATCGAGCATCATCTGCTCACGGTCGCGCCGGCCGACCGGGTCGGCGTTGTCCGCGCCCTGACAGGCGGCGACAAGCGATCACTGGTCTTCACCAGGACCAAGCACGGCGCGAAGAAGCTCGCCCGCCAGCTCACCGAGACCGGCGTGCCCGCGGCCGAACTCCACGGCAACCTGTCTCAGAGCGTCAGGACGCGAAACCTCGCGTCGTTCGCGTCGGGCGCCGTCCGCGTCCTCGTCGCGACGGACATCGCTGCCCGCGGCATCCACGTCGACGGGATCGGCCTGGTCATCCACGCCGACTCGCCCGCCGAGCACAAGGCCTACCTGCACCGGTCCGGGCGCACCGCCCGCGCCGGCGCCGCCGGGGTGGTGATCACTCTGCAGACGCCGGAGCAGGTCCGTGAGGTACGGACGCTGATGAAGCGCGCGAACGTGATCCCGCTGGGCGCGACCGTCAGCCCCGGATCTCCGCTGCTGCGCTCGATCGCCGGGCCGCCGGCCAAGCCGATCGCGCCGGCGCGGCGTGCTGCGCAGCGCGCCCAGCACACGCCCGCCGCACCGGCCACCGGAGGCGGTGCCGTCGCGATGTCGGCTCGCTACCGCGGGCGCCGCAAGCGCTGACGTCTTGTGAGGCCGCGGGATCTGGGGCGGCAAAGCGCCACGGCTTTCCTGGCCAGGCCTCCGCGCGGGACAAGATTCGGGCAGAGTGTCAGAAGGTATGCGGGCCACCGGATACACTGCAAGCTAAGGCTGTTGTCGAAGTTTGCGATCGTGAAGGCGCCCGCAGTTTTGGCAGTGGGCGCCACGCCGTTTGTCTGAGTCCCTTTTTCTGCGGCGGGCAACCCAGCCTATCCGCGCGACCGCGTGGATTACCGGCTCGTCCTTCAAGGAGACAGCAAATGGCTCAAGGCACAGTGAAGTGGTTCAACGCCGACAAGGGGTTCGGATTCATCGAGCCCGAGGACGGCACCCCGGACGTTTTCGTCCACTACTCCGCGATCGAGAGCAACGGCTACCGCTCGCTGGAAGAGAACCAGAAGGTGGAGTACACCGTCAACCAGGGCCCCAAGGGCCCGCAGGCCGCCTCAGTGCGGACCCTCTGACGTCGCATGCGCGCGTCGCCGGTGCGGCAGGCCCGCCCCCGGGCGCGGGCCTGCCGCACCGGCCGCCTGGCTCGCCCCGCGGTAGACCGCGGATCAAGCGTCCCGGATCAGTGATCGCGCCGCCGCGGGGCCGACGATGAGATCGTGAAGGTCGCCGCCCACCTCGAGCCGGCCCGATTGTTCGACACCGCCGATCTTCACCGGCTCGAAACCGGCCGTTCGGATCAACCGCTCGACTTCCTCGCCGGCCCGCTCATCGTCGGTCGCGTAGAAGAGGGCCGCCGGCTCCGGTGACCGGTGGCTGGCGGACTCGAAGAGCCCGGCCGACATGCTCCCGAACGCCATGGCCAGCAGCGCCTCCGATGGCAGCCACCCGGCGACAACCGCGCCCGAGGACTGCCCTTCCGGCAGAACCCGGGAGACCCTGCCGTGCGCGTCCGCGCTGAGCGGGTTGCTCGGAACGACCACGACCTTGCCGGTCAGCGATTCGGCGATCTCGTCTATAACGCTCTTCAGCACGGTAAAACGCAGCGCGAGGATGACGGCATCGGCGCCCTGCAACGCGTCGCGGTTGTCCACGGCGGCGACCGCACCGTGCCCGATCTCCGCCGCCAGCGCCCGGGCCGACGAAACGTCGGCGCTCGAGAGCCGCAGGGTCTCACCGCCCGAGGCGAGCTGGCGGGCGATGGCCGATCCGATCCCGCCAGTGCCGATGATCGCGGTCGTCATGACCGAACCCCCTCAGCGTCACGCGGCGGATCGAGGCTCGGCACTCACTCGGAATCGCCGGCGCGCGTGCTCGGCGGCCAGTGAGCGGGATACCAGTCCCCTTCCGGGTCCGTGGTCTGCCCCACCTCGATCAGATGACCATCGGGATCGCGGATGTAGCAACGGATCTCATACTGGTGCTGTTTCGGCGGCGTCAGGAACTGCGCACCGCGGGCGCTCCACTCGGCGTAGATGGCGTGGATGTCTCTGACCCGGATATTGAGGAAGCTGCTGACCCGGTCGGGATCGCGCGGCGTCTCCAGGGTGACCGACGGCTTGTCGTCGGTCGGGCCTCCGCCGACGTTGATGATGATCCAGCTGTTGGCCAGCGCGACATAGGTCACGTCTCCGGAGAAGACCACCCGGCCGCCGAGTACCTCGCTGTAGAAGCGCCGGGAGCGCTCGACATCGTCCGAGACGATGAAGTGGGCCAGCACAATTCCCTCTGGCGGTGGTGGGAGCTCGGCCATCCGGCACCTCCACTGGTCTCCACAGGCGGAGCCTCACGCCCCGCCAACGACGGGGGTCTGCAGCCGATGTTAGTGGAGCCGGCTCCCGGTCTTTCTCCGCGACGCGCTCATCATCCGGGGCGTCCTTTACCGCTCCTCGTAGAGGTCGGCCAGCAGCCCGACCGCCCGCTCGAACACCGCGGGCGTGACCAGGCCCGGGGCCAGGCGCTGGTAGATCTGCAGGCCGACCACCAGCGCGTGGCCGATGGCCCAGGCCTGGACGGTAGTGTTCCCGGCCGAAGGCTGATCGCTGTCGGCGTCGGCCAGCTCCTGGAGCCGGCTCTCGAGTCCGTTGCTATAGCGCCGCAGCGCGTCCGGGGCACGCAGCAGCGCCGCAAAGAACTCCAGGAACATCGCCAGCTCCGCCGCGTCATCGGGCTGTTCCGTGGCGACGGAGCGGCCGAACTCCGCCAGGCGCTCGCGCAGCGGCCGCGACTCATCGTTGAGCATGGTCACGTAATCGGGGGTCGTATCGCGGCCGGCCTCGATCGCGCTGAGCAGGAGATCCTCCTTGCTGGCGAAGTGCCCGTAGATGGCGCCCTTGGTTACGTCCGCCGCCTCGGCGATCTGCTCCAGCGACGTCGCGGCGTAACCGCGCTCGCGGAACAGCCGCTCCGCCTCGGCCAGCAGCCGCTGCCGCGTGCGCTCCTTGGACTCCGCTCTGGTCACCCTGGCCACGTCTTCATGCTTTCACATTGACATACCGACAGCATACAGATACCTTCGGAATACGGATACCGATGGTACACGAACTGTGATGCGCCGGGCCGGAATCGACTGGCCCGGCTGCGCGGCGAAGGAGCGCGGGATGGGCCTCGGGGAGCGAGTCAAGAGCCACGTCGTCGAGCCGGCCGCGCTGCGACTGTGCCAGTGGCGGGGTGATCCGGTCGCCCGGCTGATGCTCCCGGCGACGAAGGCTGACCCGTACCCGCTGTACGCGCGGCTGCGGCAGCGCGGCGTGGTGCGCAGCCCGCTCGGCGTGTTCGCCGCGGCCGACCACGCGACGGTGGCCAGCGTCCTGCGGGACCGGCGGTTCAGCAGCTCGCCGGTGCACCAGCGCGGCTACCGGCCGCCGTCCTACCCGCCGGGCGATCCGCGAGCCGAGCTGCCCGCCGAGAGCCTGCTCACGATGGACCCGCCCGATCACACCCGGCTGCGCCGGCTCGTAGGCGGCGCGTTCACCCCGAGGGCCATCGCCGGACTCGAGCCGTGGATCCGCGACGTCACGGTCCGGCTGCTGGCGGCCGCCGACGTCTCGGCCGGCTTCGACCTGATCGACGCGCTGGCCTTCCCGCTCCCGATCGCGGTCATCTGCCATCTGCTCGGCGTGCCGGCCGAGGATCAGGCCCAGTTCCGGGCCTGGGGTCATGACGTGGCCGCCACCCTGGACCCGCAGACGGCGGCGACCGCGCAGGCGCAGACCTACGCCGCGGAGCTGGCGCTGACCGGCTACCTCCAGGACCTGGTGCGCGAGCGCCGGGCCCATCCCGACGACAGCATCCTGTCCGCGCTCATCGCGGCCGAGGAGGAGGGCGACCGGCTGAGCGCCGATGAGGTGGTGAGCACGGCGCTGGTGCTGCTGATCGCCGGGTTCGAGACCACCGTGAACCTGATCGGGAACGGCACGGTCGCCCTGCTGGGCGACCCGGACAGCTGGAACCGGCTCCGCCGGGATCCGGCCCTGGTGCCCGCGGCGATTGAGGAGATGCTCCGCTACGACAGCCCGGTTCAGCTGACCTCCCGGATAGCCACCGAGGACGTCGAGGTCGGCGGCGCCGTGATCGCGGCGGGCCGGGCCGTCCTGGTGTCCATCGGCGGCGCCAACCGCGACCCGGAGGTCTTCGAGCGGCCCGACGAGTTCCGGATTGACCGCCCGGATCCCGGCCGGCACCTGTCCTTCTCGCTCGGCACGCATCACTGCCTCGGCGCCTCGCTGGCCCGGCTGGAGGGCCGCATCGCCATCGAGGAGCTGACCCGGCGGTACCCGGCGCTTGAGCTGGCCGCGCCGCCGGCCCGGCGCTCGCTGCTCGTGCTCCGCGGTTTCGAGAGCGTGCCCGTCCGCGCCGGGCAGATGCCATCGCGGGCCGCCGCCTAGCGCCCCCTCCTGAAGATCAAGATCAGTTTTTCTTACGCCCCGTCTCACCCGGATCTGGGCTCGCTGAACGCTGTCGGCCGGCCCCCAGCGCCGTGCGCGGGCGGCGATCACGCGGGCCGTTCGAGCGTGAGCAGGGTCGCGCGATCTGCCGGCGCCGGTGCGCCGGGATCGGCGGCGATGGCCTCCTCCAGGCGGCGAAAGCCGGTCTCGAGCTCGTCGGGAGTGAACTGGGCGAAGCTCGAATGGGCGCACAGGCGCAGCCGCTGGAGCATGTCACCGCGGGTGCCGGAGGACGGCTCGGTGACCCGGCCGAAGCCGGCCACGCGCCAGCCGGCCGACGTGAATGTCGCGATGACCTCATGCAGCGGCTGAAACAGCGCGGCGTCCACCTCGTACCCGCGGGGGAAGTGCTCCAGCCACCACCCCGACGGGGGTATGTGGTCGCTGAAATTCGAGCGCAGTAGCAACCGCCCGGCGGGCCTGAGCACCCTGGTCAGCTCCCTGACGGCCGCGGGCTTGTCCAGGACGTGGTGCCAGGACAAGAACATCAGGACGTAGTCGGCGCGACCGGACGGCACCGGCAGGTCCTCGGCGGAGCCGGCCAGATACCGCACACCGGGATGCAGGGACTGCGCCTGCGCTATCTCGCGCATGCGGACCGACGGCTCGACGCCCGTCACCGGCCCGAAGGCTCGCGCCAGCGCGGGGGTGAACCTGCCCGTGCCCGAGCCGACGTCCAGCCCGGCCAGCGGGCGCCGCTCGGGCAGCAGAGCCCCGAAGGCGCCGATCCAGGCCTGCAGCTGCTGCTCGGTGAGCGCACGGCCGCACGCGTAGTTCTGGTACTGCTCCGTGTCGTAGTCGATCCGCCTCATCGCAGCTCCCTGGGTCCGTCGGGCCATGGCACGCAAACCCTCGGCCCGATATATCGGCTTGATACATCGGGACGATATGCTGCGCCGAGCCGCGCCGCAAGCGGGGCTTGGCGGCCGGCCACGCGAGAGAGGTATCCGCGCGCCGCGTGAGCAGCCGGGCCAGCCGGTCGTGCATGGCAAACTTGGCTGGTGCAGATCGGGATACTCGGACCATTCGAGGTTCGCTCGGACGACGGCGTGCTCGCCGACGTGCCGGGCGCCCGGCTGCGCGCGCTGTTGATCGCCCTCGCGCTCGAACCCGGTCACGTGGTCCCGAAGGCGACGCTCATCGACTGGATCTGGGGCGAGCACCCGCCCTCCGACGCGGCGAATGCCCTGCAGCGCCTGGTTTCCCGGCTGCGGAAGGCGCTGCCCGACGGGTTGGTCGAGGGGCAGACGGACGGCTACCGGCTGAAGGCGGAGCCCGGCACCGTCGACGCCGTGCGGTTCGAACGCCTCGTCGGCCAGGCCCGCAATGAGGAGGATCCGCTACGGGTACCGCGGCTGCGCGAGGCCCTCGCGTTGTGGCGTGGTGCGGCCATGCAGGACGTCGGTTTGCTGGAGAGCGCGGCGTTTGACGCGGCGGTCACCCGGCTCGAGCGGCTGCGCCTGATCGCGATGGAAGATCGGTTCGATGCGGAGTTCAGCCTCGGCCACGGCGCGGAGCTGGTCCCGGAACTGACCGACCTGGTGGCCGCGCATCCGGTGCGAGAACGGCTCGTCGCCGCGCTGATGCGGGCCCTGGTCGCGACCGGCCGCGACGCCGAGGCGCTGCGCGTGTACCAGCGCACGAGAGAGGCCCTGGCCGACGAGCTGGGCGTCGACCCCTCACCGGAGCTGTCCGCCTTGCACGTCGCGCTGCTGCGGGGTGAGCTGGGAGGCCGGGAAGACAACCGCAAGACCAACCTGCGTGCCGAGCTGACCAGCTTCGTCGGCCGGGACGCCGACGTCGCCGCGGTGCGCGAGCTGATCGCCGACCACCGGCTCACCACCCTGATCGGGCCGGGCGGCGCGGGGAAGACCAGGCTGGCCACGGAGACGGCGCGCACGCTGCTCGGCGACCTGCCCGACGGGGCCTGGCTGGTGGAGCTGGCCGCCATCGGCGGGGACGGTGACGTGGCGCAGGCGACGCTCGCCGGGCTCGGCCTGCGCGATGCCCTGCTCGGCGGGGGGGCGAACGCGGAGCCGGCCGACCGGCTCATCGCGGCGATCCGCGAGCGAGAGGCGCTCCTGATCCTGGACAACTGCGAGCACGTGATCGAGGCGGCGGCGGCGTTCGCCGACCGGGTGCTCGGGGCATGCCGGCGGCTGCGGATCCTGGCCACGAGCCGGGAACCGCTCGGGATCACCGGTGAGGCGCTGTGGCTGGCCGAGCCGCTGGCCGTGCCGCAAGGGGATGCCAGCCCCGGCGAGATCGAATCCTCGCCAGCCGTCCAGCTGCTGCGGGACCGGGCCGGCGCGGTGCGGCGGGATCTCGCGAACGACGCCCGCACGCTGGCGACGATGACGCGCATCTGCCGGGCGCTGGACGGGATGCCGCTGGCGATCGAACTGGCCGCGGCCCGGTTGCGCACCATGTCCCTCGACCAGCTCGCCAGCCGGCTCGACGACCGGTTCCGCCTGCTGACCGGCGGCAGCCGTACCGCGCTGCCGCGGCACCGGACGCTGCGCGGCGTGGTCGACTGGAGCTGGGAGCTGCTCACCGACGCCGAGCGGATGGTCCTGCGCAGGCTCGCGGTGTTCTCCGGCGGTGCGAGCCTGGAGGCGGCCGAGCGGGTCTGCGCCGGCGATGCCGTCGAGTCGGAGCAGGTGCTCGAGTTGCTCACCGCGCTGGCCGAGAAATCACTGCTGCTGGCCGAGGGCGACCGCGCGCCGCGCTACCGGATGATCGGCACAATCGGCGAGTACGCCGGCCTCCGGCTCGCGGAGGCCGGGGAATCCGAGCCGGTGCGCCGCGCGCATCTGGCCTACTTCACCGAGCTCACCGAGACCGCGCAACCGCACCTGCGCCGCGCCGAGCAACTCGAATGGCTGGCCACGCTCGGGGCCGAGCACGACAACATCGGCGCGGCGATGCGCGGCGCGCTGGCGGCGGGCGAAGCGCAGGCGGCGATGCGGCTCGCGGCGGGCGCGGGCTGGTACTGGTGGCTCGGCGGGCACAAGGGCGAGGGCATCGAGCTGATCATCGCGGCCGCCGACCTGCCCGGCGAGGTAACCGACGAGATCCGGGCCATGGTGTACGCGCTTGTCGTGCTGTTCGTGAGCTCCTCCGGACTGGGCGACGAACACCAAGCCGAGGAGTGGATCCATAAGGCGTACCTGTTCAGCCAGCGCAGTCAGTCCCGCGACCCGGTGCTCGCGCTCGTCGTCCCGCTCGAACGCATGTTGCAGGCACCGGACGCGATCTTGCCGGCGTGGGAGCTGGTGCTGGGCAACGAGGACCCCTGGGTGCGCGCGCTGGCCCGGTTTCAGCTCGGCAAAATGCGGATCGTGCTCGGCCAGGACGGGCCGGATGCGGACGCCTGCCTGGAGACGGCGCTGGACGAGTTCCGGGCGCTCGGCGAACGGTACGGGCTCTCGGTCGTCCTGACCGAGCTGGCCAACCGGGTCGCCACCCGCGGTCACTTCGCCGTCGCGTGCGAGCACTACGAGCAGGCGATCGCGGTCCTCACCGAACTCGGTGCCATCGAAGACGTCATCCGGATGCGGGCCCTGCAGGCCAAGCTGTTCTGGCTGCTGGGCGACGAGAACTCCGGCGCGGCGGCCATGGCCGAGGCGCAGCGGTACGCGGAGCGGGTCACCTGGCCGGATGCGCTGGCCGAGCTGGCCCTCGCGAAGGCGGAACTCGCTCGCTGGGCCGGCGACGCCGAGGAGGCATACCGGCAGATCGGTGTCGCGGCCACCATGCTGGGCGACACGGCGGAGCAGGCGAACATTCGCGCGGTCACCAACGACCTGCTCGGCTACCTGGCCGACGACCTCAGCCGGGCTCGGGCGTACCACGCGGCGGCCTGGCAGGCGGCGTCCGAGGCGGGGCACGCACCCGCGATCGCGCAGGTGCTCGTCGGGATCGCCGATCTGGCCCTGCGCGACGATCAGTACGAGCAGGCCGCGCGGCTGCTCGCGGCCAGCACCGCCGTGCGCGGAGGGCCGGATCTTTCCCACCCGGATGCGGGCCGGATCGAGCGGACCGTGCGGAGCCGCCTCGGCGACACGCGGTTCGCCGAGGCGGCTCGGGAGGGCACGCAGACGAGCTGGTCTGAACTGGTCACGGTCACACTCGCCGCCTGAGCGCGGCCAGCGCCCTCAGTCAGCTGCGCGCTGAATGACGATGTCGCCGTACCGCGTGCGGGCGCGGACCGTGACCTCGTTGCGCGAGGTGCCGGGGCTGCCCGGCGGCGGTACGGAGTTGCGCACGGACCCGCGCTCGCTGGTGGCGTCCACGCTGGCCGCGGCGCCCTCGCTGATGCCGACCTCGATGCTTCCGGAGCGGTTCACCAGCTCGGCCTGAGCGCGGGTCAGCCGGCCGATCCGGATGGCGCCGTCGCCCGTCTTGGCGGTGACGCCGCCATCGGCGCGGTCGATGTCGAAACCGCCGTGGCCGCTGCTGAGATCGAGGTCGGCCCAGGCGTGGCCGATCCAGGTCTGCCCGGCCGAGCTCGACAGCTTGACCGTGTCCTTGACCTCGCCGATCCGCAGTGAGAACGCCGCGCCCTCGATGGTGGCGCGCTCCGCAACGTGGCCGATCGCCACCTCGCCGCCCGCGATGTTCGCCTGCAGCGCGCCGATGCGATCGAGCTGGACCTGACCCGATGCCATGTGCAGCTCGCACTCGCCGAGCGGGCCGTCCGCGTGGAAACGAGAGTGCGCCAGGTAGGCGACCAGGCTGGACCCCGCGGGCACATCGATCGTGATGGCGACCGATCCGTTCTTGTGCCCGGAGGCGGTCGTCTTGACCGACAGCTGGCCGCGGGCGAAGTCGACCTTAGTCTTACTGGCCACCTTGACGTCCGACCGGCTGGCCTTGTCGATGGGTTCGACCAGCACCACGGTGTCGGTCCGCTCGCTCGCGGTGACCCGCACCTGAGCACCGCCGACCACCACGGTGGCCGCGATGGGCCCTGGCGTGTCGAATGCAGGCATGACAGTTCTCCTCTTATCTCGCATCTGATCTGCTGATGGCGGCCGGACGGCCATGGCCAGGCAGGTCACGCTCGTTTGCTGAACGTGGCGCGCGACCACAGGTACCCGACGATGCCGATCCCGGCACACCAGGCGAGGGCGGCGGCCACGTAGCCGCCCGACGGGGCGCCGGTGAGCAAGCCGCGCAGCGATTCGATGATCGGCGTGAAGGGCTGATACTCCGCAAACTGCCGGACGCCTTGTCCGATCTTGTCGGTCGGCACGATCGCGCTGCTCAGGAACGGCAGCAGGATCAACGGCACGACGGTGAGGCCGGCGGATTCCGGGGTCTTCGCGGCCATTCCCAGCGCGACCGTGATCCAGGCGGCCGCGAGCGCCGTCACCAGGATGATCCCGATCGCGCCGAGCCAGTCGAGGGCGGATGCGGACGACCGGAATCCGAGCGCGAAGGCCATTCCGATGATGACCGCGGTGGATATCGCGATGCTCAGCATCGTGGCCACGACGTGGCCGTTCAGGACGGCACCGCGGGAGACATTCATCACCTTGAACCGGTTGATGATGCCCTTCGTCATGTCGGAGTTCACCGATACCGCGGTGGCCGACAGCCCGTAGGTGATGGCCAGCAGTATCAGGCCCGGTGTTGCGTATTCGACGTAGTGCTCGCCGACATTGAACGCGTTGCCGAGCACATATACGAACATGAGCATGATGAAGACCGGCATCAAAGCGCCGTTGACGATCGTAAACGGGTTGCGGAGTATGTGCTTGAAATTGCGACGTAGCATGATCGCGGAATCGGTGTTCATCGAGAGATCTCCTCTGTGCTCGCGTGGCCGGTCAGGGCAAGAAAGACGTCATCGAGGTCCGGTGTGTGCACGGAGAAGTCCGCGGGGTCGATCGCATGCTCATCGAGCCGATCGAGCAGAGCGCGCACCGATTTCACGCCGCCGTCGCTCGGAACCTGCAGGCTCAGCGCCGCGTCGTCCGCGGTGGCGCCGTCCAGCACTCGCGCCGCCGCCTCCAGCTCCGCAAGGTCGGAGAACCGGAGCCGGACGTGGCCGCCGGGAACCTGGCGCTTGAGCTCGTCGGGGGTGCCCTCGGCGACCAGGTGCCCCTGGTCGAGCACCGCGATCCGGCTCGCGAGCTGATCGGCTTCCTCGAGGTACTGGGTGGTGAGGAACACGGTCACGCCGTCGGCCACCAGCTCGCGGACGATGTCCCACATCATGCGGCGGCTGCGCGGGTCCAGTCCCGTCGTCGGCTCGTCCAGGAAGATGATCTGCGGCCTGGTGACCAGCGTCATGGCCAGGTCCAGCTTCCGGCGCATGCCGCCGGAATAGGTCGCCGCCATCTTCTGCGCCGACTCGGCCAGATCGAACCGGTCCAGCAGCGAGGTCACCACCCGCTTGGCCTCGCCGGCCCGCAGGCGGTGCAGATCCGCCATCAGTTGCAGGTTCTCTTCCCCGGTCAGCAGGTCGTCCACCGCCGCGAACTGGCCGGTGACCCCGATGACCTTGCGCACCTCCTTGGCCTTGGCCGCCACATCAAGCCCGGCCACCCGCGCCGTCCCACCGTCGGCCTTCATCAGCGTGGTCAGCACGTTCACCGTCGTCGTCTTGCCCGCCCCGTTCGGGCCGAGCAGGGAGAAGACCGTGCCCGCACGGACATCGAGATCGATGCCGTCCAGCACGGTCTTGTCCCCGAATGCCTTGCGCAGTCCGGAAACCGCTATCGCCGAAGTTGTCATGCGACCACCATCGGCGCCCGGCCTGACACCGACCTGTCACGCCTCTGACACCGCCCCTGACGCGGTGCCGGAGAGCGCGTCAGCCCATGCGGCCGGTCACGTAGGCCTTGGTCCGGCTGTCCCTCGGATCCTGGAAGATCTGCTCGGTCGACCCGTACTCGACGAGGACGCCGGTGCGGCTATCGGTCTCGCTGTCGGTGAGCACGTGGAAGAACGCGGTGCGGTCGCTGACCCGGGTGGCCTGCTGCATGTTGTGGGTGACCACGACGATGGTCAGCTGCGACTTGAGTTCCCGCATCAGGTCCTCGATGGCGCCCGTCGCGATGGGGTCCAGTGACGAGGCGGGCTCGTCCATGAGAACGACGTCGGGTTCGACGGCGATCGCCCGGGCGATGCACAGCCGCTGCGCCTGGCCGCCGGACAGGCTGAGGCCCGATGTGCGCAGGCGGTTCTTGACCTCGTCCCACAGCGCCGCCCGCCGAAGTGAGCGCTCGACGATCTCGTCCAGCCGGCCCCTCTTGCGCTCGCCGTTGATGCGCGGTCCGAAGGCGACGTTGTCGTAGATCGACTTGGGGAACGGATTGGGCTTCTGGAAGACCATGCCGATCCGCCGGCGCACGGCCGTGGCCGAGGCGTTCTTGCCGTACAGCGGCACCCCGCGGTACGACATCTCGCCTTCCAGGCGCGCGCCGGGCACGAGGTCGTTCATGCGGTTGAAGGACCGCAGCACCGTCGTCTTTCCGCTGCCGGACGAGCCGATGAAGGCCGTGATCTCACGCTCGTAGACGGGCATCGAGACATCGGTGACGGCCTGGAAGGCGCTGTACCAGATCGAGACGTTCTTCATCTCGAAGATGAGCTCGCCCGGCGCCGATTCCAGCTGCCGCCCGGCCGTCCGCTCAGGTCTCGGAAGGTTGGTGGCAACGTGCAGCTCAGGCTGTTCCATGACGTTCCTATGGCGCGTATCTGGCAAATCGTGCGGTGACGATACGGGCGGCGATCATGAGGATGAAGGCGATCGCGATCAGCGTGAGCGCCGCGCCCCAGCCGCGGGCCTGGGCGCCGACGTACGGCGATGACGCGTTCACGAAGATCTGCGAGGGCAGCGAGGTGTCGGCGCCGCTGAACACGTTGGGGTTGGCCGCGGTGACCGTCAGGATGGTGAACAGCAGCGGCGCCGTCTCACCCGCGGCCCGGGCGACGGCGAGCAGGACGCCACTGACGATTCCGCCCAGTGCGGCCGGCAGGACCACCGTCAGCGTCACGCGGGCCTTGGTGGCGCCCAAGGCGTAGCTCCCTTCACGCAACTCGTTTGGCACCAGTTTCAGCATCTCATCGGTGGAGCGGATCACGATCGGCAGCATGAGGCAGCCGAGGGCGAAGGCGCCGGCCAGGCCCGAGAAGCCGAAGTGCAGCACCCAGATCGAGAAGATGAACAGGCCCATGATGATCGAGGGCACGCCCGTCATCACGTCGGCCAGGAAGCCGATGACCCGCGCCAGCGGCCCGGTGCCGCCGTACTCGTTGATATAGACGGCGCCCAGAATTCCGAGGGGCACGGCCAGCAACGCGGCCAGGGCCGTGATCTCGATGGTGCCGAGTACCGCGGGCCCGATCCCGCCCACGTTCGCGGGCAGCACCGACGGCGGGATCTGGCTGGTCAGGAAGGACCAGCTGATGACCGAGGCGCCCTTGGCGATCACCGTGGCCAGGACCAGCCCGAGCGGGATGATCATGAGGACGAACGCGAGCACCATCAGCCCGGTCACCACGCGGTTCTTGGTCCGCCGCCAGGACCGCGGCTCGTGCAGGTCGACCTGCTGCGGCCCGGCCGTAACGGGAGCCATCAGGCACCCCGGCCCCGGCGGGCCGAGCGCGCCACGATCGTTCGGGCAAGAACGTTAATGATGATCGTAAAAATGAACAGAAGGACGCCGAGGCCCATCAGCGCGGAGCGGAACACGCCGGTGGCCTCGCCGAACTCGTTGGCGATGACGGCGGGCATGTTGTAGCCGGGCGCCAGCAGGTGCGAGGTGATCGTGGCCGACGAGCCGATCACGAGGGCCGCGGCGATCGTCTCGCCCATCGCCCGGCCCAGACCGAGCAGTACCGCGCCGACGATTCCGCCCTGGCTGTGCGGCAGGACGACGCCGCGGATCATCTCCAGCCGCGTGGCGCCGAGCGCGTACGCACCCTCCCGGTCGATCGCCGGCACCGTCGCCGTCACCTCGCGCGACAGCGAGGTCACGATCGGCGTGATCATGAAGGCCAGGATGATGCCAGCGGTAAAGAACGAGGCTCCGCTGGTCGGCGGGCCGAACAGGGACCCCAGCACCGGGACGCCGGTCACGCCCGAGCCGACCGACCCGTAGATGCCCTGGATCCAGGGCGCGAAGACCAGGATTCCCCACAGGCCCCAGACCACCGAGGGGACGACGGCCAGGAGGTCGATCACGTACACGATCGGGCGCGCCCACCGGTGCGGCACGACCTGGGTCAGCAGCAGGGCGATCCCCACGCTGACCGGCACGGCCAGCACGACGGCGATCACCGCCGTGATGGCCGTGCCGTAAATGAAGGCAAGTGCACCGAATTGGCCGGCCGCCGGGTTCCAGTTGCTCGAGAAGATCCTCGTCCCCTCGGTGGAGAACCATGACGACGCCTGCTGGCTGGTCGAGACGGCGATCAGCAGCAGGATCACCAGCACCACGAGGCCGGCCCCCAGCGCGAGAATCTGGAAGCCGCGGTCGCCGAGCGGCCGCCGCTCGGCGAGCGTGCCCGGGGGCCGGGCCCGGTATCCCTGGGTCAGGGAGCTCACCGGGCCGGGCCGATCCCGTTCGCCGGCGTCACACCGGTCACGACGATGAGCCGATCTTGCTGAGCTGTGCCTTGGCCTTCTGGTCGATGCTGGAGGGCAGCGGCGCGTAGTTCAGGCTGCCGAGCAGCTTCTGCCCGTTGCCGAGCAGGTAACCGATGTAGGCCCGCAGCATGTTCGCGGTGTTCTTGCTCGACTGAGCCTGGTAGACCAGATCCCACGACTGATAGGTAATGGGGTACGAGCTGGCACCCGCCGCCCAGATCGCGCTGAACGTGAGGTCGGGCGCGACCGTGGCCTGGCTGGCGGCGGCCGAGGCCGACCTCGTGGTCGGGGCGATGTAGCTGCCCGCCTTGTTCTTGACCGAGGCGAAGGTCAGCCCGGAGGCCTTGGCGTCGGCGTAAT
>Ga0335074_10002817_pt1 | contig 23698 bp, 15 predicted proteins | sample Lox_Sample_23_FD_206715 | JGI IMG/M metagenome (GOLD analysis project Ga0335074, IMG submission 206715) | Soil microbial communities from Loxahatchee National Wildlife Refuge, Florida, United States - Lox_Sample_2.3 | ecosystem: Environmental > Terrestrial > Soil > Wetlands | place: USA...
GACCTTGACGGGGTGGGGAATGATGCCGCGCTCGTGGCCGAGGGTGAGGAGCTTGCGGATGGCCTCACGTCCGTCGTTGCCGTAGTTGAGCGTGCGCTCGTTGACGTACATGCCGACGAACTTGTTGGCCAGGTCGTGGTCGAGATCGCGGGCGAACTGCATGGCGTAGGCGAGGGCTTCGTCGCGGTGTTCGAGTCCGTGTTGGATGCTTTCGCGCAGCGCGCCGGTGACGGTGAGCATGAGGTCATCGCCCAGCGAGCGGCGGATGGCGTTGCCGCCGAGAGGGAGCGGGAGACCGGTTTCGTCGCGCCACCACTGGCCGAGATCGAGAATCTTGTGTAGGCCACTGTGCGAATAGGTAAGCTGGCCTTCGTGGATAATGAGTCCCGCCTCAAAGTTGCCAGCCTGCACTTCGGGGATGATGCGATCGAAGGGGACGACGGTGGTTTCGATCGCAGGCGCGAAGAGCTTGAGCGTGAGATAGGCCGTGGTGAGTGTGCCGGGGACGGCGATGCGCACCTTTTTGATCTCGTCGAGCGTGAAGGGACGGCTGGCGACGATCATGGGGCCATAGCCTTCGCCGACGGAGCCTCCGCAGGCCATCAGCGCGTAGCTCTCCTGAATGTAGGGATAGGCATGGAAGGAGATGGCCGTGACGTCGTAGAAGGCCTCGTTTATGGCCTTCTGATTGAGGGTCTCAATGTCGGTGAGGACGTGAGTGAACTTGAGGCCGGGCCTGCGTACCTTGTTGGTCGCCAGACCGTAGAACATGAACGCGTCGTCAGAGTCGGGACTGTGAGCGATGCGGATTTCACGCGCGTTTGCGGGTGTTGAGGCAGACTCAGTAGGAACAGTAGTTGAAACAGTCACAGCGGGTTTTGGTCCTTTCCAACTAAAAGCACTTGCTTTCGAACAACAGATGAAATTTGAGGGTGTTCCTGTTAGCGGCTGTTTTACGCGTCGGTGCGTTCGCGGGGTCGTATGCGATACAGTCCAGTTACGATCGCCGCAGCCAATACAACCTTGAGTGCATCGCCAGCGATGAAGGGCCATACGGTCATCTTGAGTGAGATACCGATGGATTGGTGCAGAGTTATGGCGAACCATGCCGCTCCACCAGTGAAGTAGACTACAGCGCCTGCGGCGGCAGAGATCGAAGCCCACGCAAAGGTTTTGGCGCCTCCGCTGCGATAGAGCTTGCTGACGAGCACAACGGCGAAGGGATAGGCCCAGAGGAATCCGGCGCTGGGGCCAAGCAGGGCAAAGCCACTGCTAAGTGCGACGGGCGCAAAGACAGGCAGACCGGCAGCGCCTTCAAGCAGGTATGCCGCGAGCGTGGCGAAGGCCACGGCAGGGTCAAGCAGCAGGCCGAGGAAAAGAACGGCCATCGGCTGCAGTGTGAAGGGAACCGGAGTGAAAAACAGAGGCACGGAGACATGTGCGGAGAGCGCGAGCAGCGCGCTTCCTGCGATGACAGAGAGGGTGACTCGTGCTGCGCGTGAAGAAGGCAGCCATTGCGGATGAGCCTGAGAAACCGCAGTGTTTGTTTGCGACATAGGTATACGTTCTCCGCGATCTATCGTTGATCGTTCTGATTCAGCGAATCTTCGTGCGGCGCTCCTGCTAGTTGAAAGGAGTCTGCCGGCTGCGAGCCGTGATTGCGAATGTGACGTCTGAGCGCCAGCAGCGTCACGATAAGCGCGACAAGACTTAACAGAAAAACCGCAAAGAGTACGCGCATGGCAACTCACCTAAGAATAACAAAGCGGACACCGCTCCGCTATGGCAAACGGGAACAATCGAAGCGCTGCTAACGGATGCTTGCAAAGTCATTACTTTTACACACATGAGGATCGCTGAAGGTGATCAGCGACGAGTCGGGCCAGGGCTTTACCGCGAGTGTGTCGCCGAAGTCCATGTAGTTGATCTCGCCGTTCGCGCCGATGCGGTTCCAGCCGGAACTGTTCATAAGATTTGGATCGCCGGTGAGAGCAAAGTGGATCCACATGGTCATCATCTGGTCGGAGAGGTGGTGATCGATTTCAGCATAGTGCGTGCCGGGTGTGCGTGTGTGCCCGAAGACGTAGGGAAGCTCGGCGGAGTGGAACGCGCCAAGACCTGATTTTGCAGCGGACGGGTTGACGCGCGAGAAACGATAGAGGAAACCATGCGTGTCGCGGGCGAACAGGAAGGTGCTGTGGAGGAATACGGCGTCAGTGATGAGGCGGCTGGCGGCATCGTGAGCATGGGCGGGCGAGGAGGGTCCATAGTAGGCGAGAACGGTTTTGGCGCAGGGCGCGAAGTTGCGTTCAACCCATGCGGTAAAGCTGGAGGTGTTGTCAGGGTGGTAATGCATCAGGAAGAGATTGGCTTCGTTCGCGTTGGTTCCAGCCATGGTTGGGATGTGGAGGTAGCGTCGCCCGGCGTAGAGTTTTGCAGGCTGGTCCGGGACCACGTATCCGTCTACGATCGGAGCCCAGGGCACCTCAACTCTGTTGGGGTTGTTAAGAGAGGTCTCGGGGCGCAGACGCGAACGACCGGTCCCTCCGGGGCCCAGGAGCTTTTCGGCGGCGGCATTGGCGCGTTTTATCAACTCGCTATCGCTCAGACCCTGAAGATCGGCGATGTGCGGCGCGACGGCGAGGCCGATGGTTTCCATGCTGGTGATCCCTGCAAAATCGCGACGCAGTTCGGGAGCTGCGGTAAACAGGATGTCGGGGCTTTCGAGGATTGCTTTGTCGAAGAGACCTTGCGCAAGAGGAGAAACCATCAAGTATCCAATGCACGATGCACCAGCCGATTCTCCGAAGACTGTGACGTTGTGCGGATCGCCTCCGAAGGCGGCGATGTTCTGGCGAACCCAGCGCAGGGCGGCCATCTGGTCAAGGAGTCCATAGTTGCCTGAGGAGTGATGCGGAGACGCGGCGGTCAGGTCGGGGTGGGCGAAGAATCCGAAGACGCCGAGACGGTAGTTTATGGTGACGATCACCGCGCCGCGCATGGCAAGGCTGGTGCCATCATAGGTTGGCTGTGAGCCGGCTCCGCTAACGAAAGCTCCGCCAGGAATGAATACCATGACTGGGGGGGGAATCACGGGATGCAGGTTTGCGGTCCAGATATTGAGATACAGGCAATCTTCGCTCATAGAGGAGGCAGGAATTTGCCTGGAGGGCACCTGCATGCAAGCGGGGCCGAACCTGGTGGCGTCGCGAACGCCGGTCCAAGGGACGGGAGGCTGTGGAGGCTGCCAGCGGAGCGGGCCAACAGGCGGTGCAGCGAAAGGGATGCCCCTGAAGACGTAGGGCCCCATCGCAGTGACGCCGCCAACGAGTTCTCCCTGAGCGATGCGGACGTGAGGCGGAGCAGGCTGTGCGAACAAACCGGAGGGAAGAAGCACGAGGAGCAGGCAGGGCAGCAGCAGATTTCGCATAATTTGCTGAGGACGGCGCCTCCATAGTAGCTCAGGCAGGCGGGCCGCGCACTGTTAGAGTAGCCTTAATTATTCAAGGCTATGTTTGCGAAGGCGCAGAGAATACATTTCATTGGAATCGGCGGGATCGGCATGAGCGGGATTGCCGAGATTCTGCTGAATCTTGGCAATACGGTGAGCGGGTCGGACCTGAAGCGGAGTCCGGTGACGGAGCGGCTGGTATCACTAGGTGCGACGGTATTTGAGGGGCACACGGCGGCGAATGTGATTGCCGCGGACGTGGTGGTGACCAGCTCGGCGGTGAACGAGCGCAATCCCGAGGTGATTGAGGCGCGGCGGCGGAAGATTCCAGTGATCCAGCGGGCGGAGATGCTCGCCGAGCTGATGCGGCTGAAGTACGGCATTGCAGTAGCGGGAATGCATGGGAAGACCACGACCACCTCAATGATTGCAACGGTGCTGGCTGCGGGCGGGCTCGATCCTACGGTGGTAGTGGGCGGGCGTGTGGCGTCCATGGGGTCCAATGCGCGGCTGGGAAAGTCGCAGTATCTCGTGGCGGAGGCGGATGAGAGTGACCGCTCGTTCCTGAAGCTGTCTCCGATTCTGAGTGTGGTGACCAACCTGGACCACGAACACATGGATTGCTACCGCGACCTGGAGGACGTGGAGAACGCGTTTGTGGAGTTCATGGACCGCGTGCCTTTCTATGGGGCGTGCGTAGCGTGCTGCGACAATCCGCTGCTGGCCGAAATCTTGGCAAGGGTCCGACGCAAGGTGTTCACCTACGGCGCAAGTTCGGGTGCGGATTTTGTTCTGCGGATGCTGCCACCGTCAGGCAAGGCGCGGTCGTGGTTTGAGGTTGCGGCGGGCGGCAGCGTGTTCGGGCCGTTCGAGCTGCGTGTTCCGGGGCAACACAACGTGCTGAATGCGACGGCGGCGGTGGCGATTGCCCTGCAACTCGATGTGAAGCCGGAGGCGATTGCCGAAGGGTTAAATAACTTTCGTGGGGTCGACCGGCGGTTCGAGGTGAAGGGTTGCGTGCGCGGCGTGACGGTGGTGGATGATTATGGACATCATCCTACGGAGATTCGGGCGACGCTGAAGGCGGCCAAGGATTGTGGCTACCGACGCGTTTATGTGATCTTCCAGCCGCATCGCTACACGCGGACGCGCGATTTACTGACGGAATTCGCGAGTGCATTTGAGGACGCAGCGACGGTGCAGATTCTGGACATCTACGCTGCCAGCGAGGAGCCGATTGAAGGGGTGACGGCTGAGGCGCTGGTGAAGGCGATTGGGCAGAAGGGCGTGGAGTATGCCGCGTCAACGGAAGAGGCTGTGGAGCGCGTGGTCGCGCAGGCGGAAGACGGCGATGTGATTCTTACGCAGGGGGCAGGAAGTGTGTCCGGGATTGCGCCACGAGTGATCGAGGGACTCGCCATCCAAGCAAACGCGCCTTCGGCGCCGTCCTGAGTCTGCCTTAATGGCCCTTTCTTCGGCCGGGGGCCGCAGCGGTGCAGTTGTGTCGCTGCTCGTGCTTTGTTGTAAGCCTAGTACTCGACGGAATCCAGAAAAAGGCCCTGCGCGGGAGCGGTGGCTCCGGCGGCGGAGCGGGAGCGGCGGCTGAGGATGGCCAGAATCTCTGACGGTGCGATGTTGCCGCGGCCGACCTCAAGGAAGGTTCCGACCAGGTTACGGACCATGTGGTGGAGGAATCCGTTGCCGCGGACGGTGTAGGTGAACAGGCCGGCATCCTCGCTCCACGATGAGGAAGAGATGGTTCGGACATTGTCGGGAGTGGCCTCGATGCCGAATTGCCGCTGGAAGAGGTCGGGGTCAGAGGCAGCGAAAGAGGTAAAGTCGTGCTCGCCGACGACCATCGAGGCCGCGTGCCGCATTTTCTCCACATCGAGCGGCCAGTTGAGCGGGTAGACATAACGGGCAGTCCACGGAGGGCAGATTTCACCGCGAAAGATACGGTACTCATAGGTTTTGGCGCGGACGCTATGGCGGGCATGGAAGTCTGGAGCGGCGTGTTCGGCCGCCAGGACGCGAATGGCAGGTGGCAGCGTCCGGTTGAGGGCGCGAAGGAGGTTTCCCGGCGGAATGGGCGCAGTCAGTTCAAAAGATGCAATCTGGGCGCGGGCATGGACTCCGGCGTCGGTACGGCCGCTGCCCTGGGGAAGCACCTGCTCGCTGGTAACGCGATCGATGGCTGAAGCCAGCTCGCCCTGGATGGTGAGGAGGCCGGGCTGGACCTGCCAGCCATGGAAGTCGGTTCCGTCGTAGGCGAGAGTGAGCTTCCAGTTCGTCATTATTTTTTATGGCATCTTGCCAATTTTTCTAATGGCATCTTCTCAAATTTTCAAGAAGTTCTGGGTCTTTTGGGGATGTTCGATCATCAGAATTGCTGCGATATACTCAGGCTTGCTTTTTGTCGTGCTGCTGAAGGGAACGAAGCCGGAGCGGTTCGCGTATAGAAGACTGACCGGAGAGGGCTTCGATTAACGGGTAGCGCCTGTCCCAACCGACGGCAAGGCGCTCGACGGCAAAGATTTACAAGAGGCGCGTGAGAGCATTGCATTGCGCCGTTTGCATTTGTGGAGAGGTCGAATGGATTTGTTCGGAGAGCGCGCCGAGGTGTTGCGTGAACAGACGACGGGCAGTGCCAGCCTGTTTTCAAAGCTGAGGGCAGCCGCAGTGGTTAGCATCGTGCTGGCCGGAACGATGCCGGGATACGCGCTGCAGCCGCAGCAGCAGGGCGCGCTGCAGACTCCAGCGGCACCAACGGCTCAGCCCGGGGCCACTGGGCTTCCACCGGAGCCAGCACCAAACTTTACCCAGCCGCTGTTCATGCGTCCGGGGACGATTGATTTCAGCAAGCCGAGGGGCTACTGGGTGAATCCGCTGGCGCCCTACATGCCGATGACCGTTCCGCAGGGGAATTTTTTGAATTCACCTCATCTGTTAGATTTGCTGCGGAACGGGAAGATTTATCTGAGCCTGAGCGATGCGATTGTCCTGGCGCTCGAGAACAACTACGACATCGCCATCCAGCGCTACAACCTGAATATAGCGGACACGGACATTCTACGGGCCAAGGCCGGTGGCCTCTTACTTGGTGTGAATAGCGGGTTGGTGACCGGAACTCTGGGCAGTTCGGGGACGACCGTAACCACTGGCGGAGGGCCCGGGGGAACCAGCGTCGCTTCCGGAGGTGCGGGCTCGGGTCCTGGCGGCCTGTCTTTGACCACCAATGGAGGTGGCCCGCTGCCCGAGAGCATGGACCCAGTGCTGACGGGAGACCTGGAGTTCAACAGGCAGAAGTCTCCGGAGCTGAACACGATCTTTTACCCGAGCGGTTCACTGACACAGAACACGAACACTTATAACTTTGCCTACAACCAGGGGTTCATTACCGGGACCGCGCTGCAGGTTTCATTTGATAACTCGTACATCACGTCAAACAGCTTCTTTAACCCCTTTAGTCCTTCATATCAGACAACGTTTAATGCGCAGGTGACGCAGCACCTGTTGCAGGGCTTCGGCTGGGGCATTAATGGCCGCTTTATTGTGCAGGCGAAGAATGACCGCCGGATTGCCGACTCGGCTTTCCGCCAGCAACTGCTGTACACGATTAACCAGGTGGAGAACATCTACTGGGGACTGGTGAGCGCGTATGAAGACCTACAGGCGAAACAGCGTGCAGTGGAACAGTCCACGCAACTGCTTAAAGATGACGAGAAGCAGCTGCAGGTGGGATCGCTGGCTCCACTGGATGTGGTTAGCGCGAGGAGCGGACTGGAGACAGACCGGCAGGCGCTGATTTCCTCCGAGAGCAACCTGGAGTATCAGCAACTGCTGATGAAGCAGGCGATCACGCGCAGCCTGGATGATCCAAAGATTGCCAACGCCCCAGTGATTCCGACGGACCGGGTGAGCCTGGCGGAGACACCGGAAGAGCACGAGTCAGTGGATGAATTGGTGCGGCAGGCGGACGCGAACAGCCCGTCAATCGAGCAGGCACAGTTGACGCTGAAGAATGACCAGATCACGCTAAAGGGCGAGAGGAACGGTCTGTTGCCGACGCTAGATGCGTATGCGTTCTACGGAGCCACTGGACTGGGCGGGACGCAGAGTCCATATTGCGTTAATTTCGAAACCGGCCAGCAATGCCCTCCTGGATCGTATCCGCCGGTGACTTACGGTACCGCGGTGTCGAATCTGTTCAACAGCACGGGACCCAACAAGGGCGTTGGATTCAACCTCAGCATTCCGATTCGCAACCGTATTGCGCAATCGGCGCAGGCGCGCTCAATGCTGGAGTATCGCCAGGCGCAAATGCGCCTGCAGCAGCTCTACGTGCAGACGCGGATGCAGGTAATCAACGCGCAGTATGCCCTCACGAACGACCGCGCGGCGGTGCAGTCGGCAAGGGTGACGCGGAATTATGACCAGCAGAGCCTACAGGCAGAGATTACCAAGCTGCGTCTGGGCGCTTCGACAACGGCGAATGTGCTGCAGCAGCAGCGGACGCTGGCAACGGCAGAGAGTGAGCTGATTTCGGCAACGGCGAAGTATGCGATTGACCGCGCTGCGCTTCAGCAGATTCTGGCGAGCACGCTGGACCGCTATAACATTTCCATTGTTGACGCGGCATCGGGCAAGGTGAACACGATGCCGACAATACCAGGGATTGTGCCGGCGAATAAGGAACCGGTGGTTACGGTTCCGAACCAGCAGCAGAACCTGCGGCGGCAGGAGCAGCGCAAGCCAGTTCAGGTGCCGCCTATGACCAATCCACAACAGTAAAATGAGGAAGTTTACTGCGATACGGCCCCGGCATGCAGCCGGGGCTTTTGCTTGCGGATTTAAGGTGTAGTTTTGTGCGCGGGAAGGCCGCTCGGCCTGATAGAATCTATTGAATCCACTCAATGGAGATGTGATGCAGGCGATTCTTGCGCTCGAAGACGGGCGCATCTTCCGCGGTGAAGGCCACGGCGCCAAAGGCGAGTGTTACGGTGAGGTCGTTTTCAATACATCCCTTACCGGGTATCAGGAAATATTCACAGACCCTTCCTACGCGGGACAGATTGTCGTTCTGACCAATCCGCAGATCGGCAATTACGGAACAAATCTCTCAGACAACGAAGCCAACAAGCCCTACATTGAAGGGCTTGTAACGCGCGAGTTTTCTCCGGTGTCGTCGAACTGGCGTTCGCAACAGGTTGCGGATGAGTACCTGGAGCGTTTCCAGATACCGGCGATCTCAGAGATCGACACGCGGGCACTGGTGCGGCATTTGCGGACAAACGGCGTGATGCGCGGAGTAATCTCGTCGATTGAAACGAATCCGGATGTGCTTGTCGAGAAGGCACGGTCGATCCGGAAGATGGACGGGACGGACCTGGCAAAGGTGGTTTCAACCAAGGCGCGGTATGAGTGGGAGCCGGACGGGCCTGATCCGCTGAGCCAGCCCGTAGTTGAGGAGGGAGGCGAGCCGGAGTCTGAACTGCCGTCACCGCACCTTCATGTTGTCGCCTACGATTTCGGAATCAAGAAGAACATTTTGCGGATGCTCTCGCGAGAGGGCTGCCGGGTAACGGTAGTTCCGGCGGAGACCTCGTCCGAGGATGTGCTGGCGCTCAATCCGGACGGGGTGTTTCTGTCGAACGGGCCGGGCGATCCGGAGCCGGTGAGATATGCGCAGGAGAACATTCGCAAGCTGGCGGGGCGAACGCCGATTTTCGGGATATGTCTCGGGCACCAGCTGATTGGGCTGGCGCTGGGCGGTAAGACTTACAAGCTGAAGTTCGGGCATCACGGCGGGAACCATCCGGTGAAGCAGATGGAGTCGGGCAAGGTGGAGATTACCTGCCACAACCACAACTTCGCGGTTGATCCTGACTCGATGAAGGTGAGCGAGGTCGACCTGACCCACATCGACTTGAACGACAATACGCTGGAGGGGTTGCGCCACAGGACGATGCCGCTGTTCAGCGTGCAGTACCACCCCGAGGCGAGCCCCGGGCCACACGACTCGAATTATCTGTTCCGCGACTTCCGAACGCTGATGGAGGAGTGGAAGGGATGACGGGCGCGACGGCAGCTCGACTCGATCCATTCGAGCGAGGGGCCGTTTCTTTCCCTCAGCACGATCTGTCATCGTATCTTCCGCCGGAACTGAAGAAGACCAAGCTGGAGCAGACGGACATTCCCGCCTTTGCGCGGCGTGGTGAGATGACGGATTTGCTGGAGAGGTCGTTACGCAGCCTGCCGACGAAGCACTACCTGATTCGCGGCGATGCTCGGCAGATGCAGTCACTCTCTGGCGAAAGCGTGCATCTGGTGCTGACGTCTCCGCCCTACTGGACATTGAAGGAATATGACCACAATGACGGCCAGTTAGGGCATGTTGAGGACTACGACCAGTTTGTGCACGAACTGGAGCGCGTGTGGCAAAGGGCGTTTGAGCATCTTGTGCCAGGCGGACGCCTGATTTGCGTTGTCGGTGATGTATGTCTGTCGAGGCGGCAGAATGGCGGGCGGCACACGGTTGTGCCGCTGCACGCATCCATTCAGGAATCGTGCCGGAAGCTGGGCTTTGACAACCTTGCGCCGATTATCTGGCACAAGATTGCCAACGCTGTGTATGAGGTATCGGGGCCGGGCGGTTTTCTCGGGAAGCCTTATGAGCCGAACTCGGTCATAAAGAACGATGTCGAATACATTCTTATGTTTCGGAAGCCGGGCGGCTACCGGAAGCCTGATGGGGCGAAGCGGCTGTTGAGCATTATCAGCGCCGAGAATTATCAGAACTGGTTCCAGCAGGTCTGGACAGGACTGACGAGAGCTTCGACGAGGAACCATCCGGCGCCGTATCCGCTCGATCTGGCCGTCCGGCTGATTCGAATGTTCAGCTTTGCCGGTGACGTTGTCCTTGATCCGTTTTCGGGGACGGGCACGACCTCGGTTGCAGCGGCGCTTTACGGGAGAAACAGTGTCGGCTACGAGATCAGCGGGGTTTATCACCAAGCCGCTGTTCGACGTTTTGAGGCTGAAACCGGAAATCTCTTTCATCAACCGCTGTTAGAAAGCCTGGTGGAAGGATGAGTCTTTCACCGCGATGGGAAGAACAGGTTCGCGAAGCTGTTCGGCATTTCTGGCTTACCCGGGAGACGCAGTCAAACCGGCAGGGAACAAAGTCAGGATCTCGGGACGCCGGACGCCGCACAGCCGTGACTGGAGGCAAGCAACTGGATGGTTTTGTCGAGTTGGTACGCGATTATCTTGAGGAAACCGGAATCGGCAAGCCAAACATTTACTGTGAACGAACGATTGAACTGCCGGGCTGGTACAGGGCAGAGAAGCAGTGGGACTTGCTGGTGATCGTTGAAAACTGTCTGGTTGCGGCGACTGAGTTCAAGTCGCAGGTTGGATCATTTGGGAACAACTTCAACAACCGAACGGAAGAGGCTCTTGGGAGTGCGACTGACCTCTGGGCTGCGTACCGCGAAGGCGCATTTGCGCCGTCTCCGCGTCCATGGCTTGGTTATGTGATGATGCTTGAGGAAGCGGAGCAGTCGCTGAAGCCGGTGGGGGTTTCGGAGCCGCACTTCAAGGTTTTCGACGAGTTTCACGGAGCTTCTTATGCGAAGCGATATGAGATTCTGCTGACCAAACTGGTGCGGGACAGGCACTATGACAGCGCGGCTCTGATGCTGTTGTCACAACAGGATGGGCTGAATGGGGAGTATCGCGAGTCATCAGCCGAGATGAGTTTTGCCGGGTTCCTGAATGCGCTGCTTGGCCGGGCCATGAGCTTTGTGCGCAAGGAGTAGCTGAAGATTCAAGAACTATTGATGTTGAGATTGAGAAGGAAATAATGCCACGCAGGAATGACATTACGAAGATTCTGGTGATCGGCTCGGGGCCGATTGTGATTGGGCAGTCAGCGGAGTTCGATTACTCGGGCACGCAGGCGTGCAAGGCGCTGAAGTCCGAGGGCTATGAGGTGGTGCTGGTGAATTCGAACCCGGCCACGATCATGACCGATCCGGAGCTGGCCGATCGCACTTACATCGAGCCGTTGACGGTGCCATACATTGAGGAGATTTTGCGCATCGAGGCAGAGATGCTGCGCAAGGACGGACACGGTGGAAAGTTTGCCCTGCTGCCCACGGTGGGCGGGCAAACAGCGCTGAACCTGGCGGTGGCGCTGGCGGACGCGGGGATCCTGGACAAGTACGAAGTTGAGCTGATCGGCGCCAAGCTGGAGGCGATCAAGAAGGCCGAAGACCGCTTGCTGTTCAAGGATGCAATGACGCGCATCGGCCTGGACATGCCGCGATCGGCGCTGGTGAACAACCTGCGCGACGGAGTGGATTTTGCAGGGAAGATCGGGTTTCCGGTGATCATCCGGCCTTCGTTCACGCTAGGCGGGTCGGGCGGCGGCATTGCCTACAATCGTGAAGAGCTGATGGAGACGCTTTCGCGAGGGCTGGATCTCTCTCCAGTGCACGAGTGCCTGATTGAAGAGTCGGTACTGGGCTGGAAGGAATTTGAGCTCGAAGTGATGCGGGACCTCGCGGACAACGTCATCATCATTTGCTCGATCGAGAACATGGACCCGATGGGCGTGCATACGGGCGACTCGATTACGGTGGCCCCGGCGCAGACGCTGACGGACCGCGAGTACCAGGCGATGCGGGACGCTGCGATTCGGGTGATGCGCGAAATCGGCGTGGAGACGGGCGGATCGAATGTGCAGTTTGCCGTACATCCAAACACGGGCCGGATGACGGTGATTGAGATGAATCCGCGCGTGTCGCGGTCGTCGGCGCTGGCGTCGAAGGCGACAGGCTTCCCGATTGCGAAGATTGCGGCCAAGCTGGCGGTGGGCTACACGCTGGACGAGATTCCGAACGACATTACGAAAATGACGCCGGCGTGCTTTGAGCCGACGATTGATTATGTCGTGACGAAGATTCCGAAGTGGCAGTTTGAGAAGTTTCCGGGAGCCGATGAAAACCTTGGCCCGCAGATGAAGTCGGTGGGCGAGGTGATGGCGATTGGCAGAACCTTCAAGGAGTCGTTGATGAAGGCGCTGCGGTCGCTGGAGACGGGCAAGAAAATTGGGGCTGAAGTGCTTGAGCCACGCCGGTTGACGCAGCGGTTGGTGACTCCGCAGCCGGAACGGTTGAGCTATGTGAGGTTCGCGTTCCGTCAGGGAATGTCGGTGCGCGAGGTTGCGCGGATGACGGCGATCGATCCGTGGTTCCTGTACCACATCAAGGAAGTCACCGAAACGATTGCCAAGGTTGGCGAGCAGACGACGGATACAATCACGCCGGAGCTGCTGCGGAAGGCGAAACGGCAGGGTGTGTCGGACGAACGGATTGCCGAAGTATGGGGGACGCCGACGAATGACGGCGTTGCGGCGGTGCGTGAGTTGCGAAAGCAACACGGCATAGGGCCCGTGTTCAAACTGGTGGACACCTGCGCCGCGGAGTTTGAGAGCAAGACGCCATATTTGTATTCGACTTACGAGGAAGAGGATGAGGCGCCGCCGACGTCGAAGAAAAAGGTGATCATTCTGGGCAGCGGGCCGAACCGGATTGGGCAGGGCATTGAATTTGACTACTGCTGCTGCCATGCGGCGTTTGCGCTGAAGGATGACGGCTACGAGACGATCATGGTGAACTGCAACCCGGAGACTGTCTCGACTGACTACGACACAAGCGACCGGCTGTACTTTGAGCCTCTGACGCTGGAAGACGTGCTGGCAGTATATGAGCATGAGGCTTCAAGCAGGGCGCAGATCGGGATGATTGTGCAGTTCGGCGGGCAGACTCCGCTGAATCTGGCACTGCGGCTGAAGGCGGCGGGCGTGCCGATCCTGGGAACGTCTCCGGAGTCGATTGACCTGGCGGAAGACCGCAAGCGCTTCGGAAAGTTGCTGGAGGAGTTGCAGATTCCGCAACCGCCGGGGGTGATTGCGACGAGCGTAGAAGAGGCACTGGCGGGCGCGGAGCGGATTGGGTATCCGGTGCTGGTGCGGCCTTCGTATGTACTGGGCGGGCGCGCGATGGTGATCGCGTACGACAGCGAGGCTGTCTCGCGATACATGAAGGAAGCCGTGGAGTACTCGCAGGAGCGGCCTGTGCTGGTAGATCACTTCCTGGAAGACGCGGTGGAAGTGGATGTCGACGCGCTGTGCGACGGCAAGGACGTGGTGATTGCCGGGATCATGCAGCACATCGAAGAGGCCGGCATTCACTCGGGCGACTCGTCTTGCGTGCTTCCGGCGGTGGACCTGGCTGCGGAGACGCTGGAGACGATCCGCACCTACACGCGCAAGCTGGCGCTGGCGCTGAATGTGGTGGGACTAGTAAACCTGCAGTTCGCCATTCAGCGCAAGGCAGGGCAGCCGTCAAAGGTGTACGTGATTGAGGTGAATCCGCGTGCGTCACGGACGGTTCCGTATGTTTCCAAGGCGACCGGAGTGCCGCTGGCGAAGATTGCCTCGCGGTTAATGACAGGCAAAACGCTGCGAGATCTGCTGCCGGAGCAGACCGCATCGGGGCGCGATCTGGAGACGGGTTCGCACTTTTATGTGAAGTCGCCAGTGTTCCCGTGGAACAAGTTTCCGGGCGTGGATACGGTGCTGGGGCCGGAGATGAAGTCCACCGGCGAAGTGATGGGCGTGGCGGACAATTTTGGCGAGGCGTTTGCCAAGGCGCAGCTTTCAGCCGGTCAGAGCCTGCCGCTGAACGGGACGGTTTTCTTCAGCGTGAATGACCGGGACAAAGCGCAACTGGTGGAGCTGGCGCGGCAGTATGTTGAGCTGGGTTTCCACATTGTCGCTACTGAGGGCACGGCGAACAAGCTGGAGCAGGCTGGGATGATTGTGGAGCGTGTGTACAAAGTAAAGGAAGGCCGCCCGAATGTGGTGGACCTGATCAAAGGCGAGCGGATCAACCTGATTGTCAATACACCGCATGGACAGGATACATTCTTCGACGAGAAGGCAATCAGGCGAGCGGCGGTGCTGCAGAGGGTTCCAACTATTACAACGCTCTCAGCAGCGCGGGCGGCGGCGGATGGTATCGAGGCGTTGCAGAGGCAACAGACGACAGTCTATCCATTACAGCAGCTACACGCAGCACGGACGGCGGCGAAATAATCGATTGCGAAGCGTATAGGCCCCGGTGTCTCCAATGTGAGATTCCGAGGGCTTTTTCATTCTGCACTAGAGAACGAATGGGACGAGGGCGCGCGTGCGCTGGCGGTACTTGGTGTACTGGTCTCCGAACTGCTGGACCATGAAGCGCTCCTCGATCCGCAATTTGAGCCAGAGACCGATTCCGCAAATGAACACGCCTATGAAGCAGCGCAATAGCCCGTATACGGCTGCCGATCCGAACAGGGCAACAAGCAAGCCTGTGTAGATGGGATGGCGGACCAAGGTGTAAGGGCCGCGCAGAATCAGCTCGTGATTCTGTTTGATGGTCACGGTTCCGCTCCAGTTGGCGCCCAGAATTGCTCGGGCCCAAAAGCAGATGAGTATGCCCGCCACGCAGAGCGCTGCGCCGGCTAGGACCCAGACGCCAGTATGGGGGACGAGGCGCGTTTCCAGCCAGCCATGCCTACTGAATGAATCCAGAAAGTTGAAGATGAACAGGACGCCGATCAGCATAATCGACGACTGCAGGATGCGAGAGCCGTAGGTTTGCCGCTGGACGCTGCGCTTGGCGGTAAATGCGGCACCCAGCCACACAAGCGCAAACACCATCCAGACCATGCCTAGCCAATGATCTATGAAGTGAACCATGTTCTGCCTTGGGACCTCCGATGACTGGTACGTGTGCGGAGTTATCAAAGTTCACCCATTGTCTGAAGCGAGCAGAATGCGAAGGTCGCGGAGGTTGTTGCCGGTGGGGCCGGTGACGATGGTGTCTCCGAGCGAAGTGAAGAGGGGGCAAGTGTCGAAGCGGGCCAGGGATGCTTCGGGGTCAAAGTTGTAAGCGCGGGCGCGAGAGATGGTGGTGGGGTCGGCGATGGCTCCGGCGACGGGGCTGTTGCCGTCGACGCCGTCAGAGCCGGCGCTGAGGATGGCTACGGATTCGTCGGGCGATTTTGCCAGCTCAAAGGCAGTGGCCAGAGCGAACTGCTGGTTGCGTCCTCCACAGCCGATGGGGGGATGGAGGGTCACGGTGACCTCGCCGCTCGAGAGCAGGCAAAGGCGCGGGTGCTCGCGGCGCAGCTCGCGAAAACGGCGGAGCAGATAGGCGGAGGCGTCGCGGTAATCCCAGTCGTCACAGGCGTTGTCGATGACGGTATGGTAGCCAAGTGACTGGGCGTGATCGCGGGCTGCGTCGACCAGATCGACATTGGAGAGCAGTGTAACCAAACGGTTGTGCGGGATGGGAGCCGTTGAGGGCGGCGTGGCATGCGGGAGATCAAGGCCTTCGAAGAATTCACGGACGGCCTTGGGGAATTTCTCGAGGAGGTGGTAGCGATCGAGGATGTCCTGACACTCCTGCGGCGTGGACTGATTAGGCAGGGTGGGAGACGATGCCACGGTGCTGAGGTCGCGGAGGGGAACGTCTGCAAGGACGAGAGAGAACTTTTCCGCCTCGGGCGCAGCCAGGGCCAGACGGCCGCCTTTGACGGCGGAGAAATACTTACGGACGGTGTTGATTTCAGAGATCGGAGCGCCGGATGCGATGAGGGTCTCGTGGAAGGCGATCGTGTCTTCGAGCGAAATGGTGGAGTCAAGAGGCAGCTCCAGCATGGCGGAGCCGCCTCCGCTGACGAGGAAGAAGACGAATGCTTCTGTGTGGGCGCGCTTGAGCAGATGGAGAGCTTCGCGCGCGGCCTTCAAGGACTCAATGTTGGGGAGCGGGTGACCACCGGCATAGTAGCGGAGGCGCCAGGTGTGGCGTGGAGGGACCTCAGGCGCGGAGCAGACGCCGCGCAGGTGGGGCTTGTGCGGGAGACGGTCGAGGAGGGCGTTGGACATGGTGAGTGCTGCCTTGCCGAAGGCGATGATGAGGACTCGTTTGTATTGCTCGAGCGGAATGAAGACGGGCTCGGCCGCCGGCGAGGGCTGGTGGATGAGGGTCTTGCCCTCGAAGCGGATGTGGCGGTCGAAGGCGGTGGAGACATTGTTTGCCTTGAGGGCGTGGCAGAAGATGGCGGAAGCGTCGGCGTGGAGCTGGTCGAGAACGATCTGGGAAGCACTCATGGGAAACGGCTTTTGATCCAGGCTTGAACCCGGGAGCGGATGGCTTCCTGAACCTCTACCAGCTTACCCGCAAAGAAGTGATCTGCATCATCAATCCATACCATTTCTGCGGGTGGTGCAGCGGAGGCGACGGCAGCTTCAACCTGCGCGCGAGGACCGTATTGATCCCTCGTGCCGCTGATGAAGAGCTTGGGGATGGTGCAGCGAGCAAGAAAGTCATAGCTGTAGTCGCGGCCTTCTGCGTGGACGGGAAGGCCCAGGGCGACGGCCCCCCGAACGCGGGAATCGGAACAGGCAACGCGAAGGCCGACATACGAGCCGAAGGAGAATCCGGCGAAGAGGATGGGCAGGCCTAGGTTGCGGTCAAGCCAGCCGAGGGCGGAGTGGACGTCGTCCTGCTCGCCGCGGCCATGGTCGTGAGCACCCTCGCTGAGCCCGGCGCCGCGGAAGTTGAAGCGGAGGACGGGCAGGCCGACGGAGTGAAAGGCCTTCATGGCGTGGTAGACGACCTTGTTGTGCATGGTGCCGCCGCCGAGGGGGTGTGGGTGACAGAGGAGGACGGCGTAGTGGGCGTCGGGCGAGCCGGTGTTCAGGATGGCTTCAAGACGACCGACAGGGCCGACGAGGTCTTCAATGGTGCGGACGGCTGGGTGCGAGTGGTTCATTGATTACTTAGTAAACAATCGTGCAGCTTGCATGAAGCTGCTGATCGTCATTCTACAAGGGTTAGCGGACGATGGCCTTTTAACGTGGCCGGAATCAGGAAGATGCGGTCAAGTTAGCCGAGATCAAGGAGTTGGGGGCGTTTCTGAAGCATGGTCTTCGCAGCCTATATTCCGGCTACAAATCAAAGGGCACAAGCTGTGGTCTTGCGGAGGTCACGTTGCGCGGATTTCCAAGTTAATTTATTGATTTTGTTTGTTTTGCCGTATCCGATACGACGCCACTTTAATTCTATATTACTGAAAATAAAGAATTACCTGGTAGGGCCGTCCATTTCATGGATTTCAGTGTCGGTCTTGTTGATTCCCGGAACTTAGGAACAAAAAGCAAAGGCACAGCGTGAAAGCAGTGCCTATATTTCTATTATAGCGACCGGGGGAAAATTAAATACATCCGAAATGTGATTTGTTTTGTGTGCGATGACTGGGTGAGGGGCTTGACAAGGATTCAGATGGAACCGGTCAGCGAAGGTCCGGCCTACTGCCGACTGGTGAAGCGGTCTGGAATGCCGTAGTGGCAGGGGCGAAACTTATGAGTCCAGCGTGACTCGTGACCATGATGATTGAAGCCGATATCTCTTCGAGATGTGAGGCATTCAGCGATTGCTCTTTCTCTTCACCAGACGAAATGAACAACGCACGGACATTTCATAAGCGACCCGCCAACTCGCGTCAGCAGATGGCCCCAACGAATCCCGGCAAAAGTCGAACTTTATTGCCAGCCCGCAGAGCCGGAGGCGTTCCCTGAAAGTCAGTGGACGGCCGTTTTCGCCAGGTCGTCTACTTTGAAATCCGAACCCGACAAGATCTTGCACACGGCGGAAACGGCATCCACGTTCGTTACTTGAACTTCGCCAAGCGGGGTGGTCATTTGGCGCAGGACCTTACCCGTCGTGGGGTCTTTGATGGTCATCGTGACCCGCTCGATGGTCAGCGTATCCCCCACGCGCAGCCCTGCTCCTGAACCCACGTTGAGCACCACCTGTCCATTCACCACCGCTGCCACCACCCCACTGACAGAAATTGTGGGCGTCGTAACCTTCGAGGCGTCGCCTTCGAGCGCGGTGGCCAACTGGTCGGTGGCGGCCTTTACCGCTTCGCCGATGATGGTCTGCTGAAAATCGCTGCTGCCAAAATTGACCTGTCCGCCGCCTGCGCCACCCCAGCCTCCGCCGAAGCCTGCCATCGAGGTGCTGGAGCGGGAAGATTCGCCCTTGCCATCTTCGGAAGCCAGGATCTCTCCTGTGTTAATGTTCACGATCCGGGCCGTAACCGCGACAATTGCCTTGCTGTTGTGGTGGCCGAAGCCGCCGGTGCCTAATCCATGCCAGGTCCAGCCCCCTCCACCCACGCCAACGTTTTTGGTCTCATTTCCGAATTCGGTGATCGAGCCCACAATGATCGCGTCCACTCCCAGTAATTTGCCGATTTTGGCTGCCGACGCCGGGTCGGCCCGGTCGCTGTTAGAGAAATTCTGCTCGTTGAGAACCTTGTCGATCTGCTGCCGCTCGATTACCGAATACGTTCCGTTCTTCACCAGTTCGTCGACCAAGAGGTCGGCGATTCCCTGGCCAACATCCACGTTGGTGCCGAAGATGGCGGATGCGTTAGACTGCACCGTGTGATAATCGAAATCCATGATCGCAATGCGCTTTTTCTGCGCCTGTGTCTGCGCTGGACCCGCGCTCTGCGCCCACAAGCCGCTCGTCCACGCGAAGACGCAGACGATTATTGCCGCCAACACTTTCTTCATGATCACATCCCTCCTCTGAACTTTGCGCCGCCGTACCGCGTGGTCCCGTAGAGCTTGCCGGATGCATCTATCGGCAGTTTGGAAGATGTACTTCGCCATCGGCGTCCATCACGCCTGTGAAACAGCACGCGAGGTTATTTTCGAAACGGCGCGAGATATGAACCAGTTGTAGAACGCCGCGTATCGCCGCGCCGATGTGTCGTCACAAAGCGATAGACTACGGTCTCGGTTTGGGGCCTGCCCCAAGCCCGCTTCCGGAATGCGCATCACGGCCAGCCTGGACCCCTCCCAAGCCACGCCTTGCAGGGCAAGTTTTTACTGTGTTTGTCGCTGCGCGCCCCTGCAACCCATGCGCGACACGATAGTATCCCGCGAGCCAGCATTACGACAAGCAATTTCACTATCGAGTGCTGGTGGGGTAGTGCGCGGCGGTGCTAGGCTACGAGGGATTGCCATGATTTTGAAGCAATACTATCTCGGGTGTCTGGCGCATGCGTCGTATCTGCTGGGGGATGAAGAGAGCGGCGTTGCCGTAGTTGTGGATCCGCAGCGGGACGTGGAGCAATACATTGCCGACGCGGAGCAGATGCGGCTGAAGATCCGGCATGTGTTTCTGACGCACTTCCATGCGGACTTTGTGGCGGGGCATCTGGAGCTGCGCGACCGGTGCGGGGCGACGATTCGTCTGGGTGCGCGGGCGGAGGCGGAATATGCCTTTGTGCCGATGGGTGACGGCGACGTGCTTGAGTTCAAAGGCATGCGGCTGAGTGTAATGGAGACGCCGGGGCATACGATCGAATCGATTTCGCTTGTGGTGTACGACCGGAAGAAGAGTGATGTGAGGCCGTATGCCGTGCTGACGGGCGACACTCTGTTTATCGGCGATGTGGGCAGGCCGGATCTGCGGGCGTCGCTGGGATGGACGGCGCAGGCGCTGGGTGAGCACCTGTATGACTCGCTGCACGGGAAGCTGATGAAGTTGCCGGATACGGTGCTGGTTTATCCGGCGCATGGCGCGGGGTCGCTATGCGGGAAGAAGCTGTCGTCGGATACGGTGTCGACGATGGGAGAGCAGCGGCGGCTGAATTATGCGCTGAAGTCGATGACGAAGGAAGAGTTTGTCCGGCTGGTGGTGGCGGACCAGCCGGATGCTCCGCCGTACTTTACCTACGACGCGATATTGAATACCCGGGAGCGGGCGACGCTCGAGAAGAACCTGGAGACGGCGCTGCGGCCAGTGGAGCTGGAGGAGGTTCTGCGGCTGCGAGACGAGGGCGCGCAGGTGCTGGATGTGCGTGAGCCAGCAGAGTTTGCAATCGGACATTTAAAGCAAAGCATTAATATCGGGCTGGGCGGACAGTATGCGACGTGGGCTGGGACGGTGCTGGATCGCGAGAAGCCGATTGTGATTGTGGCGGAGCCGGGGCGTGAGGTTGAGGCGGCGATGCGGTTGGGGCGAATCGGGTTCGATCATGTGAAGGGCTATCTGATGGGCGGGATGACGGCGCTGGCGGATTCTCCGGAGCAGGTGGCGCGGACGGAGCGGGTGAGCGTGCTGATTGCGGCGGAGGAGCTGGCGGGGAAGGATGCTCCGATGGTGGTGGATGTGAGGGCTCCGCGGGAGTGGGCGGAGAAGCACATTGAAGGAAGCGTGAACCTGCCGCTGAATCACCTGCAGGAGCGGATGGGTGAGGTGCCGCGCGGGCGGCGGATTGCGATCCACTGCGCGGGCGGGTACCGGTCGTCGATTGCGGCGAGCCTTCTGCGTCGCGAGGGAGTTACAGATGTGGAAGAGGTGGCGGGCGGACTGGCGGCCTGGGAAGCGGCTCAGCTACCGGTGGTGGCGCAGAAGTAGGAAGGCGGTTTTGCGGCGGTTCCCGGACGGTGTTGCGGGTGCGGGTTCAAGAGCGAATTGGGGCGTAACTCATGTGCTTGCAATGAGGAGCGCAGGGCCGTAGTATCGCGATAAGAGTCCGGTAAATTCAGCGCGGAATTTCGCCGGCAAAGACAGCCACCACAACTTCGATCAAGCGCGATGAGGGCGCGCTCAATGCCCGAGCTGAAAAGCAGCATCTCTCAAGGGGAAATTGTCGCCGGGAACTACCGCATTCTGGGCGTCGCGGGGTCCGGCGGAATGGGTGTGGTGTATCGGGCACTGGACCTGAAGCTGGAGCGTACGGTGGCGCTGAAGTTTCTGCCATCGGAGCTGAACGCGAATCCGAAGGACCGCGAGCGATTTCTGCGCGAGGCGAAGATCGCCTCATCCCTTGACCATCCGAATATAGGCGTCATTCACGGCGTGGAAGAGTCGGCGGATGGGAAGGCCTTCATCATCATGGCCTTCTATGACGGAGTTTCGCTGGCGAAGATGACCCAGGGCGGGCCGATGCCGGCGCATCTGGCGATTGATATTGCGACGCAGATGGCGCGCGGGCTGGGCGAGGCGCACTCGCGAGGCATTGTTCACCGGGATGTGAAGCCGTCGAACGTGATGATTACCACGTCGGGCGTGGCGAAGATTGTGGACTTTGGGCTGGCGCATGCGATGAGCAGCTCGAAGTCGACGCAGACGGGAATAGCAGGCACGGTGGCCTACATGGCTCCGGAGCAGGCGATGGGCGAGAAGGTGGACAACCGGTGCGATATTTGGGCACTGGGCGTGGTGCTGACAGAGATGCTGACGGGGCACAACCCGTTCCAGGGCGACTCGATGGGGTCGATTTTCTTTTCGATCCTGAATAATGCGCCACAGGACGTGGATGCGCTGCATCCGGCGCTACAGCCGGTGATTTACAAGGCGCTGAGCAAGGACGTGAACAATCGCTTTTCGTCGTGCGAGGAGTTTCTGGCGGCGCTCGAAAAGAGCAAGCAGCACATATCGCATTTTGGGGAGCCCGATCCGGATACGACGGTGAAGCTGTCGGGGTCGGTGGCGCAGAAGCCGCGCGAAGCAGCAGCGACGCGAAGGCTGCGCGAGGAAGCTTCGCGGTCAGCGTTTCGCCCGGCGCCGAAGCGGCGGAGATGGGTGACTCCGGTGATGGTGAGCGCGATAGCGCTGGTAGTGGCGTTCGGCGTGGTGTGGCTTGTGCCGTCGCTACACAGTCATCTGGCGACGATGCTGGGAGTGGCTCCGGAGCAGAAGCACATTGCGGTACTGCCGTTTGACAATATCGGAAGCAATCCTGAAAACCAGGTGCTGATTGACGGCCTGCTGGAGTCGCTGACGGGGCGGCTGTCGAACCTGGATGTGGGAAACCAGAGCTTGTGGGTGGTTCCGAACAGTGTGGTGCAGAGCCGTCACGTCACAGACCCAAGCGCCGCTCTGAAGGAACTAGGTGCGACGCTGGTGGTGAAGGGCGCAGTGGAGCGCGACGGAACGGACATTCATCTGACGGCGAATTTGATTGATACGAAAACGCTGCGGCAAATCGGGTCAGTGGATGTGAACGATCAGGCTGGAGACCTATCGACACTGGAAGACGAGACGGTGGCGAAGCTGGCGCAGCTGATGAACATCAAGGTGACGGCGGGGATGCTGCGGAATACAGGCGGGAGGGTGGATCCGGCAGCGTATGAGGACTACCTGAAGGCTCTCGGCTACATGGACCGCTATGACAAGCCGGGGAACCTTGAGCTGGCGATTACGGCGCTGAATCAGTCGATCCAGACTGATCCGCAGTTTGCGCTGGGGTATGCACAGTTAGGGGAAGCGTACCGGCTAAGATATCAGGTTGACCGAAATCCGACGTGGCTGACTGAAGCGGAAGCAAACTGCCGCAAGGCAATCGAGCTGGACAGCAGCATTCCAGAGACTTATGTGACGCTGGGGCGCATGCATGATGCTGCGGGGAAGCACGATCTTGCGGTGCAGGAATTTCAACATGCATTGTCTCTTGATGCGCGGAATGCGTCTGCACTTGCAGGCCTTGGACGCGCTTATGAGAATGCGGGGCGGGTTGCAGACGCAGAAGCTGCATATCAGAGAGCAGCTGATATGCGCCCCAACGACTGGGACGGGTACAACAACCTGGCAATGTTTCTGCAACGCCAGCGCAAATATGCCGATGCCATTGCCCAATACAAGCATGCACTGCAACTCACGCCGGACAACGCCCAGGTGCTCTTAAATTTAGGCGGAGCATATATCGATTCAGGCGATGCAAGGAACGAGCCGCTGGCTGAGGCCGCGCTGAGAAAGTCAATCGAACTGAGTCCCAGCTATGGGGCATATGCCAACCTTGGAATGCTCCTGTATCAGGAGCATCGATATAGCGAGGCGGTCCAGGCGACGCAGCAGGCGTTGAAGCTCAATTCCAGCGATTACTTCGTGTGGGACAATCTTCGTCTTGCGTTCGAATGGCTGCATGACGAAGCCGGCGCGGAAAGTGCGGCTTCGAGCGAGAAATCGGTGCTGATAGATCTGTTGAAACTGCATCCCCAGGATGCTACCGCCGAGTCAGTGTATGCGGATATCTCGGCCAAATATGGTCCGCGCGATCAAGCCGAAGCTCATATACGGACGGCACTGGCGCTGTCTCCAGGCG
>Ga0335074_10002818_pt1 | contig 23694 bp, 33 predicted proteins | sample Lox_Sample_23_FD_206715 | JGI IMG/M metagenome (GOLD analysis project Ga0335074, IMG submission 206715) | Soil microbial communities from Loxahatchee National Wildlife Refuge, Florida, United States - Lox_Sample_2.3 | ecosystem: Environmental > Terrestrial > Soil > Wetlands | place: USA...
GCTCCCACCATCCCCGGCACCACCCGGATCAGGCTGCCCTCAGCTCCACCGTCCTGCTGCGACAGGACCAGCGGTAGAGGTCTCTCACCTCCACTCGAACCACAGCGCCTCACGGCGCACGCACGACTCCAGGCACACGACCATGAGCCTGATGGAGAAGGCGGGCGTCCCGATCTCCATCGTGTCCAAGTGGGCTGGCCACTACGACGCCGCGTTCACCATGAAGACCTACGTCCACGCCAGCGACGACGACCTCAAGCAAGGCCGCCAGGCGCTCGCCAAGATCCACAAAATCGCCTAGCCGGAAATCCTGTGAGAGATTGTGAGAGATGAGGCCTCGGACAGCCGAAGAGGCCGACCCTCACAGCCGCGAGAGTGGCCCCTGACCTGCATATACGTGGCGCGCTCGGAGGGACTCGAACCCCCAACCTTCTGATCCGTAGTCAGATGCTCTATCCGTTGAGCTACGAGCGCGGGTCTTAAGTTGTCCTACCTGCATGTTTGCAAGTACGTGCTATGATACCACATAGCTACAGCGGTGATAGAGCATCTGATTCGTCGCCCGACCACTTCTCTGCAACTGCACATAAGCGTAGAGCATGCCAGGCGGCGAATACGCCGAAGGTCGACGGGAGGTTTCCATGTCCGTCACCAGCATGGGAGAGGCGCGGCGCCAGCGCGGCGGCCGTTCGGGTGGCTCCGCGTCCACAGCGCCGCAGATCACCGCGTTCGTTCCGTCGTGGCAGCTCGCCCTTGAAGCGGCTGCGAAGAGCCCGCGGACTGTCCGCTCGTATCTGGACTCTGTCCGGGCGCTGCACGCGTTCCTAGTCGCCCAGGGCATGCCCGCCGATGTCGAGGGCGTGGATGCTGAGGAGATCCGCGCGTTCATCCTCGCCGAGGAGAAGCGGACCTCGGCCGCATCCGCCGCTGTGCACTTCCGGAACCTGCGCGTCTACTTCGGGTGGCTCGCCTCGGAGGGTGAGCGGACGAACGCCAACCCGATGACGCGTGTCGAAGGACCGAAGGTCGCCAAGAAGGCGAAGGCGTTCTTCACCGACGACGAGCTGACACGTCTGCTGAAGACGTGCTCAGGCGCGTCGTTCACGGATCGGCGCGATACAGCGATCATGCGCGTGTTCATGGATACCGGACTGCGCGTGGCAGGACTCGCGGGGTTGCGGTACGACCCGGATGAGGATTCGCGCAACGACGTGTTCTTGTCTCAGCGGCGCCTACGCATCCGCCTCAAGGGAGGCGATGAGACTTGGGTGCCGATCGGGAAGAAGGCGGCGGCGGCGATTGACCGCTACATCCGCGTCCGTGTGAAGCACCCACAGGCCGCTTCGCCCTGGCTGTGGCTCGGCGTCCAGGGGCACAACACGGCGCACATGACCGACTCGGGGATTCGCGACATGGTGGGGCGGCGCGGTGAGCAGGCCGGCATTCAGAACGTGCACCCGCATCGCTTCCGACGATCGTTCGCGGACAAGTGGCTCGCGGCCGGCGGGTCGACCGATGACCTGATGCACATCACCGGCTGGAAGACGTACGACATGATCCGCGAGTACGCGGAGGCGCGTGGTGTCGCACGCGCGCACGACGCGCACGCTCGCTTGAGCCCCGGCGACAGGATCTAAGTTCTGCTGCAAGGCGTTTCAGGTGAGATCGAGTACCAGGGTAAGCCTGAGCCGGAGCGCGCCGCACCCGGCGATCATCGCGTGCAGGGCCTGGTGCAGGTGTCCGGCCGCGGCGGAGGCGGTCTCGCCCTCGCCGTCGATGCCCATGCGGAGGCGCAGCGAGGCGCGGGCGCACCGCACGCCGTCCTCGTCCTGCCCGGCGGTGTACGGCACGTGCACGGCGATGTCGAGGGGCGAGGGATAGCGGGCCGCTGCCAGCACCGCGTTCAGGTTGGCCGCACGGGACCGGCCGATGCCCGGGATGGCGGTGAAGTCCGCCGCGTAGCGCTCCGTCAGCCTGCCCACGGTGAACCGGGAGCCCAGCTCATGCCACAAGGCATCATCCGTATCCGGCCGCAGCCCGAAGTGGCTCATGCAGGCCAGCCAGCAGCCCGGCAGCAGCGGGAAGTCCGGGTGCCTGATCTCGGTCATACCTCCTGCCCCCGTTCTCCGGTGACCCCGGCGCCGCCGCTGCGGAGGACTGTCCGCTCCTGCTCGGTTATCAGCACCGGTCCGCTGACATATTCCGCCACGGATACGCATGCCCGCTGGATGATGGCCAGGCGGACCTCTGCGCGCCGCATGCGCCGGCGTATATCGTCAAGCTTCTCCGTATTGTTCACCGTCTCTGCCTCTCCTCGGGCGCGCCTGTGCCGGCGGACTTCGGCTGCCGGTCCGCGACGAGGTAACCCAGGCCGGGGAAGCGCTCGATGAGTCCCTCGGCACAGAGCACACGCAGCGATCTGCCGGCGGCCTGACGGGAAATGCCGTTCTCGTCCCGCAGCCTGTCGATGGCCGGCAACTGGCCGCCTGCCGCGTACGTGCCAGCCTTGATCTCCGCGGCGATCCTGGCCGCCAGCTTGACGCAGGCGCGCGGGTCCGGCCTGCTGAGGATCATTGCCGCGTCACCATGACCAGGCGGGGTCAGCATGCGGAATCTCCATTCGCGGTGAGAAGGGGTCCGGGTCCGGGACAAGGGCGCTTCGCCGGATACGGCGTATGCGGCAGCCGATGCATTCACCCGGCAGTCTCCAGCCTGGTAACAGTGAACTCGCGTAGCCGGACGATGAGCTGCCCGGCCTTGACCCAGGCGATCCTCGGGTCGTCAAAACCGACCCCCGCGACAACCGGGCCGGGCAAGCTGGGTAGGTACAGCGCGCCTCGCACCCCGGCCAGCTCGAAGGCGCTCACCCGCAGCACTGCGTGCTTATCCTGGCCGCGCAGGTGCGGGCAGGCACGTACCGCGCGCACCGCGCACGAGGCGCACACCGGGGGGTGCAAGGTCAGCAGCGGGTCCGGCCATGACCCTGGATCGGCGGGGTCCTCGCCAAGCAGCCATAGCACCCCGCCGGCCGTGCGGTCCGCCGCGCCACCGCACACCTGGCACAGCAGCCGCGTCACCGCCTGCCGCTGTCGGGCCGGATGCACCCGGCCGAACTCTGGCCGACCCCGTCCCTGCCGCCACGGCGTACGCGTCCACAGCACTCCGCGCTCATCACGATCCATCGGCAGCTCATCCGCGTACCCGATGCCCCCGACTTTCTGCACGACGCGCGCCGGCCTCGCCTGCTCTCCAGACCACTGCGTGATGTAAGGCACCCGGTCGGTGGACGCCAGGTCCGCAGCCCGTGAATAGCCGGTCATATCATGCGCTGGCTGGTCCGATAGCATTCCGGGCTTCCTCGCTCTGGTGGTCATTGCAGCATGGGCACGATGCAAATTAGCCTTATTCTGTGTTGTGTTGATCTGTTCTTATCTGACCACGCATGGCATCCTCTACAGGTAGCGACGAACCGCACGAGCGCTGTCGTGATCTGTGAGGTGGTGTAAGGAATGGCGGCAGGGCGTAAGGACCGTGACGCGCTTGCGCTCTTCGCGGATGAACTGAAGGCGTATCGCAACGCCCGCGGCTGGATACAGGCGGACCTAGCAGGGAAGATCAGCTACAGCGAGTCGCTGATCGCGCAAGTGGAGACTTGCCGGCGCTCTCCGTCCAGGGACCTGGCGAAAGCCCTGGACAGGGTGTTCGCGACGCCAGGATTCGCGGAGGAGACACCGGATTCGCCTGGTAAGCCTGGGACGTTCGGCCGGATGTGGGCTAAGCTCCGCAACCTGCCGTTCCCCGTCTCGTTCCGGTCGTTCGCGCCCTATGAGGCTGAGGCCGTGGCATTGCATGTCTTCGACCACTCGCTGATACCCGGCTTGGTCCAGACCGAGGCGTACGCGCGCGCAGTGCTAGCCACGCGGCCGAACACGTCTGTGGAGGAGATAGGCAACCTCGTAGCCGGGCGACTGGCACGCCAGTCCGTGCTCTGGCGTGAAGATCCGCCCGCGCCGATGCTGTGGGCTCTGATCGACGAGGGCGCGCTGTATCGCCCCGTCGCGACGCCCGACGTCATGCACGACCAGCTCATCTACCTCGCCGAAGTGTCGGAACGCCCCAATATCACGATCCAGGTCATCCCGTACTCAGCTGGAGGACATACCGGGCTGCTCGGCGCGTGTACGATCGCCGGCCTTGACGGTTCGCCCGGTATCGTGAACCTTGAGGACATCGCAGACGGGCGAGTCACCGATGACGCCGCGACGGTGTCGCAGGTAACGCTACGCTTCAATTCCATCCGGAGTGAGGCCCTGCCGAAGGGGGCATCACGAGAGCTGATTGTGAGAGTGGCTGAGGAACAATGGCAGGTGACCGCGCCCTGACCTGGCGCAAGTCAAGCTACTCCGGCAACAACGGCGGCCAGTGCGTCGAAGTTGCTGCACGCGGCGTCGTCCTCGTGCGCGACAGCAAGAACCCGCACGGCCCTGTGCTGGAGGTCGCCCCGGAGATGTGGAGAAAATTCATCGGATGCCTGAAGAACAACGCGAACTGAAGGCTACGCGGGGCTAGATAGCCTCGTCATCGACACGGCGGGTCCCTAGGGCCGCTTCTCAACCAGCAGTCGTCCCGGCTCCGAGGATCACGCCTCGGAAGCGTCGGGCGCGACGTAGCTCCCCCGCTTCGGAACGGTAAAGATCAGCCCGGCTTCCCTGAGCAGACGCAGCGCGTGCAGCACGGTATCCCTGCCAACTCCGTACTCCTGCTGGAGGTAAGCCACCGATGGCAACGGTCCCGTGCGCCACTCGCCCGCTTCGATGCGCCGGCGCAGATTCGCCTCGAGCTGCTGGTACGCAGGAACGGGCAATCTGGGATCAACTACGCCATCTCCGTTCACAGGATCAACCTAGATCATGCCAGATCCGCTCTGATCAGCACGTATATCTGAATTACTCTGCTCTGATCTGCTCTGATACCCTGGCTATGTGACTGTCCTTCCGCTCGACGTCGCCTTGGTACGCGCGGCATTCCCCGATTGGCACATCGTCGCTCCTGGCCAGGCATGGCGAGCGATCCAGCATCGGTGCGCCAAATCGACGTGCTCGGGTCGGCTCGCGGCTCTCGGCCAGCCGGAACTCACTGACAGCACTCTTGACGGTCTCGCGATACAGCTGGCGGCACTCGAATACTCACTGGGGATCACGCCTATGAGCTAAGCGAGTGCGAGGACTCCCTGACAGGGCTGGTGCGTCCGCCATGGACGCTACGATCCTCCAGCCCTGTCAGGGCCAACGTCATGTCCGCATTTCGTCATATCTGCTCGTCGAACCGCTACCCAACGCAGTACGTATCCGGTGATGAGGCGCGTACGACTGGTGATGTAACCGCCTCGCGTATCTGACAGGCTCGCAACCAATGGATCGGGAAGCGCGCCATGGTGGCTGTCGGCGTTGCCGACGTGCGGCCGATCGTGGATCGGGTGTGCGCACGTCCAGACGTTCTTGAGGCATGCCGCAAGCGCGACCTCGGCTACGTGGTCAGAGTCCTGTGGGAAAACGGGCTTACTCAGGGGAAGATGGGCGCCCTTACGGGTAAGCCACAGGGCAGGATAAGCGAGTGGGTGAGAGGCAAGCGCGCGCCGCAGCACGCGAGCGTCATTGACGAGATCGCAACGGGTCTTGGCTTCCCGCCGACGGCACGCCGTGCCCTTGGTCTTACCGCCGGGCCGTCGGCCACCGCGGTCAGAGCCTTGCCATCCGATTCGCCGCAGCTAGACAGCGGACTTACCATCCCTGATGGTCCCACCGAGGCAGCGGATATGGTGAGCCGACTGTGGCGAGCCGATCTCGAAGACCCGACCGAACCGCAACGACGTACGCTCGACCCGCGCGCGTGGAACGACGCGTCCCTCAAGTGGCTAGTTGGCCCTCCTCACGTGTCAAGCACTGGAACACTCGGCCGCGCGCAAATCGGGATGTCCGACGTTCAGCGCTTCCGAACCACCGTTGGCATGTTCGACCAACTGGACGACCGGTTCGGCGGCGGGAACGGACGGCAGGCGCTTGTCCAGTACCTGACATCCGACGGAGAACGTCTTCTACGGGGCAGGTTCACCGATGCAGTCGGGCGCGAGCTATACTCCGCGGTTGCGAACGCGACACGCCTTGCGGCCTGGATGACCTACGACAGCACACCGTCAAGCGGCCTAGCCCAGCGCTACTTCGTCCAGGCCCTCGCGCTCGCCAAAGCAGCGGACGACAAGATGCTCGGCGGCGACATCCTGGACGCCATGAGCCATCAGGCCACTTACATGGGCCGTTACACCGAGGCCGCGAACCTGGCCCGCGCTGCGAGGACGGGCGCCTGTAGCTTTGCGACGCCCACGCTCACCGCGCACTTCCACACGATGGAGGCACGCGCGCTAGCGCGTCTCAGCGATGCCAAAGGCTGTGACCGCGCGCTCGCCGACGCGGTACGCGAGTTCGAGCGCCGCAACCCCGACAACGATCCGGAGTGGATTCGGTACTTCAATGACGTTGAACTGAACGCCGAATTCGCACACTGCTACCGCGACCTAGGACGTGCGGATGCCGCGATGCAGTACGCCACTCAGGGCATTCTCTCGCCCGATGGCGCGTCGTTCGCCCGCAGCGACTTCTTCGTTGCTATCGTGCTGGCAGATTCATATCTCGCGTTGGGAGACGTGGAACAGGCGTGCACAACTGTCCGCAAAGCGCTTGACGTCGGGGAGCAACTCCGGTCGGCGCGATGTGTCGGCTACCTCCGTGACTTCGGTAAGCGTCTCACGCGGGTCGGTGACACTACGTCAGTCGTAGATTTCAACGAGACCGCGTCGCAGTCACGGCTGTGGCGGCTCGCGACACGATCCGCCACGGTGAACTGACTACAGCGGAGCCCAGTCCTTGCGGCTCGCACCCGTGCGTAGCGATTCGATGCGCTTACTAGCCTCATCCGCGACTCGCTGACTCTCGTCGGCCTTGGTAATGACCCAGGTCACCATCAAGAACTCGGAGAGTTCTTTAAGTGTCGAGTAGCCCGACCACTTCATGATGTCGAACCCGTAGGCCTGGGAGAACTCTTCATACTCTGCCGTCGTGTGCCAGCCGAAGCTGTCATAGAACACAGCTGTCAAGATGAGATCCCATTCACGATGACCGATCGCGAAGTTGTCTAGATCGATCATTACCGGCCGACCGTGCCAGTCTCGCAGTGTGTTCCCAGCTCCCGCGTCACCGTGAATAACACCTGTGGAGAGCGCCCAGTCCAACCGCGCGTAACGGTGTTGAAGCTCGTCGATCTTGTCCACGAGAATGCGGCGTTTCTCGGGAGTAAGCCACGTGTTGGCAGAGATGCGCTCATCTGCCTTGGCGAAAGGCGCGACTTCGGGAAGCCGCAAGTCATCCGGAGCAACTAGCTTGTGCAACTTTACGAGTAGCTCGGCAATTTCGGCCGCACTAGTCCATTCATTGCCAACCGGTGATACCGCTTCCCAGAATGTAACCGGATAGCCATCTGTGACGATCGGCTGATCAAAACTGAGCGCACGTACAGCTGGGTAGTCTTCCGCCTCCAACCACCGTGCAACCTCGATTGTCCGTCGTGTATGAGGTACCTCGACTTCGCTGCGAGCTATGCGCACCACAACGGGCTCTTGCAACCGGAACACCGCATTTGATCCCAGGCGCATGAGCCGCGCATCGCTCGGATCGAGCCCCACGCTCGCACAAGCTGCTTCAAGAAGCCACCGCGCCTTCCCCTCGTCGTTGATCATGCGCCGCTCACGCCCATCCGGACGACGTCGATCGCAGCCTCGCGAAAATTCTTCCGTCCGTACGTCCACACACAGGCAAGTTCAGCCATCATGACGTGCCTCCCGATCCCTTGGTTATTCACGTCAGTTCGTCTGCGAACCCCAGTGAAGCACATCCGCTAAGTGGCGTGCCAGCCTGGGCATCAGCTCAACCCATCTCACGGTGATATATCACGCAGATATGGGTTGGCCATGTCCTCGCCACCTACCTTCTCCGGTCACAAGCCAACAACCGGAATTAGGAAGGACGTGATGCGACGTGAGCTACTACGCGAACCGAGCTGAACGACTGGATCTGATCGCCGGGCTTCTCGCCCTGGCGAAATTCCTCGAAGAAAACGAGGAAGTTCCTGCACCTAAATGGGTAGACGTAATGGTCTTCCCACATGAAAGCAGCTACGACGCTGCTCGCCATGAAATTGACAGGATCGCAGTACTTATCGGTGTTGCTGCTCGAAAGAGCACAGCAGGCCACTACCTGGCACCACGCCGATTCGGCCCGATCGAATACCAGGCGATCGCTATACCCGCGAATCCAGAGGAGGCGTAAGAAATGGAGATCTTCGCTCTCGTCCTAATAGCGGCGCCTGTCCTGCTGATCGTGGTGCTCGTATTCCTGGTTCTTATCGTGACAGGCATCCGCCGAACCGACCGCACCTCTCTCCGGAATTCCTCCGGTAACCGGCTGGGCTCAATCACCCGCAGCCTCGTCGGAGGCGTCCGCGACGTTTCCCGCAATGACGAGGACCGGTGACGCGGCATGCCTGAGATCCAGCTCCGCACCGTCCCTCGTCACTGCGAACTCGCCGACTGCCGCAAGTGCCGCGCCCGATTCCGCTGGTACCGGCGCAAGTCGTGGCAGGTCAAGAAGGACACCAGCCACAAGCCGAGGCGAAGGAAGTGATGCGACCATGATCGTCTCCGTTCCGCTCATCGCGATAGCGGCGGCTCTCGTCTACATCGCCTACCGGTACCTGGGACTGCGCGTTTGGCAAGCACTCGCCTGCATCCTCCTGGGATTCCTTCTTGCCGCCACCGGCGCGGCGCCCGAGATCAACAGCGTGATCACCGGGATCGTCCGTTGGCTGTCGGAAGCCATACGAGGTGGTGCCCGATGACCGGCACTAACCCTCGGTGGACGTTGTATGTCGGTGACGCCCAGGCGGTGCTCGCCGGAATGCCTGCTGCGTCGGCCGATTGCATCGTAACCAGCCCGCCCTACTGGGGTAAGCGCGACTACGGCGTCGCCGGGCAGTACGGGCACGAAACAACCCCGGAGGCCTACGTGGACACGATGCGCGAGGTGTTCTCCGAAGCGCGCCGTGTGCTCGTCAACGACGGAACGTGCTGGCTCAACCTGGGCGACTCCTACTCGGCCAGCGGCGGCGGCGCGACCGGATTGCACACATACCTCGGGCCGCACATCACCACCCACCGCGCAGCCGGGCTGTCGGCGAAGAATCTGCTCGGCCTGCCGTGGCGAGTGGCGTTCGCGCTGCAGGACGACGGCTGGATACTGCGCAACGCGATCATCTGGCACAAGCCCAACGCCATGCCCGAATCAGTCCGCGACCGGCTGAACTGCCGACACGAGCTGGTGTTCCTGTTCGTCAAGCAGCCCGCCTACTGGTTCGACCTCGACCCGATTCGCGTCCCCCACGCCGCGAGTACCCGGCGCGCGATGGCTGAGCGGCGAATCCGCCCTCCGAGGCAACCGGATGCCCGTACCCGACCGCCCAAGTACGGACCAGGTACACGCGAGGTCGCCGCGGCCAGCCGATACGGCGGGCAGCGCCACACCCGCGGCCACCCGAACGGCCGCAACCCCGGCGACGTCTGGTCGATCCCCACCCGCCCGTACAAAGGCCCGCACTTCGCCGCCTACCCGATCGGCCTCCCGCTCAGGTGCATCGCAGCCGGATGCAAACCAGGCGGCCTGGTGCTGGACCCGTTCGCCGGGAGTGGCACCACCGGGCTCGCCGCGATCCGACTGGGCCGCACGTTCACCGGGATCGACCTGTCGCCCGACTTCGCCCGCCTAGCCGCCGGGCGGCTCGCCCAGGCCGTCGCCCGCAAAACAGGTGACGGTCTATGAGCGGCGACCGCTTCCGCCAGATCACCACCCGCAACGACATCGCGCGAGACATCATCGCGGGCTTCGCCGCCGTCACACCGACGCTGACCGACGTATGCCGCCTCGTGGACACCGCACTCGCTGACGTCTCCGTCGCCCTCGCCGAACTCGGCCGAGTACGCGCGGAACTCGAGGCGGTGCGCATGGACCGGGCGAACCTGCTCGCCGCGATCCGGGCTTGCCTCGCCGCGAGCGACGAAGGCGAAGCCGATCCGCTCGGCTACTTGCGCGACGAACTCAGTACGACAGGCGCACCAGCAACAGCCGCCAGGCGGCCAGCATGACCAGCTACCGCCAGATACGCAGGCACGCGCGGCAGGTCCGCCGTGCCGGCCTGCAGCCGATCATGGTTATCAACAACGACGGACAGTTCCCGATACCCATCGGCATGATAATCGCCCGGTGGGCGTGGCGCTACCGCTCCGAACTCGCGCCCATGTTCATTGCAGGCGCAACACTCGGCGTCGGCTGGTGGACGCACCTCACGCGCCCCCACTGGTGGCCGTACTTCGGCGCAATCGCCGTGCTGGCCCCGTCGGTGATCGCGGTACTTGGAGGGAGGCTCGGCGTGACCCGGGCCGCCGAGCGTATCTATGCAGCTGTGACCACGCTTGCCGCAGGCAGTTGGCTGACGGTCGCGACGCTATGCGGCCCGCTCACGTCGCCGCTCCCGCAGGTCCTGTGGTCCGGCGCACTCGTCCTCGGCATCCCCTGGTGGGCGCACCGTCGCCGGCGCGCAAAAGTGCGCGTGGAACGTACGCTCGCCGCGTGGCCGGACATCTCCAACGCTATCGGCTTGCCCGGTTCACAGGTCATGTCGGCGACCGTGGACCTTTGGGGATGGCGGGCCCGGCTCCGGCTGGCGCGCGGGCAGACAATCGCCGATGTGATCGCGCGGACACCAGCGCTTGAATCGGCGCTCGGCACGTTCCGCGGCGCGGTCCGTGTCCACCCCACCCGCGACGACAAGGCAAACCGCTGCGAGCTGCGTGTGCTGGACACCGATCCGCACGCCGAAGCCATCCCATGGCCCGGGCCATCCGCACGATCCATCACCCAGCCGGTAGAGCTTGGCCCGTTCGAGGACGCCGAGCCGTGCCGGGTGCTGCTTCTGCGCCGACACGCCCTGTTCGCCGGGACCACCGGGACAGGCAAGAGCGGCGGCCTGAACGCGCTCATCGCGACCCTGGCCGCGTGCGATGACGTTGTGATCTGGGCCATTGACCTCAAGAAAGGTATGGAACTGCGGCCCTGGGCACCCTGCATTGACCGGCTCGCGACCACCCCCGAGGAAGCCTCAGCTCTGCTCGCCGACGCGGTAACCGCCCTGCATGCCCGCGCCTCCTGGCTCGCCGCTACCGGGCAGAGGGTCTGGGAACCGTCGCCGCAAATGCCGGCGCTGGTGATCATAATCGACGAGTACGCCGAACTCGCCGACGAAGCACCGGACGCGATGAGCGATGCCGACTCCATCGCGCGCCTAGGCCGCGCGGTCGCGGTGACCCTGGTCGCCGCGACCCAGCGGCCTACCCAGAAAGCGATGGGACAAGGGGCGGTGCGGTCTCAGATGGACACGCGGATCTGCTTCCGCGTCCGCGAACGCAAAGACGTCGATCTCGTCCTAGGACAAGGCATGCTCGCCGCCGGATGGCACGCGCACACCCTGAACGCGCCAGGGAAGTTCCTCGTCTCCGCGCCCGAACACACCACACCCCGGCGCGCCCGCGCCTACCTGCTCACCGACAACGACGTCGCGCGCACCGTCGCGCACTTCGCCGCAAGCCGACCACGGCTGGATGACGTGTCGTGGCGCGCTATCGGCCCTTGTCCCGTTACCGAGCCGACCGCCCGGCATGTCCCCGGTGACACACAGAACGACCCAGACGAGCCCGACGAGATCCCGGACGGTGATGCTGCCGCCACGGCCGAAGACGCGCTCTGGCTCGCCCTGGTAATGGCACCCGGCGAAGGCTCGGACGTCGGCGAGCTAATGCGCGCCACCGGGATGAGCCGACCAACGCTGTACCGGCGCCTCGCTCAGCTCGCCAAGGACGGCCAGGTGATCCAAGTTAGCCGTGGCCGCTGGCGCGCAGCTAACACCGGGGCCGATGACCATGAGTGATCGTCTCACCCTTCGTCTCGTCTCACGTCTCGCGCGCGCGTCTGCACGATACGCGCGAAGAGGGCAGCTGAGACAAACAGCGAGACAAGCACGGAGCGTAACCCGTGGCCAGTAAGCACAGCATCAACGGCCGGATCGGCGCGGAGGTCTCGTGGAGCCGCACGCACGACCGCAGCGCGCGCACTCGCCCGGCTCGCGAGAGGTTCCTCCAGCGGTTCGAGCGCGAGGTCGACCCAGACGGCAAGCTTCCGCCCGACGAGCGCCGCGTCCTCGCAGACCACGCCCTACGCGCCTACATGCTCCGCCTCGCACAACGAGCCGTGGCCTCTCGCAACACCAGATGACCGACCATAACAACCATGAGGGGAGTCCTCCCGATCGGGAGGACTCCCCTCATGGTTGTGCGAATGCCTCACGCAACGTTCGCGGACAGACCGCGCTGAAGGAACGCGGACTTGACCGCCTCGTAGTCCTCCATGCCTATCCCCGGCTTGCCGGCGATGATGAAGTCGCGCTGCACTACGGCCCAGTCATTCCACCGCTGGTATGCCGCGTCTACGTCGAGCCCACACGCGCGCGCCACCGCAGCCGGTTCCGCGTCTGCCTTCATCGCGCCGTGGATGGCGATAGGCAGCCACCGCGTAAGCCACTGGCCCAGCGCCGCCATACATGCCAGTTCCGCCAGCTCGTCATACATGGTGCGGTCCAAGACCGGCCAGGCCGATCGGTCCGCCCACAGCTCCGCGAGCTCGAAGGCACCGAGATCCTGCGCCGCATTGAAAGTAATGGGACGCTCGGGCACATCCGACGTAGGGCGCCGATACTGTCGAGTCATCATGACCTCCGGTCAGAACCGAAGGACAACCCCAAGAACCCAACGCCCGCGAAGATCAAATTAAAAGCGTCTGATTCCGGCTACACCGGTCGACACTGTCTCGCGTTTTCCCAGCTAGCTACAGCGGAGATCGAGAAACGATCCGTAGTCAGATGCTCTATCCGTTGAGCTACGAGCGCAGTCCTAGCAGCATACTGCACCGCAGATGTTCCTAGCGCGCCGCATCGGCGACACTCGCTCGCGGACTGTTGCCGCCCGAGACGCGGACCTGATCGTCTCGTATGTCAGCGGAAGCTGGATACTGGTTCTGGCTCACATCTCGTGATGGCGACAGTCCCGCCTGGGCTCGCCGCGCGGATTGACCGCATCTCGTGCCGCCAGGAGAGGTTATACGAATGATCGTGTGTACTTGCACCCCTCATCAGGGGTGCAAGTACACACGATAATCGAGAACAGCCGCTGGACGTCCGTTCTGCCCCGGTACGGCGGCTGCCGGGCGGCGGCGGTTGCGTGATCAGCCTGTCGCGGGAGCATTATCATCCCGAAATGTGCGCCTGAACTCTGGGAGCGGGCAAGAGTACACGCAATCATCCGCTTGCTGCCTTCTGGCAGCGGGAGACGCCGCAGATCCGTCATGGGCGGCCGATGAGCCCAGCGGCAACGCGTCCCGATCCGCCGTGACCGTCACGAAATATCGAAATATGTGCCAGAGTCAGTTTTCAGATGCCGTTGACACCGTAGTCGTTGACACCGTAGTCGTTTGTGGTGATTCCAGGTTCGTGTCCGCTACCGTATGCTGCTGACCGGCTGCGTGCCCCTCTAACTGGCGGCATGCGGGCAGGGAACTGGCCTGCGTGCCACACGGTTCCGGCGCGGCTCTCGGGCCGACCTCGGTCCCGGTCTAACTAACGTGGAATTCTACCGCAACGTGGAAGTTTAACCGTCGTATACGTATGACAGACGGACACGAAGCGGTAGAGTTCCACGTTATTTTCACGCCGCGCCGCCCCGGGAGAGGTAGCGCACTCCGTTGCCGCTCTGAAGCTGGCAGCAGGCCCAGGATTAACCATCGGAAGCATATCGAGCTCGCAAAACGCTGAGCTTGGCCGCTTGACAGCTCGGGCGGCACGCCAAGCCCTCGGGCGGCACGCCAAGCCCTCGGGCAGGCGACGGCAAGTCATGACAAAACCCCCGCCTGCTGGCTTACCTTGATAATCGTGCGCATGGCGTTCCCGTTTCCCGGAATCGGACTGTGACGTCCCTGGGTAAATGATTGTGATTCGCCGAAACGGTACTCATGCTCTGCGACTACCGCAGCGAAGCTATTTGCGCAAAACAGGAGACTGGTCATGGCAACCAAAGTAGTATGCAGCGCATCAGGGGGATTAATCTCACACGATGAGGTCGGGGTAGTGACCGGAAACGATGAAACCGCAGGTGGAGCCGTCGCACCGGTATCGGACGAAGTGCTCATGGCGCGCGCTCGGCTGTACTGGGCAGTCACTGTTATCGTTGGCATTCCGGTAGCCTGTGTAAGTTTCGGGCTCCTTATGCTATTTGCGGTTCCACTTGCTCACGTGATTGCAGGAAAGCACACAAACTTCTCTTTCTCCGTCAGCTTCTCCCTCAACGCAGTCTTGACCGCGACAACCGTAGTCTCCGGGGGAGGCTGGGCCATCCAATCGCGCCGGGTTCGGCATCATAAGCGTCGGGCGCACCAGCTAGAAGAGAGAGTCAAAGGGCAAGAGGAAAGCGTAAGCGCGTAGGAAGAGGGAAAGACCAGCCTGCATGGACGAGATGGAGGGACGATAATGTGTGACGTCACTTTAACTCTAGGGGGAACATGGTGACCAGCACACAGGCAGCCACCTTGGGCAGCCTCGCGGCCTCCATAGCTGTTCTCTTCATACTGGCGATCGTCGCGGTACCCCGGCTGGCGCGACTCCTCTTCCTGCACCGGATTGAGGTCATACGCGACAACTGCCTCGACGCCATCCTGGACGACCGGCTTCGCGAGACCACCTCGGTCAAGAGTTTCCTGCGTTTGGTGGAGATGGGCAGCGAGCTGCCGCGCCTGATAACGCTTCCGCGCTTGCTCGCCATGTCGAGGGCGATGGTCAACGTGGGGATCGATCTAACGGAGATGACACCACCGCCGCCTTACACGGACCTCGGGCCCGCCGAGCGGACACTCATGCTCAAGCTGGATAAATGCATGTGTGATGCATACATGGCATACCTGAACTGGGGTAGTCCATCCAGCTTTGTCCTACGCCCGCTTAGTATTTTTGTAAGCCGGATTCATCCTGGTAGCGCCTTCGCCAAGGCAGAAGACGCTGTTTCAGTAGTTGCGCGCGAGACCCTCCGGAACATTCACGTGCAACCGGCCCAGCGCAATCTCTCCTACGGAGAGTTCGCGGGGCAATAGACCTCAACCCCTGTCGTCGTTGAGGCTGGCGCTTCCGTAGACGCCCTGCACTGTCTCCCACATCTGGTACGACGAGGTGGTGAGCGTCGCGACGCCGTTGGACACCGTCGTGCTCAGGTTCATCTGGCTGACGGTCAGCGGCCCGGTGGCGGTGGTGGTGGTGAGCAGCATCGCCGACTCGGCGCTCAGCGCCGCGCTCATCAGCGGCTCGAAGTTGCCGTGCTGCAGGCCGCTCAGGCCCACCCACAGCGTGCTCGCGGTAGCACCGCACGGGGTCAGCGTGACGGCGGTGGAGCCCGCCGTGGTACCCAGGCACTGATCTGACGCGTGTCCATCTGGCCAGTACACGTACTGGTAAACCTGATCTGAGGCGTATGTCTTCTGAATCGACTTCGCGATCACACCGGCCTTGTAGAGGTCGTACGCGTTGCCTTCCAGTTGCGCGCGGAAGTCCTCGCTCTGGCTGTACCAGAAGGCAGCCAATCCCACGCTCGAGGATGACCCGACGGCCATCACGTCGGCAGTGCCGTACTTCTGCGAGGCCAGCGTCAAGCAAACGTCGCCGCACTTCATCGTCGCCGCGTTCGCCGCGGGCATCGCCGTCATCGCCATGCCGCCGGCCAGCGCGAGCGCAGCCAGGCCCACCAACGTCTTGTTCTTTAGCAACACGAAATATCCTCTGTGACTGAAGTGTGGCGGGATGCGGGAATGTAAGCCGTGAAGGCTACAGAGTCGAACATACCGGTCCTGCATGACCGGCGTCTAGCCTAGGCAGGCGCACGCGGGAAGTGCCTCCGGCCTGGCCGGAAGCTACTTCCCGCTGAACCTTCTGCTGGCTGAAGCGCGCGGTTAGCGCAGCGGCCAGGCCGGCTCATCCCCGGTCGGGGTCGGCCACACCTGCGTCTGGCCGTAGATCCCGATGAGGCTCTCCCACATCTGGTCACTCGCGACTCCGCCGTAGCCGAGCTGCATGTAGTTGATGGTTAGCGGACCGCCCGCCGACGTCGCGGTCAGGACGAGCGCCGAACTCGCGCTGGCCTCCACGTTGACGAAGGGCTCGAAGTCGCCGCTGGCGTCCCGGTGCACTCCGATCCACAGTGTGTTGGTCGGCAGGATGCTCTCCGGGATTATTTCCTGCGGCCAGCCGCAGGACTGTACCTTGACAGCGGACCCGGCGGTCAGCCCCGACGCGGCGAGGCATGTGTCGGTTATCTTTCCGGCCGGCTGGTAAGCGAACTGGTAGACGATTTCATTGCCGTAGGTAGGTGCCAGCGACGCGGGGATCTTCCCTGCCCCGGCGAGTTGCGAGACCGTGCCGACCGCGAGGGCGACGAAGTCTTCCTCTGGGTTGAAGCCAGGGGCCAGTAGCGTGGCACCGCTGCTGGTCTCTGCTATTACTTGTCCCGAACCGAAGCTCTGCGAAGCCATGCTTACGCAGTAGTCGCCGCATCGCTCAGTGGCCGCGCGAGCGGTCGGCCCGGTGAGTGCAACAGCGCTAGCTACGGCAGCACCGGCGACGCCCAGCAGTACCACGGCCTTGAGCCTGAATGACATGCCTGCATCCTCCTCGAGTGATTGCCCGGATCGTTAGCACATCTAGCTACCGAACCCGAATCTACTGAAACGTTTAGAGGCTCGTCTATCGATACAGACGATTCACAGGAAGCATTGGAGTACGCCGGCGTTGCGCTAAGTTCGTGACGCGAGTGCACCGATAGTATCGGAGCACACGTCACGGGGGATTGCTAGCGGGTCATGCACGGCGGCACGGCGAAGGCGAGGACGCGCGCACCAGGCCTTGATGGCGTCCGCGCGATCGCGGTGCTCGCCGTGATGGGTTATCACGAGAGCCTGCCCAGGTTCGGTGGTGGCTTTCTCGGCGTCGATGTGTTCTTCGTGCTGAGCGGCTTCCTGATCACCGATCTGCTCGCTGCGCAGCGGCCTCGCCCGCGGGACTTCTGGATTCGCCGCCTGCGCCGGCTGGTGCCGCCGCTCGCCGTGATGCTGCTTGCGGTAACCGCCGCCGCCACGGTCATCGAGCCAGCCGACGACTCCGAACTGCACCCCGCGCTGTTCGCCGCGATCACCTACACCAGCAACTGGTTTCAGATCCTGCATCACGTGTCGTACTTCGAGAGCCTGGGTCCGCTTCCGCCACTGCAGCACCTGTGGTCGCTCGCCATCGAGGAGCAGTTCTACCTGGTGTGGCCCCCGTCCTGTGGTTTCTCATCTTTCATCAGAACAGCAGGCGTGCACGGGTCATGATCACGCTTCTCGGTGCCGTGGTATCAGCGGTCGCGATGGCGCTTGTCTACACGCCTGCCGATCCCTCGCTGGTGTATTACGGGACGGACACGCATGCGTCCGCGCTGCTGCTCGGTGCCGCGCTCGCCCTCGCCAAGCCGCACGTAGCGCTCGCCGACTGGTCGGACGCGATCGCCTCCCGCACTTACCTGCTGTGGGGCGACGGCATCCACCCGCAGCCAGCCGGAGCCCGCCTCTACGCCCGCGTGATCGCAGGCGCTATCCGCTCAACCTGCTGATACGCGGATCACTACCCAACGCCGACCACCCGGCATGAAACGAGACGAGGCGGTGCTGTGTGGCGGGAGTGATCACGCCGTCGGGTGGGGTCGCGCTGATGCTCGGCCGCCGGTCCGAAACCCGCCGACGAGCGAACGGGTCCGGACAACCGGTAAGCTGTCCGACGGAGGATTCGCCTAGTGGCCTAGGGCGCACGCTTGGAAAGCGTGTTGGGGAAACCCTCAAGAGTTCGAATCTCTTATCCTCCGCCAGCGGTTTGACCTGGGATGATAGAAAACGGGCGATACCTACCTTGTGGGTCGGCGGGGTCGCGCGTCTCAATCTCCGTCCACGATGCCTATGCCTGGTCGAACTGACGCGGCGAATGCATGGTGACGCTAGCCGGTTCACTCGGTGTCCTCGTGGTCGAGGAGCCTGGCGGCCTCGATGGGATCCATGAGGTTGAACCATGCCTGTTCGGGCCCGAGCAGCGGGCGTTCAGGGAGGCGGACCACGGTGTCCCACAGATCGATCTTGCAGCCGGGAACATGGCTGAGGATGACGGCAACCAGGTCGTCGCTGACGGAACCGGCGATGCGGATAGCCACATAGGTTTCGTGCCCGTCATCAGCGCGGACGACTATACCCAGCCGGAATGCTGGGAGGTCGACGGCGTGTTCGTGGCCGTCACGCAGGGATCCGCGAGTCAGATCCTGGATGAGGGTGATCAGCCGACGCACCTGCCGGGTGGCGTCTTCCAGGCGGTAGCGCTTGCGGTCATCCTCGCCCGGCAGCAGGTGCCCGACGTAGGCTCTGGTCCGCAGCGGCGTAGCGTGCTCGGCGTTATAGCGCGTGCGAGCGGCGCGGGACTGGTCAGCGAGAGACTGGTAGAAGTCGTCAGCGGAGCCGTCTTCACGAATCCCCGCGGCAATCAGCCAGGGAATGTGCTCATCGATCCAGACCGCGCCACGCCATCGCTGGATTTTGACCTTCCACACGACCTCGTCGTCGATGGCCCGGATCCGCTCATGCGCCGCGTCATCGACAGCGAACTGGTCACGTACCTTGGTTAGCAGCGGATGATCGATTTCCTCGAGCAGCTCATCGATCGACGGGACCGGCAGGTGCAGGTCACACTTAAGGACGCGCAGGGTGGGCCGGGCAGCGCATCGCTGCGGAGGAACGTGCATTGCCTCATGCTGCGCAGTGGCCATAACGTCACCATACGGCTCATTACTGTACGCGTGCAGGAGACTACTTAAACGGCAACAGGTTGCGGCTTGCGGTCAGGTGCGACATGCCTCCACGCAGCCGCTTCAGTCTTCGCCGATGCCGCCGAGCCGGTCGATGTCTTCTGGCGAAATCCCGGTCAGCAGAGACACGCTGGACTTCACCGACCCGTCCAGCCTGCGCAGCTTGGCGAGCATCGCCTCGCGCAGCTCAGTGCGGCGCTGCTCCAGGTAGACCCGGACCGCCTCGCCGACGAGGTCCTTCTTGGTCATGCCGAGGAAGTGTGCCCCGTCGGTGATGAGCTCATCGACCGCGCTATCGACCTTCAGCGGAGCAGTGCTACGAGCAGCCACGGACTTGCCCTCACTCACCATCGCCTTCGTCTCCCTCTGCCAGGCCGATACCAAAGTATACTTCTATTCTTTCATCGCCGAGTATGCAGCTGTGCGATTCGCTTGCCTGGCGCTCCGTTCGGCTCCTAGATCGGGCCCGCCACAGCCATGGCTCCGGCACCGTTCTCTCAAAATCTGCCCTGTGGGGATGCCGACTGTTATCTCAGGCACGTTTAGCGGACGAGACGGCCGTCCGTCTCAATTTCCGTCTCATTCGCGAGGGTTCAGCGGTGGCCGGGACCGTCCGCTCAGTTCAGTCGTGCCTGGTCACGGACGCAGCCGACTCTTACCGGACGGCCAGCAGCAGAATTGGAAAGCGTGTTGGGGAAACCCTCAAGAGTTCGAATCTCTTATCCTCCGCCAGTGTTCTTACCAGGGAAGATAGAAAGCGGGCGACACTCGCCGCATGAGGCGGTGGGGTCGCGCGTTGCGCATCATCATGGAAGGCGCGACGGCCCTTGCCCGACACGCCGAACCGGACACCACAAACTGTGCTAAGGCCAGGGTTTCGGTTGCCCGCAATGCACAGGTAACCCAAAGCCCGCCGCGCCGCGATGCACGGGCCCAGCCGGGGCAGGCCGCCACAGCGTTCGCGACGGGCGACTTGGACACCGCACTCAAGTACACGCCTCCGGCTCAGGCGCTCCGGACGGCGACGGAAATCTGGTCCATTGCCACGATCCAGCGACCCTCCAAACCGCGGCAACTCCCCTACGGTGCGGGCAGGACTAGTAGCCTCACGCCTCGGGTGAGCGTCCCGGGAATCCAGGACGCTGACAGACGACCGTCCGTGTGGCGCTTGCATGCGGCTCATGCTTCCATATCCGGAACCCAGCTGGCGCTGATTCCATATTTGGAGCACCAGTGATAAGATTCCATATGTGGAAGCAGTAGGTACCTCGGTTCATGAATGGCTTGCCGCTGCCGGGTTGAGCGCCCCGGCTGTAGCGAGGCGGGCAGGCGTATCCGGGTCAACCGTGCACCGCATTCTCAATGATGCCGTCGATCCGTCAATTGGGACACTGCGCGAGATCGCGCTGGCCTGTGGGTTCGACATCGACCTCGCCGCGCGTCCGCTCAGCGACCCGCGCGCTGCAGCTGCCGCCCGCGCAATGCTGGAACGCGGCTACATTCCCCCGCCGGACCATGAGATCGACAGGTGGCGGGAGCGCCTGATGCGGACGGCGGGAGGTGGCGGCCCAGTGGAGATCGTCAAGGCCGCTGCAGCGGCGTCATCACCTCTGCACCGCGCAGGCGCAGTCCTGCTCTCTGGCGAGGTCACGCTAGCTCGCGTGGCGTCGGCGGGGGATGCGTCGAAAAAAAGGTGGGCCGTCTCCGGAGCCGCTGGCCTGTACCTGCCGTCCCCGAGTTCGACGGTGCCAGCTGCGACCGTCCTTTGGTGCGAAGACGTGCGGACGGTTACGCATCTGCTGGCGGAAGCTGATCTGCGGCAAGCACGTTACCGTGACCGTGTCGTACTTGCAGTCGTCGCGGGTGAGCCCGAGCTGTTCGCGGGATCATTTGCCGACAGCATCGTACGGTACGCGGCCCCGATTCAGATCATCATTGACTGCCTCGCCCAGAGCGGGGCGGTGGCCGACGACGCGATAGAGGAGGCGATGTCCTGGTGAGCAGCCAGCCGGACTGGGCACCCGGGTCTAGCGAGTACGTCAGGCGCTCTCGGAGGCGCGGACCAGGGACGACTTCCGCGCAGGACACACCAGTGCCGTCACGGACGGCCTGGACTGCCGAAGACCAGTTGCGGTTCGAAGACACCGGCGTCACCTGGGGTTCCTTCGATGTGAACAAGATCGAGCCGAGCAACGTCGAGCGCTCCCGGTATAGGTTCCGTGCCCACTTGCCTGAGCTGATCTGGAATACCGCAGCACTTGAAGGCAACAATTTCACTCTTCCTGAGGTGAAGACTCTGCTCGAAGGTGTCACAGTCGGGGGGAAGAAGCTTGAAGATGCCCAGCAGATCATCGCACTCAGCGAGGCATACAACCGACTGGACGAGATGGTCGGGGCAGGGCAGTTCTCGCTGAGCAAGGAGGTATCGGACGAACTTCACCATCTGGTGGCCCGGCACGAGGCGATCGAGTCAGGCTCTTTCCGCGGCGAGGGTACAGTCCACGGCGGTGGAACGGTGCAGCTCGCCAGCGGTGGGACAGTACCCGGGACCGACCACGGCGAAGGTGGAGTGCTTCTCCGTGAGCACTTCACCAACCTGGTCGACTACCTAAGAACCGTGAGCGACTCCCGCTGCCGCGGGCTCATCTACTTCGCCTCCGCCACTCGCCGACAGTTCTACTTCGACGGAAACAAACGCACGGCGCGGCTGATGATGACAGGCGAGCTGATGTCCTGCGGCTACGACATCGTGAGCGTACCTTACAGTCGAAGGTTGGAGTTCAATAACGGGCTCGACGTCCTCTTCGATCGTGACGACGCGACAGAACTTCTCCGATTCCTCTGCACCTGTACGCTGCCAGACTAGACGGTCAGGCAGACAGGCAAGAACCGCACATACGGCGTAACCAGTATCGCGCTGTCACCACGGAACATACTGACAGTCGAGTACTCACTGTAGACCGGATCTGCATCTTCGTGCCGCATCGCCGACGTGATCGCGCCGTTCGCCAGCTACCTCATCGTCCCGGACCTGACCACTACCTGCACACCAGCCCAGCGGAGCTAGCCCGCCGGATGCATGCCAAGCCCGACCAGACACTCAGCGACCACTACCTGCTCCCCGACCCGAGCCTCCTGCAACGACTCCAGGGCCGCTACGACCAGGTTGCGCCGGGAGCCAGGCCATGCCCGCCACCGCAACCAGCTACCGCCCGCACGTCGGCGTCCATCTCATCCTCACTACCGGCGGGAAGGTGCTGCTGCTCCGCCGCGCGAACACCGGATCCGCGGACGGCTCGTGGTCACTGCCGGGAGGGTGCCTTGACGAAGGCGAGGCCCTCCCGGCGGCAGCAGCCCGCGAGGCCCGCGAGGAAGTCGGCATCACCATCGACCCCGCCGATCTCGCCTTCGCCTACCTGTGCCACCACGCCGACCCCGAGGGGCAGGCCCGTATCGGCGTCTTCTTCACCGCGACACGCTGGACCGGCGAGCCCGTCAATGCCGAACCAGGCAAGTGCAGCGAAATCGGCTGGCACGACATGAGCAGCCTTCCCCCCGCCATCGTCAGCTACATCAGCACTGGTCTGCACGCCAGCACCCGCAACGACGCATTCAGCCTCGACTGCTGGTAGCCATCCGCGCGGCGCAAGCCGAGTGGCCAACCTGTCTCGTGCCGCTTAGTAGCAGGTAGACCGACGCGCTTCGATTTCGTCGCAGACGTTCGACTTATCGTGATCTGCGTAGTCGGGCGACGGCCCGTCCGTCTCAATTTCCGTCTCATTCGCGGGCGTCCGGCGGCGGCCGGGACCGTTCGTTGAGTTCTGTCGTGCCTGGTCATGCACGCCCCCGACTGCCGCCGAACGGGCATCAGCAGAATTGGAAAGCGTGTTGGGGAAACCCTCAAGAGTTCGAATCTCTTATCCTCCGCCAATGCCCTGACCTCAGAAAACAGGAAACGGGCGATGCCAGCCGCATGGGCGGTCGGGGTCGCCCGTCTCAATTTCCGTCCACGATGCCTATGCCAGGTCGAGCCGACGCGGCGAGGGCGTAGTGACGCTAGCCCGATTCACTCGGTGTCCTCGATGAGGTCCATGAGGTTAAACCATGCCTGTTTCGGGTCCTCCGACCGCTGACGCGAAGTCGCCGCCGCCGGTTGCGTTTCGATGTCTTGGGCGGGCGGTACGCGGTCAAGGACGGCGGACTGCCCGGCCAGGTGCTGGACACCCTGGCCTGGACCAGCCTCCGGAACCGGGCAAGGCCAGTTCTGCCAGGCGCTGCTCACTGCTGACGACCTGACGACATTTCACCACAGCCTGCGCTGGCCCGACTGACAGGACGACGCCGCAGCGCTTCCACGTTAACGGCTTACTCAGTGAAGGGATTGAGCACCTGGATCCCGGCCAGATCAAAATCCTTGACGTTGCGGGTGACCACGGTCATGCCATGCACCCGCGCCGTCGCAGCGATGAGCGCGTCGATCACCGGGAGAGGCTGGGCGTACTGCTGACGGCCCCAGGCAGCGGCGACCGGCACGGTGACCGGGAGAACCCGGTCCTCGAACCCGGTCTCCA
>Ga0335074_10002819_pt1 | contig 23690 bp, 23 predicted proteins | sample Lox_Sample_23_FD_206715 | JGI IMG/M metagenome (GOLD analysis project Ga0335074, IMG submission 206715) | Soil microbial communities from Loxahatchee National Wildlife Refuge, Florida, United States - Lox_Sample_2.3 | ecosystem: Environmental > Terrestrial > Soil > Wetlands | place: USA...
TATTATCTGAATCACAAACAGGTTTTGACGGTTGCGTTTCCGTCGAACCTGATTCTCCCATACGTCGCCCTTGTGAAAACAAGGGGCCTGTCTCAGATTCAGGCAGATGGTGTCGATCGGGGCCCCTAGGGCCCCGTTCTGATGTAAAGACGCCCCGTTCCGAGCTAACGACGCCCCCGTTCTGAACGCTTTCAGTTACATTCCCGGCGCTACACTGGTATTTGGCTCCGCCACATCCGCCTCTTCCGAAGTCGGCTGACACGCCCACCACTTGGCGCGAACGCCTCCGGGCGCTCCGTAACGTCCCACCTCTGTTGCGTATGGTCTGGGAAACCAGCCGCCCCCTCACTTTGGCGACCGTTTTCCTCCGTCTGGTTTCGTCCATCCTGCCGGTCAGCCAGCTTTGGGTCGGGAAGCTGATTATCGATCAGGTTGTCCGCGCGATTCAGCACCGTCTAACGGACCCCCACCGGATTTGGGTCTATCTGGCCTACGAAATCGCTCTCACCGTCCTCAGTGACCTCCTGGCGCGCGCAGTGAACCTTTCTGACAGCCTCCTGGGCGACAAATTCACCAACCACGTCAGCCTGCGCCTGATGGAGCACGCCAACCGGATGGACCTGGTTTCCTTCGAAGATCCAGTGTTTTACGACAAACTGGAGCGCGCGCGGCGGCAGACTACGGCTCGGCTGGGAATGCTCGGGATTATTGCCGGGATGGGCCAGCAATTTGTGACCCTTCTTTCGTTACTGGCGGCGGTGGTCTCATTTTCCCCCTGGTTCCTGGTGCTCTTGGTGGCCGCCGTGATTCCGGCATTCCTGGGCGAGACGCGATTCGCCATGCTGGCCTATTCGATCCTCTACCGCTGGACTCCGGAGCGCCGTGAGCTGGATTACCTGCGCCTCCTGGGAGCAAGCAACCAAAGCGCCAAGGAAGTGAAGATTTTCGGTCTGGGCGGCCATCTGGCGGAACGCTCGCGGACGCTCTTCGACCGCTTCTATGAGGAAAACAAGGCACTGGCCATCAAGCGGGCGGTCACCGGGTCCCTGCTGAATTTCCTTCCGACCGCGGGCTACTACGGCGCCTACGTTCTGATCCTGATCCGCACCATGGCCGGCGCCATGACGGTTGGCAGCCTGACATTTGTCGCGGGTTCGTTCTCTCGATCGCGCACTCTGATCGAGACGCTTTTCTCGAACTTGAACAATATCGCCGAGCAGGCGATGTACATCAAGGACCTGTTCGATTTCTTCGAAACCGAGCCCCACATCATTTCAACTGCGAACGCGCTTCCCGCCCCGCGCCCCATTCGCTCGGGATTCGAGTTTCGCAACGTGTCGTTCGCCTATCCAGGATCGGAACAAAAGCAGGTGTTGCGCGGCGTGAATTTTCGTTTTGACGCCGGCGAACGCATCGCTCTGATCGGCGAAAACGGCGCGGGCAAAACCACATTGGTGAAATTGCTCGCGAGGCTCTATGATCCCACCGGCGGCGCCATTTTGCTGGACGGCATCGACCTGCGCGAATATGATGTCGACAGCCTCCGCTCCGAAATCGGCGTCATTTTTCAAGACTATATGCGCTACGACATGCTGGTGCGCGAGAACATCGGCTTCGGTCGCATCGAGGAGCTCAGCAACCAATCGCGTCTCGAGAGCGCCGCGCGCAAGAGCCTGGCTGAGCCGCTCATCGCCGGGTTCGATCGAGGCTACGATCAGATGCTCGGACGGCGTTTTGAAAACGGCGTCGATTTGTCGGCTGGCCAGTGGCAGAAAGTGGCGCTCGGCCGCGCCTATATGCGTGATGCGCAGGTGCTGATCCTGGATGAACCCACCGCCAGCCTGGATGCCCGCGCCGAGTACGAAGTGTTCCTGCGCTTCGCCGATCTCACGCGCGATCGCATGGCCGTGCTGATCTCGCACCGCTTTTCCACCGTGCGCATGGCCGACCGCATTTTGGTTTTAGCTGATGGCGAACTCGTGGAGCAGGGCTCGCATCAGCAACTGGTCGCATTGGGTGGCCGCTACGCGGAGTTGTTCGAACTGCAAGCCGCGGGATATCGCTAGGATTAACTGCCGCTTCCGCCGAATACCGACTTGAGCCACGCGCCGAAATGCAAATGCCGGCCCGGACACTCGGCCCACGGCGCAAAGCTGATCACGCCCGAATCGCGCTCCACCCACAACGGCACCATGTCCGGCGGATTCTTGTAATCCAGCCGGATCACGACCCCCGAGCCGCAGGATTGCGAAAGCCCGATGGTCATCGCGGCCGGGGCATTCGCGTGTGCGCTCTTGGGTCCCCAATCCTCGAGAAACTTGTTGAACGAGTATTCAATGCAAGGGTGGTTTTCGGTGCACCCCCACATGGCATAAGCGGCTTGGTAATTGTGGGCCTGGAGCAATCCGACAAAGGTCTTGGCCCGCTGCTCCTCGGAGTGATTTCTAAAGACGGCGAAAAGGATCAGGCCTGCGACCAGCGCGGCAACCAGCGCGATCACGCAATACTTTATGATCCCCAGAATCCGGGCGCGATGCTGTTCGGCGGCTCCGTACGCTTCGAGGTAGCTGGCCATCTATCCGCTATTTTACCGCTACCGCGGCCACTATTTAGCAGGATAGGCTTTGTTGTACGCGGCGGTGGCGTCGGCGGTGATTTCGAGAGCGGGTTTGTAGAAAATCGCGTTCGACGTATCCACCACGAGGTCCAGCCCTTTTTGAGTGGCCAGTGTCTTCACGATCTCCTGCATTCGCGTGCCCGCCTTTTGCAAAATATCGTTGCGCGCATTCGTCACATCTTCCTGCAGATCCTGCTGCATGCGCTGCAACTCGCGCTGTTTTCGGGCGCCCTCGGTCTGCATCTCCTGCGTGCCCAATTCGTTCAGCTTGCCGCTGTTCAACTGGACCTGGATGTCCTCCAGTTCCTTTTGCAGCTTGATCATTTGATCCTGGCGAGGCTTGAACTTGGCCTGCATCTCCAGTTGATCTTTCTTGATTTCTTCGGTATCGAGCAGCGCCTTCTGCGTGTTGATCACGCCGATCTTCAACTGAGCGCTAGCCGTGCCGATGCTCGCGAGCGCGAGCACGGCGAACAACCACTTATTCATTTGCGAATACTCCCAGAATTTCATCTTCGCGGAGGATCAGGTACTCCTCACCGTCGATCCGGATGTCGGATCCGGAGTACTTGCCGAATAGAATTTTGTCGCCGGGCTGAAGGTCGACCGCCGCGCGCTGCCCATCGTCGAGGAGTTTCCCCGCGCCCACCGCCACCACTTCGGCGCTTTGCGGCTTCTCTTTGGCGCTGTCGGGAATGATAATGCCCCCGCGCTTGGTTTCCTGCTCTTCCAGCCGTCTGACAAGCACACGATCATGGAGCGGACGAAGGTTCATAAACTATCTCCTGTCACTCGGTTCGAGAGATTGGGTACAGCAGACTGACACAAGCCGAAGACAATCAATGTAACACAAAACCCGCGGGTTTGATGCGGCCTGGAAGTCCTGCGGCCGGTACTCCTCAAAAGAAAGGTAGGCCCGGTGCCATCCCAAATCGTAATCCTGCTGAGCGGCCTAGCGAGCAGGCTGACCCGGTCCGATCTATTATGGGACGATGAAGTTATCCGCGCTTGGCGCTCTCGCCGCCTGTGCTGCGTTGTCGGCGCAGGTCGTTTCGGCGCAAATGATTTTTGCCCAGATCATTCCGTTCGAATCGAACGGCCTGCAATACAAGACTCTAACCAAGGGCGGCGTCACCGTCATGTTCGCGTATTTGCCGGCGCACTTGAAGGAATACTCGATCATGCAAGTGTCGATCTCCAACGGTTCGCCCATCTCCTGGACGGTGAAGCCCGAGGATTTCAGTTATCGCCAGCAGGATGGAGCCGTGTGGCCGGCCGCACCCGCTCTGAGCGTCGTGTTGACCCTGCTTGCCAAGGCCAGCCGGCACGACGTGATTAAGCTGGCTACAACCTACGAACGCAGCGTTTACGGCAACGTGAACATGCAGACCACGAACGGCTACGAATCCCGGCGGGAGGCGGCTCTCGCCGAAGGCGGAGGATCGCGATTGAAAGCGGGAGCGGCGGCATCGGCGATCGCGCTGGTTCCCACCAAGCTCTTAGCCGGACAATCCACCGACGGCGCCGTGTTCTTTCCAAACAACGGAAAATTCTTCGGGCCGGGAACGCTCACCGTCCACACCGGCGGCGAAATCTTCGAATTTCCTTCTGACGGGGAGCCCGGCGCCACGAAGTAACGCTGCAGTTGCCCTATGGCAAAAATTCTGGTTACTGGAGGTGCGGGTTATATCGGATCCGTCACGGCCCACCGGTTGCATCGGCGCGGATACGGCGTCGTGATTGTGGACGATTTGTCGCGCGGGCACCCGCATAACATCCGTGATTTGCCGTTCCACAAGCTGCATTTGTCGGACACCGGCGCGCTCGCAGACTTGCTGGCTCGCGAACAAGTGGACGCGGTGATCCATTTCGCCGCGCATTCCATGGTCGGTGAGTCAGCCAAAAAGCCCGAACTCTATTTCTTGAACAATGGAGGCGGCAGCGCGTCTTTGTTGAGCGCGATGGTTCAGGCGGGCGTGAAACGGATGGTGTTCTCCTCGACGGCGGCCGTTTATGGAACGCCAGCCACCGTCCCGATTCCCGAGGATCTGCCGTTTGCGCCGGTGAATCCGTACGGCGAGTCCAAGGTGCTGGTAGAGAAGATGCTCGCGTGGATGGATCGCTGCAGCGGGCTGCGCAGCATCGCGCTGCGCTATTTCAATGCCTGCGGTGCGGACCCGGAGCTGGAGCTAGGCGAGGAGCACGATCCGGAAACGCATCTGATCCCGCTGTTGATCCGGGCTGTACTGACCGGCCAGCCCATCACGATTTTTGGCGACGATTACGAGACACCCGACGGAACCTGCATCCGCGATTACATCCACGTGAGCGATCTCGCGGAGGCGCATGTTGAGGCGATCGAGAAACTGCTGGCAGGCGGCGGATCGAACGTGTTCAACGTGGGGACGGGCGCGGGACATTCGGTGCTGGAGGTGCTGCGGGCGGTGGAAAAAGTCACCGGGCAGAAGGTTCCACGCGAAATCGGCCCGCGGCGCAGCGGCGATCCGACCGTGCTGGTCGCAAATTCCGACAAGCTGAAGAAAACGCTGGGTTGGAAGCCGAAATTCGTGGATTTGACGGATATTGTGGCAACGGCGTGGCAGTTTGAGCGGAAGCGGACGGCCAACCGCGTTTGACACCCCATTTCCCCGCCCACTATACTGAAGCTTAGGAGTCTTCTACGTTTCGGGTGCTTGCCCGGGCCGAGGAACCGAGATGCCAAAACGCACCTTTCAACCAAACAATCGTAAACGGGCAAAGACACATGGATTCCGCGTACGCATGTCCACCAAAGATGGCCGCGCTGTGCTTGCCCGGCGCCGGGCCAAAGGCCGCCACAAGCTCACTGTTAGCGACGAGCGAGCCGTCCGGTACGCCGAGTAACTCCGGCTCTCCGAAGGCTGCACGGGTTCTCCGAACCGCTGACTTCCGAAAAGCGTATAACGAAGGGAAGCGAATCACTGGGCGATGCTTTGCCGCGTTTTGTCTGCGGATCGAGCGCGAGCCGGCGGCCGGTCCGAGGCTGGGCTTCACCATCCCCAGGGCATTCGGCAAGGCCGTGCTGCGCAATCGCGTGAAACGGCGGATTCGCGAAGCGTTGCGCCTGCGGCTGGCTTCGTTTTCATCGGAATGGGATATTGTCATCAACCCGCGGCGCCCGGCGATAACGGCGCCAGCGGAAGAGCTTTACCGGGAATTGGACCGGTTGGTGGCGCAATGCAGAAAGCAATAATCGCTACGTTGCGTCTGTACAAGCGGTTTCTTTCGCCCTTTTTGCCCTCCGCCTGCCGGTTTTCCCCCACCTGTTCGGAATACATGGCGGAAGCAGTCTATAAGTATGGCGTGCTGCGCGGCGTCTGGCTGGGCGTGCGGCGATTGCTGCGTTGCCACCCGCTGCACGCGGGCGGTTTCGATCCGGTGCGCTAGGAATTTCTAATTACATGGCCGACAATCCTAACTCGGGCAAGAAAGAGCTGACTATGGAGCAGCGGCTCCTGCTGGCCTTCGTTCTGATGGGCCTGCTGCTCTTCCTAACTCCGTATTTCTACAAGGCGCCTCCGCCACCGCCCAAAACCGCCGCGAAACCGGCGACCACCACCCAAACAACAGCATCCGTGGCCCCTAAGGCAGCGGCCATTACGCCGGCTGTCGCCACGCAACCGATACCCGGCCAGATTGCGGCCGCAAGCGAGCAGCAATACGTCATCGATACAGATATTTACCGCGTCACGCTTTCCAATCAAGGCGGCACGGTCCGCAGTTGGATCCTGAAGAAATACAAAGATCGCGCCGGCAAGCCTTTGGAATTGATCAACCAGGCTAGTTTGTCCAAGGTTGCTCCACCTTTTTCTCTCGCCCTGAAGGATGAGAAAGCCGCAAACGCGTTGAACTATGGCCTCTACGCGGCTAAGCCGGCGGCCGATGGACTGGGCATTCAATACACGTTTTCCAATGGGGTCGATTACGCCTTAAAGACGTTCCAGTTTTCGAAATCTGGCTATCTGTCGCAGATCACAACGGAAGTCACCATCAACGGCGTCCCCACCGACAGCAGTATCGAGTGGCGCGGCGGCTTTGGCGATCCTACCGTGATCAACCGCACGGGCGAAGAGCACGCCGTTTATTTCGACCCGCATGAAGCCAGCATGCTGGGGCTCAGCCAGGGCAAACTTTTCAACAAAGATGCCAAGTCCGTGAAGGATGGCCCGGTAACCACCACGGGCGACTATTCCTTTGCCGGACTGGACGACCGTTTCTTCGCCGCCGTTTTCCTTCCCAAGGACAACACGCCGATCAAGGTGGAGGCCATCAAGGACGACGTTCCGCCATCGCCCGCCGGCAAAGAAGAGATGCGCGTGGGCGTAGAGGTCGGTGGCGACTCGGTGAATCACTTCCGCCTGTTCGTTGGGCCGAAAGACGTCGATCTGCTGCGCCGCGTGGATCCCAAGCTCCAGCAGTTGATCGATTGGGGCTGGTACGGCGTGATCGCCAAACCGCTCTTCCTCGCCCTGCACTGGCTCAACGACAACGTCGTCCACAACTACGGCTGGTCCATCGTTATTCTCACCATCGCAATCAACGTGGTGCTGCTGCCGCTGCGGCTGAAGAGCATGAAGAGCCAGCGCAAGATGCAGTCGTTGCAGCCCAGGCTCGCGGCCATCAATGCCAAATACAAAGGGCTCAGCATCCGCGATCCGCGCAAGGCGGAACAAAACCAGGAAGTGATGGAGTTCTACAAAAAGGAAGGCGTGAATCCCATGGGCGGGTGTCTTCCCATGTTGGTCCAGCTTCCGCTGATCTACGCTTTCTATAAAGTGCTGGCCGTCACCATCGAGATGCGCGGGGCGCACTGGCTGTGGGTAAGCGATCTCTCGCAGCCCGAACAACTGCCCATCCACATCCTGCCGCTCATCATGATCGTCTCGCAATTCATCATGCAGAAAATGACGCCCAGCCCGGGCATGGATCCGTCGCAGGCAAAAATGATGATGTTCATGCCGTTGATGTTCGGATTCTTGTTCTACAATTTTTCGGCGGGGCTGGTGTTATACTGGCTAACCAGTAATTTGGTGGGAATCGCGCAGCAATGGGCCGTGAATCGGATGATGCCCGCACCATCACCGCCTCCTCCGGTACCGGTGCCGGCGAAAAAGAAGGGCAAATAACTTAAGGTGGGCGAGAAGCATTACACAATTGAATCCACGGGATTCCGGATCAGCGAGTTTCTCGATATGGTCATTGGCGACATGGGGCTGGAACTTTCCTTCGAGATCTTCGAAGACCAGCACCTGCATCCCGATCTGGAGGATCCCGATTTATTGGTGAAATTCTCCGGCCCCGACGTCGATCTGCTGCTGTCGAACAAAGCCGACGTGTTGCTCGCGCTGGAGTTTTTGACGATGGAAGCGCTGCGCATGCCGGCCGAGCATCACTCGCTGCTGTGCTTCGATTCGAACGACTATCGGACCATGCGGATCGAGGAGCTGCGGCTGAGCGCGCTCACCGCGGCCGAGAATGTGAAGCGCACCCGCCGGCCGTTTCACTTTAATCCCATGAGCAGCCGCGAGCGGCGGATCATTCATTTGAGCCTGCGCAACGAAACGGATATTCGCAGCGAAAGCACGGGCACCGGACCTTTCCGCCAGGTGGTGGTGCTTCCGATTGATATGCCGCTGCCTGAGCCGATTCGTCCTCCGCGCCCCGGCCCACCTCCGCACGGCGGTCCGCGCGACCGCGATCCCCGCGATCGGAATCGGAGATCCGGGCCACCTCGCCGTGGCGGCCGGCGGCCGTAATCCACACCTGGACATCCACGACACCATCGTCGCGATTTCCACTCCCCCCGGACGCTCGGGCATCGGCTTGGTGCGTCTATCCGGCGCAAAGAGCGCCGCAATCGCGGGACGAATTCTGCGATTCCCCGCGCATCATGCGTGGAGACCCTGGACTTCTGCGCTCGCGGACTTGATTGACGATTCAGGCGCGTCCGTGGATCAGGTTGTCGTCGCCTATTTCGCAGCACCGCGCTCCTACACCGCCGAAGATATGCTTGAGATTTCATGCCACGGCTCGCCCGTCGTTTTGCGCTTCTGCGTGGAGCGGGCCTGCGCCGCGGGCGCGCGATTGGCCGAGCCCGGCGAGTTTACACTGCGGGCCTATCTGAACGGCCGGATCGATCTGCCGCAGGCCGAGGCGGTACGCGATTTGATCGAAGCCACCACGCTGTATCAGGCACGTGTCGCCGCGCAACAGGTAGAAGGATCGGTATCGAAGCGCATACGTCCGGTGAAGGAGCAGTTAGTCGAGCTGATCGCGCTGCTCGAAGCCGGCATCGATTTTGCCGAGGACGATATCAGCGTCGCGCCGGTAGAGGAAATTCTGCGCCGGCTTAACCCGATCGAACAGGCGCTGGCGACGCTCGCCGCGACATTCGATTTCGGCAAGCTGGTGCACTCTGGAATCACGCTCGCGATCGTCGGGCGGCCGAACGTCGGCAAAAGCAGTTTGTTCAACCGGCTGCTGGAGCAGGATCGCGCCATCGTGACGGATATTCCGGGCACCACGCGCGATCTGGTTTCTGAAAGCGCCGCGATTCACGGAATCCCGGTGAAATTTGTCGACACCGCCGGCATTCGCGCCGGCCAGGACGTGGTGGAAAGCTTGGGCATCGAGCGCAGCTATCAAGCCATGGCGGATGCGGACGTAACGCTGGTGGTTGTGGATCTCGCGGCTGCCGTCGAATCCGCCGACCTCACGCTGATTGAACGTGCGCAATCACAGGGCCGGCTAATTATCGTGGGGAATAAATCCGATTTACCGCGCGTGGCCGAATTAAACCACGAATTTATTGCCGTTTCTTCGCTAACTGGAGAGGGTATCGAACAGCTTCGTGAGGCGATCGCTCCGCTGGCGGCTCAGGAACAGGATTCCGGATTGATCACCAGCGTCCGGCACGCGCACTTGCTGCGCGAAAGCATCGAAGCGCTGGAACAGGGGCGCAAGGCGGCTGAATTCGGAATCCCGCATGAAATGCTTCTGCTGGATCTTTACGCCGCCCTGCGTCCGCTCGATGCCATTACCGGAGCCACCACTGCCGACGATATTCTGAACAGGATTTTTTCCACGTTCTGTATCGGCAAGTAGGGAGCGCGGCTCCGGCTACGAACGCGCAACGTTACTTCGTCGCGTTGTCCGATGTCTCGAACACGACCCGCGTCTCAGTGCCGCCCAGCCGGATCTCTTGCACCTGATCGCCGTTGATCAGCACGGAACTGTGCGAGAATTTCTTGTCCGCGGTTTCCACCTTCACCGGCGCTTCGGTGGTCAGCTTGCCCTGTTTCAATACCGCTGTGTTGTCGCCCTTCAGCTCCAGCTTATAGTCGCCCGGTTTGAGTTGCGTGCCGTTAATCAGGACCGGCTGAAAAAACGTCACCTTGTAACTCGACGCCGCGCTCGCGATTGCGAGAGCGACTGTGGCAAATCCCAATAGAACATTCTTAACCATGTTTGTAACTCCTCAACGGAACTCGTCTGACTTCACGAACTAATACGCATGAGGCGCACATACGTTCCGCCGAACGAGAAAAAAATTGGAAGGTTAACAATCGAAGGCTAACAATCTCCAAATCGTGCTAATTTGCACATTCCCGCTGCATAATTTCGAGCGCTTCGGAAGCGACGCGCGGATCGTCTCCAAAACCGGCGAGCCAGTGCACACCAGGTTCCCTTCGAAACCATGTCAACTGCCGTTTCGCGTAACGCCGGGTTTCGAGCTGTGTGGATTCGAGCGCCGCTTCCGGTGTGAGCGATCCATCCATCAGCCGCAACGCCTGCTTGTAACCGAGCGACTCAAACGGCTTCGCGTTACGTGAAACTCCAGCCGCGAGCAACTGCCGCACCTCTTCCACCAGGCCGTGCTCAAACATAAAACGCGCGCGCGCATTCAAACGCGCATAGAGCAACTCGCGCGGCGGATGCAATCCAAGCTTGATGGGCCGAAAGCCGGCCAGTGGCGCTCGCCCGCGCTCCAACAACGAAGAGAGAGGCCGCCCAGCGAGCAACCGGACCTCCAGCGCGCGCATGGTCTTGTTCTTATCGTTCGGATGAATGCGGTCGGCTGCGGTCCGATCGAGACGGCTCAGAATGCGGTGCAAGCTTCCCGGCCGTAGCGCTTCGCGGCGCTCGAGCCGCGCTCGCAATGCTGAATCACGCGAAGGTCCGGGAAACAATCCGTCGAGAAGCGCGCGCAGGTAAAATCCCGTGCCACCTGCGATCACGGGGATCTTTTCGCGGCCCGCGATGTCGCGCAAGGTCTGCTCCGCCACTCGAGCGTAATCGCCCGCCGTGAATAGTTGCCCAGGGTCAACGATATCGATCAAATGATGCGGCACGCCTTGCCGCGCGCTCGCGGGAAGCTTCGCCGTTCCAATGTCGAAGCCGCTGAAAACTTGCAACGAATCGCAGTTCACGATCTCGCCGCCTACCGCCCTGGCGATCTGAATCGCCAAATCGCTTTTGCCCGAGCCGGTCGGCCCCAACACCAGTGGAAGGGGCGCGCGCTTCTCACTTGTGTCGTGGATCTTGGTCACGCTGGGAGCATGATAACTCGGGCAAACAGTGCCGCCGGCCTTCTCTTTAGGTCCGCAATTCCAGCCGCAATTCCAGCCGCGACCCGGCTAAGACTTCGGGGTTATACTGGAGTCAAGTCCGTCAGTCCCTGGGTCCGCTAGGTACGGGATAGGAAAGAGAGCGCTTTTTCGATGATTCCAACTCGCCGGTTGGCAACCCTTCCGTGTCTGTTCTTGGTGGCCGCGGCCGCCTTCGCCCAGAATACTCCCGCTGCCGCGCCGAACACCAAGGTCGACAAGGCTGCCGCTTATTACAACTATTCGCTCGGGCACTTATATGCGGAACTGGCGGCGGCCTACGGCAATCGCGGCGAATACTTCAACAAGGCAGTGGATGCTTACCGCGCCGCGTTGAAGGCCGACCCGGGTGCAACCTTCATTGCCGAAGAACTCTCCGATTTATATATCCAGTCCGGCCGCCTGCGTGAAGCGGTTTCCGATGCCGAGGACGCTCTCAAGCAAAATCCCAACGATTTGAATTCGCGCCGGCTGCTTGCGCGTATTTACACCCACCTGATCGGCGATTCGCAAACCAACCAGATCGACACCGACATGGTGAAGAAGGCCATCGAGCAGTACCAGAAGATCACCGAGACCGATCCCAAAGACGTCGATAGCTGGATCATGCTGGGCCGCTTGCAAAAGGCCCTGCAGAACTCGACCGAAGCTCTGGCCGCTTACAAAAAGGCGCTGGCGATCGATCCCGATAATGAAGATGCGATGACCGGACTGGCCACCGTGTACGCCGATTTGGGCGACAACCGCGCCGCGGCCGAAATGCTGCAGAAGGTGGCCGACAAGGATCCCAATCCTCGCAGCCTCACCAGTCTCGCCGGCGTTTACGAGCAGCTCAAGGATTACTCACTGGCCGCGGAGATGCTGCGGCGCGCCGTGGAGCAGCAGCCCGGCAATTCGGATCTGAAGCATGCTTTGGCCGAAGACCTGCTGCTTTCCAATCAGCTGGACGACGCCTTGAAGCTGTACCAGGAAGCCGTTACCGAAGATCCCCGGGATGAACACTCCGAGCTCAGAATCTCGCAGATTTACCGTCAAAAGCACGATTTTGCCAAGGCGCGCGAAGCGGCCGACAAAGCCAAGGAAATCGCGCCGGACGATCTGGAAGTCCAGTACAACGATGTGAACCTGCTGGAGGCGGAAGGCAAAATTCCTGAGGCCATCAAAACGCTCAAGGGTATCCTGGACGCTACCGCCAAGAAGAGTTACACCGCTTCAGAGAAGAGCAGCCGCAGCTTCCTGCTGCAAAGCCAGGCGGAGTTGCAGCGCACCATCGAGCAATACAACCCCGCAATCGACACTTTCCGCCAGCTTGCGGACCTCGACCCGGACTCCGGCTCGCGCATTGAAGCCGAGATCATCGAAACGTATCGCGAAGCGAAGGATTATCCCAAAGCGATAGCGGAGGGCGATGCGGCCTCCAAGAAATACCCGAACGACCGTTTTGTGATTACCGCACGGGCCGCCGTTCTTTCCGACTTGGGCAAGACCGATCAGGCAGTGGCGGAGACGCGCAAGCTGCTCGGCGGCAAGAACGATCGCGAAGTTTATTTCAGCCTGGCCGACATCTACGAGAAATCCAAGAATTGGACCGAGATGGGCAAAGTGCTGGACGCCGCGGAGAAACTTTCGCAGACCAGCGAAGACAAGCAGTTGCTGGATTTCCGGCGCGGCGCCATGTACGAGCGCATGAAGAACTTTCAGGCCGCCGAAGCGGAATTCCGCAAAGTGCTGGCTCTGAATCCCGACAACGATGCCGCGCTGAACTATCTCGGCTTCATGCTGGCGGACCGCAATGTCCGGTTGGATGAAGCTCGCGAGATGATTGTCAAGGCGCTCTCGCGCGAGCCCAATAGCGGCGCTTATCTCGATAGCCTGGGATGGGTGTACTATCGCCAGAACAAGCTGCCGGAAGCCGAGGACAAGCTGCGCGAGGCTTTGCAGTATATGTCGCGCGACCCCACCGTCCACGATCATTTGGGCGAGGTCTATTTCCGCGAAGGCAAAGTCCGTGAAGCGATCGCGCAATGGCAGAGCTCGTTGCGGGAGTGGCAGGCCGGTCCTCCGAGCGATCTGGATCACTCCGAAATGTCCAAGGTGCAAAAGAAACTCGAAGATGCGAAAGTCCGGCTGGCGCGCGAAACCAGCGTGAAACAGCCGTAAAACTTACACCAGCGGAACTCTTCGCCCCCCGCGGCGCCGGTTCGGAAGAAGTCTGCGCCAACGAGGCTTCAAGTGTGGTAAATTTCCACGGATAGGAGAGATTCATGAAAAGCTATGTTGCGGGCCTGATCCTGCTGTTGTTACCCGGTGTTTTTTCGCTCAGTGGGCAAGAGAAGCAAAACTTTACGATTAACGTCGGCACGCCCGAGGGACAACTGCTGCAGTCGATCGCCCAGGAGACCGACGACGCCAGGAAGATCTCCATGGCCGAGGACTTTCTGTCCAAATATCCGAAGCACGAAGCGGCTTGGTGGGTGTCGGTGCAATTGGAATCGGCGCTGCTCGCGCAGAAGAATTACGACAAGGTTTTGCAGGTGGCCGACTCCCAGTACGCCAATGGCCCCAGTATGGACGCCGCCTACGACGCGTTGAAAGCGGCGGTGGCCAAGAGCGATGTGCCGGAAACGGAGAAATGGTCGGCTAACACCAACGAGGCCGCGGAAAAGATCCTCAGCGCCACGAAAACGCCCGCCGATGACGACGCCAAGGAACAGCAGAAATACGCCAAGGAAGTGGACGAGTATTCCGAATACGCACTCTACGTGGTGGCACTCAAGGCGCAGCCCAAAGAGGTGATCGCGTTGGTGGATCAGATGGAGAAACAGGATCCGAAGAGCCAGTATGTGCCAATGGCTACCGAAACCTACTTTGGAGCGCTGGAAAAGGCCGGAGAGGGATCAAAGGCCTGCCCCGCCGCTGAAAGGATGTCCGCGGGAGCTTCTAAGAACGCCGAAGCAATGCTCGTGGCCGCCAATTGCTCGATGGTAGCGCAAAAGGGCGCGGGGATGGTCTCTTATGGCACCAAAGCCATGGAAGCGATCAACTCTCGCAAGAAGGAAGAAGGAATGAGCGATGCCGAGTGGGCGGAAGAAAAAGAGAGCATCGCAGCTCGCGCTAACTGGGATGTCGGGGTGGGCTACGCCTTGGAAGGCAGGTACGGCCCGGCCAACAGGTCCCTGCGTAGTGCGCTGCCGATGCTGAAGGGCAATGAGCAACTTCGCGGAGAGTGCCTCTTCTATCTCGGATTGGCCAACTATCAACTCGGCAAAGCCATCGGCGACCGCGGTCAGATGCGGCAGGGCATGCAGTTCTTCCAACAGTCAGCGGCGATCAACAATCCGCTGCAAGGGCAGGCGTCCAAAAACGCGAAGCTGGTGCTCGCGGAACTCGGCGGAAGATAGCCGGCGGGTCGCGGCTGAGGCTTATCCAGTAATCGATTTCCAGTTATTCGCGAGATGATCGGCGGTGCGCCAGGCCAGCGCTTGCATGGTGAGCGTTGGATTGCGTGCGCCGCTGGTCCCAAACACGGAACCGCCCACCATCCCCAGATTCGGCGCTTCGTGCGAGAATCCCCAACGGTCTACCACATTCGTTTCGGGACTGTCGCCCATGCGCGTTCCGCCGTAGGTGTGCGTCGAGAGGGCTGGACCGAAAGGCCGGCCCTTCACCACCTCGATCGCGCCCGCCGCGCGGAACCACTCTTCCATCTTGTCCTGCGCGTGCATGGCCGCGAGCCTCTCGTTTTCCTTCGGACCGCTGGTGACCCGTACCACCGGATCGCCCAACGGATCCTTCACCTCGGGATCGAGATCGAGATACGTGTTCTCGTACGGAAAACTGTTGGTCTGCAGATACGCGCCGGTAAAGCGGCCCGCATTCTCGTGTACGAACTTCTTCCACGCCGATCCCCATGCGGGCGCGCGCCCGAACGTAGGCATCGCCGCCGACGCAATCGGATGCTTCTCGGTGTACGTGGATAGGCTGGCCCCACCGATGAATCCGAGGCCGGAATGATCGAACGTATCGTCGGCCCATTCATCTACAACTACGCCCTGCGACAGGATCGCACCGTACCAGATGTTAAGATCCACCGGAAAAAGCGCCGTGACGCCGACGCCCGCCTGCGCATCCCAGTGTGCGAAATAATGCTTACCCACCTGCCCGTGATTGTTTGCGAGACCCTTCGGATAGGCTTTGGATTTTGAAAGCAGCAGCAGCCGCGTGTTTTCGTAGGTGTACGAACCCACCAGCACCGCTTTGGCCGGCTGAAAGTACTCTTTGCCGTCGCGAATGTAGAGCACGCCGGTGATTTTGCCATTACTGTCCGAAACAATCCGCGTGACCTGCGCGTTATCAAACACCGTCAGGTTTTTGGTTTTCAACGCTTCGGGAATCGTGCTGAAGCAGGTCGAGTTCTTGGCACGGACATGACAGCCGCCGCGATCGCAATAGCCGTGATACGCACACCCGGGACGCCCGTGGCGAGTCTGCGAGTTGATGGCGGCCGGCGCGTGAAATGGCTTCCACCCGAGCGACTGCGCGGACTTGTGCATCATGTCCAGGAAATCGCAGGTGCGCAGCGGGGGCATTGGGTACTCACGCTGGCGCGGCCCTTCGTAAACATTGCCCGCGGGATCGAGTATGCCTTTGATGTTCCCCGCTTTGCCCGACACACCGACTTCGTGTTCAACGATGTCGTAATACGGCTCCAGTTCGTCGTAGCTAAACGGCCAGTCCTCGAGCGTCGATCCCTTCGGAAGATAGCTCGCGCCATAGCGCTTGATCGTTTCCGAGCGCGTCCTAAAATCCCATGGCTTCAGCCGCCAGCTTTGCGCGTGATAGTGGATGGAGGTGCCGCCCACCGCGTTCATCATCGGATGCGTAGCCGCTTGCCTGGCCTTGGCGTCCGGGCTGGTGCGAAACGTCGGAATTTCATTCTTGACCTTGGTACCCGTGGTCACCAGGCCGCGCACATTGTTGTGAATTTCGTCGGGTTTAAAATCTTTGGCCGGATCCATCCACGTTCCGGCTTCGATCCCGGCTACCTTCAATCCAGCACGAGCCAGCGGCAGCACCGCGACACCGCCCGCGGCGCCCAATCCGACCACCGCGACATCCACCGGCTTCAGATTAATGGCCATGATGTTCTCCCGCCGGACCTTGCCCACCGGAACCGGCCCCACTTGGATAGGCCGAGTGATGATACGGTTTGATCTCGACGCCCATCTTTTGCTCGGCGGGTGTGGATGCCAGCCGCGGCCCAGGGTACTTGATCAAATCCCAGCCCGCGAAATCCTTGTTCCCGCCGTAGTAAGGATCGCCGCACATTCCTTCCAGCGTGAGCCGCCGCACGCGATTGAAGAACACACGGGCGTTGGCGAATCCCGCCGCCGAGCCGCTTTCCATTGCAGTGAGCACAGCGTCCTGCTGCTGCGGCGTCAGATCCACGAAAGCGCGATCTTGCGACCGGTGTGCGAACGCATCCGTCGCCTCCAGGCCCTCAATGAACGCGGGCTTCTCGGCGGCAAGGAAATCGGCGAGCGATCGATTGACGTACTCCGGCACGCCGCTCTCGGAAGCGCTCGGGCCCAGCTCATCCTTCGGGATCAGGCGATCGACGAAGGCCGCAAGCAGGCGGAGCTGGGCGTCGGAGAGTGCAGAGGACGAGGGCGCAGGCGTTTGGGCTTGGCCCGCTTCAACCCCGGCGGTGAGCGCCGCCACTGGAACGATTGCAGCGGACGCTATGACGGTCCGGCGTGAGATTTCGCCCGGCATAGTTCGTTACCGATGGAACGTGCCGTAATATACGCCGCTCGCGAGAATGTGGCCGCTGAGCGCCTTCTCTAGCTCGTCACGATTGGTGGTGGACGGCAGATCGAGCTTGGTGTCGAGCGCGTAGATTTCCAGCATGTAGTGATGGGCCAGTCCGGGCGGCGGGCACGGACCCATGTAGCCGGTGCGCCGGGCAATATTCATGCCCTGACGCATGCCGTCCGGCATATCGGCCTCGGGCTTTTGATCCGCGGACAGGCTGGTGGCGCTGGCAGGGATGTTCCATGCGATCCAGTGCGTCACGTCATCGAAGGATTTACCCGGATGGACGTCGCCATCGTGGAAGATCAGGGCGAAGGATTGGGTGCCCGCCGGAGCCCCGCTCCAGTCAATCTGCGGCGAACCTCCAGGCGGCTTGGCTGCGCAGGTGTACTTTTCAGGAATCTCGCCGCCATCGCTGTATCCGGACACCGTAATTTTCAACGGGGACGGGATGCCGCCTCCGCGTCCTTTGTTTTGCGCCAGAGCCGCGCCCGCGGTGAGCGCCAGGGCAGCCGCGTAAATCGTTAAAGTTCTCTTGTCCATACCCATCGTCCTCGTAGAAGTTGTGATGCCTGCCTACTTGCCCGTGTAGCTCACGCGCCAGATGGCCTTGTAACCATCGTCGGTGAAGTACAACGAGCCATCCTTCGCCACCACCACCGCCACCGGCCGGCCCCAAGCGTTGCCTTCCGGCGTGACGAACCCGGTGATGAAATCCTCATATACGCCGCTTGCGTGCCCGTTTTCCAAGGGAACGCGCACGATCTCATAGCCTGCGCGGATCGACCGGTTCCAGGATCCATGCTCGGCCGCGAACAGGTCGCCTTGATATTCCTTCGGAAACTGCTTGCCTTCGTAGAACGTAATGCCCAGCGATGCGTTGTGTGGCTGCATCAGGACATCCGGCACGATCACCTTATCCTTCATCTCCGGATGCTTGCCTTCGAGGCGCGGGTCTTGATGCGCGCCCATGTAATACCAGGGCCAGCCGTAGAAGCCACCCTCTTTCACGTGCGTAATGTAATCGGGCACCAGATTATCGCCCAGCTCGTCGCGCTCATTCACCGAACACCACAACTCGGCGGTGCGCGGATTGATCGCCAATCCCACCGGGTTGCGGATCCCGGAGGCGTAGACTTGCACGAACTTGCCTTCGGGCGTGTATTCGAGAATATCCGCGCGATGAAATTCCTTGGGATGCGTGTCGGGATCGTCCACATTCGAGCCCGATCCCACGGCCACGAACATGCGCTTGCCGTCTTTGGAAAACACCACATCACGGGTCCAATGGAAGCCACCCGTCGGGACTTCAGCGACGATCGTTTGCGCCGGACCGGTCGCCTTTAAATCGCCGTTGTGATACGGGAGGCGGACCACCGAATCCGTGTTGCCAATATAGACCCACTGCGGATTCGATCCCACCGGATAAAACGCGATCCCGAACGGCCGTTTCAGACCGGTGGCAAATGTAGAAACCTGCTCCGGCTTGCCGTCGGCGCTGCGGCCGCGGAAGACCTTGATCTCGCCGGGCATGCTGTCGGCCACGAAGAAATCGCCATTCGGGGCCATGCGGATTTGGCGCGGCTCGGTGAGTCCTTCATGCGTGTACAGCTCCACCTTGAAACCGGCCGGCGCCATCGGCCACATATTCTCGGGCTTCGGCGCCACGCGTGGAAAATTCGCGCTCGATTTCGTGGCGTAGGGCTTCGGCAGATCCTCGGCCGTAATCTTGTGGAATAGCCCCGGCTTTTCGGTCTTATAATCGGCGAAGGCCTGTTGGCCCGTCAGCAGATCCTTGGTGTCGATCTTGTCGCTCTTCCCTCCGGCGCCTGCGAGCATCCAGGCGGCGCCGATTACGATGACTGCGGCGGGGACCATGCGGTACAGCTTCTTCATATTGCCTCCAGCGGCATAGCGTCTACCGGCACATATTCCCGGGACGCGAGCGACTATTATATCAGTCACTTCCCCGGCGCAGGCTCCGAACCGCTACTGCCCAAGCCTGAGAAAACATACCCTTAGGGCCTCCGCATACAGCACCTACAGTACAAACCGCTCTCAGCCGATCATTAGAAGGCAACTCAATATCCAGCTATATTCAGGAGACTCGGCGCGTGTTTCCCATCGTCGGCACTATCGTAGTTCTCGGCTGTATCGCCGGTGGCTATCTCATGGAAAAAGGGAACTTTCGGGTTCTCATGCAGCCGGCCGAGCTGATCATCATCCTCGGCGCGGCACTCGGCACAGTCCTCATCGGCAACCCACCCTACATCCTGAAATCGATCATCTCGAGCCTGATTCAGATCCTGAAGGGTAGCCGGTATACTTCCGCCATTTACCTTGACACTTTGAAATTCCTGAACGATTTTTTCACCACCTCGCGCAAGAACGGAATCACCGCGCTCGAGCAGGATCTGGACGAGCCGGAGAAAAGCGCGCTCTTCAAACGCCATCCCAACTTCGCCGCCGACAAGGAAGCGCTGCATTTCTTCTGCGACACTATGCGGACGCTGCTGGCCGGTGGCGTTGAGGTGCATGACCTGGATCAGATCATGGAGACGGATCTCGAAGTCCTGCACAAGCAGGCGCTTCTTCCCGCGGCCGCTCTCTCCACGATGGCCGATAGCCTTCCCGGCCTCGGCATCGTAGCCGCCGTTCTTGGGGTGGTCATCACCATGAGCGCCCTGGGCGGTCCACCGGAAGAAATCGGGCACAAGGTGGCGTCGGCGCTGGTCGGCACCTTCCTCGGGATTCTGTTGTGCTACGGCTTTCTGGGGCCGATGGCGGCCAATATCAAGAAAATCACCAACGCCGAGAGCGAGTATTTTCTGGCGCTGCGCATGGGGCTGCTGGCGTTTATGAAGGGCGTGCCGCCGATTCTGGCGCTGGAAGCCGCCCGCCGGGCCATCCCGCATCATGTCCGGCCGAGCTTCCAGGAAATGGATAAGGCCTGCCGCAAGACCGCCGGTTCTCCCGCGGAGGCCGCGGCGTGAGCGCCAAGAAAAACGCCCACCCCATCATCATCGTTCACAAGAAAATTGCGCACCACGACGACGAGCATGGCGGCGCATGGAAGGTCGCCTACGCCGATTTTGTCACCGCCATGATGGCCCTGTTCATCGTCCTGTGGCTGCTTAGCGCGAGCGAGAAAGTGCAGAAGGCAGTGGGCGGCTATTTTCAGGACCCCACCGGCCAGGGCCGCCAAACCGGCACCACCACATCCGGCATCGCCGAAACGCTGTCTTTGAATCAGAATCAGCTCAGCCAGATCAAAGAGAAGATGCAGGAGGCCATGCGGCAGATTCCGAGCTTCAAGGACATACAGAATCAGGTCAAGATGACCATCACGGCCGAAGGTCTGCGCATCGATCTGCTCGAAACCAAACGCGGCATGTTTTTTGAAAATGGCGATCCGAAGCCGACCGAAGCGGGAGACCAACTGCTGAAGGTGCTGGCGACCGAACTGATGAAGCTTCCCAACAAAATCGTCATTGAAGGCCACACCGACGCCACTCCCTTCGGGCGGCCCGACTATTCCAATTGGGAACTCTCGGCGGATCGCGCGAACGCCGCGCGGCGGGTTTTGATGGCGTCCGGACTGGCCGACGACCGCATCAGCCAGGTCCGCGGATTCGCCGATCAGCGCCTGCTGCTGAAGAACGACCCCACCAATCCCTCCAACCGCCGCATTTCGATCATCGTGCGCAATCAAGGCTTGGACGAACACGAAGAGGAACTCGCGGATGGAACCGCGCCCGAAATTGCCGCTGCCAAAAGAGCGGCTGCGGCCAAAGACGCGAAGGCGGCCCCGGCTGCCGCCAAATCCGAGAAACCAGCCTCCGCCGTGATGCTGCCCGCAACGGGCGCCAAGAAGTAGTCCGCGTCCGCAAACCAGTCGAATTCACACGCGGCGCAATGCCGCTGGTGTATACTTCGGCATGAATTTCCATTGTCCAAGGAGACCCACGTGAATCGCATCTTTACGCTCGCCCTGACCGGAGCATTGCTCGGCGCCGCAGCCCTTCATGCTCAGAACCCCTTTTCTGCCGATGCCAAGACGCAGTACAACATGGTTAAGAACTCCGTCAGTAAAGCTGCCGAGGAAATGTCCGACGCGGACTACTCGTTCAAAGCCAGCCCAATGGAGCGGACCTATGGCGAGATCGTGGCGCATATCGCCGACGTCCAAATGGCTTTGTGCGGAACGGCGAAAGGCGAGGAGAAAAAGGGCATGGCCGCGGGCAAAACCAGCAAGGCCGATCTCACCGCCGCGCTCCAGGCATCCTTCGACTACTGCGACGGCGTTTATAACGCGATGACCGATGCCGAGGGCGCAGGCAAAGTGAAAATGTTCGGGCGGCTCGAGATGACCAAGATCGGCGTGCTGAACTTCAATACCGAGCACAACAACGAAATGTACGGCCAGATGGTAGTGTATCTCCGGCTCAAGGGCTTGGTGCCTCCGTCCAGCCAGCGCCGGCGGCCGTAGCGCTAGCGCTTCGGTAATTCCACGTGCAGGCGCCCTGGTATCTGCGCGTGGGCCAGATCCAGATCATCGCGGACAATCGGGATTACGAGCGTTACGGTGGCCGGCGCCGCCGGATAATTCTGGCTGATCGCGATCTTCAACCCCCGCACCGGCGCCTCCACGAGGGTCACTGACCGGCTCGCGTCGGCAAACGAGCGTAACGCCGCCGCCAGCTTCGGATCGTCGCTGGTGATCAGCGCTTTGCGCAGCACGCGATCGGCTGAAGCGTACGTCAGCGTCGCGACCGCATCCTCGCGCGCCGGTACTTCGAGACCCACATAGCGCATAGTCTGGACATCGCGCCGGATCGAGAAACCGAGGAGCGGCGTATAGGTATCGAACAGCCGCTCGCCAGTCCCGAGCTTATACACCGACCACCACTCGGTATCTTCGAGGCCGCGCAGAATCACCAGCAGCGCGCCATCCACCGTTTTGCAATCGACGCCGTCAACCTTGAGCGAGTAGATTGGGTTCTGGCTTGGATCGACGCCCAGCGGCCATGCTTCCACCGTCGTTGACGCTTCCATCCCGATGTCGGTCACCACTTGCTTGGTGCGGGTGGTCGTGCGCAGTAGGAGCCTCTCCGCTTGCGGGCGGCCAGGAACCGCGGTGCCGGTCACCTCATAAGCGACATTGGCGATTTCAACGGTCTGATCGCCGTCTTTGTCGGTGTAGGTCACGCCTGCGGGTGTCTGCACTTGAAACGGCGCGTGCGTCTGCCCGAACACCGCGCCGGCCGCGCAAAACGCCAAAAACCATCGCATAGGTTCTATTCGTAGAACTGCGGAGCTTTCTTTAGCTTCGAGTTTCCGATGAAATCGTGCTGGATCCAAAGCTGCGCGCCGCTCTGCTTCAGGAACGCCTCGATTTTCGCGCGCGTCCGTACCGTCTCCTGCTGATCGTATTCAAACGTCGGCACGCGCTTCAGCTTGCGCTCTTCCGGATAATGATACAGATCGCCGCTCAACACGACTGGCCCGGTCTTCTTTAGCTTCAGGAACAACACCTGATGGCCCGGCGTGTGTCCCGGCGCGAGCTTCATCACCACAGTTCCGTCGCCGAAAACGTCGTAATCATCCGTCGGAATGAGGATTGTCTTGCTGTTCTTGAGCGCCGAGTAATTTGCCGGATTCATCTTCTTGTCGGGAAGCACCGGCGCGAACATCGCGTCGCGTTCCACTTTGCGCGCCAGCCAAGTCGCACCCGCAAATTGATTGGCATTGGCCACGTGATCGTAATGATAATGCGAGAGCGCCAGATATTCGATGTCCGGCGGCTCGTACCCGATCTTCTCCATCTGCGAGCGCAGCGTTTCGGTGATGGTCGCATAGCCTTCGGTCACGGATTTTTCACCCGGCTTCAGCGCACGATCTGGAACGGCGCCCACATCCCACATCAGAGTGCCCTTGGGATGCACGATCAAGAAACACGCCACCGACATGTTCGTCGTGGCGAGCTCCTCCTTCTTGAAGCGGAACCGTTCGGGATCGGAAATATTCAAGCTCCCGCAATCGAACACATACAATCGCATCGATTTCGGCAGCGGCGGGGCTTTGTGCTGCGCGTGCGCGGCAAGCGGCGCGATGAGAACGGCGATGAGCAGGGCGATTCTTCCGAACATGTGTTTCGGTAATCATACTAGTTTCGGCCGCCGCTTTTCGGCAGGCCCGCCTTGCAGAGCGCCGCAAAATGGTTTATCGGGCGGTAAAACGAGCGGCGAAGGAATAAGGGCGCGGCATGAATGCCAAAATCATTCGCGCACGGGAAGCCGAGGCTGCCGCACTTGAGCGGCGTCAAAAGGCCGCGAATTGGCACCGGTTCGCAGCGTCACTCCGGCCATATATACCGAGCTCGCCCGGCCTTTCAGCTTCTAGTTTCCGTTCACGCATCCGACTTCTGGGCTAAGGTTACTTGTCTCTCCCATTCCATCGCTCGCTGCCATGCCCTCGTCCCCCGGTCCAGGTGTAACATTGCATGTCAAGGCCAAATAGAAACTTCCGGTTTTTAGCCAAATAGAAAGTTCCGGTTGTTTACCAGCTTGGATGCTATGGCCCTTGCGCTCGCAGGGGATGCACAAGGGGGCGGC
>Ga0335074_10002820_pt1 | contig 23687 bp, 22 predicted proteins | sample Lox_Sample_23_FD_206715 | JGI IMG/M metagenome (GOLD analysis project Ga0335074, IMG submission 206715) | Soil microbial communities from Loxahatchee National Wildlife Refuge, Florida, United States - Lox_Sample_2.3 | ecosystem: Environmental > Terrestrial > Soil > Wetlands | place: USA...
ACCCTTTCGGCCCGACCGCCACGCTGAACAGCCGCGTGAAATACCCGCCGCCCGGGATGAGGTCGGCGATCTTGTCGCCCGGCTTCACGCCGGCAAAGGCAAGGCATTCCGCCGGCTTGCGGTTCGCGTCGCGGTCGCGGTCGGCCTCGGGGCGGGCGGTGTCGGCCACGGCCGCAGCAATGTTCGCAGGAATCTTTTCCATTGCGGCGCCGGCGATTCCTGCAGAGATCGCAAGAACGGCCGCCGCTGCCATCAGTCTCGAAAGCATCTTTCCCTCCCTTGTCCTCCCGGCCCGCAGGCGCGGAGGAGGAGAACGCAATCCAATGCTTATGGTTAAACATTTGCAAGTTACGTTGACGAAAGGCGATAGCTCCCGGAACCGATCGCCCAAAAGACGGGTTTTCGAATTTGCGAAAATATGGTATCGGAACCGTCCGATCATTTCGGCAGGAGAGTCTCATGAAGTGGACGACACCCAAGGTCGTCGAGGTCTGCGTCGGCATGGAAATCAACTGCTACGCCTGCGCCGAACTCTGAAACGTTGAATTTGCAGATGCCGGGGACGCCGTGCCAAAAGCGCGGCGTCCTCGGTTTTTGCAGGCCCCGCGATGCTCGTCCTGGTTCTCGGCTCCGCCGCGGGCGGCGGCTTTCCGCAGTGGAACTGCAATGACGAGGCGGCCAGACGCGCGCGGGCCGGCGATCCGCAGCTGTCGCCCCGGACGCAGTCTTCGCTGGCGGTGAGTGCGGATGGGCGCCGGTGGGTTCTGCTCAACGCCTCGCCCGATTTGCGCCAGCAGATCAACGAGCGGCGCCAGTTGCAGCCGGGGCCGGACGACCCCAAACGCTCCAGCCCGATTGCCGCCGTCGTTCTCACCAATGCGGATGTCGATCATGTCGCGGGACTGCTGACCCTGCGCGAAAGCCACGCCTTCGCGCTTTACGCCCATTCCCGCGTCTTGGACGTGCTGGCCGAAAACAGCATTTTCAACGTGCTCGATCGCCAGCTGGTGAGCCGTCGTACAATGGCCCTCGATGAGCCAGTCGCGCTGCATGACGCGCCCGGGCAGGCGCTTGGTCTTGAAGTCATCGCATTTAGAGTACCGGGAAAAACGGCACTCTGGCGCGAAGACAGTACACAACCCGGATTCGGCACGCGCGAGGGCGATACGATCGGGCTTGCCATCCGGGCCGGCGACACCGCGGACGCCCTGTTCTACATTCCGGGTTGTGCGGCGATGACGAATGATCTGGAACGGCGTCTGCGCGGCGCGGCACTGGTATTTTTCGATGGAACATTGTGGCGCGACGACGAAATGATCATGCAGGGCGTCGGACAGAAGACAGGACTGCGCATGGGACATATGAGTTGTTCTGGACCGGAAGGAAGCATAGCGGCTTTCGGGAAGCTGGACATTGGCCGCAAAATATTCATTCACATCAACAACACGAATCCCTTGTTGGATGCGGGCTCCGCCGAGCGCGCGGAAGCCGAACGGCATGGCTGGGAAGTTGCATTCGACGGCATGGAGATCGTGTTGTGAGTGCACCGCTCGCGCAGGAAGCGTTCGAGGCCGCGCTCCGGCAGGTCGGCGAAGAGCGCTATCACGACAAACATCCCTTCCACATCCTGATGCATGAGGGTCGGCTGAACCAGAGTCAGCTTCAGGCCTGGGTGATCAACAGATTTTACTATCAGAAATCGATTCCGCTGAAAGATGCGGGGCTGATTGCGCGCGCGGACGACATTGCACTAAGGCGCGAATGGATCGGGCGCATTCTCGATCACGACGGACGAAAGCCGGGCGAAGGCGGCATCGAGCGATGGCTTGTTCTCGCCGAGGGCGTCGGCCTCGATCGCGACTATGTTGCAAGTTGCGAGGGTGTGCTGCCGGGAACGCGTTTCGCCTGCGACGCCTATGTGCGATTCGTGCGTGAAAAAAGCCTTGTCGAGGCGGTCGCTTCCTCGCTGACCGAGTTATTTGCACCGAACCTCCACAAGACGCGCATTGACGCGCTGCTCGCCCATTATCCCTTCGCGAACGATGCGACGCTCGCCTATTTCCGCACGCGGCTGGTGGAGGCGCCGAAAGACGTCGCGTTCGGCCTCGATTACATCATGCGCCACGCTCGTACGCATGAAGAGCAGATGCTTTGTGTCGCCGCGCTGCGCTTCAAGACCGATGTGCTCTGGGCCCAGCTCGATGCACTGCATCACGCCTATGTGGCGCCCGGACTGATTCCGCCGGGCGCATTTGTTCCGGAATGCTCCCGATGACCGAACGCGCCGTTGCCGAACTCTCGTCGCGGCCGCATCTTGCGGCGCATCGTCGGCTGCGCTTCGACCGGCTGCGCGCGAGCTGGACCATTCAGGCGCCCGAGCGCGTTTTCCTGCTCGACGAAATTGCTCATGCGATCGTTTCACGCTGCGACAGCGAGAAAACGATCTCGGAAATTGTCGACGAGCTTTGCTCCGCCTGTCCGGATGCGCCGCGCGAGGCCATCGCTGCGGACGTGATAAAACTCATACAGGATTTTGCGGACAAAGGCGTGATGGCGCTGTGAAAGACGCTCTCCAACCGCCGATGGCTCTGCTCGCGGAACTGACACATCGCTGTCCGCTGCAATGTCCTTACTGTTCGAATCCGCTGGAGCTTGATCGTGCAAGCTCAGAACTGGAAACGGAAGAATGGTTGCGCGTGCTTGAAGAGGCCGCCGGCCTGGGTTGCATGCAGGTCCATTTCTCGGGCGGCGAACCCACGGCGCGGCGCGACCTCGAACGCCTGATCGATGGCGCTGCGTCGCAGGGCCTCTATTCCAATCTGATTACATCCGGCGTTTTGCTTGACGAGGGGCGCATAGCGCGGCTTGTTGAAGCCGGGCTGGAACACATTCAAATCAGCTTCCAGGATAGCGAGCCGGAAAGCGCGAACCGGATCGCCGGATTTGCGGGACACAACAAGAAATTGGAGGTAGCCGCACAGATCCGGGCCGCGGGTCTTCCGCTGACAACAAATTTCGTCGTGCATCGGCAGAATATCGAACGCATTGACGCGATGATCGAGCTTGCCGTTGCGCTCGGTGCGCAGCGAACTGAAATCGCGCATGTTCAATACTATGGCTGGGCGCTCAGGAACCGTATAGCGCTCATTCCGACACGCGAGCAGCTCGAAAGCGCAACAGCATTGGTTGCAGCGGCACGCGAGCGGTTCAGGGGGACGCTGGTTATCGATTACGTTGTTCCGGATTACTACGCAAAGCGACCCAAAGCCTGCATGGGCGGCTGGGGCCGCCGCTTTCTGAATGTTACACCGTCAGGAAACGTGTTGCCGTGCCACGCGGCCGAATCGATTGCAGGACTGACGTTCGACAACGTTCGCGATCGCTCGCTGCCGGAGATTTGGCGGCATTCGGAAACATTCAACCGTTTCCGCGGATTGAGCTGGATGCCGGAACCATGCCGATCCTGTGAACGCGCGGAGATCGACTGGGGCGGCTGTCGCTGCCAGGCCTTTGCACTTACCGGGGATGCCGCGCGAACGGACCCCGTCTGTGGACTATCACCCGATCATCACAACGTCGAACAAATCGCAGCAGCCGAATCTGCCGCGCCGGTTGCGGCATTCCAATATCGAAACTTTTCTTCGACTGCTCCTGTGGCCTGAACTAAAGCAAGAACCGAACAAGTTAACGCAGTATATGTCATCCACCCAAAGGGAGTGCGCCGCCGGGACACAATAGGAGCACCCCTATGCTCGTCATGGCCGGGCTTGTCCCGACCATCCAGGAACACCGGATTGGCCGGTGTTCATGGGTCCCCGGGACAAGCCCGGTGATGACGAAACACTTGCGCAGGCATGATGCGTTTGTTGATTCCAATTGATCGAATTCCGCGCTAATTTTTCGCCGGCTGGCCGGATGATGGCGGTGTCGCGGGCGGAGGCATCGCGGGCTGTGTCGATGGCGCCGGCGGCGCGGTCTTAACGGGGCCCGAAACCGCTGGTGTCGTAACAAGAGACACCTGACCATCTGTTGTTGTTTTTTGCGTCGCCTCGTCCGGCTTTTCCACCCATCCGCCACCCAGCGACTGATAAAGCCCCACCTCTGCCTGGAGGTGCGCGAGCTTCACCTGGATCAGCTGATTCTCTGCCGTGAACAACGTCTGCTGTGCTTGCAATACAGTGAGCAGTGCGACGATGCCTTCGCGGTACTGCAATTCCGAGATGCGGAATGCGTCGGCGGAGGCGGTGACTTCTTTTTCGAGCGCCGCTTGCTCTTCGCCGTAGTTCGAAACCTGCCCGAGCGAGGTCTCCACCCCCTGGAATGCGGTAAGCACCGTCTTGCGATACGTGGCGATCAATCCCTGCTGCATTGCCTTCTCGAGATCACTTTCGCCGATAAGCTTGCCCCCGTCGAAAATCGTTTGCAGCAGATTGGCCCCCAGACTCCACTCCTCCGAAGAGGCTGTGAACAGCGTGTTGAACACCGGGCTGCCGACGCCGCCGGCGGTGCTGAGTGAGATTTGCGGGAAGAACGCCGCGCGCGCCGCATCGACGCTGGCGTGTGCACTGGCAAGATTGGCCTCGGCTTCCGCAACGTCGGGCCGACGTTCCAGGAGCTCTGAGGGCAACCCCGGCGCCACAATCGGCGACTTCAATCCATTCAGGTTCTGCGCCTTCACGTCGAAACCTTCGGGCGGCCTCGCAAGCAAAACCGCGAGCGCGAAGCGCGCTTCACGTTCCGACTCGCGAAGCGGCGGCAATGCTGCGATCTGGGCCTCCACCGTCGCTTCCTGCTGCGCAAGATCAAGCTGCGAGGCCACGCCGTTCGTCACTTGCGCCTTCGTGATCGTGAGGATGCGATTGGCTGCCTGGATATTTTGTTCGATCGTGGCGATCTCTTCGCGAAGCGCCAGCACGTCCAGATAGGTATCGGCGACGCTTGCCGTCGTCGTCAGCGCCACTTCCTGCTGGGCGAAGCGTGACGACTTCAAACTCTCCTTGGCCGCGCGGAGATTGCTCTGGGCTAGCCCCCAGATGTCGAGCGCGTAAGTGCCGGTCAGTTCGGCGTTGAATGAGTTCTGAAAGGACCCCGGAAAAGTCTGGCCACCGAACACCTGAGTCGGAGTAGCCTGCCTTTGCCCACTGCCGGTGAGTCCGATGTCCGGAAACAGCGCCGCGCGCGCGATGTCGCGATTGGCTTTCGCCTGAAGGACGTTCGCCATGGTGACCGCAATATCGAGATTGTCGGTCTGCGCGGTCATGATGAGCCCGCTCATCTCATCGCTGCCGAATGCCTGCCACCAGTTCGGGTCGGGCCACAGGGACGATCCGGGCGCCACAGGGCCGGTAAACTTCTCTGGCACATCCTGCGGCTTCAGCGCCTGCGGAACCGGCGTCGAACAGGCCGCCAGCACACAAGCGGATGCCGCCAGCACAAGATACCGGATTGGTAAGACCATGAAAAAGCCCGCTCTTAAGGAAACGCCGCCACGCGGAGGATACATAGCCTGTGCAGGCGGCAAAACAAGCCGAACACCGGGTATTCGCCTCCGGGATGGGTCAAGAATACCGCTACAGCGTGCGCCCCGGACGCATACTTCGCCATGCACCCGGCCTTCCGGGAATTGGCGGCCGGACGCGTTTTCTGTTTCGGGGTCCAGAAAACCGTCCGGCCACCTGCGCGGCCACACCCTGTTTGGAGCGCCGACTAAGGTGCGATCGCGACTTCGCAAAAGGAGTTGCGGGGCCAGATAACAGGCACCACGCTACGCGCACGGTAAACACCTGGGCGAACACGTTGGCGGACGACGACAAAGATCCGCCGCCGACTTCCCACCCACGCGCCCGTAGCGCAATCATGCCGCCTCTCGCGCCGCTACGCGGGTAAAACAGATAGCCCTCGCATGGTGCCGCGCAACAACGGAATTGTATCAATCTGTCGCGCAGGCGTTGATCGGGATGACGCGCGATCAAGTACCGTCGGATTTGCGCACGACGCGAAAGCGCGCAAGCTGTTCCGTGGCCAAAGCGAAATCCGGCTGGATTTCCGCCGCTTTCTTGTAGTCTTCGTAAGCCGCGCGGATGTTGCCGAGCGCCTCGTCAACAATGGCGCGATCGTAATACGCGATCTGCGGCCTGTTAGCGCCGAGCGTTATTCCCTTGTCGAGATCGGAAAGCGCATCGTCATAACGTTTCAGCACGATCATAACTGCGCCGCGATCTACATATGCCTCGCCAAGCGACGGATTGAGAGCGATTCCCTTATTGTAGTCGGCAAGAGCGCCATCGGCTTCGTCCTTGCGTCCGCGCAATATGCCGCGATTGACGAAAGTCGCCGCGCGGTCCTTGACCGAAAGTGTGGTCTGTTCGAGCGCGAAGTCGCAGGTCAGAATGCCGTCGGTGGCGTTCCCCCCATATTCTGCAAATTCGAAGCAGCTATGCGCCGCTCCGTTTCCGAGGACGGTAACGGCCGCCGGCGCGCCGGAAGCGGCAAGGCAGGCTGCGGCGGAAATGGCGGCAAAACCGAAGAAGCGGAATTTCATGGCGCTCACCGTTCAGCTTGGAGAATTGTCGCATCCTGCAGTGTGCTCCGTCCATGCATTGGACGCGAAGAGTAATCTCGAGTCCCAGGCAAAGCGCTACCGACCGACCCGGAATCTCCGCCCCATTCATGCTTTCCCGACCGGCAGCCGTGCCACTCACGTTTTCGCGGAGCGGTTCAATTCCCCGTGATAGTCATTAAGGTCGGTTTCGTGCTCCGGCCTGCCTGGAGTCCCGTGCCTCTTGCCACCAAGCCGATGCCGCCGATATGTCGCTTCCCGCAGACAAAGGTGCACCACCCGTGAACCCACGCGTTTTGCCGGAAGGCTTTCTTGCGAATTCTCTTGGTCGCATTCAACCGGCACAGACCATGGCGGCAATCCAGAAGGCGCGCGATCTGAAGGCGCAGGGCCGGGACGTGATCTCGCTCGGCGCCGGCGAACCCGATTTCGATACGCCGGACAACATCAAAGAAGCGGCCATCGCGGCGATCTGGCGGGGCGAGACCAAATACACCGCCGTGGAGGGCATACCGGAACTGCGTGCGGCCATCTCGGCAAAGTTCAAACGCGAAAACAGGCTCGATTACCCGGCGGCGCAGTGTTTTGTCGCGCCGGGCGGCAAGGCCGTGATCTTCCATGCCATGATGGCGACCCTCAATCCGGGCGATGAAGTCATTATCTCCGCGCCCTACTGGGTCAGCTATCCCGATATTGTGCTCTTCGCCGACGCAAGACCGGTTATTATCGAAACTACGATCGAAAGCGGCTTCCGGCTGACGCCCGAGCAACTCGAACGCGCAATTACACCGCGAACCAAATGGCTGATTTTCAATCAGCCCTGCAATCCTTCGGGCGCGTGCTACACGCGCGAGCAGCTCAGGGCCTTGACGGATGTATTGCTGCGCCATCCGCATGTCTGGGTGCTGGCGGACGATATGTACGAACATCTCGTCTATGACGATTTCCCGTTCTGCACGATCGCCGAGTCCGAGCCGCGCTTGTACGAGCGCACATTGACGATGAACGGTGTGTCCAAGGCTTATGCGATGACGGGCTGGCGCATTGGCTATTGCGGGGCCCCCCTGCCGCTCGTCCGGGCCATGGCCAAGCTTCAATCGCAGACTGTGTCAAACCCGGCATCGATCTCGCAATGGGCAAGCGTGGAAGCTTTGAACGGACCGCAGGGCTTCATCGGCGAATTCGTTCGCGCGTTCGAGGAGCGCCGGGACCTTGTGGTCTCCATGCTCAACCAGACACAGGGCGTGGAATGCCCAAGGCCGGAGGGCGCATTTTATGTTTTTGCTTCCATTCGCAAGCTGATGGGCAAGACGGCGCCGTCAGGAAAGACGATCGCGACAGACGAAGATTTTACAAACGAGCTCCTGGGGACCGAAGGCGTTGTGCTCGTGCACGGCGCCGCATTCGGCCTGTCGCCTTTCTTCCGGGTGTCATACGCTGCTTCTACGGCATCGCTTGAAGAGGCTTGCCGCCGCATCCAGAAGTTCTGCGCCACTTTGCGCTAGCGCCGTCCGCGCATACGTGTTCGTGCGTACGTATCGTTCCGAACTATCTTATCGGAGCAGATCGCGTCACAGCTTGGTCGTTCTCATCAGGGAGAAACGGCGTGGACGTGTCAAAGCTCGCCAGGGCGCAAGAAGCCCGGGAATTGGCCAGATGGTTTCGCGAAGAGGTGCGCGGCGGCGCTGGCGGGATTGAAAGTCTGATGGCATCAGCCGCCATCGCACTCGAAAATGAAGCGTTCCGCCTCGAGCGTGAAGGTGGCCGGCGCCGGGTGCCGCGCAGACCCAGGCTGATCGCCGCGCACGCTGCCTGACCGACCCTCCCCCTTGCCAGCGCCGCTTCGCGGCGCGAGCATCCCCGGTCCGGGGATCCGGCAAGGGAGACGAACATGTCGAAAAAGAACGGAGGCAGTGGGCCACGCGCAGTGGCCCTGGTAGGACCATTTGGCAGCGGAAAGACGACGCTGCTTGAGAGCATTCTGGCTGTCACGGGCGCCACGCAGCGCAAAGGGTCGGTCGCACAACGCAACACGGTCGGCGATGCGTCCCCGGAGGCCCGCGCGCGGCAGATGAGCGTGGAAGTCAATTGCGCCACGACCAAATATCTCGACGAGAGTTTCACCTTTCTGGACTGCCCCGGTTCGATCGAGTTTCTTCAGGACACGCTCAACGTTCTTCCAGGCATCGATGCGGCGGTCGTGGTTTGCGAGCCGGATCCCGCCAAAGTTCAGATGCTGAAACCGTTCCTCAAACGGCTTGCCGATCTCGCCATTCCGCATTTCCTGTTCATCAACAAGATCGACAAGGCCTCGGGCAATTTGCGCGATCTGCTCGCCAGCCTCCAGGAGGCGAGCGACAAGCCGCTGCTCCTGCGCCAGATTCCCATCTGGGAAGATGGAATTGTAACGGGCTTCGTCGATCTCGCGCTGGAGCGCGCCTATGTCTATCGCGAACACGACGAGTCGAAAATCATCGAGCTGTCGGGTGATATTCGCGAGGAAGAGAAGCAAGCACGGTTTTCCATGCTCGAAAAGCTCGCAGACTATGACGAGCATCTCATGGAAGAACTATTGTCGGATGTCGAACCGCCGCGCGACGAAGTATTTGGCGGGCTTTCGAAGGAACTCGCGGAAGGTCTCGTCGTTCCCGCGCTGATGGGCTCGGCGGAGCGGGACAACGGCATCCGCCGTCTGCTCAAGGCGCTGCGGCACGAAGCACCGGAAGTATCGTCGACCGCGACCAGGCTCGGTGTCGCGAGCAATGGCGCCGGGATCGTGCAGATACTCAAGACCTATAACGGATCCCATGGAAAGCTCAGCCTTGCAAGGGTTCTTTCGGGCACGCTGAAAGACGGCGCGGTGTTGCATGCGCATGACGGCCGCGATGCGCGCATCGCCGGAATGTTCGCTTTGAAAGGCGAAGCGCAGACCAAACTCGGCGAAGCGGCGGCCGGCGATACCGTCGCCCTGGCGCGGCTCGAAGGCATCGTGACCGGTGAGACGCTGTCGACGGCGAAAACCGCGCTGCCCAAATCGCAAATCGAGACACTGGAACCGGTTTACGGCCTCGCCATCGAAACGACCGACCGCAAGGACGAGGTGAAACTGACCGCGGCGATCCACAAGCTGCAGGAAGAAGATCCTTCGCTGCGATTCCACCAGAATGCGGAATTGCAGGAGATGACTCTCTCCGGGCAGGGGGAAATCCATCTGAAGGTGTCGGCGGAGAAGCTTGCGAGCAAATATGGACTGAAGATCACCACGCATCCGCCGAAAGTTCCCTACAAGGAAACGATCCGGAAGCCGGGTCATCAACATGGCCGCCACAAGCGCCAGTCGGGCGGTCACGGCCAGTTCGGCGATGTGCATATCGATATCAAACCACTGCCCCGCGGCACGGGCTTCGTGTTCGAGGACCTGATCAAGGGCGGGGTGGTCCCGAAGCAGTTCATTCCATCGGTCGAGAAAGGCGTAATCGATTTTCTCAAGCACGGACCGCTCGGCTTTCCTGTCGTCGATGTCGGCGTCGCGCTGGTGGACGGCTCCTATCACACGGTCGATTCCTCGGACGCCGCGTTCCAGACAGCGGCCCGCATCGCCATGACGGAAGGAATGCCGAACTGTGCCCCGGTGCTTCTCGAGCCGATCATGCGCGTACGGATTCATATACCGAACGATGCGACTTCGAAGGTGAACCAGGTGGTGAGCGGCCGCCGCGGTCAGTTGATGGGCTATGACGCGCGGCCCGGCTGGAAAGGCTGGGACACCGTCGAGGCCCAGATGCCGCTGGCCGAACTGCACGACATCATCATCGACCTGCGCTCGCTGACCCAGGGGGTCGGCACGTTCGAAACGGAGTTCGATCATCTGGCCGAACTCACCGGCAAGCTCGCCGATCAGGTTGTGGCTTCGCACAAGGCTGCGGCATGAGCCGGACGCACAAAAGCCGGGGCGAATAATTTCGCCCCGGCTCTGTGCTTGGATGCGTTTCCCGCCAGAGGGGGAAAAGGCGGGAAACGGCGGGTCTACTCCCCGCCGCGCCGTCGCCATGGGGAGAGCGCCGGCCCGATAGACATAAGATGCCAGAGAACTGTTTCAATAGGATTGAGGGCGGCGAGCAAATTTGCGGGAATCGGCGCCTGCCGCTCTTCTAATACGACGGAACGCCCAAACAGGTTGATTCGTGGGCGACTCTCGAATCAATTCACAAAGCGGAAACCGACTTTTTCGCAACTATTCGGTGATTAGTACCGCCATTCCCTGGCTTCGCGGACGAGGAAATCCCGAAACGCGCCGACGCGCTTGGATTGTCTCAATGCGTCGCAATAGGCGAGATGCACGTCAAATGTCGGCGCCTCGACATCGGGCAGAATACGCACAAGACCTTTGCGCTCCGCGGCTACATAGTCCGGGAGCGCCGCAATGCCCATCCCCGCTTCGGTCGCATGGAGAATGCCCGACAGATTGTTGATGCGCAGCACGCGGCCCTGGCTGCCGGGCTCGAGGCGCAACGCCTGACTGGCCAGCCAATTCACTTCACGGATCTCGGGAGCCGCCGTTTCTCCATAAGTGATGAGGCGATGCGTCGCGAGGTCTTCAAAACTGTCCGGCTTGCCCGCGCTCGCGAGATAGGTCGCGGCTGCGTAGATGTGATAATGGACGGTAAAGAGTTTGCGCTGGATCAGATCGGCCTGGACCGGCGCGCGCATGCGAAGCGCAATGTCTGCCTCGCGCTGCGACAGATCGAGTTCGCGGTCTTCCAGCACCAGATGAATCTGCAGTTCGGGAAAGTCGTGCAAAAAGCCGCCAAGCCGCGGGAGCAGCCAGAACGCGCCGAGGCCGTGGCTCGCCGTCACTTTCAACGAACCGCGCGGTGCGGCCTGTGCGTTCTTGAGCGCCTCTTCGGCCTGTCCGAGGCGCGTAAGCACGTCCGAAACCGCGCCGTACAGCAGCTCGCCCTCATCCGTCAGCGTGAGGCCGCGCGCATGGCGCTGAAAGAGCGGCGTCGCAATCTCCTCTTCGAGTGCGCTGACTTGCCGGCTGACCGCCGACTGGCTGAGCGCCAGCATCTGGCCGGCGTGGGTAAAGCTTCCCGCCGAAGCAACGGCGTGAAAGATGCGAAGCTTGTCCCAATCCATGCCCGCTCCTTTCTCCTGCGGCTAATGACTGCCGGCGAGAAACCGCTCGGCCTCGAGCGCCGCCATGCAACCCATGCCGGCAGCCGTGACGGCCTGCCGGAACACGCGGTCCTTTACATCCCCGGCCGCAAAGACACCCGGTACGCTGGTGCGCGTCGAATCCGGTTCCGTGCGGATATAACCGTCGCCATCCATGTCCATTTGCCCGCGGAAAATCTCGGTCGCTGGGGAGTGGCCGATGGCAATGAACAATCCGTCCACGGTGAGATTTTCTCTTGCTCCGTCTTCGAGGCTGCGGATGCGGATCGCATTCACCGAGCGCGGCGTCTCCGATCCCAGAATTTCGTCGACGACCGTGTCGTAGCGGACGGTAATTTTGGGGTTGGACGCCAGACGGAGCTGATTTGTTTTATCCGCCCGAAGGACGGGGCCACGATGGATCATCGTCACGTGGTCGGCGAAGTTGGTGAGGAACAGCGCCTCTTCCGCGGCGGTGTTTCCACCGCCCACCACCGCCACGCGTTTGCCGCGAAAGAAAAACCCGTCACAGGTCGCACAAGCCGAAACTCCGAATCCCTTGAAAGTCTCTTCCGACGGCAGGCCAAGCCATTTCGCCTGCGCACCCGTCGCGATAACAAGCGTCTGGGCCATGTAGCGCGCTCCGCCGTCGCCGATCAGCGTGAACGGCCGCCGCGCGAGATCCACGCTTGCGATCATGTCCTGGACAATACGCGTACCGACATGGGCCGCCTGCGCCTGCATCTGGTCCATCAGCCACGGCCCCTGAATCGCCTCCGCGAACCCGGGATAGTTCTCCACGTCCGTGGTGATCGTGAGCTGGCCGCCTGGCTGGAGGCCCGCGATCATCACCGGCTCCAGCATGGCGCGCGCGGCGTAAATCGCAGCCGTTGCCCCCGCCGGACCGCTGCCCAAGATGACGACCTTTTCTGCCGCGTCCGCCATGCCGTTTCCCGAAAACAAGCCGCGAGGTGAAATGCGCTGCAGCGCGAAAGCCCCGCCCGATATCGGGACAGCGCCGCAAAAGGTCAAGCGACTCCTGTATTCGGCGCTTCCGGCGTGGATTTTTCGCCACGCGAGCCCGATGGGGGCAGCTTCACGGATTTCGAAATGGACGCCCTATCGGTTTTTACAGAAATTTTATTGCGCAGGTCTCCGTCCGGCGCTAAATGCGCCCCCGGCAATCTCCCAAGGGGCTTCTCATGGAGCGTCATAAGCTCGACTCCATCGACCTCCGAATTCTCGCCGAGCTTCAGAGCCACGGCCGCATTACGAATGTCGAACTGTCCAGACGGGCGAAAATCACCGCGCCTCCCTGCCTTCGGCGCATGCGCACGCTGGAGAAGGCGGGTTATATCAAAGGCTATCACGCCGAACTCGACGGCAAATCGCTGGGTTACGAGGTCATGGGATTCGCCTTCGTGGGACTATCGAGCCAGGCCGAAGCGGATTTGAAGAAATTCGAGGAGCAGGTCCGTAACTGGCCGATGGTGCGCGAGTGTCATATGCTCTCGGGCGAGGTCGATTTCCTCCTCAAATGCGTGGCCAAAAATCTCTCCTCGTTCCAGTCCTTCATCACCGAGACTCTCACTGCGGCGAAGAGCGTCGCGAGCGTGAAGACGGCGCTCGTCATCCGGCCCAGCAAATCGGAGCCGGGCGTTCCGTTGGACCTCAAATAGCGCCGGCGTTACGCCGCGATCTCCCGGCCGTTTGTTTCGGGAAGAAATAAGAGTGCCACGACGAATCCGATGGCAGCGACGATGGTGGGATACCACAGCCCGGCATAGATATTGCCCGTCGCAACGACGATTGCGTAGGCGGTGACCGGCAGGAAACCGCCGAACCAGCCGACGCCGATGTGATACGGAAACGAGAGCGCGGAATAACGGATGCGGGTCGGAAACAATTCGACCAGCGCCGCGGCTTGCGGTCCGTAAAGCGCCGCGGCAGCGACTATGAAAATAAGCAGGACCGCGAGCGTTCGCGCTACATCGAGTCGCGCGCTGTCGGCCATGGTGGGGTATCCGGCTCTGTTGAGCACGGTCCTCAGGTCGGCAACAAATTTTGCTTTCTTGGCAGCGAGGCCCGCGCCGCCGGGATTTCGGCCATCGGGACTCGAAACGACAACATCTCCGACTTGCACTCTCGCCTGCACTCCCGGCGATGCGGCCACGTTGCGGTAAGGTACGCCCGCAGCCGCGAGCGCGCTCTTGGCGATATCGCAGGCGCTCGCAAACTTGCTCTTGCCGATCACGTCGAATTGAACGGAGCAATCGGCGGGCGCGGCAATCACTGTCACCGGGGCGCGGGCGGCGGACGCGACCAGGGCCGGGTTGGCGCTTTCCGCCAGCCACTGAAATCCAGGCACGAAGCTCACGACGGCCAGTGCGAGGCCAAACAGCATCACGGGCTTGCGCCCTGTGTGATCCGACAGCCAGGCAAAGAACATATGTAGGGCGGCGCTTGCCGCCGTTGCCGCCATGATCAGCGCATTGACCAAAGCCGGCGCGACCTTGACCACGCCTTCGAGAAAGAACTGTGTGTAGAACTGGGCCGTGTACCAGACGACGCCCTGCCCCATCAGCAGGCCGAACAACGCGATCAGCACGATCCGCAGATTGCGCCAGCGCAGAAAGGATTCCGCGAGGGGCGCATGGGATTCCGCGCCCTCTTGCTGCATTCGGCGAAACAACGGGGACTCGTCGAGACGCATACGAATCCAGAGTGAAATTGCGAGCAGCCCGGCGGAGAGGAGGAAGGGAATACGCCACGCCCAGGCTCGGAAAACCTGCTCGCCGAATATCGTGCGGCAGCACAAAATGACCGCAAGGGCTAGAAACAGACCAAGCGCGGCCGCGGTCTGAATCCAACCCGTGGCAGCGCCGCGCCGGTGACGATCGGCATGCTCGGCCACATAGATCGCCGCGCCGCCATATTCGCCGCCGATCGCAAAGCCCTGGACCACCCGCATTGTCACCAGCGCGTACGGCGAGGCAATGCCTATCGCCCCGTAGTCGGGCAGAAGACCCACGCCGATCGTCGCGAGACCCATCAGCGTGATCGTGACCAGAAATGCGCGCTTGCGCCCCTGGCGGTCGCCAAAACGGCCGAAGACAAGCGCCCCCAGCGGACGCACCGCAAAGCCGGCTGCAAATGTCAGAAGGGCCAGTACATAGCCCTGCGACGGCCCGGCGCCCGAGTAGAAATGCGCCGCCATAATGGCGGCCAGCGACCCGAAGATGAAGAAATCATACCATTCGAATACGGTCCCGGCGCATGAAGCGGCGACGACAAGCGTGATGGGTTGATTGCGCGCGACAGCGGGCGCGGTACCCCCGGTTACCGACATTCAAGAATTCCCTTCAAGACCGTCGGGAGTGAGGCCGGAACCCAACTATCTGCAACAACGAAGTAGGAGTTTGTTTTCAAATCAGGCGTATCCAGAATTCCGCGGTGCCGGGCTTGCACTTTGCCGAATATTTCGGGTAGGGCGAACAGCTGAGGCGTAACCGGAGCGCGACCATGTCTGGCCGAGCGGTGGGACTAACAATTGTTATTACTATGTGGACGGCAATGCAAGTCGCGCATGCCGGGCAATTCTCCGACAAGCAGAAAGCCGAACTGCTGGCGGCGCAGAACAAATACCGCGCCGAAGTGAGCGACCGACCGCTCGCATGGTCGGACGACCTTGCCGCAGGCGCACAGGTCTGGGCCAGACATCTGGCAAATGAGGTTCACTCTCTCCAGCACAGCCATCTGCCGGGCCTCGGCGAAAATCTCGCCATGTGGACGGCAGGACGCGCCACGCTCACGCAGCTCGTCGACTTATGGGGTGCGGAAAAGCACTACTTCATCGACTCCTCGTTTCCCGACGTGTCGACGACAGGCGACTGGAAAACGGTGGGGCATTACACCCAGATGATATGGCGCAAGACAACAAATGTCGGCTGCGGCCTCGCCCGTGGCGGTGGTTACGACTTTCTGGTGTGCCGCTACAGTCCGGAGGGCAATTTCATGGGCGAGCGGGTGTTCTGAGTTTTTGCGGCATTTTCCCTGTTCGTCATCATAAGTAACAAAAAGCATTCTCACCCGTTCTCTGCCAGCACCCGGCCGGCCAGGTGCAGCGAACCGCAAATCAGTATGCGCGGCGGACCTTCGTAAGGCCGAGCGCGCGACCAGGCTGAAACCTGCATCATCGCGTCTTCCAGATCGTCCGCGGGACTGGCATCGAGACCGCCCGCGCGCGCCGCATCGTAGAGTTCGCCCGCGCCGCGGCTCGCCCCCTCGCCTTCAATGGCAATAGTAACAACATGGCGGGCCATGCCGCGAAACGCGGAGAAGAATCCCGCCGCGTCTTTTGTCTTGAGCATGCCGCTGATGAGATAGAGCGGCTTCGGCGTGCGCTCCTCGAAATCGGCGATCGTGCGCGCAACGACTGCGGCGCCGTGTGGATTGTGGCCGCCGTCGAGCCACACTTCCGCGCCCGTGGGCGCGTGATCGATCAGCGGCCCGCGCGAGAGACGCTGCATGCGCGCCGGCCATTCGACTCTTCGCAACCCCTTTTCGACCGCCGGTTCGCCGCCCCAGCCCACCTGCCGCAACATGGCTATCGCCAGCGCCGCGTTGTCGATCTGATGACGGCCCACGAGACGCGGCGGCGGCAGATCGAGCAGGCCCCTCTCGTCCTGATAGATCATGCGTCCGTGTTCCTGATACGCAAAGAAATCCCGTCCGTAGACACATAACGGGGAGCCGAGAGCTTCGGCGCGGCGTGAAATTACATCGCGCGGAATGTCGTCCTGCGTGCCGACAACGACCGGTATACCCGGCTTGATGATCCCGGCCTTTTCCGCAGCAATATCCGCCAGCGAATTGCCGAGGAACTCCTGATGATCCAGCCCGACCGGCGTAATGGCCGTTACAAACGGTCGCGCGATGACATTCGTCGCATCGTATTTTCCGCCGAGGCCCACTTCGAGCACCAGCGCATCGGCGGCATGGCGCGAAAATGCCAGGAATGCGGCGGCCGTCGTAATTTCAAAGAAAGTGATCGGCTCTCCGGCATTCACGCGCTCGCATTCGTCGAGCGTCGCCGCCAGTTCCTCTTCGCCGATCAGCTTTCCCGCAATCCTGATTCGCTCGTGAAAATGTACGAGATGGGGCGAAGTATAGGCATGGGCGCGCAGCCCCTGCGCTTCGAGCATGGCGCGCGAAAATGCGCAGGTCGATCCCTTGCCGTTCGTGCCGGCCACATGCAGCACGGGCGGCAATTTGTCTTCGGGATGTCCGAGCGCCGCCAGCAGGCGTTCGATTCGGCCAAGGACCAGATCGATGCGCTTCGGATGAAGTGCGAGAAGACGTTCAAGAATCTCGTCACTCGGCGCGACACTGCCCATTATCGGCCGGCGGCGGCGACCGCGGGGACGCGCGCCGGCGCCGGTTGACCGGACGGATCCGCCGCTTTGTCCGGACGCGGCCTGTCGAGGAGCAGATGCACGATTTTCGATAATGTAGCACGCAGATCGCGGCGATGCACCACCATGTCGATCATGCCGTGCTCAAGCAGATACTCGGCGCGCTGAAAACCTTCGGGAAGTTTCTCGCGGATCGTTTGTTCGATCACGCGCTGGCCGGCAAAACCGATCAGTGCGCCGGGTTCGGCGATATGTACATCACCGAGCATCGCATAGGACGCGCTGACGCCGCCCGTCGTTGGGTCGGTGAGTACAACAATATAAGGAAGCCCCGCCTCGCGCAGCATGTCGACGCCGATGGTAACGCGCGGCATCTGCATCAAGGAGAGAATGCCTTCCTGCATGCGCGCGCCGCCGGATGCTACAAACAGGACGAACGGCCGTTTCTCCTTCACCGCGGCCTGCATGGCAAGCACGAGAGCTTCGCCCACGCCCATGCCGAGCGAGCCGCCGAGAAAATCGAAAGGCTGCACCGCAACCATGACCGGCAGGCCGTCGAGCGTGCCGCGCGCGGCGGTGAGCGCATCGGAGCGGCCGGTTTTCGCGCGCGCATCCTTCAGCCGGTCGGTGTAGCGCCGTTCGTCGCGGAAGCGCAGCGGATCGGCCGCCACGGTCGGCGCGGGCAATTCCTGGAACTTGCCGTCGTCGAATGTCATCGCGAACCGCAGCGCCGTGCCGATACGCATGTGATGGCCGCAGCGCGGACAGACATGGAGCGCGGCTTCGAGATCGCGATGAAAGATCATTTCGCCGCAGCCCGGACATTTCGTCCACAGATTTTCCGGCGTCGTGCTGCGCGCCGCCATCCAACCCTTGATCCGCGGCCTGACGTAATTGGTGATCCAGTTCATCGTGACGACTTTCTTTGTTTCGTCATCACCCGGGTGTCCGGGCGACGACGATTGAAGAGTAGCGCAATTCTCACCGCCAATCCTTACCGCGCCGTATCCACCGCTTCGGAGAGACCGGCGCAGAAATCGATGACGTCCTTGACCAGCGCACGCCGGCGCAGGCGGCGCTCCAGAGCTGCCGCCACGCGCGCCACAATGGCGGAACCCACCACGACACCGTCGGCGAACCTGGCCACGTCCGCCGCCTGCTCCGGTGTCCGGATGCCGAATCCTACGGCACAGGGCAGATCGGTCTGCGACCGCAGCTTTTCAATCGCGCGACGAACACGCTCGGTCGAAAAGCTTTTCGTACCGGTGACCCCCGCGATCGACACGTAATACACGAACCCGCCGGCACCGTTCAGGATCGTGGCGAGCCGGCGCTCGTCCGCGGTTGGGGTCGCAAGCCGGACGATGTCGATTTTCTGTGCGGCCGCCGGTATGCGCAGCACTTCATCTTCCTCCGGCGGCAGATCGACGGTGATAAGTCCGTCGACGCCGGCAAGTGCTGCTTCTTTCGCGAAGCGTGCGGTACCGAAGGCATGAACCGGATTGTAATAACCCATCAGGATGAGCGGCGTTTTCTGGTCCACTTGCCGATAACGCCGCACCATCTCGAACACCTTCGTCAGCGTCATGCCGGCGGCAATCGCGCGCTGCGAAGATGCCTGGATGGCCGGGCCGTCCGCCATCGGATCGGAAAACGGCACGCCGAGTTCGATCAGATCGGCGCCCGCTTCGCGCAACTTCTCCAGAATTGCGAAACTCGTGTCCGGATCGGGATCGCCCGCCGTAATAAACGGAATAAACGCCGCGCGACCCGCACGTTTCAATTCCGCGAATCTTTGCGCAATCCGGCTCATAATGATCTTGCACGCGAAAATGCGGAACTAAGTGAAGGAAGACCAAACCACGGAGGCATGGAGATCACGGAGGAAATGGATCGCGCGCGAATGCGCGCGGTAATTCTCTGTGGTCTCCGTGTCTCCGTGGTGAACAATCCTTGCGTGGCGGCGCAGATCACAGGCGCTCTCCCAAAGCGGAAGCGACGGCGAAGACATCCTTGTCGCCGCGTCCGGACAGCGCGACCGCTACGATCTGTTGCTTCGAAAGGCCCGGCGCCAGCCGCATCACATGGGCGATCGCGTGTGATGGCTCGAGCGCGGGAATGATTCCTTCATGACGCGACAACGCGGCGAATGCATCGAGTGCTTCCTTGTCGGTCGCGGAGAAATATTTCACGCGGCCCTGATCCTTGAGCCAGGAATGCTCCGGTCCCACGCCCGGATAATCGAGGCCCGCGGAGATCGAATGCGCCTCCACGACCTGCCCTTCATGCGTCTGCAGCAAATAACTTCGCGCGCCGTGCAACACGCCGGGTTCGCCCTTGTTCAGTGTCGCAGCGTGATGCGCGGTCTCGAGACCCGAACCCGCCGCCTCGACACCGTGTATCTCGACGGCATTGTCGTCGAGGAAGGGATGAAAGAACCCGATCGCATTCGAGCCGCCGCCGACGCACGCGACAATCAGATCGGGCAGACGCTGCTCGGCCTCCAACATCTGCGCGCGCGTCTCTTCGCCGATCACCGTCTGGAAATCGCGCACCATCGCCGGATAGGGATGCGGGCCGGCGGCCGAACCGATGATATAAAAAGTATCTTCGACATTGGCAACCCAATCGCGCAACGCCTCGTTCATCGCATCCTTCAGCGTCTTCGAACCCGAAGTAACTTCGCGCACTTCCGCACCCAATAATTTCATGCGGAACACGTTCGGCTTCTGCCGCTCGATATCGACTGCGCCCATGTAAACGACGCAAGGGAGTCCGAAACGCGCCGCCACCGTCGCCGTCGCCACGCCGTGCTGGCCGGCCCCCGTCTCGGCAATGATGCGCGTCTTGCCCATGCGCCGTGCGAGCAGCACCTGGCCGAGGCAATTGTTGATCTTGTGCGCGCCGGTGTGGTTGAGGTCTTCACGCTTCAGGTAGATTTTCGGTCCGCGCAGATGAGCGGTAAGACGCTCGGCGAAATAAAGCGGGCTCGGACGGCCGACATAATGACAAAGCAGCCCGTCAAGCTCGGCCCGGAATTGCGGGTCGCGTTTGGCCGCATCATAGGCTTCTTCCAGTCGGAGCACGAGCGGCATCAGCGTTTCGGCGACGAAACGCCCGCCATAGGCTCCGAAATGGCCGCTGACGTCGGGACCGCTGCGCCAGGTATTCGAAAGATTCACGTGCGCTCCTCCACCGCGAATTCCGGTGCGCGCGCGGCCGCTATGAAAGCACGGATGGCGTCGTGGTCCTTCACGCCCGGTGCGCATTCCACACCGGATGATACATCTACGCCGGAAGCCCCGCTGATCAAGATCGCCCGACCGACATTTTCTGCGTCCAGCCCGCCCGCCAGCAGCCAGGGTTTCGCTATCGTCCGTGTACGGAGCAATTGCCAGTCAAAGGCGCGGCCGCGGCCGCCCGGAGTCGCGCCCGGCGACGGCTTTGCATCGAACAGCAACATGTCGGCCGCCGTTTCGTAGCCGGATAATCCGCCGAAATCCGTCTTATCGGAAACACCCATCGCCTTGATCACGGGCTTTCCGGACCGGCTCCGCAACTCCGCCACGCGCGCCGCGCTCTCGCTGCCATGCAGCTGGATGAAATCCGGCTGCGCGGCGGCGACGGCTTCGGCAAGCATGGCATCGGTGGGGTTCGCGAGCAGTGCCACGATGCGGACGCGCCCCCGGAGCCGTTCGGCAATTGCCCGGGCCTGTTCGGACCGCAAATGCCTGGGCGAGCCCGGATGAAACACGAGCCCGGCAAAATCCGCGCCCGCCGCAGCCACCGCATCCGCATCGTCCGGCCGCGTCAAACCGCAGATCTTGACCTGCACCGTCATGGGGCGCCGCTTATGGTCCGGCACCCGATCGAATGCAAGCTCGGTCCGGGCCGCTTCCGCTGATGCAAATCGGCTCCCAAAATTCCCTGAGATCGCGTCGCTGCCGGCAAAACGGTATGAATATTCCCTGAGATTGTTTCGTCCCTTCTCATATGCGGCTCGCCGGCGGCATAAACCTGCAGTGCGGAAATTTCCCTGAGAATGGCGCAGTCATTTCCGATGACGCGAAAAATTCCCTGAGAATGTGCAGTCGGCACGGCGCGGCACGGCTTGCCGGCCAGAATTTTTTCCTTCCCTGCGTTTTTCCTGCAGCTGGGAAAATGTTGCGTCTTTGCTTCAATTTCAAACGCGGCACGCTTGACAGGAACTCGACCCGGACGTATATACCACATTGGTTCATATATCAACCGCTATTCGGAGGGCGCAGCCGGCCTTTCGAGCAGTTGCGGCCTGGGCGTCTCAACGAGCGCGTCCAAGTCTTCGCTGTCGTCTGCGTCCACGACGTGTTTCTCCCCGCCGAGGAGAACAACGGGTATGTCTTTCTTCGAAGACACGCCGAGCGATTTGAGCTTCTGCGCGCGAGCGAGGGCGTTGCCTTTTCCCGTCGCGAGTTTCTTCATCGCTTCGGCATGCGCATCCGCCGCCGATTGCAGCTTCTGCGAAACATCGTTCAGGTCGCCCACAAACCCCGCAAGCTTGTCGTAAAGCTGGCCCGCCTGCTGCGCGATGATCTGCGCGTTTTCATTCTGGCGTTCATAGCGCCAGATGGAAGCGACCGTCTGCATGCTCATGAACAGCGTCGAAGGCGAGACCATCACCACGCGCCGGCTCCAGCACCAGGAATAGAGATCGTCGTCGTTCTTGAGCACCAGTGCGGCTACGCCCTCGATGGGAACGAACATCAGCACGAGATCGTGGGCGTTCAGTCCTTCGGACGTCTGGTATCGTTTGCTGCCGAGGCTTTCCGCGTGCCCGCGCACGGAGGCGATCAGCTTTCGCAGCGCGTCCGCGCGTGTTTCCTCATTGTCGGCGGATTCGTAGTCGAGGTAATGAACAAGCGACAGCTTCGAGTCGATCACCAGTTGCCGGTTTTCCGGCAGCAACACAATCACGTCGGGTCTCAGGCTGCCGCCATCCTCCGCTTTCAGGTTGAACTCGCCGCCCTGGACCACGAATTCGCGCCCGCGCTCGAGACCCGCCTGTTCGAGGATGCGCTCGAGCCGCACTTCGCCCCAGCGGCCGCGCAATTGCGAGTCGCCCTTGAGCGCCCTGGTGAGATTTTCCGCCTGCGCGCCGATGCTCTGGCCGGCCTGCGCCACCTGCCGGATTTGTTCGGCGATAGTGGCGCGCTCCCGCGTATCCTCGATATGCGTGGCTTCGACTTTCTGTTGAAACTCGCTGATGCGCGCCTTGAGCGGTTCGAGAATCGCCGCCAGCGATTCCTGCGATTTGACCGAAAGATCGCTGGCCGTTGCAGCCAGAATTTTGTTCGCCATGTTCTCGAATTCGGTCTTCAGCCGGTCCTGAACGCCTTTGAGTTGCTCATCGCGGTCCGCGATCACGCGCTGAAGAGCCGCCTGTCGCTCCGCGGCAGCGGCAAGTTCGCTGTCCTTATTGGCGAGCTGTTGGCGGACGTCGTCATTTTGCGTGCGCAACTGCTCGATCGTCAGATCGCGCTCGCCGATATGATTTCCCGCACGCTCGACCTGGCCCGTAAGCCCACTAATACGCTCTTCGCTGCCGGCAGCCTTCTCGCGCGCCGATAGAAGCTCCTCGTTCTGCCGCAGATAATCGTTCCTGAGCGTCTCCACCTGCGCGCCAAGAGTGATGATCTGGCTGCCCAGAAGGCGCTCGCGTTCCTGCAGCCGCGCCAATTCGACAGCGGAGATCTCGCTGCCCGGTGCGGGCGGGGCGGAACGCGACAAATGCCGGCCGAGAAGAAATGCTGCGGCGCTCACCAGCAATACCAGCACGCCCAACAAGATCGTAGTGTCCGTCATGTCCGTCCTCTTCGGATGTGTTCTTTCATGCAACCCTCACATCCGTCTTGGCGAAATCGCCGCCCTTGAAGAGCAGCGGCGCGTCAAGCGATTTCGCAAGCGCGTAGGCGAAACAGTCGCCGAAATTCAACCCGGCGGGATGCCGGCCTTTGCCATAGCGTTCAAAGGAACGAATGCTCACGCGCGCAAGTTCTTCGTCAACAGCAATGATCCCGATCTTCGCTGTTTTGAGCCACGGTTCGAACTGAGAGCGGATCAATGGCCGGCTGGATAAAACCAGAGCGCATTCGACATAATTGGCAGCTGAGATAACGCGCCGTTCCGAGCCTGCGAGCGCTTCGGCGAAACGCACCATCTCGGGCTCGCCGCACAACATGGCAATGACGGCCGAACTATCGACGACGATCAAGTAGGCAGACCGTTCTCGTCATATCCGAGGATTTCGTCGGGGGACCGCGGATCTATCACCGGCGATTCGCGCCACAAACGCTGCATCTCTCGCGTCGCGGCGAGAATTTGTTCGAGCTCCTCCTGGTCGGGTCGCGGACGGTGCTCGGCGGCAATTCTCGCATGCTCCTGCCGCAGAAGTTCCAGCACCAGCTCCGACGTGCCTTTCCCGGTGCTCTCCTTAAGTTCGGCAAGCAACCGGTCGGCCTCCTTGTTCTTGATGTTGATGGACATGGCTCAGGCCTTCTGCATAAAGAGTGCATGTTCTG
>Ga0335074_10002821_pt1 | contig 23685 bp, 23 predicted proteins | sample Lox_Sample_23_FD_206715 | JGI IMG/M metagenome (GOLD analysis project Ga0335074, IMG submission 206715) | Soil microbial communities from Loxahatchee National Wildlife Refuge, Florida, United States - Lox_Sample_2.3 | ecosystem: Environmental > Terrestrial > Soil > Wetlands | place: USA...
TCGCGATCACGCGCATCGGAGGCAGCGCGCCGAATTCTTTTGCAAGTGTGGTGGCAATCGCTGCGCCGGTCGGCGTCGTTAATTCCAGGCTTGGCCCGCGCGCATAGATCGGCTTGCCCGCAAGCAATTCCGCTGTCGCGGGCGCGGGCACCGGCAGCACGCCATGCTCCGTCTTCGCCGTCCCGCTGCCGACGTTGACCGGGGCACTATACACGGCGCCGATATCAAGAAGATCCAGACCAACGCACGCGCCCACGATGTCGCAAATGGAATCCACCGCGCCCACCTCGTGGAAATGAACTTTTTCGATCGGAATATCGTGCACCTTGGCTTCGGCCTCACCCAAGCGCTGAAACACCGCCGAGGCATTTTGTTTTGCCCGCTTGGAGATGGCCGATCTCGCGATCATTTCGAGAATATTGTTCAGATGCCGATGCGTCTTGCCGTCGCCTGGTTTGCCAGAAGTGACCACGCGAAACTTCGACGCCGCAATGCCGCGCCGCTTGGTCTTTTCCACTTCAAACTGCGCGCCCGTCCCCAGCGCTTCGAGCGACTGAACAAGCGCCTTCGCATCGGCGCCCGCGTCGATCAGCGCGCCAACCGTCATGTCTCCGCTGATTCCGGAGAATGCGTCCAGGTAACAGATTTTCATGCGATCAATTGCGGCAGCAGTTCGCCCGACGGCCCACGCAAGAACTCATCGATGCCATCCGACAATCCAGTTTCGGCGATGTTGATTTCGACAACGCGCGCCCCAGCGGACTTCGCCATCGACGCCAATCCAGCCGCTGGATACACGACCGCCGACGTTCCAATCAGCAGAAACAGGTCGGCTGAACGCGCGGCCCGCTCCGCTTCCTGCCACACCTGCGTTGGCAACGCCTCGCCGAACCACACCACGCCCGGCCGCAGCATGCCGCCGCATTCGCAGCGCGGCGGAAGCTCAGGAAGTGGCGATCGCCGGTCCTCGCGCTCGCGCTTGCACTCGAGGCAGCGCAGCATCCAGATGCTTCCGTGCAGGCGCAGAACGTTGCGGCTGCCGGCCAGCTCATGCAGGCCGTCGACATTTTGGGTGATCAGGGTGAATTTATGCGCGCGCTCTTCGGCCTCAACCAACGCATAGTGACCGGGATTCGGCTTGGCCTGCGCGATCACCGACCGACGCCAGTCATACCATTCCCAAACCAGTTTCGGATCGCGCGCGAATGCGCCGGGCGTCGCCAATTCTTCGGCGCGATACTGCTTCCATAAACCGTTGTTGCCACGAAAGGTGGGCACACCGCTCTCGGCCGACACGCCCGCGCCCGTAAGCACAGCGATCGAAGAAGCATTGCGCAGCCATTCGCGAACAGCTTGCATTAATTTCAGAGTAGCAGCGCCTCAGATTAATAGTGAGGCAACCAGTTCCCCCGCGGGCATCGCGCAAGCGCGCGCTACGCCTTGTCCGGCCCAGAGCGACAGATAGTCTGCTATGCCCTGTTGTGCCGCGGCGGTGCGCATGGGGCGCGTGAGGGCATTTTGGGCGGGATAGGGCAGATGGATATCGCGATCCTCGAGACCCGTGATGAACGCATTCCGTAGCCCGCGCGCCGGCCGGCCCGAGAACGCTCGCGTGACCACCGTGGTGTCTTCTTTCGCGGCCAGGATCGCGCACTTGTGAGTTTCGGAGGCGCCCGATTCGGGGCAAACGAGGAATGCTGTTCCAAGCGAAGCCGCCGATGCGCCGGCGTTTAATGCAGCGACCACATCGCGTGCGTCCATCAATCCTCCGGTTGCGATTACCGGTAACGAAACCGCGGCCACGGTCGCCCGGACGAGATCAAGCGTCGGAATCATGCTCGATTCAAACGAACGCAGAAATGTTCCGCGATGCGCCCCCGCTTCTGAGCCTTGCGCTATGATCGCATCCACCCCCGCTTGTTCCAGGTAGCGCGCTTCGTCAACCGTGGTCGCGGTGCCGAGGGTTATGATGCCGCGGGATTTCAGGCGGGCCATCGCGTCGCGATCGGGAACGCCAAACGTGAAGCTGAAGATGGGCGGCCGCGCGTCGAGCACAGCCTCAAGTTGCGCGGGGAACGGATCGGGCGCAGCTTTCGGCGCGGCGGGCGGTGCAAGACCCAGCTTGCCGTGAATCTCGGCCAGCACGTCGATCATCGGTCCAGCATCGAATTGCGGATTCTCGTTCCAGCCGGCCGCGAACAGATTCACGTTGAATGGCCGCGAAGTGAGGGATCGTATGCGCCGGATCGCATCCGCGATCTGATCGGGCGTGAGGTACGCCGCACCGAGCGATCCCAGCCCGCCGGCATTCGAAACCGCCGCGACGAGTTCCGGCGTGGATGGCCCTCCGCCCATGGGGCCTTGGATGATAGGATGCTCGATGGCGAGAAGCTTCAGGAAATCGTTGGTGCGCACCAGTTTTATTTTCGCCCATCTAATGTTCGCGGCAGGCCTGCTGGCGCAGGACACGAGCGCGACCGTCAGGGGTCAAGTGCAGGGCTTCACCGGGGTGCCGATCGCAGGCGCCAATGCTGAACTGACATTGGATCAGCCGCCGCAGACGATCTTTTCCGTTCGAACGGATGAACAGGGAAGGTTCCGGTTTACGGTCTTGCCGCCCGGTACATACACGCTGAAATTGGCGCAGCTAGGTTTCAAACGGCTGACGCTGAAATCGATCCAGGTCGCAGCGGGCGAGCAGAGGCAGCTACCGCCGATGCGGATTGACGTGGGGAGTTTCGGCGGGTGTGGCGGCCCTTTTGTCGACTATTACGAATTATCCTCAGCGCCCCAAACGGGCGACCTCAGAGGGCGCGTGCTCTGGGGTGACCATCGCCCGATTAAGCGGGCGACCGTGAAGCTACTCTCTGACAGAAAGCTCTGGACCGAAACGAAGACCGGCTCAGACGGAGAATTCATCTTCCTCGATCTTCCGCCCGGACAACTGTTTTCCATTCGGGTCACTCATCCGGGTTACTACGCGCTGGAGGAATCCGATTACGAAGTGCAGGCCGGATTCGATTCTATCTACTCGCCTATAAATCTCGAGCACTGTCCCAACGGCAATTGCGATCCTCGTCTACGTCCGAAACGTCCGCTGATTGTATGTGAGTGATTCCCGCGCGGCGACCACCGTCCGGTAAGCTTCCTCCGGATCGCGATTCAGCGCCGTTAAATGCCCCATCTTACGCCCCGGGCGAGGCTCCAGCTTCCCATACAAATGCAGCTTCACTCCGGGAAACCCGCAGGCCGCGCGCCAATCCGGTTCGCCATCGGCCCACAGATCGCCCAGCAAATTCGCCATCGCGGCCGGACGATGCATCTCGGGTGACCCAAGCGGGAGCCCGCACACCGCGCGCAACTGCTGTTCGAATTGGCTGGTGACGCACGCGTCCACGGTGAGGTGCCCGGAATTGTGCGGACGCGGCGCCAGCTCGTTGATCATGAGCTCGCCCGAGCGCGTTACGAAAAACTCGACGCACAGCACGCCCACCACGCCCAGCTTTTCCAAAACGCAGCGCGCCAGATCCACCGCATCACTCGCGACGTTCGACGGCACCCGCGCAGGTGCGATCGACACATCCAAGATATGCCGGCTATGCTGATTCTCGATCGCGCCATAATGCACGAACTGCCCGTCCGCGCCGCGCGCTGCCACCACCGAAATCTCGCAATCGAAATCGATGAACGCCTCGAGCACTGCCTCTTGTTTGCCGATCGCTTCCCAGCCTTCGGCCGCGCGATCCTGCGAATCGATTCGAAACTGCCCCTTGCCGTCATAACCGAATGCCGCGGTTTTGAGCACCGCCGGGCAGCCTAATTCGGCGAGCGCACGGTCCAGATCCTCGCGCGAATGCACCTCGCGATACGGCGTAACCGGCAAACCGGCGCTACGCAGGAAGGCTTTCTCGCGGATACGCTGCTGCGTGGTGTGCAGAATGGATCCGCTGGGTCGGACGGGTGCGCAACGGGCCGCGGCCTCGGCGGTTTCGGTCGGAACATTTTCGAACTCAAATGTTACGACGCTCACGTGCCGCGCGAAATCAGAAACCGCGCTCAGATCGCCGTACTCCGCCTTCACTTCCAGGTCCGCGACTTGCCCGGTCGGCGTATCTTCGTCGGGCGACAGCGTGTGGACCCGGTATCCCATGCGGCGCGCAGCAATCGCGAACATGCGCCCCAATTGTCCGCTGCCCAGAACACCGACGGTCGAGCCCGGCAAAATCGGATCGATCACGCCAGCTCTTCCGCACGCACCTTGGCCGCCTGTTCCTCGCGAAAGACCCGCAATTTCTCGCGCAACGCCAAATCGCGAGTGGCCAGAATTGCTACCGCCAGCAGCGCGGCATTTGTCGCGCCCGCTTTCCCGATCGCAAGCGTGCCCACGGGAACGCCGCCCGGCATCTGCACGATGGACAGAAGCGAATCCATGCCTTTCAGTGTGTGCGTCTCCACCGGCACGCCGAGCACCGGCAGCAACGTATTGGCCGCCACCATTCCTGGAAGATGCGCGGCGCCGCCCGCTCCGGCGATGATCACCTGCAACCCGCGCGCCTCGGCGCTCGATGCGTACTCCACCATCCAATCCGGCGTACGATGCGCCGACACCACTTTCGCCTCATGCGCGACATCGAAGCGGGCCAGCGTTTCGGCCGCCGCCCGCATCGTTTCCCAGTCGGACTTGCTGCCCATGATGATGCCGACCAATGCCGTCATAATTTGGTCCACAGCAGGCTACTGCCGCCGCCATAGGCGACCGTTACAGGTACATTGATGGACATGAACGGAACCCACCAAAATACCACGCGCCATCGTTTGCCGCGCGCTTAATTCGTGAACGAACTATTTCACTTGCGCGAGCAGGTTACGAAGCGCAGCCGCCATTTCAGCGGGCGGCTTCTTGGTGAGCGCGGTCTCGGCCTGAAGCTTGGCTGCGGAGCGATTGCCGCTGTTGATCAGCGCCACCGCGTAATGGTAGCGGAAGGTGGGGTTATCAGGATACTTTCGGGTCAGCGAAGTCAAGGTCTGCAAGGCCGCGGCGTTGTCCCGCTGCTTGATCTCGATCCAGGCCAGAGTGTCCTGCAATTGGGGAAGATTCGGCGCCTTGCGAATCGCCGTGGTCACCATTTGCTGCGCCTCCGTGAGATTGCCCCCGGCCTCCGCCAGCAGGAAAGCGAGATTGTTCAGAATCAGGGGATTATCCGGCGCCTTCGCCAGCGCTTTGCGATAGCTTGCAATGGCTTCGGGCTTTTTGCCCAATTGGTCCTCTACATTTCCAATCGTGGCGTCCAGACCCTTGCGATCCGGCGTTAGCTGCTGCGCCTTTTCGAGCGCCGGCAAAGCATCCTGCAATTGGCCGTGCTTCAAATCCAGTTGCGCGATCCTCAACTGCGCGTCAGCCGACGTGGGGTGCTCCGCGGCCTGTTTCTTCAGCTCCGCCATCGCCAGATCGGTTTTGCCCGCGGCTTCGGCAGTGGCGGCGAGAAGCGCGGCTTTCCCAGCGGAATCCGGCGATTTCTGCGCTTCGGCCTGCATCAATTGCAACGCTCGATCCGGCTGATGCTCGGCCTCAAAGGCGTCCACCAGGCCGGCCAGCGGCTGCAGGTCCGGTGACCCTTCCTTGTAAAGCTTGCGGAAATAATCTTCCGCTTGCGCGTAATGTCCCTGGCCCAGCGCGATGATGCCGAGCTGCATCTCAACCTGGGGCGCATCCTTGGTATCGCGCGCCAATTGCTCCGCTTCGTCTTTGGCTTGCCCATAGGCGCGTGTTCCGGCAAGCCCGATCACCCGGAACAACCGCGCATTGGTATCGTTGGCGCGGATTGCCAACGCCGCGTTGGCGTGTTGTAGAACGGCGGGATAATTCTTGCGAAGCATCTCCAAGCGAGCCAGAGCCAGTTGCGCTGCCGGCGATCGCGGGTCCGCCTTGGCGGCTTGCTGAAAATACGCCATGGCCTGCTCGGGACTCCCTTTTCTCAACAGAGTTTGTCCGGCGAGCATCTGCACGCGTGCGTTGGCCGGAGTTTCCTTGGCCAGGTCCGCCACTAAAGTTGACGCCGTGGTCAAGTTCTGAGCGCCGCCCATCTGGTCCAGCAGTTGAACTTTGAGTGTGCGGGCGAACAGGCTCTTCGGATCTTTTGCGAGAATCGCATCCGCGGCTTTCAGCGCCTCATCGCGTCGCCCCAACGTCGCCAGCATGCTCGCGGCACGTTCCTGATATAGCTGCTCACGTGGGCGATCCTGCGATTCGCCGCGCTGATAGTCTGCCAGCGCCTTCTCGGGATCGCGCGTCATCGCGTGAAAATCTCCTACCAGCAAATCGCCTTGCGGGAAATCCTTCGGCCGGTCCAGGATGGTCTTCAAGACCTGCTCGGCTTGATCCGGCTGCTTGCGGCCGTAATAGAACGCGGCCAGGCGGATAAGCGGCGCCGATTCCTTCGGATTCTTCGCCACCCACAACTTGAGCAAGTCCTCAGCTTTGTCCCAGCTCTTTTGTGTTCCGTAGTAGCTGTACAGCGTCTCATACCCCGGACCGAATTGCGGATGCGCGTCCACCGTCTGCCGCGCCACCCGTTCACCTTCCTCCGGCTGATTATCGCGAAGCAGCGATTGCGCCAAGCCCACCTCCGCTTCCGGGCTGTTCGGTTGCAGCCGCAAAGCTTCGCGGAAGGCGTCGATCGCCATTCCGGGATGGTTATCAATCAGAGCGATGGTGCCCTTCAGACGCTGGCCATCCGCGGCATTTCCGCCCTTCGAGATGAGGTCGTTGGCCATGTTTTGCGCCTGGTTGTACAGCACCGCTGGATGCCGGGGATCGCGCACATAGACCGCCAGACAGAGATTGGCGAAATCCACTTTGGCCGAATTATTCTTCGGATCAAGCGTCACCGCCCGGTTGAGTGCCTGATAGGCTTCGCTCGCGTTGCCCTGGCGTAGAAATGTGAGACCTAGCCGATAGTAAGCTTCGCCCGATTGCGGGCTCTTCTTAATGGCGTTACGGTAGTTGAGCGTGGCGTCCGCATATTTCCCCTCTGCGAACAACTGATTCCCGCGATCAATGTATTGACGCGTGCTCTTTCCGCAGCCGAACAAACCGGCAACGCTCAGTGCGGCAATTGCAATCCAGACGCCCCTGCGGGCGCGCCGACCCTTATACCAGGGAAACAAAGACTTCCAATCCCCCAAATTCTTAAGGTAACATGCCGCGAATCGCATCACGAATCGCCTATAGTTGATCGGCTGAAGCAGGCCGCGCCCTTAGTACCTTCACCTAGTAACAATTGCAGGACGGCGCCTGAAGGCAGCGTAGGATCTTCAGAAATAGCCAAAAAATGCCCGACCGTGCACGAGGGTGCCGGCAGCCCCACGCCCTGCTTTAAGTTTGGGCTAGCAAGGGGTTTAGAAGCCCGCCCGTTGTCGTTGTGTGGCGTCTGGAACAAAAACTGCCTTGTGCATGGCCAGCGAGAGGGGAGGTCCTTTATGCTTTTGCTGCTTATTCTTTTGATCGTGCTCCTGGTGGGAGCGACTCCGGCGTGGCCCTACAGCCGAGGCTGGGGCTACTATCCGAGTGGCATCCTGGGAATCGTTCTGGTGATCTTCTTAGTCATGCTTCTTATGGGTCAATTCACGTTATGACGGAGCGGCGGCGTCCCATTCGGTATATAGCCGGCCTGGCCTTATTTTCCTGCCTGTCCAGTCTCGGCATGGCGGCTACGGAAAGCAGCGCGCAGAGGCGGGTCGCCGAATCGGGCGCCGTGCTCCAGGAAATCCTGCACGCGAAGGATAGAAGAATTCCTGAAGACCTGCTGAGCAAGGCGCAGTGCGTTGGAGTGGTGCCTGCCCTCAAACGCGCCGCATTCATGGTGGGCGCCAGGTACGGAAAGGGCGTGATGGTCTGCCGCACCGCCTGGGGATGGAGTGCGCCATCGACCATTCGCATCTCGGGCGGAAGCTTCGGATTCCAGATAGGCGCCGGCGAAACCGACGTAGTCTTCGCGGTGATGAACCGGCGTGGCATGCACGATCTGATGAAAGATAAGTTCACCCTCGGAGGAGATGCGGCGGCGATGGCGGGTCCGCTCGGCCGTTCGGCGCAAGCGGAGACGGACGCCATGATGCGTGCCGAAATCCTGGCCTATTCCCGCTCACGCGGCGTCTTCGCCGGGATCTCATTGGAGGGCGCAACTCTCTGGCCCGGCCACGCGGACAATCGGGCCATGTACGGGCGAAATGTCACACCGCGTGAGATTCTGAGCGGCCGCGTGCGGAGGCCTGCTTCGGCGCGCCTTCTCTATGCGGAACTGAGCCGCTATGCGGGAGCGGGGGCACGGCGAAGAGTGCGCTCCACGCGCTCAGCACGAGCGTAACTGTGACGGTCGTACTGCGGCGAAACTCGGCTTTCCATGATGGGTCTAACGGTCGGAGTTCTAATTCTTAAAGAAAGGATAACCAGCCATGACGAAAGACCCGGTTTGCGGAAAGCAGGTAGATCAGAATAAAGCGCTCGCCACCAGTTCCCACAATGGCCAAAAGTACAGTTTCTGCGGGCAAGAGTGCAAGAACAAGTTCGATCAGCAGCCCGAACGGTACATCCATTCCAAACAGCCGTCTCAACAGCCGGAACACGCGGGCAGAATGTAGCTTCTGTCCCGCAGGCGGCTCCTGGCGTTGACCGGGAGCCGCTCTTCAACCCCGCGCAGCATGCCCTATCAGCCGATCGAGGATTATGGCATCATCGGTAATCTGCGAACCGCCGCGTTGATCGCGAAAACCGGTTCGATCGACTGGTTGTGTTTCCCGCACTTCGACTCCCCCAGCATCTTCGGCGCGATTCTCGACCAGAATAAAGGCGGCTATTTTCAAATCTCTCCCACCGTGGAAGAGATTTCGCGCAAGCAAGTCTACTGGCCCGATACCAATGTTCTGGTCACGCGATTTCTCGCGGCCGACGGCCTGGGCGAAATCATCGACTTCATGCCGCTCCCCGAATCGGACGCCGCCCCCGCGGAAATGGGATTGATCCGGCGTGTCCGGGTAGTGCGCGGCTCCATGCAGTTTCGTCTGGAATGCGTTCCCGCATTCAACTACGGCCGCGATAGCCACACCATGGACATCGTCTCCACAGGGGTGCATTTCTGTTCGCCGGGATTGCGCCTGGCGCTCGCCTCTTCGGTTCCGCTCGCGCGCCGTGACAACGGGGTCAGCGCGGAGTTCTCGCTGCAAGAAGGCGAAAGTCAGAGCTTTCAACTGCATCAATGGAATCCCGGGCAGGACGAACCCCCGGGCTGGTCCGAACAAAAGAGCGAAAAGCTGTTTCACGAGACGATTCATTTCTGGCGCCGCTGGCTGTCCCAATGCACCTACCGTGGGCGCTGGCGCGAGATGGTGCAACGTTCCGCTCTGGCGCTGAAGCTGCTCACCTTCGCGCCCACCGGGGCCATCGTGGCCGCGCCCACCTGCAGTCTGCCCGAGAGCCTTGGCGGATCCCGGAACTGGGATTATCGCTACACCTGGATCCGCGACGCCGCATTCACGGTTTACAGTTTGCTGCGCATCGGATTCCAGGAGGAGGCCGCGCAGTTTGTCTCGTTCCTCGACGCGCGTTGCCACGAGCTCGAGCCGGACGGTTCGCTGCAGACCATGTACGGCATCGACGGCCGTCACGATCTTCCCGAAGAGACGCTCGATCATTGGGAAGGCTACCTGGGATCGCGCCCGGTCCGTATCGGAAACGCGGCGGCCCAGCAGCTCCAACTGGATATTTACGGCGAGTTGATGGATTCGCTCTATCTCTACAACAAATACGCAACACCCATTTCGTATGAGCTGTGGAATTACCTGCGCCGGTTGAGCAACTGGGTTTGCCGGCACTGGACAGAAAAAGATGACGCGATTTGGGAGGTGCGCGGCGGACCCCGCGAGTTCGTCTACTCCAAAACCATGTGCTGGGTGGCGCTCGATCGCGCGCTGCGCCTGGCCACCAAGCGCTCCTTTCCCGCCGATTGGGACCTTTGGACATCCACCCGCGATCAAATCTATGAAGCCATCATGCAGCGCGGATGGAACCAGCAGCGCAGCGCATTCGTGCAGCAATTCGACGGCAGCGCTCTCGACGCCTCCAGTTTGATCATGCCGCTCGTCTTCTTCGTCTCTCCCACCGATCCGCGCATGCTGCAGACCATCGATGCGATCAATCGCTCTCCTGCGGACGGCGGACTGGTTTCCGACGGCCTGGTGTTTCGCTACGACGTGGACAAAACTCCTGACGGTTTGAAAGGCACGGAGGGAACGTTCAACCTCTGCACGTTCTGGCTGGTGGAAGCGCTCACCCGCGCCAGCCACAACGATCCGGAACGGCTGCAACATGCCCGCTTTCTTTTCGAGCAGATTCTCGGGTACGCCAATCATCTGGGCCTCTATGGCGAGCAGATCGGCCACCGCGGCCAGGCGCTTGGTAATTTCCCGCAAGCGCTCACGCATCTGGCTCTCATCAGCGCGGCGTTTAACCTGGATCGTTACCTCGATGGTGTCGAGAAAACTCCGCCTGTCCAGTAACGCCCCGCGCCCGAATCGATCTAACAAAGGGAGTTCTATAACTCCTAATCCAAGTTCGAAACGGAGCGCCATCATGAAAATCGAAAGCATGGAAGAACTATTTCTTCAACAAATCGAAGATTTATATGATGCCGAGAAGCGGCTTGTAAAGGCTCTGCCGAAAATGGCGGAAGCCAGCAGCTCGGCGAGTTTGCGGCAAGCTTTTGAATCCCACTTACGGCAAACCGAGGGCCAGGTTACACGGCTCGAAACCATTTTCCGCCAGATGAATAAGGACCCCAAAGCTGAAACCTGCGATGCGATGAAGGGGCTCATCAGCGAGGGTGAGGACATGGTGAGTCACATCGATCAATCGCCCTTGCGCGATGCCGGTCTGATCGCCGCCGCCAACCGCGTGGAGCATTATGAAATTGCCGGCTACGGATCGGCCCGTACCTTCGCACAGACCCTTGGGATGACCCAGGCCTCCTCTTTGCTCGAGCAGACTCTGCAGGAAGAAAAGGAAGCTGACCAGAAGCTGACCAAGTTGGCAGAGCAAATGGTGAATCAGGAAGCTCTGCGCACACCCGTAATGAATCGCTAAAGCGAAAGCGAACCGAGGGAGGGCCGGCCGGCGGCCCTCTTTCCTTTTGGGAACCACTTTTTCGTAAACCCCTTTTTCGTGGAACAGAAACCAGCCGCGGCCAATTTCCATTGCGGGGTGCTATTCTCGCACTAGGCTGTCTGATGACTCTCCGAAATGCGCTCTTGGTCGGAATTGGGATTTCACTTGCGGGCGCACTCTGGGGGTTCCAGCGTCCCTTCCGCGTCTACCGCAGCCTGGAGCCTTACGACAACGTAGAGTTGCCGCCGGATTGGCAGCAAAAAACCGAATGGGTTTTTGCGCGCCTGATGTATCCGCAACATCCGCACGCGCGCTTTGGGCGCTATTACGGCTACGGCGCCTCCACCATGTGGCTGGAAGGCGGCACCAGTTGGTCGCAGGATTATCCGCGCGCTGACCGGCATTTTTCGCTGGCGCTGCGCCGCCTGACGCGCGTCCAAGTCCGCTCCGTCGAGCAGCCCGTCAATCTGGACGATGGCGACGACGTGTTCAATTGGCCCTGGCTCTGTGCGGGTGAAATGGGCGATTGGAAGCTCACGCCCTCGCAGATCGTAAAGTTGCGCGACTATCTGCTGCGCGGCGGCTTTCTGATGCTCGACGATTTCTGGGGCTACGAAGAGTGGGACCGCTTCTGGGAAACCATGCGGCTGGTGTTTCCGGACCGTCCGGTGGTCGAGCTGCCGAACGAGGATTCCATCTTTCACACCGTTTACGATCTCGACGATCGTTATCAAATTCCCGGTGAATGGGCGATCCGCCGCGGCACCACCTATCGCAACCTGGGCGGAGAGACTGCGCATTGGCGCGGAATCCTCGACGATAAAGGACGCGTGATGGTCGCCATGACGTTCAACAGCGATGTGGGCGATTCCTGGGAGTGGGCCGACGATCCGGACTATCCGGAAAAATATTCGGCCCTGGGCATTCGCATCGGCGTCAATTACGTCGTCTACGATCTGACCCACTAATTTCCCGGTCCCCGAGCTATCGCAAATTGAATTTCTTCATCTTGTAGCGCAGCGTATCGCGTGTGATGCCGAGCGATCGCGCCGCGCGCGTCTGATTTCCGCCCGCCCGTTCCAGCGCTCGCGTCAAAAGCCCCCTTTCGGCCTCCTCCAGGCTGGTCTGGAACGGCGCCTCGGTGTCCCCCACGTGCGCGCGCAGTGCCTCGGGAATGGTTCCCCCATCGGACCGGATCTGCAAACTCGAGCTTTGTATGCGGTCCGCATCTTCGAGCACCATGGCGCGCTCCATCACGTTGCGCAGTTCGCGTACATTGCCGGGCCAGTTGTGCGCCAGCAGCAGCGCGCCCGCCGAATGTGAGATTCCTTGAATCGCGCGTTTGAACTTGACGTTGTACGTCCGGACGAAGTGCTCCGCCAGCGGCAGAACGTCTTCCTTTCGCTCGCGCAGCGCGGGCAACGACACTTGAATCACATTCAGCCGATAGTAGAGGTCCAGCCGGAACTTGCCGTCTTGAATGGCTTGCGTCAGTTGCCGGTTGGTGGCTGCCATCACCCGTACGTCCACTTGAATGTCGCGCACCCCACCGAGCCGCCGGAAGGTCTGTTCTTCGAGGACGCGCAGCAGTTTGGCCTGCACCGTGAGCGGCATCTCGCCGATCTCGTCCAGGAAGATCGATCCGCCTGAGGCGATCTCGAGAATGCCGGCCTTGGACGCGCGCGCATCCGTAAAGGCGCCCTTCTCGTATCCGAACAACTCGCTTTCGAGCAGCGTCTCTGGGATCGCGGCGCAATTGAGAGCAACAAAAGGTCCCTCCTGCCGCCGGCCGTGGTAGTGGAGGAATTGCGCCAGAACGTCCTTGCCCGTTCCGCTCTCGCCTTCAAGCAAAATCGTGGAGACTTCGCTTTGCGCGATTCGCCGCGCGAATTTGAGAACCTGCCGCATCACGGGCGAGGCCGCAATCATTTTGAAGCTGCCCATCCCGATGCCCTGATCGTCCAAACTGTCGTCCAGACCCTCCCGGGAATCGAGCGAGCCCGGCTGTTTGGCCGGTTCATTGGAGCTGCCAAACACCAGCACCGCTCCGGATAGCGCACCGCGGTGATCCAGGATGGGAGAAAGCGTGCCGCTGATGGCGCGCTTATCGCCGTTGCGCGAGACGAGCACCGCATCACTCGGTAACTCATGCAATGCGCCGCCGGACATGACCGGCTCCCACGCGGGCGTAAGCGGCTCGCCGGTAGTGCCGGACACGACCTGAAACACTTCGTTTACCGCCTGCCCCAGAGCGTCTCGTGCCGCCCAGCCCGTCCAGGTCTCCGCGGCCGGATTGAATAAAGTGATCGTTTCGGCCGTACCCACCGAGATCACGCCTCCCGCCAAGGCCCGCAGCGTGGACGCCAGCAGTTCTTCCTTCCCCCGTGACTTCAGCTCTTCACTGTGCTTATGAAGCGCGATTTCGATGCTGGCGTGCAGCGCGGCTTCCTGGAACGGCTTGGTCACGTACCCCAGGGGCCCGGCATCTTTGGCGCGCGTCACGGTGGAAATGTCCGCATGTGCAGTCAGGTAAACCACCGGGACGTTGAAGCGCTCCCGCAGAACCCGAGCCGTTTCGGTTCCGTCCATGTCCCCTTGGATTCGTACGTCCATCAGCGCCAGGTCCGGCGGGTTCTCTTCGGCTTGCGCGATAGCATCCGCGCCGGTCGCAACTGAGGCTGTTACCACGTATCCGAGATCGCTCAGCGTTTCTTGCAGATCCTCGGCCGTAATCCGTTCATCTTCGACAATTAAAATTCGTGCAGACATTCCATGTCACCGATAGCATTCCTCGGGCATCAAAATCGCACGATGACAAGTGGGTGAGTCCCTTCGGGCCTGGGCGGGCTCGCGGGTTACTTCTGGAGATACTGAGGGACCGCCGATTCGATCGCGGCATGCTGCCAGTGGACCGCGCCAACTCAACAGCGGGCGGGCGACCAAATCGCGTGATCCCAGTTTAGATCATTTATTCGCCGATTGGTCCCGCTTTACGATCGGCTGACCTCCGGGGCTAAAGATTTTTCTTCCCGGGAAGGTGACTCACCGAGGCCGGGACATGTTATTACTAGTACATCGCGGTGAGAACGGGTGACATTGCCGGACAGGGGTTGGCCGGTTCCGACAGAGCGAGCGGATGAGTATAGCAAGGCGGCTTACCATGAAATCAGCCCTGAGTCACAACGAAATACAGATTCTCGACCACCAGGTGGCGACGTTGAGCTATCAGCTTTCTGAGATCGTAAACCTGCTCGAATCGCGCCTGGGCCGAACCAACGAATTGGCCGCGTCGGCTCGCCAGGCGCAACAGGAGTTCGCCCAATTCTCGGGGCGGGTGCGCCGGCGCGTGGCCCTGGCCGAAAGTAACCGGCCGGAGTCCGATTCACAGACGGCGTGACTCATTCTCCGAAAAGTTTCAGCGTGGCAGTGTTACCGGGTTGCCATCCAAGCGCCGCTGAGGCTCGATCTGGCCCTTGCGGGCAAGTACGACGTAATCGCCTTGCTCATCGAAACCTGCGGGTTCCAATGATTTGCCTCGAAAAAGAGGAGTTGTCCGCCAGGCTTGAGCAAGCGCCGGAGAAGGCGAAGATTATCCGCATAAGCGTTGTGACAAAGGATCGCCGTTCCGATGATGTAATCGAAACTTTCGGGCGCAAACTGAGCGGCAAGGTCTGTGGTCAGTATCACTTCCACATTCGGAAGTTTTCTTTGTGCGGCCAGATGAGCCAAGTCGGCGTTGAAGACGGCCGCGGTGATCGGATTTCGGCCCTTGAGCACATCGTCGAGATGCGCGGTCCACAGACCGCTCCCGGCTCCCAATTCGAGAATTGTCTCGCCCGGCAGCAAATGGAAGCAGTGCCGGACCGCGATTGCCCTCCACGTTAATTTCAAAGGCGAGGTGCCGGGATATCGCAACCAATAAGCCTCCCGCACACGTTCCATTTCCAGGAGATTAGACTCGACATTCATCGGCTGCAGTGGGCGCTTTCTATTCTACCTGGATGCGAGAAACTGATACGCTGTGACTCCAACATGCAAAACTGAAAGCGATGGATCTCACGCTTGATCCCGAGGAGATTCGTGTCCTCGGGTCGCTGGTAGAAAAAGAAGTCACCACACCCGAGTACTATCCTCTCTCGCTTAATGCCCTGCTGAACGCCTGCAATCAGAAGTCGAATCGCGACCCCGTGGTGCACTGGGATGAAGAAACACTCGAGCGCGCCCTGTACACGCTGCGCGAAAAGGGGCTGCTCATCAGCATCACCGGCGCCGGAAGCCGCGTGCCCAAGTATAGTCACCGCATCTCCGAAAAGCTGAACCTCGGACGCCGCGAGCTCGCGCTGCTGTGCGAATTGATGCTGCGCGGCCCCCAGACTCCTGGCGAGCTGCGTTCGCGCGCCGAGCGCATGCATCCCTTCGAAGATCTCGGCGAGGTGGAGTCGGTTCTGGACCGCATGCCGGAGCTGGTCACCAAGCTTCCCCGCCGGCCGGGCGAAAAAGAAGCGCGCTATGCGCATTTGCTTTCCGGTGAACCGCCGGTTTCCGACGGAGCGCCTGAGATCGAGGTCAGCGCCGCGCCGCCTTCCCCTGGGGCTCCGCCCGCCCCAAGCCGGATCGCCGTCCTCGAAGCCGAGATCGCACAACTCCGCCGCGAACTGGACGAGCTGAAACAGCAGTTCGCCGGATTCCAAAAGCAGTTCGAATGAAGCTGTTGGGGTGGGCTGAAGGGAGCCAACCGTCTTCCGCCGCCCACCCTCCAGGAAACCTACGCCGTACGCTGGGACGGAAGCCGTACTCCTTGGCCGCACCCCCGCCGGATGGGAAGAGTGCCTTCTTCAAGGCAACTACCCACGCCCTTGGCCGGCCCGTGGAAGTACTCGTTTACCGGAAACAGCGCGTACGGCTCCAGCTCCCGAAACACCCGGCCCAACTTTTGTTCAATCCGGTATACTGCGTGGAAGAAGTTGCCGCGGTCCATTCGCAGCCGTTGACAGCACAACTTCCAGTCCGCCCCCAGGAGAAAGTGATAGCGGAAAATGCGGTGCTCCAGTTCGGTCAACGTCCTTTTGCTCACCAGACAAAAATCGGCCGAATACTCCTCATCCTTGCGTCCCCAAGTGCCTCTTCGTTCCTTGCCCGGCAAGGGATCGAGCGTCACCCGGCTCATGTATTTTTCGCGGCTTACGCAGTCCCGAAAGCGATCGAAACATGCCCGGAAAATGGCTCGTAACACGCAGTTGCACGGATGCGTCGCCTCACTGCGGCCGATTCGCAATCCTAAGCCCAGGCAAATGTTGCAGGCCGGCGCCGCCAGCGCCAGCGTTTCGGATCGTGTCCATTCCATTGCGTCCTCTTTCCTTATTTCTTAACCCGGAAAGACAACCGAGTTTTTTCTATTTGCGTGATTTCCAGTCTCACGGCCCTCGCGAGTCACGTCAACGCATAAGGGCGATCCGGCTAGGAATAGAATCCCTGGCCGGCTAAGGAGAGAGTCCAACAAGGCTAAGGCAGTCAATTGTTTATGCCGTTTCGCCGGAATACTTGCACTCACTAGGTGTATGCTTCCCGGCTGCTATTTTTTCTTATTCCCGCCGGAGCCTATTTCACACTGAAATACGAGGAGATCCCCATTTGACCTTCCAGAATGCGCAGCTCAATTTGCTCGCGTATGTCCGGGGTCAAATTCGTAATGGCGAGTTGACGGAGAGAGGATTCGCCCGGCTGATTGGAATCTCGCAGCCTCATGTCCATAATGTGCTGAAAGGCGTGAGAAACTTCTCACCCGAGATTCTCGATCTCGCTCTGAAATACCTGCACCTTTCTTTGCTCGACCTAGTCCCTGAAGAGCAAGTCGAAGCCCATCTCCGCGCCCGCCGCGCGCAGCGCCATTCCGCCGAAGCGCCGTTCCTTGACCAGCCCATCGGCCCCGGAATGCCCTGGCCCTCCGGCCTGAACCTTCGCAGGAAACTGCCCTTGCCTTTTCCTTCCTTCGAATCCCCGGCCAACCTGGTGATGGCCCCCCTGATTCCCGACCCCTCCATGCAATCCTTGCTCGGCTCCTCCGATGTTGCGCTGTTGGATCTCTCCCCGAACCAGCCTTCCGCGCTTGTGCCGGAGGGTCTCTTCGTCGTCGAACGTCGCAACGAAGCCATCCTGCGCTACATCCGGCCCGGCGCGCGCCGCTACTACCTGGCCACCGCGGAGACCCTCAATACTCCCGCGTACTGGGAGATCCTTCCGCTCAACACTTCCGGGATGGCCGCGGCCGTAAAGGCGCGTGTCCGATGGATCGGCGAGGAGCGCAGCGGCGGCAATCTCGATCAGCGTGGCCGCTTCTTGTACGACCCGATTTCCTCGTAGGCTTCCAGCACCTGCCCGGCGGTTCGTTCCCAACTGAACTGCCGTGCCTGCTCGAACCCGCGCTGGATCATGTCGCGTCGACGGTCGCGGTCGAGCAGCACCTCCCGTATGCCGCGTGCGATATCGAAGACGTTCTCCGGATTCACCACCTCCGCTGCTCCCCCCACCACCTCCGGCAGCGAATTAACATGCGAGCAGACCACCGGCGTCCCGCAAGCCATCGCCTCCAGCGGCGGCAACCCGAAGCCTTCATACAACGACGGAAATACAAAAGCGGCGGCCGCCTGATAGAAGGACCGCAGCGTCTCAATCGGCACGAATCCTAGAAATCGCACCGTGTCTTCCACGCGGCTCTGGATTACCGCATGCCGCAGCGCCGGATAACGCGAGATTTCGTCGCCGATAATCAGCAGCCGCAGATCGTTGTACACCGGATGGTCCTGGATCTCGCCTCGCAAAACCGCGAAAGCTTCCACCAGCCGGGGAATATTCTTCTGCGGATTGGTGCGGCCCACGTACAGCAGGAACGGGTAATGGATCCGGTAGCGGTCGAGCACGCGTTGGATCTCGGCCGGATAACCAGACTCCTCGCCACCGAGTGCGGCCAGCGGCGCGCCCGGCGCCCGGAAAATAGGGTCCGGCGCGTTGTAGATCACCCGGATGCGCTTGGCCGGAATTCCCAGCAACTCCTCCACGTCGCGGCAGGTCGACATCGAAACCGCCACCACGCGATCGGCACGCAACAGACCGCGCCGCAAATAAAAGTGCCGCAGCCTATTTCGATAGCCGGTCTGGCTCGCAAAAAGTAGTGTGCTCATGTCGTGGATCGTCACCAGGTATGGTTTGGGCATGCTGAACGGCACTGCGTTCAAAGGCATGTGATAGAGATCGGCGTGCAGTTTTTTTAGGAAGAACCCATAGCCGATTTCCGCTAGCCCGCTGCGATTTTTCCCCGTATATGCCGCGGTTTGGAAATTAGCCGGCAGATTGGCGAACTCCGGCGCCGGCCGATCCGTGGTGATTAGCGTATACCGGTTTTCCGAATCCAAGTGCGCCAGCGCCCGCACCAGGTTCCGGATGTAGGTGCCGATGCCGAAATCCGCTACGCGGCGCGTATCGAGCGCGATCTGGAGGGGCATGAAATGTTGCTTCCGAAGCCATCGCTCACCTGCTTTGCCTCGGCGCTCTAGGCACCGCCGGCGCTGGCCTCGCGGATACGCTCCCTACCTGCAATGATTTGCTGGTTCGTTGCAATGTTCGGAAAATATCAGGATCAGTCTCAAGCATACGTTTTGCATGATTCGAATGGACCGATAGACGTCTCTACGACTATATCGCCGCCCGACTTCGGCCGCCGTCTCCTCCCCATGGGAAATCGAATTGCGGTTATCGACCACCTGATCGATAAGGAACAGATGTCGTCGGCGAACCGTTAGCGTACGAGTGATTCCAAATACCCTAAGAATGAGGTTCACATGGGCATGTCTGAAGTGGCTACCTTCGACGGGCAACGGTGCCTGCGAAAGCGACGCTATCTCGTTCGAGGATGCTAGATCGAGTAGTTCCAGTCTGCGCTCCCAAACATTCTTTTGGCCGCACGTTCGTACTGCAGTTAGCTGGGGGTCGAGGAACAGGGAGAGCAGGGAAGGCCGAAGATCTGAATAAGAATGCGAGTGGGCTGCAATCGCATCGACCGCGTACTGCACCAGCTTGATTACTGTGTACTCATGTATTGCATAGATTTGAACAAAAGCCAGTCCTTTGGATGTCTGGGCCAACTCTCCTTTGAATCGCGCACGCTTCGGTAACGACATCTTGAAGTACTGCTCGACAGCAGTGAATCTCTCCATAACCTCAAGTTGAAGAACGTGAAACATAGGGCGTACCCAAGAATCGATCGCGGCAAAATTCGATTCGGCCTATCACTGCAGATCTACTGTTGGTGGCTCCCGTCGTGAAACCACGTAGCTCCTCTGATCCCATCCATTTGTCGAGCCCCGCCGCCCTAAGCCTGTTCGTGTCTTCCAGCGCGAGTGCGGCCCCTACTGCGACGCCCTCATAAAGATTTAAAGGGGTCGTGCTCTTTCGGTCGGGACGCCGAATTCCATTTGGGAATACTCTGGCAAGTTCCTTAAACGTCCTGGCAAAGATTGACTCACCGATCACGTAATCGAAGTTTCTTGAAGCGCTTTCCATGTAAGCGTTCAGAAATTCCGTAACGTTATGTTCAAACGTCTGATAACGGTTGAGAAACGCAAAGAAACGAAGTACGCATTCCTCCCCTGTGGCATCCCTTTGCTGCAAAGGCGTAAGCCTTACCGCAGTCTTGAAATTTGCGTCGTTCGACCACGCGTCCAGCTTTTCCGCAAACTCGCCGCGAAACACGCAATCTCGGATTTCTTGAGGACTGAGCGCGACGCCGCCTGTATTGAGCCTCTCAAAAAGGTCATAGCGTACAACCGCGTCGCTCTTGTCATTCAACGTGATGACCTTCGCGGGGCGTGTCCACCAGTGGAATTGCAGATTCTTTGGAAGCTCATCTAAGCACAAACCATTGAACCGGGTCAGTTTCTGCAGTTCGCTCAAAAGCAGCTTCCCATTCAACCCAAGCTGTTTGCGCAGATCGTCGTCGCCGGCAAACTTAACGATGGTACTAAGACGCTGAACCCCGTCTACGACTTCCCAAGTGCTGTCTGCATTCGTCGCCATGAAAAGACTGGGTATCGGTATACCCAGCATGATCGACTCGATGAATTGCGAGCACCGTTGGGGTGACCATCGAAACTTCCTTTGATACGCAGGGGAAACCTTGATCTGCCCACTTTTTAGCATCGATATCAGCTGCTGCATGTGGATATCGAAAGTATCGAAATCCACGGTGCGCCTCTGTTGCCTCAACTGCAGTTCAAGTGCGCCTGTTGATACCTCTGATTGTCTGATGTCGGCACTAAGCATCGTTCAACTCGCTTGGCTACGTTTGTAACACGTTACGGACTCCTCGATCTGTCAACTCTATTGTTGCCCAAATTAAAGGCGGCGAAAACTATGCCGTGGTCCGCGCCAGTTTCCAGGGATACAGCGGAAAGCGCTCCGTGAGTTCGATTACGCGCCGCCGCACCGCTGCCAGCGTCTCGCGCGAGTGCACGCCATTCAACGCTTCCGCAATCAGCGCCGCCACCTGCCGCATTTCCGCCTCCCGGAATCCGCGCGTGGTTACCGCTGGGCTTCCTAACCGGATGCCGCTCGGGTTCAGTGGCGGATTCGTGTCGAACGGAATCGCGTTCTTGTTCACCGTAATGTAAGCTTCGTCCAGCGCCGTCTCGGCTTCCTTGCCACGCACTCCTTTCGCGAACACGTCCACCAGCATCAAGTGCGTATCGGTGCCGCCCGACACCACACGATATCCTTCCTGCTGCAAACCTTCGGCCAGCGCACGCGCGTTCGCGACCACCTGCGCCGAGTAATTCCGGAACTCCGGCGTCATCGCTTCCAGGAAACAAACCGCCTTGGCCGCGATCACATGCACCAGCGGACCACCCTGGATTCCCGGGAACAGCGCCTTGTCGATCGCCGCGCCATATTTTTCCTTCGCCAGAATCATCCCCGAGCGCGGGCCGCGCAAAGTCTTATGCGTGGTCGATGTTACGATGTCGGCATATTCGCAAGGATTGGGATGCACACCCGCCGCCACCAATCCCGAGAAATGCGCCATGTCGACCAGGAAAATCGCGCCCACGGAATCGGCAATCTTCCGGAATCGCGCGAAGTCGATAATCCGCGGATACGCGCTGCCGCCCGCGATGATCAGCTTGGGCTTGTGCTCCTCGGCCAGCCTCGCCAGCTCCGCGTAGTCGATGCGCTCGTCCTCGCGAGTGACGCCATAAGCAACCACCTGATAGGTTTTGCCCGAAAAATTCAGCGGATGCCCGTGCGTCAGGTGCCCGCCATGCGCCAGGTTCATGCCCAGAATCACATCGCCCGGCGAGACGACCGCCGAATACGCCGCTTGATTGGCCTGCGATCCCGAGTGCGGCTGCACGTTCACGTACTCGGCGCCAAACAGCTTCTTCGCACGCTCGCGCGCCAGCGTCTCGACGATATCGGTAAATTCGCAGCCGCCGTAGTAGCGCTTCCCCGGATAGCCTTCCGCGTATTTATTGGTGAACACGCTGCCGGTGGCCTGCAGGATCGCTTCGGAGGTGAAATTCTCGCTCGCGATCAGTTCCAGCCGGCTGTGCTGGCGTTCCGTTTCGTGCTGGATCGCTTCATAAATCTCCGGGTCGACCGCGGATAACGGCCGCGACATGCGCTCGGATTCGGTCATGGCTCTAGTGTAGCGGAGCCGTGCATTCGCTAGTCCTCTCCGCCCTCCCGTCTCCGCTATTCCCGCCGGCACTATCACCATCTTTTTCCCAGCACTAAGCGCTTTTTTCGATATTCGCGCCCCCGGAAAAGACGATGGAAGTTTGACGGAGGTAAGCAACTACGTCCCTCACACTCGCCCCACCTAGTCTCGCTCCACCAATGTTGACCCCAAAGGTCCTCTGCATCGCCGAACAGCCCGAGGAATTCCTGAGCGGCATTCTTGCCGCGTCCGCTACGGCGGTCGCTCACGCAGGGGATGCCTTGGAGTTTCTTCGCAAACAGGATTTTGACGTTATTTTTGTCAGTCTGCCTCTCGCCGGATGCGATTGCCCGTTCCGTTTGCTCGAAGAACTGCAACAGACGCAGCCCGGCACGCCGATCGTGCTGCGGGCGCCCGAGGCATCGGCCACTGAGGCTGTTCGCCTGCTGCGGCTGGGCGCATTTCATGTGTTCGCACACGGCGACGCCACCAGTCTGTTGTATTTCGCCGCGAATTCCAAGTGGGCCCAGGAAGCGGCCGCCGTTCCGGCCGAAACTTCCGGCGAGCGTCTTCTGCTCATCGGTGACAGCCGTCCGATGCAGCAGGTTGCCCAGCAGATCCGTCTGGTAGCTCCGCGCCGCGCGACCGTGTTGATCACCGGCGAAACGGGAACCGGCAAAGAGCTGGCCGCCCGCTCCATCCACGCCTCCAGCAGCCGGGATCGCGCGCCGCTCGTGTGCGTCAACTGCAGCGCGCTGCCCGAAGCGCTGCTCGAAGCAGAACTATTTGGACACGTCAAGGGCGCATTCACCGGCGCCATCGCGCATCGCGTCGGCCGCTTTGAAGAGGCTCATCAGGGCACCCTCTTTTTGGACGAAATCGGCGACTTGCCTTTCGGTCTGCAAGCGAAATTGTTGCGTGCCCTGCAAGAGCGCGAGTTCCAGCGGCTGGGCAGCTCAGAGACCGTCCGTGTGGACGCCCGCGTGATCGTCGCCACCAACGCCAACCTTCCAGAATTGGTCAAACAGGGCAAATTTCGCGAGGATCTCTACTACCGGCTCAACGTGGTCCCGATCGCCATGCCGCCGCTGCGCGAGCACGCCTCCGATATTCCGTCGCTCGTCTCCCACTTCATCGAGAAAATTTGCCTGCAGGAGAGCCTTGCCCCGAAGCAAATCTCCCACGAGACGCTCAGCCGTTTGGCCGAGCATGACTGGCCGGGCAACGTTCGTCAACTGGAGAACGCTGTGGAACGCGCCATTGTGCTCAGCGGTGATCGCGCCACCTTATTCCCCGGCGATTTTCCGCTTCCGCCCCGCCAGCATCGTGCGGCTCCGCCAGGCTCATCCGGTATGATCGCGGTTCCCGATCAGGGCCTCGACTTCGAGCGCACGGTCGGATGCATTGAGCTGAATATATTGGAACAGGCCTTACGCAAAACACGGGGCAATAAGAAACTTGCCGCCGAGATGCTGGGCCTGAAACGCACCACGCTGACAGCCAAGCTCAAGAGCCTGGTTGCTGTTGCTGGGGCTGTATAGCAGCGATTTGCTGCGCGTGAACGATAAAGCGCCGCGGCGCAGAACCGACGTAGTAAAACGGATAGCACGTCACCAATGTCAGCGTGTCTCCACCGGATGCGGCCAGCACGCTCACATCGCGTGGGCTCACGATCTTCGTCGATTTCACCAGGTACCGATAAGTTCCGCGCGTGGTCTGTACTTCGATTGTGTCGTCCGCTCGAATATTGCGCAGCACGCGGAAAAACGTGTCACGATGTCCCGCTAACCCCACGTTCCCGATTTGCCCCGGCAGCGCGGTG
>Ga0335074_10002822_pt1 | contig 23679 bp, 17 predicted proteins | sample Lox_Sample_23_FD_206715 | JGI IMG/M metagenome (GOLD analysis project Ga0335074, IMG submission 206715) | Soil microbial communities from Loxahatchee National Wildlife Refuge, Florida, United States - Lox_Sample_2.3 | ecosystem: Environmental > Terrestrial > Soil > Wetlands | place: USA...
GGACCGACCAGAAAATCTGCGTGCACACCTTCTGCTGCCTGCTGGCGCTGCTGCTCGGACGGCTCCTCGAGTTCCAGGCGCGCCAACTGCATTACACCGAAGGGCTCTCGGGGCTGCTTGATCGGCTGGCCACCGTGCGCCTGGCCATGCTGCTCAAGCCCGCCGGCAAGCGTGGCGGACGACCCCGCTGCGAGTGGACGCTCGAACAGACCGAGCCCGAGACTCTGCGGCTGTTCCGCCATCTTGTGCCGGCCCAGCCGCCCTTTGTGTATACGTAGCCTCCCCCCGCAATCTCCCGTCCTTCAGCCACTTACGCCTCAAGGTCGCCCGCGCGTCAGTAAACTCGCGCTAGTCACCGTGTCGTTCTGCATGCCGTGCGCGGAGATCGATCGCGGCGATCCAGCGGTGCTTCGCGGCCGCATCGAGAAACGATGCCTCGATCGAGTTTCGCGCCAGAGTCGCGAGCTGCGCGCGGGTGAGTCCCAATGCGCGCTCCACGGTGAGGTAATTCTCCAGCAGGTAGCCGCCGAAGTACGCCGGATCATCCGAGTTCACGGTCACGCGAAGACCGGCTTCGAGCAGGCGCTTCAAGTTATGATCCTCGATGCGATCGAACACCCGCAGTCTCACGTTCGACAAGGGACAGACGGTGAGCGCGGTTTGCTCCCGAACCAGACGCCGCACGAGCTCCGGGTCCTCCTCACACCGGACGCCGTGATCGATGCGCCGCACGGCGAGCTGATCGAGCGCCGCGCGCACGTATGCCGGCGGGCCCTCCTCGCCGTGCAGGTCGCGAAAATCATAGGCGGCGCGCAGCTCGGCTACGCTCGCATATGGCAGCGCCACTCCATTTTTCCGCGCGAGCCGGAACGCCAGCTCCGGTTCCAGGGTTCCCTCGATGTGCAGGTGCAGCTCCGCCTTCGGCAGATTCCTGATATACGCCTCCACCGAAGCCATCGGATTCACTCCATGCATGACCGGGAGTTTGCGGTGGATTTTGCGGCCTCGTAGAATCCTCGGCAATGGGTCGCCTGACGATGCACGCTCTCGATGACAACGGCTGAGGGCCGCGGCGCCGCCTCCCCCCGAGGTGCGAACCCTGAGCAAGCCACGCCCGGTGACGCCGGTCGCGCCCCGCGATCCACCGGCAGGCTTGCACGCTTCTTCGACCTCGACGGCCACGGCACGACGGTGCGCACGGAGCTGTTCGCCGGGCTGACGACTTTCCTCACGATGGCGTACATCGTCGTGGTCAACCCGGTCATTCTCGGCGCCGCGGGCATGCCCGTCGCGGGTGTCGCGGTCGCCACCTGTCTCGCGTCCGGCTTCGCCAGCATCCTGATGGGACTACTCTCCAATTACCCGCTCGCCCTCGCGCCCGGGATGGGACTCAACGCCTATTTCACCTACACGGTGGTGAAAACCATGGGGCTGCCATGGCAAGTGGCGCTCGGCTGCGTGTTCCTCTCGGCGGTCGCGTTCCTGCTGCTCACGCTCTCGGGGGTGCGGCAGCTCATCATGAACGCCATCCCGCGTTCGCTGTTCGCGGCCGTGGGAGGGGGTATCGGGCTATTCATCGCGTTCATCGGTCTTAAGAACGCGGGCATCATCGTCTCCGACCCGGGCACGACTGTGGGGCTGGGAAAGCTGACCGCCTCGACACCCGCGCTTGCGATACTCGGCCTGCTGGTCATCGCCGTCCTGCAGGCCCGGGCCGTCAAGGGCGCGATGCTCCTCGGCATCCTCGGCATCGCGGCTGTCGCCTGGATCTTCGGATTTTCCCATTTCACCCCCTCTTCGTATCACCTGACTGATCTCTCGGCGACCGCGTTCCGGCTCGATATTCCGGCGGCTCTGAACCTGAGGGGCGGCATCGGATTCTCGCTCGTCGAGATCGTGTTCGTGTTCCTGTTCGTGGATCTGTTCGACAACGTCGGCACGCTGATGGCCGTCACGAAGCGAGCCGGACTCGCTTCCGCCGATGGGAAAGTTCCACGCATGAATCGCATCCTGCTCGCCGACTCGATCTCGATGCTCTTCGGAGCGCTCGCGGGCACGAGCCCCGTGACGAGCTACATCGAGAGCACCGCCGGCGTCTCGGTGGGTGGACGCACGGGTCTCACGAGCGTCACCGTCGGGTTGCTCTTTCTCGGCACCCTGTTTGTGGCACCGCTCGTGCAGGCCATTCCGGCCGTGGCGACCGCGCCGGCCCTGGTATTGGTGGGCGCGATGATGATGGGTGCCCTCACGGACGTGAGCTGGCACGAGCCGGGCGAGGCCATCCCGGCCTTCCTCACCGCCATCATGATTCCACTCAGCTACTCGATCGCGAACGGGCTCGCCTTTGGCATCGTCAGCCATGCCGTGCTGAAGCTCGTACGCGGGCGGGCGGAGGCGCGCGATTGGTTGGTGTATGTGCTCGCGGCGCTCTGCGTGGCCCGCTTTGTTTATCTCAGCTGACCGAGGACTTCAGTGCGGGCGTGTTGGGAGCGGCAGCCTGTCGGCGGAAATGAAGATCTTGTCCACGGCGCGTATTCTTTCACAAACCCATGACATTTGACATTCGACCGCTTGCTCTCGCGCTCGCCCTACTCGCGACCGCCGTCGCGGGCGCGGCGCCGTTGACCCCCGCGCGCCATGCCGACTTTGGCCATTACACCTTCGCGCTCACCTGGCAACCCGGGTTCTGCAGCACCGATGGCGGCTGCCTGCCGGATCAACCGCACGATGTTCTCATCGGGCTGCACGGCCTGTGGGCATCGCGGCCGCGGTCACTGATCGCCCGCGGGATCAGCGCGCCGCAATGGTGGCGCCACGGCTGCGACTACTATCACCGCAGCGATCGCGCGCCGCCGCTATCGCCGGCGATGCTGCTTCGCCTGCAGCGCGTCATGCCGCATCTCAGGGACAGCCTGCTGCGGCACGAATACGACAAGCACGTGCAGTGCTTCGGATTCGACGCACCGGGATTCTTCGCCACCGAACTGCGCATGCGGCGGCGGGTCCTCGACAGCGCCTTCGGCCGCTATCTCACCACGACGGCTCGCGGCCGCGAGGTGCGGCACGCGGATGTGATCCATGCCTTCATGCGCGCGTTCGGCACCGATCAGCCTGCGGCGCTGCAACTGCGCTGCGGCCGCGATGATCGCGGACAGGTGGTGCTCACGCAGCTTTGGATCACCCTTCATACCGATGCGCTGGCGCGCTTCCCGCGCGACGGCGCTCTCATGGGCGCACCGATCGCGCAGGATAACTGCCCGGGGCGCTTCCGCGTCCCCGGCTGGCGGTGATATCCGCGACGCGCAGGCCCGCGTAGTAGACGATCGTCACGATCAGCGCGGAACAGACCTGCCAGGGAATGAAATGCGTCACCGGGTTCGGCACCCGACGCTCCGATTCGCCGAGCACCACCCCGACGATCAGCATCATGATGGCCCAGGGCGCGGGCCAGGAGAACCATTCGGCGAAGGTCGCCGCTCTCCTGTAGAACAGCGACACGGGCTCGGCATAGTACCGGCCATGAAACCAATCGACGACCAGGATGAAACTGAACGGAAACAGCAGCGAGCCGAGCAGCGAAAGAAATCCCTCGATGTAGCCCAGGATGCCGAGAATCGCGAGCACGGTGGAGAAGATGCCGAGAATGATCACCAGCGACGGCTGCAGCATCCGATGCGACCGCTCGCCGGTCGCATGCACGGCGAGCAGCGTCGTGACCGCGGGGTAAAGATTCATCGCATTGCAGTGGGCTATCGCGAGGATCACGCCGATGGCTGACACTTCCCCCCAAAGAGGCAAGCTCCTGCCGAGAAGCGCGATGTTCCAGTCGCCCGTCATCTGCAGCGCGATCAAGCCAAGCGCTCCCATGAGCAGAACGGCCGCCATGACGCCGATGCTCGGCGCCAACATGTAGAGAATGCGGCCGAGGGGCTTCTCCGAAGGAGTCGATCGCGGACAGAAGCGCGTTACCGTCGGGAAAATATACGCCCATGCCAGGAGACTGAAGCTCAGAATGAGATCGATGTCCTTTCCCCAAGCCACCTTGCCCTGCGCGACCGGCAGAGCAAAGGCATAGCGGGTGAAAAGGTAATACGCGAGCACGGCGTAGCACAACAGAAACACCAGCGCGGTGTAGCGGTAGAACTTCTCCAACACCTCCATGCCGAAGAATACCAACCCGATCTGGATGACCCCCAGAATCACGTACCACATCATGCCGTAGCCGGGGAATATCGTGCCCAGGATCTGTCCGCCGACATCGGTATTCAGACCGAACCAGCCGGCGCCCACGATCGTATAGAGCACCGAGAGCAGGGTCGCCCCCGCGATGCCGTAGGTGCGGCGGGCCATCACCATGGAGATGATCGGCACCTGGCGCCCCATGTGAGCGAGAAGCATCGATGGCAACAGGCCGATGAGCAGGGCGAGCAGATTCAGCCAGGCAAAAGCCTCGAGACCCGTGCCCTTCAACACCAGGCCGATCACCGGCGTCGTCGCCGAAGCCGATGCCAGGCCCCAGATCACAAAGAGCGACCCCGGCCGCATGTTTCGTTCGCGATCGGGCACCGGCGCGATACCGAGAGTTTCGAAAGCGTGAGTGTCCGCCGCCGGCTCAGTCATGACTCGGTCCCAAGGGTGAGGAGAAAATCCGGCGTCTCAGCGTTCACCGAGCCGCGAGGCCGCAAAACCATTCGGCAGCAATTCAGAGACGGTCCAGCGATGCGGCTTGCCGGCCGCATCGCAGTAGATCGGGACCTCAGGCGCGGCGAATTCCGCCACCACCTGCCGACAGGCGCCGCAGGGGGAGAGCAGGTCGGCGCCGCTCGAGGCGACCGCGAGCGCGCTGATGCGACGGGCACCGGCGGTGATCGCGGCGAAGATCGCCACGCGCTCGGCACACATGCTGAGTCCGTAGGAGACGTTCTCGATGTTGACGCCCGTGAACACCCGGCCGCGATCGTCGATCACGGCGGCGGCGACCTGGAAGCGGGAATAGGGCGCGTAAGCCGCATCGAGACAGTCGCGGGCCCGCGCCATGAGAGCATCGAGGTCGATCGCCATGTGCCCCTCACTCCGCATCCGTCAGACGTGCATAGAGCTCTGGCCGGCGGTCGCGGAAGAACTGCCAGCGGTTGCGGATCTCCTTCACCATGTCCATCTCCATGTCGTGCACCAGCAGCTCATCGCCGTCACGGCTCGCGCTCGCCTCGATCTGCCCGCGCGGGTTGACGAAGTAACTTTGCCCGTAGAATTCGCCGATGTTCCACGGCAGCTCGCGACCGACGCGGTTGATGGCCCCGATCCAGCAGCCGTTGGCCGCCGCCGATGCCGGCTGCTCGAGCTTCCACAGGTATTCCGACAGGCCGGCGACGGTTGCCGAGGGATTGACGATGTATTCGGCGCCGTTGAGCGCGAGCGCGCGCCAACCTTCCGGGAAGTGGCGGTCGTAACAGATATACACGCCGAGTTTGCAGTAGCGTGTCCTGAAGACCGGCCAGTTCGAGGCGCCGGGCTTGAAGAAGAACTTCTCCCAGAAGCCGGCGAGCTGCGGAATGTGGGTCTTGCGGTACTTGCCGAGATAGCCGCCGTCGGCATCGATCACGGCCGCCGTGTTGTAATAGACTCCGGCCACGGGGTCGGCCTCGTAGACCGGCGCCACGATGACCATCCGGTGCTTGCGTGCGTACGCCTGCATCTCCTCGGTGGTCGGGCCCGGGACGGGCTCGGCCGCCGCGTACCACTTGGTATCCTGGCTCGGACAGAAGTACGGCTGCGTGAACACCTCCTGGAAGCACAGCACCTGCACGCCGCGCGCCCCGGCCTGCTCGATGAGCGGGCGATGCGCTTTCAGCATGGCCTCGCGGATCACCTGCGGAGACTCCTCGGTGGGCGCCTTGAGCGCCATCTGAATCAGACCGCCACGTAGCATTGCCATCGTCTGTCTCCTGGGATCAACGCGCCACGGCGGTCGGCTTCGCGAGACGGCGCTTGCGGCCCAACGCCGCGAACACCGGCGGGAACGCCGGGCGTTTCAGATATCGGCCGGCGCCGCGCTCGGCCCGCAGATCGCCGAGCGCATAAACCACTTTGCCCTGACTGACCGTGTGGGTCGGCACTCCGGTCACGGTTCGCCCCTCAAAGACGTTGAAATCCAGGGACGAACGCTGTGACTTCTTCGAAAGCGTGCGGCTGGCCTCCGGATCCCAGAGCACGATGTCGGCGTCGGAGCCGGCGGCGATGAGCCCTTTGCGCGGATAGAGATTGAAGATCCGGGCGGCATTCGTCGAAGTCACCGCCACGAATTCGGTGGGCGTCAGCCGCCCGGTGTTCACACCGGCCTCCCACACCACCATCATGCGCTCCTCGATGCCGCCACAGCCGTTCGGTATCTTGCGGAAGTCCTCGCGGCCCATCGCCTTTTGCGGCGCGCAGAACGTGCAGTGATCGGTGGCCGTCGTCTGCAGACTTCCCGCCTGCAAACTGCACCAGAGCGCCTCCTGGTGCCGCTTCTCGCGAAACGGCGGACTCATCACGTGCGCCGCGGCTACCGCGAATTCCGGGTGGCGGTACACGCTTTCGTCGATCACGAGATGGCCGGCCAGCACTTCGCCGAAGACTCGCTGACCGCGCGCCCGAGCGCGCGCGATGGCTTCGGCGGATTCCGCGCACGACACGTGCACGATGTAGAGCGGCACCTCCAGCACGCCCGCGATCGCGATCGCGCGCTGCGCGGCTTCGGCTTCCACGGCCGGCGGACGCGAGAGCGGATGGCCCTCGGGACCGGTGATGCCCTGCTCCACGATCTGCTTCTGCAGCTGAAACACCAACTCACCGTTCTCGGCATGCACCGTGACCATGGCTCCAAGCTCGAGGGCGCGGCGGAAGCTGTTCACCAGCGTCTCGTCATCCGCCATGATGGCGTTCTTGTACGCCATGAAATGCTTGAAGCTGTTCACTCCCTCCTGCTCGACCAGCGCACCCATGTCGGCGTGCACCTGCTCGGACCACCAGGTGACCGCGACGTGAAGGCCGTAGTCGGCGGCCGACTTCTGCGCCCAGCCGCGCCACTTGTGGTAAGCGGCAAGGAGCGGCTCTTTGGGCTCCGGTATGACGAAATCGATGATGCAGGTCGTGCCGCCTGCGAGCCCCGCGGCCGTGCCGCTGTAGAAATCGTCGGCCGCCACCGTCCCCATGAAGGGCAGCTGCATGTGGGTGTGCGGATCGATCCCTCCCGGCAGAACCAGTTGACCGCCGGCATCGAGCACCTGAACGCCGGCGGGCGCCTGAAGGTTCTCCGCAACGCTGACGATGATGCCATTCGTGCACAGAACGTCAGCGCGCCGGGCGCAGTCGGCGTTGACGACCGTGCCGCCTCGAATCAGTAGTCCGTCCATCGTAGGTCACCTCCGTACAGCACTCGCAGGCGTCGGGATGGATGCCATGCAAGTCAGCTCGTGTGATTCAGGGTCTCGCCCAGCGCTTCCACCAGGCGGTCGATTTCCGCTTCGGTGCTGATGAAGGGCGGTGCCAACTGAATGGTGGCGCCGCCATAACGCACGTAAAAGCCCTTCTTGAGCATCGTCAGCGCGACCTCGAACGGGCGCCGCGCCGGCTCTCCGGGAATCGCCTCCAAGGTGAGGCCTGCGGCCAGACCGTAATTGCGGATGTCGCTCACGTATTTGGCGGCGCGCAAGCCGTGCACCGCGCGCTCGAGGTGCGGCGCGAGCTCCCGTACCCGCTCGAACATCTGCTCGCGCGCGAGCAGATCGAGCGTCGCGATTCCGGCGGCGCAGGCCACCGGATGCGCCGAATAGGTGTAGCCGTGGGGCAGCTCCAGAAGGTACTCCTTGCCACCCGCCGCCATGAAGGTGTCGTAAATGTCCTTCTTGACCACGACGCCGCTCAACGGCTGCACGCCGTTGGTGCTCTGCTTGGCGAAGATGAGCAGATCCGGCGTCACACCGAACGCTTGCGCACCGGTCCAGGCGCCGCAGCGCCCGAAGCCGGTAATCACCTCGTCGAAGATCAAGAGAATATTGTGCGCACTGCAGATCTCGCGCAGCCGCTGGAGATAACCTTTCGGGGGAATGATCACGCCGGCCGAACCGGAGAACGGCTCGACGATCACCGCGGCTATGGTCGAAGCGTCATGGAGCTTGATCAGGCTCAGCAGCGACCCCGCGAGCTCCTCGCCCTGCTCGGGCGGCTCGCCGCGATGGAAGGACCCCGCCGGCGGCTGAATGTCCGCCAAGTGGGCGGCTTCGATCCCCTGTCCGTAGAGCCTACGGTTGGCCACCATGCCACCCACGGAAATACCGCCGAAATTCACGCCGTGGTAACCCTGGTGACGGCCGATCAGGCGCATCTTCGCGCCCTGTCCCCTCACCTGCCAATAGGCGCGGGCGATCTTCAGCGCGGTGTCCACCGCATCCGAGCCCGATCCGCCGGTGAACATCACGTGATCGAGCCCTGGGGGCATGCGCTCGACGATCCGGTTCGCGAGCTCGAAGGATAGCGGATGTCCAAACTGAAACGCCGGCGCGTAATCGAGCGTCGCGACCTGGCGCGATACCGCATCGATGATCTCCCGCCGCGCGTGCCCGAGGCCGGTGCACCAGAGCCCTGAGAGACCGTCGAAGATTCTGCGACCCTCCATGTCGGTGTAGTACGCGCCCGCGGCCTCGGCGAAGAGCCGCGGCGCGCTCTTGAACTGGCGGTTCGCCGTGAATGGCATCCAGTGCGCCTCGAGCCAAGCCGCGTCTGTGGGCGATGCCGATCCGCGGGGAGTCACGTGGGAGACAGTCATGTTCGACCTCACTCGAGTCCGCATCCGCGCAGGATGAGCGACACGACGTGCTGCGTCGCCTTCTGCTGCGCCGCCCGCGCGAGCCGACCACCGAGCACGGCTCGAATCTGCACCTCGAAATCGGCATACGTCTGCGTAGCCGCCCAGATCGTGAAGAAGAGGTGCACGCCGTCGAGCGGGGCCATGCGTCCCGCGGCACTCCACTCATCGATCACCGCGGCTTTGCCTCGCACCAGCGGCCGCAGCGTGCGCACCAGCGTCCCGCGCAGCTCGGGCGCGCCGTGCAGCAGCTCATTGGCCCACACTCGCGAGGCGTATGGGCGTGCGAATGACTGGCGCATCTTCTCGCGGATGTAGCACTCGAGTGCCGCACGCGGGTCGGCACCGGCGACGATGCCGTCCATCGGCACGAGCCACTCGCGCAGCGTCCGCTCGAGCACCGCCCGGTAGAGCGCCCGCTTGCTGCCGAAATAATAATGCAGGTTGGGTTTGGGCAGTCCCGCCGCCGCTGCGATCGCGGCCATGGTGGCACCGCCAAAGCCGGCTCCCGCGAAGACGCGCTCAGCGGCCTCGAGGATGGCCGCTTCCTGCGCTGTACCGTTGCGGCTTTTTCCCCGGCCCGCGCCGCTCTCGCCGCTCGCCATGAGCACACCGCGGCGCGATCTGCCGACGGCGCCACTCCGCGCGGCGCGCGAGCCCGCCGTGGATCGGCGCTTGTGGGTCCCCCGAAGCGCGCTCGCCATCAGACGCGGGCCCGCAGTGGATTGTTCGGATGCATCTTCCAATCGAGCCTCGCGCCGCTCACCACACGCCCCGTGCGCCGGTCGACCTCGCCCGGCGCGAGATCGCGCAACCTGATGCACTCCGGCACCGGGCACACCTGCACGCATAGATTGCAGCCGACGCACTCCTCCTCCTTGACCTCGAAGTGACGGCGGCCGTTCTGCATCGACGTGATCGCCTGGTGCGCGGTGTCCTCGCAGGCGATGTGGCAGCGGCCGCATCCGATGCACTTCTCCTGGTCGATGACGGCTTTGGACACCCGGTTCAGGTCGAGCAAGCTCCAATCGGTCACGCTCGGCAGCGCACGGCCGCGCAACTCCTGCACGCTCGCGATTCCCTTTTCGTCGAGATAGGCGCCGAGGCCGTTCACCATCTCCTGCACGATCTTGAATCCGAAGACCATCGCGGCGGTGCACACCTGCACCGAGCCCGCACCCAAGGCGATGAACTCGAGCGCATCGCGCCAGCTGCCGATGCCACCGATGCCGGAAATCGGCAGGCCGGCGGTTTCAGGATCGCGCGCGATCTCGGCCACCATGTGCAACGCAATCGGCTTGACCGCGGGCCCACAATAGCCGCCATGCGTGCCTTGGCCGCCGACCGCGGGGGTCATCGTGAGAGTGTCCGGGTCGACCCCCATGATGGAATTGATGGTGTTGATGAGCGATACCGCATCGGCGCCGCCGGCCTTGGCCGCCCGCGCCGGATGGCGGATGTCGGTCACGTTCGGCGTCAGCTTCACGATGACGGGTAGGCGGGTATAGTGCTTGCACCAGGCCGTGACCAGCCGAATGTACTCAGGTACCTGGCCCACCGCCGAACCCATGCCGCGCTCACTCATCCCGTGCGGACAGCCGAAGTTGAGCTCGATGCCGTCGCAGCCGGTATCCTCGACGCGCGGCAGGATCGCCTTCCAGGACTCTTCCTGGCACGGCACCATGATCGAGACCACCATCGCCCGGTCGGGCCAGCGACGCTTGACGGCCGTAATTTCCTCGAGGTTGGTATCGAGATCGCGGTCGGTGATGAGCTCGATGTTGTTGAACCCGATGAGGCTCCGGTCGACCGCGAGCAGCGCGCCGTAGCGCGGTCCGTTCACGTTCACCAGGGGCGGACCGGCTTCCCCCAGAGTCTTCCACACCACTCCGCCCCAGCCGGCCTCGAAGGCGCGCTCGACGTTGTAGGCTTTGTCGGTTGGCGGGGCGGAAGCCAGCCAGAAGGGATTCGGGCTGCGGATGCCGCAGAGATCGACGTCTAATCGGGCCATGGAATTCCCCGGATCATCTGTTGGGAGGCGCTCCCGCATTGCGCAGCTGAAGATCGATGTCGCGCGCGGCGCGCAAACCATGCGCGACCGCATCGACCGTCAGATCCTGCCCCTCGGCGATGCAGTCGCCTCCCGCCCACACCCCGCTCACGCTGGTACGGCCCGACCCATCGACGACGATGCGGCCGTCGCGCAGCGCGAGCCCACAGTCGAGCAGCAGCGGATTGCCCAACCGCTGCCCAATCGCCTTGAGCACCATGTCGGCCTCGAGCACCCGCTCCTCGCCAGCGGGTACGAGTCGGCCGGCGACGAGCTGCTGGCGGGCGAAGCGCACGGCGCGCACGCAGCCGCCGTCGCCGATGATCTCCACGGGCGTGAGCCAATGCAGGATCCGCACCCCGCGGGTGCGGGCGAGATCCAGCTCGTGTTGGGAGGCGCGCATCTCACCCGGGCCGCGGCGATAGACCATGTCGACGCTCTCGGCGCCGAGGAGCCTCGATTGCACAGCGGCATCCACCGCGGTCATGCCGCCGCCGATCACGATCACGCGACGCCCGACCGCAACGGTGCTCAGGTCGGCCGCCTGGCGCAGCGTGCTGATGAACTCCACGGCATCCTCGACGCCCTCGAGCATCTCGCCCGGCACCCCGAGCTCATGGGTATCCGCGAGACCGAGGCCGAGAAACAGCGCATCGTACTCGCGCCGCAGCCGCTCGAACTGCTCGACGCTCGCGAGCCTCCAACCGCACTCGAGCGTGATGCCGCCCAGACCCAGGAGCCACTCGATCTCGCGCTGAGCGTAGCCGCCCGCAGTTTTGTAGGCGGCGACTCCGTACTCGTTGAGACCTCCGCCCTTGCCTCTGGCATCGTAGAGCGCGACCTCGTGCCCGGCACGGGCCAATGCGTGCGCACAGGCAAGTCCCGCCGGACCCGCACCGATCACCGCCACACGCCGGCCGCTCGCCGGGGCGCGCTCGAAGATCTGACTGCGCGCGCTCGCCATCAACCGATCCACCGCGTAGCGCTGCAGGCGGCCGATGGCCACCGGGCGGCCCCCCTGGACGTTGCGCACGCACACCTGCTCGCACAGCACCTCCGTCGGGCAGTCGCGTGCGCAGAGTCCACCGAGCGGATTCGACCTCAAGATCGTCTCGGCCGCGCCGCGGACGTTGGCTTCGCCGATGCGTCTGATGAAGGACGGCACATCGATGCCGGTCGGACAGGCCCGCACGCACGGGGCATCGAAACAGTAAAGGCACCGGCTCGCCTCCAGCACCGCCTCTCCCTCCGTGAGCGGTGGCACGTGATCGGCGAAATTCGCGGCGTAGGCCTCGGGTGCCAGGCGTCCCGAACGGATATCCGCTTTGCGTTCCGCGCTCATCCCCTCATCCCGCGGCGTCGGCGTCGCAAATCAGCATGCCGAAGTTTGACCACTTGGTCAATCCTCGGCACGAGGCACGGCAATCCTGGCAGGGCCGCGCGCCCTGAGCGCTGAAGACCCGGCAACGCGCATGCCTGCGGCGTAGGCGATCGCCGACAGCGCGAGGGCGACGAACCATGCATAGTCGTACAAGCTGCCGAGGAATGTGCTCAGGGACGGCAGAGCCTGCGGTAGCGACACGTGCACGAATCCCGGCAGGCACGGAATGACGCCGATCAGAAAGGCGCCGACGGCGATCGGGTTCCAGCCGCCGCGGTACGAATACGGACTGCCTTGCAGGCGATAGAGACCGTCCACATCGATCACCCGGTGGCGCACATGGTAGTAGTCCACGATCAGGATGCCCGCCACCGATCCGAGCAGCGCGGAGTAGCCGACCAGCCAGGTGGAGATGTAGCCGTGCGTGCTTGCGAGTATCTTCCACGGCATCATCGCGATCGCGATGAACGCCGTGATGTAGCCTCCCGCCCTGTAGCTGATGCGCCCGGGAGAGAGCGAGGAGAAGTCGAACGCGGGTCCGACGAGGTTCGCCGCCAGATTCACGCTGACCGTGTCGATGAGCAGCACCAGCAGCGCCAGCAACACGGCCGCGCCCCGCATGCGACCGGCGAGCGTCACCGGGTCCCAGATCGCCCGGCCGTAGATCACCACCGTGGCCGATGTGACAAACACCGCGAGCGCGGCGAGCAGTCCCATCGGGGCCGGCAGACCGATCGCCTGACCCACGATCTGATCGCGCTGTGACCGGGCAAAGCGGGTGAAGTCGGGAATATTGAGCGCGAGAGTCGACCAGAACCCCACCATCGCCGTCAGCGACGGCCAGAACACCGAGGAGAACCGCCCGGCCTGGGCGGCGCCGGGCGCGAATTGGCTGGGTGTGTGCACCATCGGACCAAAGCCGCCGGCTTTGTCGTATGCCCAGATGAGCAGCATGATGCAGATCACCACCTTGATCGGCGCGGTATAGGTCTCGAGCCGGCGGATCGACTCGATGCCGTGGACGATGAAATAGAACTGCAGCAGCCAGAAGATGAGGAAGCACATGCTCTGCCAGAGGTTGATGCCGAGCAGCGGCAGCCTGGCCCCTTGCAACGGATGACCGATGAGCACACCGATCAAGGCATAGATCATCAATCCACCGAACCAACTCTGGATGCCGTACCAGCCGCACGCCACCAGGGCCCGCAGCATCGCCGGGAATCGCGCCCCGAGCGTGCCGAAGGAGCAGCGCGCGAGCACCGCGTAGGGAATGCCGTACTTCGCCCCGGCATGACCGATGAGCAGCATCGGGATGAGGACGATGAGGTTGCCGAGCGTCACCGTCATGATGGCCTGATAGGCCGACATGCCCTCGCTCACCAGGCCCGCCGCCAGGGTGTAGGCCGGCACGCACATCACCATCCCGAGCCAGAGCGCGGCGTAGTGATACCAGCGCCAGGTCCGCCTTGCCGTCGGCGTAGGCGCCAGGTCTCCATTCCAAAGCTGCGCGTTCACGTTCGCGGCGCTCATGCGATTCACGCTGTCACGAGGATCTCATGAACGATCGGAGGCGGCGAAGCCGCCCGGTCGGCGAGTACCGTTGCCGCCCGCAGCGCATCCGCCGCCTGTCGCGCCTGCTCCGGCGAGCGCGCGTGAACCATGGCGAGCGGCCGCTCCGGGCCGACGCGCGCGCCAATGCCGGCCACCTCGCTCAAGCCGACTGCCAGATCGAGCGCTTCGCCGGCGACGCGCCGGCCGCCACCCAATCCGACGAGCACGTTGCCGACCGCCCGGGCATCGACACGTGCGATCCAGCCCTCCTTGAGCGGCAAGACCGGCTCGACGATCGCAGCGCGCGGCAGGTAGCGGGTCGAGTGCGCCAGCAGGTCGCGTGGGCCGCCGAGCTCCGCGACCATGCGCTCGAACCGTAGCGCGGCTTCCCCCGAGCGGATCGCAGCTTCGGCCCGCTCACGCGCCCGCGCGTGGCTGTCGGTCAGTTTTCCCATGACCAGCATTTCCGCCGCCAGCGAGAGCACCACCTCCTGCAGGCGCGCCTCGCGCGCACCGCCGGTGAGGAATTCGATCGACTCGGCGATCTCGAGCGCATTGCCCACGCTCCACCCGAGAGTCTGCGACATATCGGTGACGAGCGCGTGAGTCTTAAGGCCGGTGGCATCGGCCACGCCGATGATGCTGCGGGCGAGCGCCCGGGCCTCATCGAGCGTCCGCATGAAGGCGCCGGATCCCGTCTTGATATCCATCACCAATGCATCGAGGCCCGCCGCGATCTTCTTCGAAAGGATCGATGCGGTAATGAGCGGGATCGACTCAACTGTCGCAGTGACGTCGCGGATGGCGTACAGGCGCCGATCCGCCGGCGCCAGGTCGTCCGTCTGCCCGATGATCGCGCATCCGACCGAGCTCACCACCCTGCGAAAATCCTCGACCGGAGGCAGCGAGCGATAGCCGGGGATGGCATCGAGCTTATCGAGCGTACCTCCGGTATGACCGAGGCCACGCCCGGAGATCATCGGGACGAAACAACCGCAGGCGGCGGCAATCGGCGCGAGGAGGAAGCTCACCTTGTCGCCCACTCCACCGGTCGAATGCTTGTCGATCACCGGGCCGCGGTCGCGCAGCTCGTCCCAGCGCAATCGCACTCCCGAATCGGCCATCGCGATCGTGAGCGCGCCCGTCTCGGGGAAATCCATCGAGCGGTAGAACACCGCCATGGCGAAGGCCGCAACCTGCTCGGCGGGAATCGACGAGTCGGCCAAGCCGCCGACGAAGAACTCCAGCTCCTCTCGCGTGAGGCTCAGGCCGTCGCGCTTCTTGCGAATGACATTCTTGAAGATCATGAGGTCATCGCCCACCGGCCACCGACCAACGGGCCTCTGGCCCCAGTCATCGCGATCGGTTGCCACCGCCACGGCCGGACGGTGGATGACGCGTACCGGCAGCCCCCGCGCGGGGCGCTCCGCAACCCGGCCGCGGTCACAGGGAGACCGCGGCCGGATCATCCGGGCGCTGATCATCCTTTAGAAGAGCGACGCCGTCACCGTCAGGCCCGCGAACATCGGCGTATTGTAGATGACCCATAGGAAGTTCGGAGTCGAAGCGGTGTCCAATCCCTCCGAGTAGAAAGGCGCATGTCTGTCGAGGACGTTGTCGATGTGCAGGTCAAGCTTCAACGACTGCAACGTCGTGGTGTTGACATTCCACGTGTAAGCTGCGTCCAGGTTGAGCGTTCCAAAGCCCCCCAGCTTGAAATTCGTGGTTACACCGGTCTCGTAATCCTTGACGTACTCCCATCCTCGGTAATGATCCTGGACGCTCGCGTACCACGGACCATTGCTGTACACGAGCTCCAAATTCCCGGTGATGCGCGGAATATTCGCCAGTGGCATGCCGTCGGTGAACGCTACGCCGCTGACGTCGGTAAAGTTCGCCGTGTATTTCGCATTCGTATAGCCCAGATTGCCCAAGAGCTGAAAGTCATAGGGCAGCACCAGTCCGCCCCCGAGGTTGAAGCCCCTGTACAACGCATTCCCGGCGTTCTTCGTCAAGGTAATGCCCGTCACGTCGCTGTAGGTTTCACTGAAGATATCCGTGATATCGCGATTGAAGAACGCCACGTCCCAGTTGTACTCAGCATTCTTGAACCGAACGCCGGCGTCGATGTTGTTGACCTTCTCCGGCTTCACGTTCGGCGGTATCGGCTCCTGGCTAGCGCCGATATTGCCGTACAACGCGCTGACATTGGGCGGCTTGGTCGATTGGCCGAAATTCACGTAAGCGTTCAACTGCGGCGTGAACGCGTAGTTCACGCCAATCGAGTCTTCGATCCACTTGTAGGTCTCCGCCACCGAGCCGGAGAAATCGTAGTAATACCCTTGATCGTCATTCGAAAACATCGCCAACCGGCTATATTTGATGCCCGGGTAGATGTGCAGCTTCTGGTCGAACAGCTCGATATTGTCCTCGAGATACCCCTGCATCCACGTCTGGCTGTCGTGCTCGAGCCACGCCATGTTGTAACCCGTCGTGCCGATCGGCGACGGCCATGCACCGTACCACGACTCTTCCGACAACATTGGGGCCGTAAACCCCAACGCACCCACCTCGACCGTATTGTCCGGCAGGAGCAGCGTTAGATGACCCTGAGCGCCCTGCTCGGAGTAGTTCTGGATATAGTGCTGATAGGCCGTCCCCGCCCAGTTCGATCCAAACATCGAGTCCGCTGCCGCGCAGTCATAACTCTCCGGGTAGGCCGACGCCGGCAAGCCGGAGTATTCCTCATAGGAATCGAGGGCGTTACATGACTTCAACGTGACGTTCAGGTCGTACTCATATCCCTTGTAGTAATTCTCATACATTGGATTCGCGTAGCCGATGCGATCATTATTCGTCCCGTTGTAGAAGGCCGTGATCTCACCGATCATGTACGGGTTGAGGAGCGACTTCGCCGACAAGGCCACGAAGGAGGATTGGCTCTCCTGGTTGGTGTATGTGACATCCGTCGGGAAGTTATAGTCGTATCCGCCCTGTGTTATGAACGACGCCGGCACATAAGTCGGCGGCTGACCGTTTGCGGCGTTCACGAGCGCCACCAGTTTGATCTGGCCCGAGGAAGTCGGCTGCACGGCCGCCAGATAGTACGAATTCACCCGCTCGACGACATTGTCCCAGGGTCCGTGGATGAGGGTGTGCTGGACCTTCGCCAGCACGTTCAAGCCGTTCAAGGCATCGATGGCCCCGGAATTGATGCCGAAGGTCTCCTGTGTCTCGGATCCCCCGCCCTGGTACTCTCCGCCGGTCATGCCGAGGTCCACATGCAATTGGTCGCTGGGCAATGCCGGCTCGAAGGCGATCGTGCCGCCGAGATCGTCAATCGAGGACTGCGACTGCGTATTAGCGCCGCTGTACACGTTCGCGCCGCTGACGTCCATCGCGACCAACGGCTGTCCGATCGGCTGGTCGCCTTCGCCGAACAGGCCGCCAAGAAATGTATTGAGGTAGGGCACACCGTCATATGAGCTGCCGAGCTCATCGTCGGTAAAGCCGTCGAGCGTGAAGGCAGTGTCGCTGACGACAAAGCCCCCGACACCCAAAGTCTGTGAGTCGAATCCCGGTACATTCTGGAGCACCGAGACGATGCTCACCGATGGACTGACGTGCTCGAACTTCGTCGGGTTCACCGTCGCCACGGCCTCCTCCGCCGCCACGATTTTCACCTCCTTCAACTGCGGTTGAGTCGAGGCCGACTGGCTAGTCGAGGTCTGATCGCTGTTTTGCGCCGCGGCGATCGCCGGCACTGCGGCCGTCAGCGCCACGAACAGAACCGCAACCGCCATCGGGGCCGAGACTTGTTGCAGGACCTTACGGATCTCAATGGACATTGCAGACTCTCCCAGGACGGTCACAACACGGCCGAGCCACCCGAAACAATATCGGGGTCGATCGGCAGGCCGTGCTGGCCGATCGTGAAATTTCACTGCTGTTGTCGGAACGCCAAAATACTAGTTGCAGAACATTACGTTCGTATTACGTTGCGATGCTCCGCTCCGAAAGCGCACTGAAACGTTTAACGTCCCTCGTTAAACGATAGACCTGCCACTCCGGCCTGTCAATTGCCGGGAACCTCTCAGCCAGCGACGGTGTCGCCAGCGTTGCGGGCGCGCAACGGCATCCGGCACCCAACCCAACAAAGACCGCCGTTCAGGCGAAATCGCCGTACGGCAGCCAGATGTTCTTCACTTGCGTGGCCTGCCGCAGGAACGTCCGACCTTCACCGTGACGTTCCGACATCCAGTCTCGACGGCGACCATGATTGACCCAGGACCGCTTCACGGTCGGGGCGGCCCATGCCTCCACTTGGGCGCTGCCTTCTGCCGTCCCAAAGTACCAGAGGCAGTCCACCTGATCGTGCTGTGCCAGGGTCTCGGTCAGCTCGTCGCGATCGCCGGTTACGATGTTTACCACTCCCGCGGGCACATCCGAGGTCTCGATCACCTGGCATAGATCCATCGCCGGCAGCGGCATGCGCTCGGACGGGACGATCACGCAGCGATTGCCCATCGCGATCACCGGCGCGAGCAGCGAGATGAACGCGAGCACCGGCGCCTCATCGGGACAGACGACGCCGACCACGCCGATCGGCTCGGGCACCGCGAGCGAGATGCTCCTCACCGGCGGAGTGTGAATGAGACCGTCGTATTTGTCGGCCCAGCCGCCGTAGGCGAACAGGCGCGCGATTGCAGCGTTCACTTCGGCGCGACATTCCGCCGCTCTCCGGCCGGTCAGCCGCCGCAGCCTGTCGGCGAGCTCATTGCGTCGCAGCGCAAGATTTTCCCCGAAATAAAAGAGGATCTGGCTGCGCAGGTGGGTGCTCGCTTCGGACCACCGCTCGGCCCGCCATGCCGCTTCGACCGCATCACGGATGTCCTTGCGGTTTCCGCAGGCAACCCAGCCGGCGAGATTGCCGCGGGCGTCGTTGATCGGAAGCGACAGACCACCGTCGGGGCGAGCCTGCTTGCCGCCGATGAAGTTCTTGAAGGTGCGATCGATCACACCGCGCGGCGGCGCGGCCGTTGTCGGCCCACCCGCTGGTTCCACAGGGAGCGCCTCGGCGAGCATGCGACCGGCACGGGCGAGCCGCGCCCGCGCCGCCGGCCGCCCTGACGGCTCATCGTCGGTTGCGCTCGCGGCGGGAGTTGCCAGCCACGCGTCACGCTCGCGCAGGTAATCGAGCATCCCTTCGAGGCCGCCTTCGCGCCCGAAGCCGCTTTCGCGGATGCCGCCGAAGCCGCAAGCCGCATCCAGCTGGTTGGTGGTGTTGATCCATACCACGCCCGCCTTGAGCTTCACGGCCAGCTCGAGGGCGCGGTTGATGTTCTCGGTGTACAACGTGGCGGCGAGCCCGTAGCGGGTGTTGTTCGCGAGCTCGACCGCTTCCTGCAGCGTGCGAAAGCTCGTGGTGGCAAGCACCGGACCGAACACTTCCTCACGCCACACGATGTTCGCCGGCGAGACGTCGGTCAGCAGCGTCGGCGGATAGAACGCGCCCTGCCGCGGCAGCGGGATCTCCGGTTGCCACACGCTCGCGCCCTGCGCCTGCGCCTGCTCGACCAGGCCCTGCACTCTCTGGCGGTGAGCGGGCGTAATGAGCGCGCCCATGTCGATCGCCTTATCGAGAGGATCACCGATGCGCATGTGCGTGAGGCGCGTCTTGATCTTGCTCACCAGCGCGGCAAGAACACTTTCTTCGACGATGAGCCGCGAGCCGGCGCAGCATACCTGCCCCTGATTGAACCAGATCGCATCGATCAGGCCCTCCACGGCGGCATCGAGGTCGGCGTCCTCGAGGACGACGAATGGTGATTTGCCGCCGAGTTCCAGCGTCAGCGATTTGCCCGTGCCCGCGGTGCTGCGCCGGATGAGCCGACCGACCTCGGTCGAGCCGGTGAAGGCGATTTTCGCAATGCCCGGGTGCTGCACGATGAGCTCGCCCACCCGGCCATCGCCCGTCAGGATGTTGACGACGCCCGGGGGCACTGCCGCATCGGCGCACAGGCTCGCGAAGAAGAGCGCGGTGAGGCTCGTGTCCTCGGCGGGCTTGAGAATCACGCAGTTACCCGCGGCCAATGCCGGGGCGATCTTCCACGCCAGCATCAGCAGCGGGAAATTCCACGGAATGATCTGCCCGACCACCCCGAGCGGCTCGTGGTCGGCGAGCTCCCGTCCGACGAGCTGCGCCCACCCGGCGTGATAGGTGAAATGGCGCGCCGCGAGCGGCACATCAAGATCACGCGTTTCGCGGATCGGCTTACCGTTATCGAGCGACTCGAGGACCGCGAAGAAGCGGCTGTGCTTCTGGATGAGACGCCCGAGCGCGTACAGGACTCGGGCGCGCTCGTAGCCTGACTTCGACCAGGACGGGAAGGCCGCCTGAGCGCCGGCGACCGCATCATCGAGATCCTGAGCGCAACTCTGCGTGAGGCTCGAGAGAACCTCACCGTTCGCCGGATTCAGGCATGCAATGCGCGGCTCGTCCCCATGGGAGGGTTTCCACTGCCCGCCGATGAACAACCGGAAGCCGGCCGCATGAGCCGCGAGCCACTCGCGCACGGCGCTCGTGTCCTCCGGCGCCGGACCATAGCTCAGGGTGTCGAATACTTCCGGGACGCTGCTCATTTACATCGGACCCCCGGGTTTGATTCCTAGCCCACCGGATGGCGGTGGGTCGCCGAATATCGGCCCGTGACCTGATGCTCGAGTTGCCGCTCGATGTCGCCGAGCAGCCGCGAGGCGCCGAAGCGAAATCCCCCGGGTGCCAGCCACTCATCTCCCAACTCCTCCTTCACCAGCGTGAGATAAGTGAGCGCCGCTTTCGCGCTCGAGATGCCGCCGGCCGGCTTGAATCCGGATTTCTGACCGGTGCGCTCGGCAAATTCCCGGATCATGCGCATCATCACCAGACTTACAGGCAGCGTCGCGTTCACCGGCTCCATGCCGGTCGAGGTCTTGATGAAATCCGACCCCGCCATCAGGGCGACCAGCGCCGCCTTCGCCACCTTGCCGATCGATCCCAACTGGCCGGTACCGAGGATCGTCTTCATGTGCACAGGTCCACACGCTTCCCTGAAGGTGCGGATCTCGCGATAGAGCGCCCGCCAATCCGAAGTCAGCACGTGACGACGACTGATCACCACGTCGATCTCGGTCGCACCCGCCTGCACGGAGCGGCGAATCTCCTCGACGCGAAGCTCCATGGGAGACAGTCCCGCGGGGAAACCCGCCGAAACCGCAGCCACGGCGATGCCCGTACCGGCCAGCGCGGCCCGCGCTACCGGCACCATCTCGTGATAGACGCACACGGCGGCGGTGGTGAGTGGACGCTCTCCCCAGCCGAGCGCCTGCAAGAGGTCCGAGCGCACCGGAGCGCGCGCCTTCGCACAGAGGCGCGACACGCGACCCGCCGTGTCGTCGGCCGAGAGCGTCGTCAGATCCATGAGCGTCACAGCCTTCAGCAGCCAGGCGGCCTGCCAGAGCTTCTTCACCGTGCGACGTTTGGGAAGGGTGGCGACTCGGCGCTCAGCGGCCGACAGATTCACCCGTACGCGATCAATCCAACCTGCGTCGAATTCGATGCCGGGATTGTGCCCAACGAGGGGCGCGCCTTTTTTCTCTAAGACCTGTGCCCGTTCAATCACGAGACGGGGAAACGCGAGCGTCGGGTCTGAACCAGCAGTCGAACTCATGTCGCACCCGCTGTAGAGAAATTTCTCGCGAGGCTGATGTGGACCGATTGGTCAGGTACGGTACCGAAGGCGGATACCCAAGTCAATCGAGCGCCAGCTCGGGTAGTGCCGATGCGCAGCCACCCACAGCGCCGGCGTGACCGCTTGTGCTCGCCCGCCGTGCATTTGACTGCTTGGTCAGCTCGAGACTAGACTCGGGCTGCACGGGCGCGGTGCCGAGCGGTGATGAAAGCGGCACGGTTTTTCCACCCATCGCACGGACGGTGTCAATAAACCCTGCAGCATTGCCGGATCGACGGTTCGCGTCAGCGGAAGGTTTGGGGTCGCAGATGAGACGGGCGATCGTCATCGTGCTGGACTCGCTCGGAGTCGGAGCGGCCGCCGACGCGCCAGCCTACGGCGACCGCGGCGCCGACACATTTGGACACGTCTTCGAGGCCTGTGCCGCCGGCCACGCGGACAGCGATCGCCGCGCGGGGCCGCTCAACACTCCGCATCTGGCGACCTTGGGCTTGATCGATGCGGCCGAAGCGGCTCGGGGGGCGGCGCTGACCACCGCGCGACCCGCCTCTCGCACGGGTCGTTTCGGCCATGCCGCTGAGCGTAGCCGCGGCAAGGACACTCCCAGCGGACATTGGGAAATGATGGGACTGCCGGTTCTGTTCGACTGGGGCTATTTTCCGGACACGCAACCGTGTTTTCCCAAGGAGTTGACCGATGCCCTGATCAGGCGGGGCGGAATCGGCGGCATACTGGGTGACCGACACGCCTCGGGCACCCAAATCATCGAGGAGCTCGGCGCCGAGCACCTGCGCACCCGGTATCCGATCTTGTACACCTCCGGTGATTCAGTTCTGCAGATCGCCGCTCATGAGGAGCGCTTCGGCTTGGAGAGGCTCTATGCGCTCTGTCAGCTCGCGCGCGAGCTGGTCGATGCCTACCGCATCGCCCGGGTCATCGCGCGGCCGTTCGTGGGCGATCCGGGCCACGGATTTACCCGTACCGGCAATCGTCGCGATCTCGCAACCCCGCCACCCGGTCCGACTCTGCTCGATGTGCTGAAGGCAGCCAACGGGGAAGTCATCTGCATCGGCAAGGTCGCGGACATATTCGCGCATCGCGGCGTCACCCGCACGATCAAGGCCCACGGCAACCAAGCGGTGATGGAGCGACTGCTCGAAGCAATGCGCGATGCACCCGACCGCAGCCTGTTGTTCGCAAACTGCGTCGACTTCGATACGAACTTCGGGCACCGGCGCGACGTGGGTGGGTATGCGCGGGCGCTGGAGGAATTCGATCACTTCGTGCCCACGTTGCGTGCGGCAATGCGCGCGGGCGATGTCGGGATCATCACGGCCGATCACGGCTGCGATCCGACTTTTCCGGGCAGTGATCACACGCGCGAATATGTCCCGGTGCTCGCCTTCGGCGAATCCGTCACACCCGGGCCGCTCGGCCGGCGATCCAGCTTTGCGGATATCGGCCAGAGTCTTGCCGGCCACTTGGGGCTGCGACCCCTCGAGCATGGAGTGTCATTCCTCTGACACGACGCCGAAGCTGATGAGAGCTTCTTGGTAGAACCAACTCGAGCTTGCAGATCCGCGCGCGGGCGCCGGCGTTATAGTTAAACGTTTTTCCGGTGGCGCAAGAGTGTATACTCCGCCCTTCCCTGGTGCAAAGGGGACGGCGAAGAGCCGGCCACGGATACGCGATGGCAACCATAAGAGACCTGGCGGCCAAAGTCGGGGTGTCAGTCGCCACTGTTTCGAATGTCTTGAACGACAAGCCGAACGTCGGGGCGGCGGTACGGGAGAAGGTCTTACGTGCCGTCAAGGAACTCGGCTACCGGCCACATCGGGCCGCGCAGGCGATGCGCAAGGGCCGCACGCGCGCGATCGGTCTGGTTCTCCCCGACCTCACCAATCCGTTCTTCCCACAGCTCGCCCAGGCGGTGGAAAATACCGCGCGCAACCTCGGCTTGCTCGTGTGTCTGATCGACAGCCAGGGCGGCGCCGCGGGCGAGAGCGACGGAATGCTGCTGCTTTCGCAGCACGGCGTGGATGGCGTCATCTGGTGTCCGGTGGGGCCGCAGGCGCCCGCCGCGCTGCGCACCCTCGATCGTCCGGTCGTGCTGATCGACCGT
>Ga0335074_10002824_pt1 | contig 23676 bp, 21 predicted proteins | sample Lox_Sample_23_FD_206715 | JGI IMG/M metagenome (GOLD analysis project Ga0335074, IMG submission 206715) | Soil microbial communities from Loxahatchee National Wildlife Refuge, Florida, United States - Lox_Sample_2.3 | ecosystem: Environmental > Terrestrial > Soil > Wetlands | place: USA...
CTCCACCATGGCGCTGCTCGACGCCGGCGTGCCGCTGAAGGACCTGGTGTCCGGCATCGCGATGGGCCTGATCCACGAGGGCGGGCAGTACGTGACGCTGACCGACATCCTCGGCGCCGAGGACGCGTTCGGCGACATGGACTTCAAGGTGGCCGGGACCGAGCAGGTGATCACCGCGCTCCAGCTGGACACCAAGCTGGACGGGATCCCCGCCTCGGTGCTCGCCGGCGCGCTGAAGCAGGCGCGCGGGGCCAGGATGACCATCCTCGAGGTCATGCGCGCGGCCATCAGCCAGCCCGGCGAGATGTCGCCTTACGCGCCGCGGATCATCACCATCAAGGTACCGGTGGACAAGATCGGCGAGGTCATCGGCCCGAAGGGCAAGATGATCAACTCGATCCAGGACGACACCGGCGCCGAGATCACCATCGAGGACGACGGCACGATCTACGTCGGCGCCACCGACGGGCCCTCGGCCGAGGCGGCCCGGGCTGCGATCAATGCCATCGCCAACCCGCACATGCCGGAGGTCGGCGAGCGGTTCCTCGGCACGGTCGTGAAGACCACCACGTTCGGCGCGTTCGTGTCGCTGCTGCCGGGCAAGGACGGCCTGCTGCACATCACCCAGATCCGCAAGCTGCACGGCGGCAGGCGGATCGAGAACATCGACGACGTGATGCACATCGGCGACAAGATCCAGGTCGAGATCCGCGAGGTCGACGACCGCGGCAAGCTGTCGCTCGTCCCGGTCGAGGTGGTGGAGCGCGAGGCCGCAGGCGAGGACCTGTCCGGCGGCGATTCACGCGAACCGCGCGGTGACCGCCCGCCGCGGGAGTCCAGGGACTCCGGCGGTTCGCGGGACCGCGGTGACCGAGGCGGCAGCGGCGACCGCGACGGGCAGGACGGCCATCGCCGGACGCGGCACCGCACCCGCGGGCATCACGAGTAGATGGGTACCGAACCAGTCCGGGGCGTCAGGCGCACCGTCCTTCCCGGCGGCCTCCGGGTCGTCAGCGAGTTCCTGCCCGCGGTGCGCTCGGTGGCGCTGGGCATCTGGGTGGGCGTCGGCTCCCGCGACGAGGACGAGAACCACGCGGGCGCGACGCACTACCTGGAGCACCTGCTGTTCAAGGGCACCGCGCGGCGGACCGCGCTGGACATCTCGGCGGAGATGGACGCGGTCGGCGGTGAGATGAACGCGTTCACCGCGAAGGAGTACACGTGCTACTACGCGCGGGTGCTCGACGCCGACCTGCCGCTGGCCGTGGACATCCTGTCCGACATGGTGACCAGTTCGCTGGTCACCAAGAAGGACGTGGACGCCGAGCGGAACGTGGTGCTCGAGGAGATCGCGATGAACGAGGACGACCCCTCGGACACCGCGCACGAGGCGTTCACCGCCAAGCTCTTCGGCGACACTCCGCTCGGCAGGCCCATCCTCGGCACCGCGGACTCCATTAACGCGATCACCAGGGAGCAGATCTTCGAGCACTACCAGGCCCGGTACACCCCGGAGCACCTGGTGGTGGCCGCGGCGGGCAACCTGGACCATGAAACGCTGACCGCCCTGGTCGCCGACGCGTTCGGCCCGGCGCTGCAGCGGGCCGCCGAGCCCGCCCCGCCGCGGCTGAACGGCAGCCACCCCGGCTTCGGCACCGCGGCCGGCACCGGGACGACGCTGGTCTCGCGCGGCATCGAGCAGGCCAACCTGGTGCTCGGGTGCGAGGCCATGTCCAGGACGGATGACCGCAGGTTCGCGCTCGGCGTGCTGAACGCGGCGTTCGGCGGCGGCATGTCCTCCCGGCTGTTCCAGGAGGTGCGCGAGAAGCGCGGCCTGGCGTACTCGGTGTACAGCTTCTCCGCGCAGCACGCCGACACCGGCCTCTGGGGCATCTACGTCGGATGCCTGCCCGCCAAGGCCGACGAGGTGCTGGCCATCTGCGCCGAGGAGATGGCCAAGGTGGTCGACGGCGGCCTGACCGACGCCGAGCTGACCCGCGGTAAGGGCCAGGTCCGCGGCTCGATCGTGCTGGGCCTTGAGGACCCGTCGTCACGGATGAGCCGTCTGGGCAAGTCCGAGCTGGTCTACCCGAGGCTCGAGCCGGTCGAGGAGGTGCTGGCCGCCATCGACGCCGTTACCCACGACGACATCCGCGCGGTGGCCGCCGACATCCTGACCCGCCCGAAGGCCCTGGCCGTCGTCGGCCCCTTCGACGATCCCGCCGCCTTCGGCATCTGAGGTCTGCCAGGATCGTCGGTATCCGGTAACCGGGAGGACACGATGGTCAAGGTCGGCGTGCTGGGCGCGCGGGGGCGGATGGGCCGCGAGGTATGCCGGGCGGTCGCCGAGGCCCCGGACCTGGACCTGGCGGCCGAGGTCGACCTGGGGGACGCGCGTGACCCGCTGACCGGCTGCGACGTGGCGGTCGACTTCACCCATCCCGGCGCGGTCATGGGCAACCTGCGCTGGTGCGCCGAGCACGACCTGGACACCGTGGTCGGCACGTCCGGGTTCGGCGAGGACCGGCTGGACGAGGTGCAGGGCTGGCTGGCCGACCACAAGGACGTGCGCGTCCTCGTCGTGCCGAACTTCTCCGTCGGCGCCGTCCTGATGATGCGCCTGGCCGCCCAGGCGGCACGGTTCTTCCCCTCCGCCGAGGTGATCGAGCTGCACCACGCGGGCAAGGCCGACGCCCCGTCGGGGACGGCGCTGCGCACCGTATCGATGATCAGCGAAGCGCGTGCCGCGGCGGGCCTCGGCGCGCCGCCCGACGCCACCGCCTCGGCGCTGCCCGGGGCCCGTGGCGCCACCGTCGGGGACGTCCACATCCACTCGGTACGCGCACCCGGGTACGTGGCCCACCACGAGGTGCTGTTCGGCGGGCCGGGGGAGACGCTGACGATCAGGCACGACTCCCTGGACCGGGCCTCGTTCCTGCCCGGCGTGCTGCTCGCCGTCCGCCAGGTCGGCTCGCTCCCGGCCGGCCTTACCGTGGGCCTGGAGACCCTCCTCGGCCTGGACTAACGTACCGTCGGGGTATGTGCCGAAGCATCAAGACCCTCCGCCCGCCGTACGCCGAGCTGGTCACGGAGGACGACATCCGCGCCGCCGCGCTCCAGTACGTGCGGAAGATCAGCGGCTTCCGCACGCCCGCCGGGCATAACGCCGAGGCGTTCACCCAGGCGGTGGACGCCGTCGCGGCCGCCACCGCCACCCTGCTCGGGCAGCTGGAGGTCCGGTCCCCGCAGGCTCACCGCGCGTCCAGCTGAGGGACGTATACCGGCGCGCCGGCGGCCCGGCCGCGCAGCGCGGCGCAGACCCGGGCGGTCATGAACGCCGGCAGGTGGCGGGCCAGCTCACCGGGCTCCACGAACCGGTAGGCGTCGAGCTCCTCCTCCTGGAGCCGGATCGGCGCGTCCTCCGCAACGACGCCGCCGTCGAAGATGAAGTGCACGATCGGCCTGGGCCGCATTCCCTCCGGGGGCTTCCAGTCGATGGCCAGCAGCGGTCCCGGGGTGACATCGAAGCCGATTTCTTCCGCGACCTCGCGCCGGCACCCTGCCTCCGGGGATTCGCCGTCCTCGAGGATCCCGCCCGGCAGCGTCCAGTGCTCACGGTAGTTCGGCTTGACCAGCAGGACCCGGCCCGCCGGGTCGGTGAACAGCGCGGCCCCGGAGCCGTACATGGACGGCAGCCCGGCGTACCAGGCCACCTCGGCGGCAAGCGAGCTCGCGGCAGTGTCGATATCAGGCACAGGCACGACCTTACCGGGACCGGAACGCTGCCGTAGTAAAGCGAAGCCGGGCCGCGCCAGGATCGGCGCGGCCCGGCTTCGTCATACGGGCCTGGGCGGTGCTGCCCCCGGGTTTACCGGAAGAAGCTCGCCAGCTCGGTCAGGTTGGGGTAGCCCAGGCCGGCTCCCGGGTTGTAGTCCGAACCAGGCTCACCGGTGTAGTAGAGGTTGTCGTTGCTGGTGCTGTCCGTAGACATCGGGCTGAACGGGGAATCGCCGCCAGCGGCCGCGGGGTAGATGGTCGGGTTCCACAACCCGACCCGGTGGCCGAGGTAGGAGTCGATGACCGCGGTCGAGCCGTTCAGCTGCGGCGCCACGAAGCTCGTGCCACCCCAGCCGCCCTGAAGGATAGGCTGGCCCGCTTGCGTAAACGACGGCTCGTACAGCAGGTAGCCGCTGTACGGGTCCGCGTCGGCGGAAACATCAGGCACCATCCGGCCGATGTTGAAGCCTTCGGACACGTTCGGGGTCGGGTTGAAGCTCCACGACAGCGGCACGGTCAATCCGGGCTCGACGGTCGTGTAGTCGGTCGGCGTCAGGTACTGGACGGCGTCGAATCTCCCCGCCCCTATGCTCTCCTGGTAGCTCGGGGTGGGCTCGATCGTGCTGAAGCCGCCCGTGCCGCCGCCGATATTCGAGAACGCGACCTCGGACTCGGGCTCGCCCGTGATCGACGCGATCGGCGCCCACAGGTAGTCCCAGCCCCAGATGCGCTGGCTCGATACCGTCACGGTCGCGCTCTTGCCCGTCGACGGGTCGCTGAGCGTGCCGGTCCACGGCAGCGTGGTGCCGCCGGCCGCGGTGACGTAAGGGCTGTCGGCATTCGAGCCAACCGAGAGGTTAGTGGAGCCGAGGTCGCGGAACGCGGCGTACGCCCCGGTGTCACCGGAGGCGATGAAGGTGGACTGCCCTTGCACGTCCAGTTCGAGGAAGGCCTCGTCGAACGCGGCCGCGTAGGCCGTCGTCTCCTCGCCGGCCAGGATGAAGTACTTAAGGATGGTCTCGGATTCGCCCCAGCTCGACGAGACCGTATCGGCGGTGTTCTGGCTGGCCGCGGTGAAGAACGCGTCGGCGAATCCGGGGTCCGTGTTGGGCGCCTGGTAGTCGATCACGTTCGCGCCGGGAGCCAGGGCCCCGGACTGCTCGAGGTCCAGGTCGGTCTCGCCCGTGCCCGCGTTGTTACTGGGCGCGCCCGGACCGCCGTCGATGTTGACGACGTCCACCGGGCTGCGCGTCACGTGCGCGATGTTGGCCCAGAAGTACTCCGGCGCGCCCGGGTCAACCGCGGCCAGGGTGACGATCGCGAGCGTCGTGCCCTGCCCCTTGGCGCCCCTGTCGTACAGACCGGTGAGGTCGTAGTTGGAGGCGAAGTTCGACGGGAGGTTGCACGCGTTGGACAGGCCGGTGAGGGCCACGCAGTAGGCGCCATCGCCCGGCGCCAGGTCCGAGGTCCCCTGCGGCGCGAGGTAGCTGCTGTTCACGTGCTGCAGCGAGTCGGCGAACGGGGGGTAGTTCGAGAGCCCGAGGATGGCCTCCACGAAGTTCGCCAGCCGGTACGGAAGGAGCGGAGCCTGCGAGACGCCGTACCAGTCCCGCGCCGGGATCGACCCGAACGCGGGAACGCTGTACTCCTTCTCGGTGACCGACAGCGCGTTGTCGTAGTCCTGGGCGGTGCCGGTCGTGCTCACGTCAACGTGGTCCGCGTAGACCGTCGATGTGATCCCGAACCCTGCAAGGTAGCTGGTCAGCGCGCTGATGTTCGACTCGGGCTGGCCGTAGGTGCTGGCGAACTGGCCGACCGAGAGGTAGTTCCTGACCCCGCTCTCGACCTGAGACTCCAGCGAGGAGACGTTCTGCTCCTTCAGGATGAAGGACACGGTCTCCTCCGTGCCGCCAGAGACGCCGGGGAACACTTGTTGCGCACCCGGCAGTGCCCCGACGTCGATGCCCATCGGCACTTGCTCTGGCGTGCCCGGGGCCGGGGTGCTGGTCGCGGCCGCGGCGGGGCCGGCTAGCGCGGCCAGGGGGACCACGAGAGAGGCCGCCGCCAGCGCTATCGGCAACCTCCTCCACCTCGCCGAGGGCGACCCGCGCCCGAGCAGTGTTGAGGACAGCCGTGCTGGCCAGGCAGTACGCATGCAATCCCACCTTCTCAGAGAAATAAGCCGTCACCGCAGCCTGGATTGGGCCGCGGTGAAGTCCCGGTCAAGCCGGGCTGATCGGATAATGTTGTCCGGAATACCCAATATTGACCGAAGTGTCACTCCACCTCCCATAAGGGGAGTGAACTCCTCTTTTTGGCTGTCTAGTCGTTTTTCTCGGGCCGTCATCGACGGCTCAAGAGTTCACGACATCACTGTTACGACGCCCGCTCGCCCTCCTTGTCTTACCGGAACAGTGTTGCGAAATGATAACTAATCATCTGAAAGACGGTCATCATCTTATATAAACGGACATACGGGTATCTGTGGCCTCGAACGTCGCGTAGGACCAGGTGAGCCGGGCGGGCCGGCCCGGCGAAGCAGCCCATGCACGCGACGGTGATCGCCGACGGAGCACAATAACTAGCAAGCCAGGCAAGCGGATATGAATAGCTCGCATCGGCTTATTTCATGGTTTGTTGTGGCATTGTTACAAATCTGCCCGATCAATCTTTCCCGGAAATGGAGGCAGCACGCCGGGGCCGACGGCGCAGGGCAGGATAATCGGCCGCGTCAGCGGTTAGGGACGAGCGTCGGCTCGCAGGCGCGGCGCGGCGGCTGCCGCCCTTCCGGCCAGCAGCGTGCCCTGCGACTTGCCCGCCGCAGTGACGCCGACCGAAGTCGCCAGCCTCACGCTGGCGCAACCGACCTGGCGCGCCTGAGCGACCCGAGTTTCCCTCGCCCGCGTGCGGGCGGGCGCCGCGGCGGTAGCCTGAGCGCATGCACACTGCGGGTGACGACACGTCGGCGGTCGACGCCGAGGAGAGCCGCGTCGAGGTATACATCACGACCGACACCTCGGCCGCGCCGCATAAGGCCGGTGAGTCCAAGCTGTACGTGATGTACGACGCGGCCGATCCGGACGGCGACAAGCTGTACTTCACCGAGGCCGAATGGGAGGCGTTCGTCCTGGGGGTCAAGGACGGCGAGTTCGACCTCGACGAGTCGGGAAACCTGCCCTAACCCCCGGCTGCCTAAAACACCCGGCTGCCTAAAACACCCGGCTGCCTAAAACACTCTGCGCCACAAGGGCCGGGCGCCGTCACACGCCGCTCTTGCCCGACCCGACGGTCGCCGACCCGTACACCTGCGACTCCGGCACGCCCAGGACCGCGGCCAGGTCGTGCTTGAGGTGCGGCGCGGCGGCGGACGCCGTTCCGATCATGAAGGTGCCCTTTGTCTTGCCCGACGCGCTGAGGCTGAGCCGCGGGCACCCGGTCGGGACGTAGACGAACGTGGCGAGGACCCGCTGCCCGGCGTAGAACGTTCCGGTGTAGGAGGTCCCGATGTCGATCGGGCAGTGGAGCGGTGTCTGCGGGACGTCAGGGTGATCAAGGGCCGCGCAGAAATCACCGAACAGGGCGCGCACCAAGCTCGCGTGGCGCTGGGTATACAGTCGCCCGCCCCCGTTGACCGGTTCGGCGACCAGCAGGTGCCGCACGACGACGGCCGAGGTCGCCTGGCTCACGCCGGCGCAGCCGGTCTCGGTGGCCGCCGTCGCCAGCGCCGCCCCGCCCGCTCCCGACGCGGATGGTGTCGTCGCGGCCGGTGTCGAAGCCGCCGTTGACGTCGCCACCGCCGTCCCGCACCCAGCCAGCAACGCGCACAGCAGTCCCGCGGCCGCCAGCCCGCGGATTCGGCTCTGATTCGTCATTCCTCTTGGACGCAACACCGATGTCATCCGTTCCATCGTGCCTCCAGCGTCTTCAGAACGCCCCGGCCGCCATGACGCCCCCGACCGCGACCAGCATGGCGCACGCTATCAGCTCGCTCCAGCCTCCGGCGGCCGCTCCGATCTTCGCGCCGAGTTCGAGGCCGGCCAGTGACATGATCACGCTGACGACGCCGAATACCGTCGCCGCCACCGCCAGCCCGACGGGGTACGCGCCGAGCGCGAAGCCCGCCGCCAGGTTGTCAACGCTCAGCGCGAGCCCGCTGACCAGCATCCGCCAGATCCCCCACGGCCGCGGACCCGCGGGCGCCTGGTCGGCCCCGGAGGCGGCAGCGGTGTCACGGCGCGCGCCCCGCCTGGCCAGGACCAGGCCAACGAGCCCGACCGCCGCCAGGAGACCCCCGCCGAGCCAGTGGGCCGCCCGCCCGAGGCCGCCCGCCACGCCCTGCCCCAGGGCCAGCCCGAGCACGGGCATCCCCGCCTCGAACACCCCGAACACCACGGCGATCCGTACCCTGATCCGGCCGCTGACCCCGCTGACCCCGATCCCGACGGCTCCGGCGAAGTTGGACAGCCCGAGGGCCGCGGCCAGGAGCAGCAGCGCGAGCACGCACCCACGCTACCGCCCCGGGAGCGGTCACCAGAGCTTGGCGGGACCCGCGCCCTCCAGGCGGAGCAGCAGTTCCTTCCGCTCCAGGCCGCCGCCGTACCCGGTCAGGCTGCCGTCGCTGCCGATCACCCGGTGGCACGGCACGATGACCGAGATCGGGTTCGCGCCGTTGGCCAGGCCCACCGCCCGCGACGCGACGAGCCTCTTGCCCAGCGCTCGCGCGATGTCACCGTAGCTGACCGTGCTCCCGTAGGGGATCTTGGTCAGCTCGGCCCACACCGCGAGCTGGAACGGGGTCCCGCTCGGCGCCAGCGGCACGGTGAATTCCTTTGCCTCACCGGCGAAGTACGCCTCGAGCTGCGCCTCGACCTCGCCGAAGGAGGCCGGGCTCGGCGTCAGCCCCATCTCCACCCGGGCCGAGTGCCGGTCGGCGTCCACCATCCACAGCCCGGTCAGGGCGTGCCCGTCACCGAGCAGTAGCAGCCGGCCGATCGGGGAGCTGACGACGTGGCAAAGGCGCGGGGCATCGGTATCTGGCGCCACGAACGGACTGGTCATGACTGACTGCTCTCCTCCAGGTAGGCCCACAGGTGATGGACGGCGTAGGACCGCCACGGCCGCCAGCCCTCGGCCAGCTCCGCCGCGGTCCTGGCCGCCTTGACGCGGCCCGCGGGCCCCGTCCCGGGGACGGCCCCCAGCCGCCCCAGAGCGCTGAGCACGCCCACGTCCGCGGGCAGGAACGCATCCGGGTCGGCCAGGGCGCGCATCCGGATGTACGCCGCCGTCCAGGGCCCGATCCCCGGCACCGCGAGCAGCCGTTCCGCCGCGAGGTCGCGGTCGGCGCCCGGGTCAAGCGACAGCTCGCCGGACGCCAGCGCCATGGCCAGCCCGGTCAGCGCCGCCGCCCGGGTCCGCGGCATCGGCAGCGTGGCCGGATCGGCGGCGGCCAGCGTTTCCGCGGTGGGGAAGCAGTGCGTGAGCGAGCCGTCCGGCCGCTCGAGCGGCTTGCCGTAGGCGGACACCAGCCGCGACCCGAGGCGCCTGGCGGCCGCGACCGACACCTGCTGGCCGAGCACCGCCCGCAGGGCGAGCTCGCTGCCGTCGACGTGACCGGGCGAGCGCCGCCCCGGGCAGGCCAGCGCCAGCGGCCCGATGACCGGATCGGCCGACAGGTACCCGGTGACCGCCTCGGGGTCCGCGTCCAGGTCGAGCAGGCGACGGCAGCGCTGCACCGCCGCGGTCAGGTCGCGCAGGTCCTCGAGCTGCAGCTCGCACTCCACGTAGCCAGGCCGATGACCTGGCACGTCACCGGCCGGGCCGAGCGATACGATCCCCGTCCCGTTGGGCAGCAGCAACGTTCGGCGGTAGCGGTCCGCCGCCACCGATTCCACGCCGTCGATGGCCCGGGCCGCGAGGAAGCCGAGCATCCGGTCCAGGTCGATCGGGTGCCGGTACGGCAGCCGCAGCCTGATCAGGCCGGGCGCGGAGGGGTCGGCCAGGCCCGAGGCCCCGGCCAGCACCCCCAGCCGCCGCGACCGCGGAGCCTGACCCGAGGACCCCCGTGAACCCCGTGAACCCCGCGAACCCCGCGAACCCCGCGCCTCGCGGAGCTGCGTGGGCGTCACCGCGAAGACCTCGCGGATCGTGGCGTTGAACTGCCTGACGCTGGCGAACCCGGCCGCGAACGCGATCTCCGACAGCGGCAGCGTGGTCGTCTCGGTCAGGACCCGCGCCGTCTGGGCGCGCTGCGCGCGCGCGATGGCCAGCGGCCCGGCGCCGAGCTCCGCGGTCACCAGCCGCCGAACCTGCCGCTGCTCGTACCCCAGGCTCGCCGCCAGTCCTTCGACGCCGTCCCGGTCGACCACGCCGTCGGCAATGAGGCGCATCGCGCGCCCCACGACGTCGGCCCTGATGTTCCACTCCGGCGAGCCGGGGGAGGCGTCCGGGCGGCATCGCTTGCAGGCGCGGAAACCCGCCTCCTGTGCCGCGGCCGCGGTGCGGTAGAACCGTATGTTCTCCCGTTTCGGCGTGATCGCCGGGCACGACGGGCGGCAGTAGACGCCCGTCGAGGTCACGGCGGTGAAGAACACGCCGTCGAACCGCGCGTCCTTCGAAACCAGCGCCGCGTACCGCTGCTCGTCGTCGAGCGCGGGAACGCCTGCGCCCGCCGCACCCCGCCGGCCACGACCCTTGGCGCCCGTCCTTTGCTGCTTCACGCTCTCCACAATGCCATCGCGAGCGGACCAGTACTGGCGGAAATCGGACAGGGACCCTCACCGAGTAGGCTCACCCCCATGCAAGCCGAAATCAAGGGCACGACCATGCCGATCCTCGAGATCACCCTGGAGCAGGGCGAGCAGGTGGTCTCCACCCACGGCGAGCTGTCCTGGATGACCCCGAACATCCAGCTCTCCCAGCACATGAGCGCCGGCGGCCCAGGTGGCCCCGCCGGCCCGGGCGGCGGCGGCTTCATGCAGGGCCTGAAGCGCGTGATGGGCGGCGGCGGGCTGTTCCTCACCCACTACGAGGCGATGTCAGGCACCGGCATGCTGACGTTCGCGGCGAAGATGCCCGGCCACATCATGCCGACCGATATCGCCCCGGGTCAGGCGTACTTCGTCCACCGTCACGGCTGGCTGTGCGGCACGCCCGGCCTGACCGCGAGCGTCGGATTCCAGCAGAGCTTCCGCGGCGGTATGTGGGGCGGCGACGGGTTCGTCCTGCAGAAGCTCGAGGGCCAGGGACGCGCCTGGATCGAGCTGTCCGGCGAACTGGTGCACTACACCCTGGCCCCGGGCCAGACACTGCTGGTGCACCCGGGGCACGTGGGCATGTTCGAGGGCAGCGTGCAGTTCACCGTCACCCGGATGCCCGGCATCGCCAACATGGCTTTCGGCCAGGACGGCTTCCACCTGGTCGCGCTGACCGGCCCGGGCCAGATCTGGCTTCAGTCGATGCCGCTGCCTATCCTCGCCCACTCGCTCGACCCGTACCTGTCCCGGCAGGGCGGCGACCCGCAGGCCGCCGAGTCCGGCGCCCTCGGCGGGATCATCGGCAACATCATGCGCGGACAGTAACCGGGGCTTTCACCCTTATCTCTACCGAACGAGGCGGTAGTGCCCCGCCAGGTCGACGATCCGTGCTCACAGGTGACCTTCGGCACCTCAGCTTCCTCACGCGCCTCAAATGCGTAACTCTGCGTGGAATGTCACCCCGGAGCTAGGTAACTATTACCCCATCACCCATTGCATTCTGGACAGTACGTAGAGTTACACTACAAATGGTAGCTAAACAACTGCGGATCGTGTTTTAAACGGGACGCCGATCAGTGAAGCGGGGATGACATGGCCGTCCGATTCGGCGACACCTGGACCTGAGAGCCGTCGGCGGCGGCACCGGGCCCTTCCTCTCCTCCGACGCTAAGGCGTCCGGTGCCGCCGTTGACCCAGCCCCCAGCCATCCGCCCGCCAGCCATCCGCCCCCTGGCCATCCGCCCCCTGGCCATCCGCCCCCTGGCCATCCGCCCCCTGGCCATCCGCCCCCTGGCCATCCGCCCGCCAGACCCGCCCGCCAGACCCGCCCGCCAGACCCGCCCGCCAGACCCGCCCGCCAGACCCGCTCCGCCCCGCCGTCAGAGCCGTGCGCCCCGCCGCCACCCGGCCGCTAGACCCGCCAGAAATCGAACCGATCGCGCCCGGCGCGGAAGCCGGCCGCCTCGACCACGTCGACCGCGAGCTTGAACTTGTCGCCGACCCGCCAGGGCTGGTGCGCGTCGCTCCCGAACGAGACGGCCCGCCCTCCGGCATCGCGCCACCACCGGATCAGCCCGACCGAAGCCAGCGGGCTTTTCGTGTTCACCTCGAGCACCCGCTCACTCGCCGCCAGGGCGCCCAGCACGGCCCGGTACTCCGCCTCAAAGGCCTTCTCGTCGTAGGGCCCGGCCGCCTGCGGCCAACTCCGCCGCGGGAAGTCCAGGTGCGCGAGGACCTGGAAGATGTCGCTGCCCTCGATTAGCCGGACGACCTCAGCGAAGTACCTGCGCATCACGTCGGCGGCGGGCATCCGCCCGAACAGGCGGTCGGCCGCCGTCAGCCGCCCGTCGAACGGTACGGCGTGCAGCGAGCCGAGCACCCGGTCGAAACCGGCCCTGGCCACCACGGCGCCCGCGCTGGCGGCGAACATGTGCGCCTCGCCGATCTCCGCCCCGGACAGGATGCGCAGGTCTGGAAAGCGCTCGCGGCAGTCCTCGATGGCCGCCAGGTAGCCCGTGACGTCGAGCAGCCGCATCCGGTCGTACCGGCGCGGGTCCAACCCCTCCGCGCCGATCCGGTCCCCTTCGGTCCAGTCGGTGAAGTCCAGGTGATCGGTGAAGGCCACGCATCCGACGCCGACCGTCAGCGCCTGCTCGCAGCTGCGCACCATCGACGCGGCGGCGGGCGCGTCCCACGACCACTGGCTGTGCACGTGGTTGTCCGGCGGCAGCACGCTGCCCATTGTGTCATCCACCCAGTTCAGCTGGTCGGCCAGCCCGGCTGACGAGGCGGAGCCGAGGTGATGACGTAGACCTCACTGGGCTCGGCGGGGGCCGGTTCGGCCGCAGGTGCCTTCAGCGCCGGCGGCTCGGCGAGGGCCACCGCGTCCGCGGGTTCCGCGGGCTCCTCGTCCGGGCGGCGTTTCTTCGCCGAGTCGGCGGCGGCCTTGTCAGCCAGCTTCTGCCAGCGCTCTTCCCATTCGGCGACGTTCCCGTCGCAGGCTCGCACGTACGCGACGGCGACCGGCAGCGTGGGCAGCCGGAGCCCGCCCGCTGCCGAGGCGAGCGTCTTCATCGTGTAGTGCGAGAGCTCGGCCATTTCTGGGTAGTCAAGCTCGGCCTTAGCGCGCAGCGCGCGCAGGTCCCTGGCGAAGGCCTCCAGGCCGTCCGGCGCGATGCTCGCTAGCGACTGCGCGGCGCCCGCCGGCCGTTCCGCCGGAACAGCCGTTTCCCGCTGCCTAATCACCGGCCCGTTCGGCTCGGGCAGAACCGCCCCGCCCCCAATCCCGTGCGGTACCCGCCCCGCTGGCCGCTCCCGGGCCTCAGGCCCTCCGCCGCCCCCATAAGGCCCGCGCGCGCCCGCAGGGGGAACACCCGGACCCCCAGGGGGAACACCCGGACCCCCAGGGGGAACACCCGGACCCCCAGGGGGAACACCCGGACCCCCAGGGGGAACACCCGGACCCCCAGACGGTTGCCCCGGCCCCCGCCCCGGCCGAATCCACCCGTCACCGAACGGATCCCGCCCTCCAGGACGCCCGGGAACCTGACCCGGACCAGGCCGCCCCCGGGTCCCCCCGCCCGCCCCCGGCGCCTGAGGCCGGTACGGCTGGTCAAATCCTGGCGGAACCCGCCGCCCATTAGGCAGCCAGTACCTGCGCCCCGGAATAGGCCCCTCGTACCCCAGCCCGCCCGCAGGCCCGTACCCCGGCCCGCCCAAGGGTCCGTTCCCCGGCCCGCCCGCAGGCCCGTACCCCGGCCCGCCCAAGGATGCGTTCCCCGGCCCGCCCGCAGGCCCGTACCCCGGCCCGCCCAAGGATGCGTTCCCCGGCCCGCCCGCAGGCCCGTACCCCGGCCCGCCCAAGGGTCCGTTCCCCGGCCCGCCCGCAGGCCCGTACCCCGGCCCGCCCAAGGATGCGTTCCCCGGCCCGCCCGCAGGCCCGTACCCCGGCCCGCCCGCAGGCCCGTACCCCGGCCCGCCCAAGGATGCGTTCCCCGGCCCGCCCAAGGATCCGTTCCCGGACCCACCTATGGGTCCGTTCCCGTGCCCTCCCATCGGTCCGCCCGCGGGTCCGTTCCCCGGCCCGCCATTAGCCTGGCCGCCCATCGACGCCCGGCCGTTCGAGGGATCACGCAATGGGAGACGGCCGTTGGAGGGGTCGCCGATCAGGGGGCGGCCGTTGGAGGGATCGCCGGTCGGCGGACGGCGGTTCGGAAGATCACGCAGCGAGGAGCGGCCGTTCGGAAGATCGTCGTTCGGGGGGCCATCGCTGGTGGGAAACCCACTCCGCCCGGCACTGGGCGGCTGGAAGCGGCCTGACTGGCGCAGCCTCGGACGGCCAGGCTGCCGGAACCGCGGGGCGAACTCGTCCGGTCGCCGCAGCAGTTGACCGTAGTAGTCGTCCTCGGACCCCCGCGACCCGTTCGCTCCGTCAGCGTCGGCCGGCTCGCCCACCTCGGCCCGTCGCCTGTAGGCGCGGTGTTCACCCGGTCTCCGCCGTCTGGGCAGACCAGACCCATCGCGGCCCAGACCGGTGTCGCCACGTTCCACCAGGTACCTCCTGGACCCATTGTCCAGCCACGCCGTGGGATCTTTGCCCTTATCTGCAGAGTGTAAGTCGGCAGTATTCCCCTGTAGAACCTAGACGGCCAATTGTCAGCAATTATACCTAATCGGGCGGTATTGACCTGATAACGCCGTGTATAGTACACGGCGCGGTTGGCCCTAATGCGGACAAAGACGGGCAGAGATACTCTCGTCGTAGAAGCGTTGAGCGGAGCGGCCACTGTGTCCTGGATCATATGGCTGATCGTGGCAGCCGTGCTCGGCGTTGCCGAAGTCTTCACCACGACCTTGGCCCTTGGCCTCATCGCGGCCGCGGCGGTGGTCGCCGCCGTGGTCGGTGGGTTCCACATCGGCCTGACCTGGCAGCTGGTCGCGTTCATCGTGGCCTCCGGAGCCGGGCTCGGCGTCATCCGCCCGATCGCGATCAAGCACATCAAGCAGCCCCCGCCGCTGCGCACGGGTACCGCCGCGCTCGTCGGCCGGACGGCGATCGTGCTCGAGGAGGTCACCGACCACGGCGGGCGGGTCCAGATCGGCGGCGAGGAGTGGTCCTCGCGCGCGTACATGGAGGACTCGCCGCCGATCAAGGTCGGCACCAAGGTCGACGTCATGCAGATCACGGGGGCCACCGCCCTCGTCTATCCCCGGGAGTAGCCATGGTCTTGGCGGAGATCATCATCGCAGCGGTCGTCGTGCTCCTTGTCGTGGCCACCGTGTTGCGTTCGGTGCGGATTGTGCCGCAGGCCCGCGCCCGGAACGTGGAGCGGTTCGGCCGGTACCGCAAGACGCTGGAACCGGGGATGAACTTCATCATCCCGTTCATCGACCGGGTGAAGCCGATCATCGACCTGCGCGAGCAGGTGGTCTCGTTCCTCGGCCAGCCGGTGATCACCGAGGACAACCTGGTCGTGCTGATCGACACCGTGCTGTTCTTCCAGGTAACCGACCCGCGGGCGGCCGACTACGAGATCGTCAACTACATCCAGGCGATCGAGCAGCTCACCGCGACCATGTTGCGCAGCGTGATCGGGTCGATGGACCTCGAGCAGACGCTGACCTCGCGCGACAAGATCAACACCCTGCTGCGCGGCGTGCTCGACGACGCGTCGGGCAAGTGGGGCATCCGGGTCACCCGGGTCGAGATCAAGGCGATCGACCCGCCGAAGTCGGTCAAGGACGCGATGGAGAAGCAGATGCGTGCGGAGCGGGAGAAGCGCGCGGCCATCCTGACCGCCGAGGGCGTCAGGCAGTCCAAGATCCTGACCGCCGAAGGCGAGAAGCAGGGCGCCATCCTGAGCGCCGAAGGCGCCAAGCAGAGCGCCATCCTGCGGGCCGAGGGCCAGGCGCAGGCCATCGCCACCGTCTTCCAGGCCGTCCACGACAACGACCCGGACCCCAAGCTCCTCGCGTACCAGTACCTCCAGACACTGCCGCAGATTGCGCAGGGGCCAGGCAACACGTTCTGGGTCATCCCCAGCGAGGTGACAACGGCCCTCCGGTCGATTGCCAGCGCCTTCGGCGGCACCGCCGAACAAGCGGCTTCCGTCGCGGGCCCCGGATCCACCTCGGGCCCCGCACCCGCCTCGGGCACTGACCCCGCCCCGAAGGCCCGGCCCCAACCCGAACTACCCGCCGTCCCCGCCGCCGATGGCCTCCCCGCGATCGCCGCCGGGCCCGCGATCGCCGCCGGGCCCGCGGACGGTTCCGCGGCCGCTCCCGAGCTGGCGGCCAGGCCCGCATCCGGGATCCCGGCCACGAACGACGCCATCGGCGCCATCCTGGCCGCCGCCATTCCCGGCCTAGGCTTCGTCGATCCCAGCGAGTCAGCCAGCCCGTCGGACGCAGCGGGCCTGCCGGACCCGGCCGCTCCGTCCAACGGCGGGGCCGAGCTTTCCGCTGCCGCCGAGGTTAACCACCCCGCGGCCCTCGATTTATCCGTTCCGCCGGAAACTGACGCGGCCCGCGTCAGGACCCGTCCGGTGTCTTCTCCCAGACAGAGACGTGGTTCCTGCTTGAGCTGGTGAAGGGCGCGCGCTTCCAGTCGCTCCACCGCTCGCGCAGTCTCATCCCGGCTAGGCGGGCCATCAGGTCGAGCTCGGACGGCCACACGTATCGAAACGGCGCCGAGAAGGTCTCGCAGGTACCGTCCGCCAGCCAGTAATGGTGGGAGTACTGGGTCTGCGTGGCTACGTCGTACTCGTCGAACCCGAGGTGCGTGGGCGTCACGGTGAACGCGTGAAAGGTCTCGCCGGGCGGTAGCCGCTGCAGGTCCGGGACGTACAGCTCGATGACGAAGCAGCCGCCGGGTTCCAGGTGCGCGGCAGCGTTGCGGAAACACTCGACCTGCGCATCCTGTGTGGTCAGGTTCGCGATCGTGTTGCGCAGCAGGTAGGCGAGCCGGAACGTCCCGGCCACCCGGGTGGTGGCAAAATCGCCGACCGTTACCCCGACGTTCCCCGAGCCTGGCGTCGCGTGCATCTGGGCGACCATGGCTGGGGACAGATCAATCCCGTGTACCTGGATCCCGCGCTGGCTGAGCGGTATGGCGATGCGGCCGGTACCAACGCCGAACTCGATAGCCGCGCCGGTCCCGGCCAGCCCGGCGAGGAAACTCACGGTCGGGTCGACCACCTCCGACTCGAACAGGTGCGGCCACTTCTCGCGGTAGGTGGTAGCGATCCGCTGGCCGAAGTAGTCCGTCGGCATGAACCGATTGTGCCCGCCGGGTTTCCGCCGAGGCGAACGATATTTCCCGGCTACCTGATGAGCAGGACGAGGACGCTGCCGATGATCGCCGCGACGACCATGACCGCGATCAGCCTCAGCGGGAAGAACCGGTCGCGAGCTGGTTCCTCCCGCACCACGACCGGCACCTGCGCGCGTACCGGCCGGGTCGCCGCCTGCGCGAGCGCCACCCCGGAGGCCCCGGCAACCCCGGCCGGCTCGGCGACCGCAGCGGGCCCGGCCACCACAGCGGGCCCGGCCACCACAGCGGGCCCGACTGCCCCGGTCACGGCGACCCCGGCCACCCCGGCAACGCCAATTGCTCCATCAACGCTGGCGGCTCGTGCAATGCCAGTGGACCCGGCAGCAACCGCAGGCCCGGTAAGCACAGCAGACTCGGTGTCCCGCATCGGCTCCGGCGCGGGCTCGGCGTCCTCCTGCACTGTGTAGCCGCTGTCCTCATGCCGCCAGTCGCCCTGGCTGTCTTCAGTGACCGACGGTGCGAGCTCGCTTTCCAGGGACCACTGCATCGGCGCGGTGTCGTCCATCGTGACCGGCGAGCGCACGTCGGTATCGAACGCCCCGGTGACCGGCACGTCGAACACACTGCTGGCGTACGGCGCATGATGGTTCCCGTTGACGGGCGCGGTGCCCTGGCCGCCTACGGAGTTCCAGCTCGAGGCCGTGTCCCACCTCGCCTCGTTCTCCCAGCCGGAACCGGAGGCCCGGCCGGAGCCGCTGTCCCACACCGAGTCGCTCCAACTGGTCGCGGAGTTCCAGGCCGCGGGACCCTCCGGGCTAACCGGGGCCGCAGGCACGGGGACGGGATCAGCCCGCCCTGGGGCCGCGGCGCGCGGCTGGCCGGCGCTGCGGGCGGCGCGATCGGTGGTCCCGCCCCTTAGCGCGGCCCGGATCCGCTCCGGGTCGTATGCGTCCGGCGGCGCGACAGTGATGCCGGCGCGGGCTCCCGCGACGGCCGCCGGGCTGGCCCCGGCGGGCCGGACCGGCAGGCCCGGGTCGGTCTCCGCCGCGTACGCCAGGCGCCGCCAGCGCTCTTCCCATTCCGGCACGTCCGCATCGCAGGCGCGGACATAAGCGGCCAGGATGGGCAGGCCGGGCAGGCCTGGGCCGTTCTCTGCTTCCTTGAGGATGCTGCTCGGGAAGTGGGCGCGGGCCGCCAGTTCGTCATATCCGAGTGCCGCCGCGTCGCGCAGAGCACGGAAGTCGGCCAGGAACCGCTCCTGAGTGTCGCCTTGTCCGGCCGACCACATTCCCCGGGCTTGCAACTAGACACCTTCCCGTTGGACACGCATCGGCCTGAGGCACCACCCTGGGCCCGCACCTCATCAACTGGGATTACGGGCAGAGTAACTCGCCAGCAGCCGCGATGATACTGATACCGCGCATTTCGTCTCAAGTGTCTCTCGTCGGGAGGCGCACCGTCCCCCGAACCGCCGGCATCCTGAGTTGCAAAAACGAATCGGAGTTCTGGCAGGCTCAGAGGTGGACCCCGAGCCCTATCGCGAACGCGATTCCGAAAGCCAACTGGAGCCGCCCCGTCTGGCCGAGCGCCTTGATCAGCGCCGGACCCGACGCACCAGCACGCACTGACCGGATCGGGAGGCCCGCCAGCGGCAGGGCGGCGGCGGTGATGAGCACGAGCGGCCGGTAGAAGGCGATCGCCGCCACGGCGCAGAACGGGAGCAGCACCGCCAGCACGTACCCGACTCGAGTGCGCGCGTCACCGAGCCTGACCGCCAGGGTCCGTTTGGCCGTCAGCGTGTCGGATGGGATGTCGCGCAGGTTATTGATGATCAGCAGGGCGCAGGCCAGCAGCCCGGCCGGCACCGAAGCGGCCAGCCCCAGCCAGCTGAACCGGGACATCTCCACGTAGGCCGTGCCCGCCACCGCGACCACGCCGAAGAACGCGAACACGAAGATCTCGCCGAACCCGCGATACCCGTAAGGCCGCGGCCCGCCGGTATAGAACCAGGCGGCGGCGATGCAGGCGGCGCCGACGGCGACCAGCCACCACGAGGTGACGGCGGCCAGCGCCAGGCCGGCCGCGCCAGCCACCGCGAAGCACCCGAACGCCGCGGCCAGGACCTGCTTCGGCGGCGCGAGACCTGCAGCGACGAGCCGTACCGGCCCGACCCGCCGCTCGTCCGAGCCGCGCACTCCGTCGCTGTAGTCGTTGGCGTAGTTGACCCCGATCTGCAGGGCCAGCGCGACGACGAGCGCGAGGACCGCCCGCCACGCGGAGAACCTGCCGTAACCGGCCGCGACCCCCGACCCGATCAGCACCGGCACGACCGCCGCGGGAAGCGTTCTCGGCCGCGTCCCAGCCAGCCACTCCCGCGCATCAGCCACCCCCAGATCTTAGGTGACCAGCGTCGCCCGCCTTAGCGGCGGGCAAGTCCTGAAACCTGTGCGCACCGTGATGCGCAAGCGCGGCGTGATACGCGTGGCCGAGAAAGATCTTGGAAGATCGGTGCTCAGCGGATATTTAGGCGCCGAATACGGCGCTCTTTCTTCCGCCAGGCACGGATCTTCCGCGGAAACTCGACTGCTTCGTACACTTGAGCGAACCCTAGGGGTTCACGGGAACTGTGAGGCGTCCTACTCGCTGATCCTCGTATGCAGGCGTACGACCGGAACGCTGACACCCACGTCCAGCTCGCCCCGGGCGCCGTCAGGCGCCCAGCCGGCCGATTCGAGGAAGTGGCGCAGCGCCGAGTCCGCGTCCAGCGCCCAGATCGACAGGGTGTGGAAGCCGTCGGCGGCAAGCGTGTCCGCAGCCGCGTGGAGCAGCCTGCCGCCGTGCCCGTGGCCGGTCAGGTCCGGCCTGACGCGCAGCTCGTAAAGCTCGCCGTCGGTGCCCGGCCACCGGTCGGCATCGGTGGCCGGCCCGGCGGAGACGAACCCGACCACCTCGCGAGGCTCAGAGCCCGACACCGCGACGAGCACCCGGTGCCTGCTGGTCGGCGGGTTCCCGATCGCCTCCCGCCACCGGTCCCGCCATACCAACTGCGCCGAGTCGCCCGTCAGCTCCGCGAGCAGGTCGGAAGGAACGATCCCGGCATACCCGCAGCGCCAGCTGGCCACCTGGACGCGGACCAGGCTGTCGGCGTCGCTGGTGCGCGCCGGCCGCGCGAAACCCGCGGTTCGCTCCGGGCTCACTTGTCCTGGTGGGCGATCAGGGTGACATCACGCGCCGCGCCGGTCGCGGCCGAGGTGGCCATCGCGGCGTAGACCTGCAGGGCCGCGCTGACCGGCCGCTGCCGGTCGGCGGGCCGGTACGACCCAAGCGCAGCCAGCAGCCGCTCCCGGCGAGAAGCGAGCTCATCGTCGGGCACGTCCAGCCTGAGCTCGCGTCGCGGGATGTCGAGCACGATCGTGTCGCCGTCCTGCGCCAGCGCGATGGCCCCGCCCGAGGCGGCCTCCGGGGCGACGTGACACACCGACAAGCCCGAGGTCCCGCCGGAAAAGCGCCCGTCGGTGATCAGCGCGCAGGCCCGGCCAAGGCCCTTGCCCTTGAGGAAGCTGGTCGGGTACAGCATCTCCTGCATGCCGGGTCCGCCGCGCGGGCCCTCGTACCTGATGACCACCACGTCGCCGGCCTTGACCGCGCCGCCGAGGATGCCCGCGACCGCATCCTCCTGGCTCTCGAACACGACGGCGGGCCCGGAGAACCGCCATAGCTCCTCCGGCACGCCCGCGGTCTTGACGATGGCGCCGTCGGGGGCGAGGTTGCCGTAGAGCACGGCCAGCCCGCCGTCGGTTGTGTAGGCGTGCGCCACGTCCCTGATGCAGCCGCCAGTCCGGTCCGTATCGAGCGTCTCCCAGCGGGCCGACTGCGAGTACGGACGGGTGGTGCGAACGCCGCCGGGCGCGCCGTGGTACAACTCGGCCGCCTCGGCGCTGACCGACGGGGACCCCAGATCCCAGGCAGAGAGGAATGAACGCAAGGACGGGCTGTGCACCGTACGCACGCCCTGGTTGAGCAGTCCGGCCCGGTCCAGCTCGCCGAGGATCGACGGAATGCCCCCGGCCCGGTGCACGTCCTCCAGGTGGTACGAGCTGCTCGGCGCGACCTTGCACAGGCAAGGGACCCGGCGGGACAGCTCGTCGATCTCCTTGAGCCCGAAGTTCACCCCGGCCTCGTGGGCCGCTGCGAGCAGGTGCAGGATCGTGTTGGTCGACCCGCCCATCGCCACGTCCACCGCCATCGCGTTCTCGAACGCGTCCCGGCTGGCGATCGACCGCGGCAGCACGGACTCGTCGCCTTCCGCGTAGTACTGCCTGGTAATCTCGGCGATCACCTGCCCGGCCCGCTCGAAGAGCGCGCGGCGTGCCGAATGCGTGGCGAGCGTGCTCCCGTTGCCGGGCAGCGCCAGCCCGATCGCCTCGGTCAGGCAGTTCATCGAGTTCGCCGTGAACATGCCCGAGCAGGAGCCGCAGGTCGGACAGGCGGATTCCTCCATGGCCAGCAGCTGCTCGTCGGACACCGAAGGATCCGCCGAGGCGACCATCGAGTCGATCAGGTCGAGCTTGCGCCCGGGAGCAGCGCCGGAAAGGCCCGCCGGGGAACCGGCCTCCATCGGCCCGCCGGACACGAAGACGGTCGGGATGTTCAGCCGCATGGTGGCGATCAGCATGCCCGGCGTGATCTTGTCGCAGTTCGAGATGCAGATCATGGCGTCAGCACAGTGCGCGTTCACCATGTACTCCACCGAGTCGGCGATCAGCTCACGGCTCGGCAGGGAGTACAGCATGCCGCCGTGACCCATGGCGATGCCGTCATCGACCGCGATCGTGTTGAACTCGCGCGGCACCGCCCCGGCGGCGCGGATCGCGTCCGCCACCACCTGGCCGACCTCGCGCAGGTGGACGTGCCCGGGGACGAACTCGGTGAAGCTGTTGGCCACCGCGATGATGGGCTTGCCGATGTCCTCCCTGGCCACCCCGGTCGCGCGCAGCAGCGCCCGGGCGCCCGCCATGTTCCTTCCGTGCGTGACCGTACGGGACCGAAGCGGCGGCATAGTGATCTCCTCCCCGCGCGAAACCGCAGGAGCTGGACTTGAGAAGTCACCAGCCTACCGGGACAAGAGGTAACGCGTTCGCGTGATGGCAGCGAGGGGTCAGCGGGCGGTCCAATGCCCGAACACAGTCTGGGCCGCCTTGTCGATCCGTTCGATCTCGCTGTCCGTCAGCCGCTGTGTGTCGCCCTGCCGAGCCACGCGCCGCAGGTACCTGCGCAGCCGCGGACCGCTGAACACGTCAACGTCCCTGATGGTCGCCACGTCCCAGGGGATCTTCGGCCCGTAGACCGCCATCGCGGGACGGACCGTGACCTGGTGCCCGACCGCGCTGGACAGCTGCGTGGCCGCCTGCTCGGCCTCCCAGCGCGCGTGGTCGACCCGGTCCTGCATGCTGAACGGCCCGTGCCAGAGTTGCCTGCCGTTCTTGGTCCGGACCGGCAGCCGCCTGTCCCAGCCCTCGGAGTCGATAGCGAAGACTCCGGCCGGGCCGATCACCAGGTGGTCGATCTGCTCCTGGCCGCCCGCGATCACATTGCCGTGCACGGCGTGGTAGCCCGCGCGTTGCAGCCTGGCCAGCTGCCTGCGAGTACGCCGCTGGGCTGCGGTCTGCCGCACTCCGGCGGGGCCGATCCGGGCCCGCTGAGCCCGGAAGATGGTGTCGGCGATGATCATGAGCACGGCCACCGTCAGGCCCCACACCCAGTGTCCCCAGATCGCGAACGCGACCGCGATGACGATCGCGACCATGGCCCGCCACTGCCAGACCCGCACCATCGGGTTGGCGGACAGGTGCGCGAGGCTGCCCAGGTGCTGGCCGATGCCCTCCTGCCGCTGCTGATCCGCCCGCGCGCCGACCGCGCCGACCGCGCCCACTGCACCGGTCACGGGTTCCCGCGGCCGCCGCAGTCCTCGGTCCGCCTTGGATCCCCGGGACCCGCTGCGGTCCCTTCCGCCCTGCGAAGACCACGACGCCGGAGTAACCCTCGGCGCGTCCGTACCTCCGAGGGCCCGGTAGTCCGGGGAGTCGGGCCCGTCCGGGTACTCGGGCCGGTCTGGCGCGAACGCGTCCGAGGGGTCGTCGAGCTCGGACTGATCCGACGACCAGTCCCAGAACGGCAGGTCGGCGGCGTCCGCGGCCCCAGCGCCCGACCCGGCCGGCGAGCCGGCCGCAGCGGGCGCCGCGGCCCCGGCGGGCGCCGCGGCCCCGGCGGGCGCCGCGGCCCCGGCGGGCGCAACAGGCGCAGCGGGCGAAGCGGGCGAAGCCGGAACGGTGGGCTCAGCCGGCTCGACCCGCCCAGCCACCACCTGCGGGGCCG